>Ga0247727_10003654_pt1 | contig 33698 bp, 39 predicted proteins | sample WisWelCaveWW1625_FD_202498 | JGI IMG/M metagenome (GOLD analysis project Ga0247727, IMG submission 202498) | Biofilm microbial communities from Wishing Well Cave, Virginia, United States - WW16-25 | ecosystem: Environmental > Aquatic > Deep subsurface > Groundwater > Cave microbial mat | place...
TGAAAATTACCATAAGTTTCAGCGGGAAACTGCAGTTCTTCCGCATGGCGTTTACGGTCCAACCAGATCAGTTTGCTTTCACCCTGAAAAGCGCCGGGAAGATAAATGAGCGTTCCGTCATTGGAAAAGGCGTACTGCCCAGCGCCCGCGAGCGCTTCTATTCTGACGTTGTCGAGAACCGGCGCCGGAGAGCCGGTAACTTGCAGGTTATCCAAATCAAAAGGCACTGCTTCCAATTTTCCATCGTGCGTATATACCACGTGGCCGGTGCTTATATATCTCGGGTTATTGCCCCTATCGATCAATGTTTTTCCCTCACCGGTGCCTAAAAGGATTATACTTATACTCAAATCAAGATAACCTGATACAAGCACAGCTTTACCGCCGGGGAGAATTTCGGGCCAGCGATAATTTGCATCTTTCTCAGTTAAGATCTGTGGCCTGCCACCTGATGCCGGTATCCAGGAAAGTGTTCCACCCTCGTGTTGTGAAAAGATGATCCGGTCATCGAGTCCCCAACTTGCGCCGCGGGAATTGATAACTTCACACAGCAGGACAGGTTCCCCTCCCAAAATGGCAACTTTTTTCATTTCGTTGCCGACAAAAAATCCAATCCACTGACCATCGGGCGAGAAAAACGGATTGTAGGCGCCCTCGGTACCGGGGATGGGCGCCGCTTCAAATTGATCCATCGGCCGCCGGTACAACTGCGTTTTGCCACCGGTATCAGCCACATAAACCAGATTGGTTCCATCCGGTGAAAGTGCCAGAGCCGGCTGGCCTATTCCCAATGGCGCGGATCCGACTGGAGCTATCGGCGCGGATTCAGGAAGGGAAATATTCCACCGTTTCACCGGCGCGGGAGATGGGCGCTGCAAAAGCCAGATAGCGAAGAATGCCGCCGCAAACAGCATCGCGATACCCCACGGAATCGCACGAAGCCAGAATGCAGATTATTTTTCTGTCTGTCTTGCAACCTTCGCCGTGGAAATTCTCGAGGTGCCGGTCGCGGAGAGATCGATGGTTTTCAAATCCACTGGCAGCTCATCCACGTGCTGGTAGCGTTCCGCCGGATTTTTCGCCAGCATTTTGGCCACAACGCGCTCCAAATCCATTGGCACATTCGAGCGCAAGCTGGTCAGCGGCTCGGGCTCTTCATTCAAAATCGAATACATCATCGCCGACTCGTACTCGCCTCGGAACGGCAAGCGCCCGCTGATCATTTCATACAGCACCACGCCGAACGACCAAATATCGGTGCGATGATCGACTTTTTCGCCGCGCGCCTGCTCCGGCGACATATATGCCGCCGTGCCAAGAGTTGTGCCCGATTTCGTGAGATGCAAATCGCCGCCTATCTTCGCTAGTCCAAAATCCATAATTTTGACCTGGCCGGATTCCGTCACCATAATGTTGCTGGATTTGATGTCGCGGTGGGTGATGCCTTTGACGTGCGCGGCTTTCAGGCCTTCGGCGATTTGCATCGCAATGTCGATGATACTGTTTACTGATAACTGTTTACTGGTTGCTATTTTTCGTAATTCTCGACCATCAATATATTCCATCACAATGAACATTTCACCATCGACTTCCTCGATGGCATAAATCGTGGCGATGTTGGGATGGTTCAACGCTGCCGCGGCTTTTGCTTCGATTTTGAAGCGCTCGCGTTCCTCAGCATTGGCCGCAATGTGGTGTGGAAGAAACTTGATCGCTACGATGCGCTCGAGCTTCGTGTCCTCGGCTTTGTAGACGACGCCCATGCCGCCCTCGCCGAGTTTTTCAAGAATGCGATAGTGCGAAATTGTTTTGCCGATCATATTTTGCTGTTTTATTGCTACGCCAAAAGAAGATGAGCTATAAGAATTTTGAGTTGACTGCGAAAGGAAAATTGACGAGGCACGCCAAAGTCAACCCGGAATTTTGAAACAGGTGAATATTATCAAACTCTGCGAAAAAAGCAAGCATTAAAAATAAAAAAGGGTTGCCGTTTGCACGACAATCCTTTGTTGTTTGGATAAATTTTTTTTATCGAATCAACAATAGTCGTTTCGTTGCTTTGAAATCATTTGTTGCCATTTCATAAAGATAGATTCCGGAGGCAACGGTTTTGCCCAAATCATTTTTGCCATCCCAAACGACGCGATGAACTCCTGTGGTCCGGTTTTGATCAAGCAAAGTTCTGATCTTTTGCCTAAGCAGATCATAGATTTCCAGCTTGACGGCGCCGGCGCGCGGCAGCTCGAATTCGATGGCGGTTTCCATGACGGAAAATGTCGCGCCGCTTCCAAACGGATTGGGATAATTATCCGCCAAACGATAGCGCGAGGGCGTTGCCGGATGCTGTTCTTCAGATACCGCCGTGGTCGATTCTTCGACTATTTTTAGAAACTGATTGGGCGCAACATTCGTCAGCACTTGTTTTCTCCCTGAGGGCCATTGCACCATGAGCGAATCGATCGTGGTTGCATTTCCCAAACCAAATTCAGGATTCAGGCTGTTTTGTCCCAGGAAACCGGTTTGTCCCGAAAGCTGTTGCGTCTGCCAAACGGCTTTGCCCGCGATGGTCGCTTTGACGCGAATCATGGCCCCAATCGCCGAAGTATTGGAAACCGTGCCTTTGCATTGAATCGTGATCCACTTGTTTTGATTGCCATCATTTCGATAGAAAAAGTTACTCCACGTCTGGCTAATTCCTCCATTGGTCACGAAAACATCCAGATCGCCGTCGTTATGGAAGAGCAGGTTTTGTCTTTGATAATTGGCGACAAATAAGTCGACATAGCCATCGCCATCATAATCGCCCCAGGTGGTGCCGAGAAAACCACCGGCATCACTGACCAGCGGGCCGGAGGTGATTTTGGTGAAGGTTTGCGCGTTGGCGCTAACGGCGGCAACACCAATGAGCAGAACAAAATTTGTAAGAACAAGTAGCTTTTTCATATCACAGTCTCAGAAATAAAAAATAATCAGATTCGGGTGACGCCGGATTTGTGCCGGCAAAGGCCTTTCAGTTTTTTCAACGTTTTGAGCGCAAGTCCGACGACACCCGTATTTTGGGGTAAAATTGAAAACTAATGTTTCTTGGAAACCGTGAATTCAATATTCAAAACCAGGCTTCCGGGCGCCGTTTCTTCCTGCTCGCCTTTGGCCACCAGGCCGGCGAAACCGCCACGGCCAACCCAAGAACTATGGCCTTGCATTTGTCCGGCGATAATGCGATTTTCATATTCGCCAATCCCAATGCCGCTGATGTTGCGCTCCACCCAGGTGACCTGGGACCGGGTCCTGCCCCAAGATTTACCCCCGCCGGTTGCCAGTTCAATATCGGCATTGAAAACATTGTGCTCGTCAACGCCGGCAAAGCCGCCGGTTATCGGCGAATTCTCGTACACTTGGTTGCGAATATGAAAGACTCCCTGATCATCGAGCCACTGCTGGCCTGGATCCACGATTTGTCCCTTATTGAAATCAAACGTGGCGGAAACGTGCGAGGCGCGCCGTTTGCTCAAAGACCAGTCAGCGCTGTTCTCGGCATTGATCCCCGGCGCGACCGGCGATTCCTGCGAGCAACCGCCGGCAATGAATGCCACGGCGATGCAATTGAGAACGAAAAATTTTTTGGTCATAACGACCTCCGTTTGGTTTGGAAAGAATCCAGATGGTTGATTGAATTGTTGCGTTTGCTCAATATAGGCCAATTTGTGTGCCACGAAATGGAAGGCAATTTCGCAGTTGATTATCTATCTGATTCTGTTGGAGTCCATCCGCGTTTAGTTTTGCGGGGAAGCCACGATGAGAAATGAATCCGACATTTTTGTCGGGGAATTTCGACAAAACATGCCGAATTGAAGAGGTAAAACTGCGGTCAAGAAGTGGTGGGGGGATTTATTGCTCCGGAAAAACCAGTACGACCGTGATGATTTTTGAAGGCAAAACCATTATGGGAAAAACAATTATAAATGCAACTGCCGAATAAAATATGTAAGTCAAAATGATTAAAAGCCCGTTCAACAATTTTGACTCTAATCATTTTGACTTTTTGCTTTAAATCCTTTGATGTTCCAACTGGTCATTGGCATTAACAGTTCATTTACTTTTTTCGAGAATGCAAAGCCAGCCGTTTGATTTTATAACGCATGACTCTTTCCGAAATATTCAACTCTTTGGCTGCCAGGGTCTGGTTCCAATCATGTTTATTTAGCACGTGCCGCAAAATCTCGCGCTCATAATTTGCCAGTAAGGCGTCCAAATTTCCGGTCATGGGAAGATCATGCGGTTTGGGTTGGTTCTCGCCATAAAATAATTCAAAGGGAAGAAATTCCGGCTTCAGGGTGGCCTCATTCGGCTTGGCCAAAATCACCGCGCGTTCGATCACATTCTCCAATTCCCGCACGTTGCCGGGCCACGAATAACGTTCCAGAATTTTTATGGCCTCGGCAGCGAGGTGGCGCAACGGCTTGCCATGTTTTCCACGAAGCGCTTGAGGAAGTTGGCGGCAAGCATGGGAATATCTTCCACCCGCTCTCGCAGCGAAGGCAGTTTGATCGGAACCACATTGAGCCGGAAAAAAAGATCGGACCGGAATTCGCCCTTCGTCATTTTCTGGTTTAACTCACTGGAAGCCGCGGTAATGATGCGGACGTCCACTTTGCGAGATTGGTTGGAGCCGATGGGGCGGATTTCTCCTTCTTGAAGTACACGCAGCAGTTTCGACTGCGTTTCCAGATTGGCGTTGGCAATTTCATCGAGGAACAGAGTGCCATCGCTGGCTTCCTCGAACAAGCCACGGCGATCCCGATCCGCACCGGTAAAAGCGCCACGAACGTGGCCAAACAGCTCGCTTTCCAACAAGGTCGGCGGCAACGCGCCGCAATATCATCGGTGAGCAGTGGGGAACGATGCTTGAGAATCCAGCCGGTAATCAGATTCTCCAGATGGGAATCAAAACCATCTTCTTGAGGTTTTGATTTTCGAATCAGCGTCCGATGGGTCCGCTCTGAGCCTGGCCGCAGCAGTTGGATGGAGCCGCAATCGGCTTCCACCAATTCAATAAACTCATTGATTAATGGCTCAATGGCTTGCTCAAGAAAATTTGTTTTGCCCAGGAGATGAGCAATATGATTGGCGGCTTGGAGTACGGCAAACTGTTTTGATAAGTCGTCAAGCGCAGCATTTTTAGGGGTTGGTTCCATTGAGGTGTTCATGCTGTCTGGCCTCGCGGCTTAATCAACGAGGAGTTCAATCTTTGCCAAAAAAGAAAATAAATGAGATTCCACGCGGATTAAAAAACCACACTGACAATTCCTTATTCTATTAAAAGTGCATTCGTTGCAAAAAAAGCAAAAATCTTCCCCACGGAAAAAACAGAGTAAACAGAGATTATAAGGCTAAAGAGAAATTTCCATGCATTACCCTCTCTGTTTGCCCAGTTTTCTCCGTGTTAATCCTTTTTGGCTGCGCCTGTAAGGTTCCGACTCCTCGCGTTGTGCCTATCGAGAAGAAGCAAGACCTATCCGGCACAACTCCGCATACTTCAAACCCGAGCCCGTATTGAAAACCACGACGCGATCTTGCGGTTTGAGCCAGCCGACGTCAGCAAGCATGCGGGCGGCAAAAACTGCCGCGGCACCTTCGGGGCAGAAGAAGATGCCGGTGAGTTGGCTGTATTCATACGTCGCGGGCGCGATTTGTTCTTCCGGCACGGCGACGGCGGTACCGTGACTCTCGCGAATCGCGCGCAACATTAAAAAATCGCCGACAGCGCGGGGGACGCGCAAACCGACGGCGATGGTCGCAGCGTTTTCCCATTCCGGCGCGTGGTCGAGGCCTTGATCATAGGCGCGAATGATCGGCGCGCAGCCGGTGGATTGAATCGAGACCATGCGCGGGCGTTTGCTGCTGATCCAGCCGAGTTTTTCCATTTCGTCGAAAGCTTTCCACATGCCGATGAGTCCGGTGCCGCCGCCGGTGGGATAAATAATCACGTCGGGCAATTCCCAATCAAACTGCTCGGCGAGTTCGTAGCCCATCGTCTTTTTGCCTTCGACGCGATACGGCTCTTTCAATGTTGAAACATCGAACCAGCCTTCTTGCTCTTTGCCGGCAGCAAATTTTTTGGCGCAATCGGTAATGAGTCCGTCAACCAATTCGAGCTTCGCACCGTAGAACTCACACTCATCTTGAAATGGTTGCGGCACGTCTTTCGGCATAAACACAAATGCCGGAATCCCCGCGGCCGCGGCATAAGCGGCGGTGGCGCTGCCGGCATTGCCGGCAGAGGGAATCGCGACTTTTTTCACACCAAGCTCTTTGGCGCGTGAGATGGCGAGGCAAAGCCCGCGGGCTTTGAACGAGGCGGTGACGTTGGGCGACTCGTCTTTGATCCACAAATTGGGCAAGCCGAGATGCCGGCGCAAACGGGACACTTGCAACAACGGCGTCCACCCTTCGCCGAGCGTGAGTTGATTCTCTTTTTTCTGCACGGGCAGGATCGGCGCATAACGCCAAAGATTCGACGGGCCATTTCTTAAAGAATCTCGCGGCCAACTTTGGCGAATCACCGGCAGATCGTAACGCGCGAAAAATGGGCCGCCGCAACTGCACAGGTTCAACAGTTTATCCACCGGCTCGGTTTTGCCGCAACGGGTGCATTCGAGGTGGGTGAAATTGGCTCCTGGTTGTCCCGATAAGTCGGGATCTCCGCTTCGCTTCGACTGGATACTTGAGGCAGGTTCCTGCTTGCTGGTTGCGGAGCTGTTCATTGTCCTCCGATTTTTTGATTATTGCAAATTATTCAACCGTCACCGGCTCACAAACAAGCCGCCCTTGATGAGTTCCGCGCCGGCGCATTTCCGCCTCGAGGCTTTGAATAATCTCGGCTTTCGAAAGATTCCAGCGCGGCGCGATGAGCAAGTCGCGCGGCGTTTCGCCATACAGCCGCTCGATGATAATCTCCGGCGCCAGGCGTTCGAGATAGCGGATCACCAAATCTTTCCACTCTTCAACTGAGAAAACGTGGAAAGGTTGATTTGCATACTGTCTCGCCAACTCGGTGTGCCGCACGATGTGCAGGTTGTGAATCTTCAAAACATCCACGCCGAGCATGTTGATGACCTCGGCGGAAGCGAGCATTTGCTCTGCGGTTTCGTTGGGAAAACCGAGAATGGTGTGTCCGGTCACTTGCAGGCCAAATTCACGCGTGCGGCGAATCGCGCGCTCGGTGCAGGCGAAATCGTGGCCGCGATTGATGAGCTGCAGTGTTTCGTCGTAAACCGACTCGATGCCGTATTCGAGGCCGATGAAGGTTTCGCGCGCCAAGTTGGCGAGCATGGCGAGCTTTTCATCGTCGATACAATCCGGACGGGTGCCGATGGAAAGGCCAACCACTTCCGGATGGCTCAACGCATCGCGGTACAGCGCTTCGAGATGCTCGATCGGCGCGTAGGTGTTACTATAAGGTTGAAAATAAACGATGAACTTTTTTGCCTCAAACCGCTTTTTAACAAATGCAATGCCGGCATCGATCTGATCGCGCACGGAATATTTCGGACGCGCCCTTTCCGGAGTGAAGCTGACGATGTTGCAATACGTGCAGCCGCCGCGCGCCACCGTGCCGTCGCGATTCGGGCAGGTGAAACCGGCGTGGACGCTGACTTTGTGAACGCGCGCGCCGAATTTCTCCTGCAAAAATTTGCCGTAGGGGTTGTAGAGAAAACTTGATTTCATAAAAATTTAAAACGTCGTTCGTAAAGCGTAATTCGTAAAGCGTAAGATGAAAAATTACGCATCACGTTTTACGCATTACTTTTAACGGCTCTTGCCAATTCCGCCGCATAAAGCGAAATCGCATTCGGGCCTTCGCCGGTGAGAATGTTGCCGTCGCGCTCGAACTTGTTGCCGGTGTAATCCGCACCGGCATTGCTCAACTTCTCAAAGATGGAATTGTGGCCGGTCACTCTTTTGCCCGGTAAAATACCGGCAACGGCAAGCGCCACCGGCGCGCGCTCGTTGGCCGCGATGAGCTTGCCGGATTTGGCATACGAACGGATGATCTCGTGCGCTTTGTAATCATGCCAATATTGGCTCGAGCCGTGGCCACCAATGAAAACGACGCCGGCGTAGTCATCAGGATTGACGTCGTCAATGAGCAAGTCCGGATCGACGGTCGTGCCCTCGTAGCCAATAGCGCCTTTCTTCACCGTCGACGTCGTGACGACTTTGACGCCAATTTTCTCCAAAGCCTCGCGAGTGGCTTTGTATTCTTCTTCGCGAAAACCATCAGCAGGGATGACCATCAAAATGGCTCTGCCGTTTGGGGACATGTTCTTCCTCCGTCGTTGTAGCCTTGGCCCCTTGTGGGGCATTGTTCTGAAACCGAATTTAATGGCTCGGACAGCCGCCCACAAGGGGCGGGGACTACGTGAAATGGAAAACTATTGTTTGAAGAGAACCGCTCAAAAATTAGCACATTGGGGAGAGAAAAGCAAGAGGATTGTTAAGCGCAGCAGATAATCAGTCGAAGTCATTGAAGCTGCCTTGATGCTTGGCTGTTATCCGTTTGTGGGCCGAACGCCCGGAATCACCGTGCATGGGCGCGCCGGACTTGCGCGCAGCGTTGCGGAAAATTCAACGCGCAAATCCGACCGCTTGTTTTACAATTTTGCGGAAACAACTAAAAATATTCTAAAGCATTCACGCCGGCACGCCAAAGAGTTTTTGCTTTCACGCTGACGCGACCGGCGGAGGAATATAATGGAGATAAGCATTCATCATCTCGATTTCTGCTGATTTCTCTTTGATATCGATCATCATGAGATCGCGCAACGAGATCATGCCGATGAGCCGGTCGCCGGAGGCAATCACCAGGTGGCGAATGTTGTGGCTTTGCATTTTAGCCAGACAGGCGGCGTAACTCTCGTCCGGATGAGCGATGATGATGTTGCGCGTCATCACTTCTTCCATGTGGATATCTTTGGAATCAAGTCCTTTGGCGACGACGCGCTTCATCAGATCGCGCTCGGAAAAAATTCCAACCAAACGATCGCCCTCCAGCACGGCCACCGCACCGATGCGTTTCTCGACCATGAATTGGATGACTTCCAGTACAGTTTGATCGCGTTTTACCGTAAAAACTTCGCGATTTTTGACGATATTGCCAACGGTGTTCATGATAAACACTCCTTTGCGTTTTAATGAGCGACAGGTGTTTATTGGACGCCGTAGCGATGCAGTGCGTTGGTGCGGGCTTCTTTTACGGCACACACCCCGATTTTGCATTATAAGGCTAAAACCGCCATCCGATTGATTTCAGCAACTAATGGAAAATCGGGGTTCGACTTTTATATGTGCAAAATTAAGGAAATAATTTATTCGTTTTCCTCGCGCAAACGCGCCAACACGGAATAATCTTCCAGCGTCGTGGTGTCACCGATGGATTCTTTGCCGGCGGCGATATCGCGCAATAAACGACGCATGATCTTGCCGCTGCGCGTTTTCGGCAGCGAGTCGGTGAAGCGGATGTCATCCGGTTTGGCGATCGCGCCGATCTCTTTGGCGACATGCTCGCGCAGCTCTTTGCGCAACTCGTCGGAGGCTTGCTTGCCGGTTTGTAGCGTGACAAATGCTGCCAGCGCTTGCCCCTTCAATTCATCCGGACGAGCAACCACGGCGGCCTCGGCCACCATGGGATGACTGACCAACGCCGATTCCACTTCCATGGTCCCGAGGCGATGGCCGGCCACATTAACCACATCATCGATGCGGCCCATGATCCAGAAGTAGCCGTCCTCATCGCGGCGCGCGCCGTCGCCGGTAAAATATGCGCCGGCCACCTCGCTCCAATATTGCTGCTTGTATCTCTCCGGATCGCCGTAAATCGTGCGCAGCATCGCAGGCCACGGCTTTTTGATGACGAGAAAACCACCGACGTTGTCGGGAACCGGTTTGCCATCTCTCGAAACCACCTCCGGGAGGACACCGAAAAACGGCCGCGTCGCCGAACCGGGCTTTGCCGGAATCGCACCGGGCAAGGGCGTGATCATAATCGCGCCAGTCTCGGTTTGCCACCAGGTATCGACAATCGGGCAGCGGCCGCGACCGATGACTTTGAAATACCACATCCACGCTTCGGGGTTGATCGGCTCGCCGACCGTGCCGAGCAGGCGCAGCGAAGAGAGATCGTGTTTGCGCGGCCATTGCTCGCCCCATTTCACGAAAGCGCGAATCGCCGTCGGCGCGGTGTAAAAAACATTGACGCGATATTTTTCCACAATCGACCAGAAACGATCCGACTCCGGAAAGTTGGGCGCGCCTTCATACATCACCGAAGTGGCGCCGTTCGAGAGCGGGCCATAGACGATATAAGAATGTCCCGTCACCCAGCCGATATCCGCCGTACACCAATAGGTGTCTTCATCCTTCAAATCGAAAACGAGCCGCGAGGTGAGATTGACGCCGACCATGTAGCCGCCGGTGGTGTGCAAAATGCCTTTCGGCTTGCCGGTCGTTCCGGAAGTGTAGAGAATGTAAAGCGGATGTTCCGCATCAAGCTGCGCGGCTGCGCAAACCGGCGAGGCGTTCGCCATCAACTCGTGATACCAGTGATCGCGGCCGGGCGACATCGCAACTTTTTGGCCGGAGCGCTGCACCACGACGACGTTTTGCACCGATGGCGTGTTTTTCATCGCTTCGTCCACGGCCTTTTTGAGCTCAACGACGTTGCCGCGACGATAACCGCCATCGGCGGTGATGATCAACGAAGCTTGCGAGTCGAGGGCGCGATCTTTCAGCGCCTCAGCGCTGAAGCCGCCAAACACGACTGAATGCGTCGCGCCGATACGGGCACAAGCGAGCATCGCAATCGCGGTCTCCGGAATTTGCGGCATGTAAATGATGACGCGATCACCGGCTTTGACGTCGAGCGATTTGAGCACGTTGGCAAACTTGCACACCTCACGGTGCAGGTCTTGATACGTCAGCACGCGCGAGTCGCCAGGCTCACCCTCCCAGATCAGCGCTGCTTTATTTTTGCGCCAGGTGCCGAGATGGCGATCCAAACAGTTGTAAGAGAGATTGGTTTTGGCGCCGACAAACCATTTCGCAAACGGCTCGTTCCATTCGAGCACCTTGTCCCATTTTTTAAACCAGTGCAACTTTTCCGCTTGCTCGCTCCAAAAGCCGTCGGGGTCGTCGATGGAGCGCCGGTACATCGCCTCGTATTCTTCGAGGCTGTTGAGGTGCGCCTTCTTGCAAAAATCCGGGCTGGGGTTGAATACGCGATCTTCTTTCAATACCGAGGTAATGTCTTCAGACATGAGGATTCCTCCACGTCGGGTGAAGCGCCGAATTGTTTCGGCAATGATAAAATTTCATTGGCTGATTTAAAGGTATCTCCTCGTTTTAGTAGCAACGTTCGGTGTGGGCGCGTAAACCAGTTCAGGTTTTTTGTCACACCAATATCAATTTAGAAAATATCTTTGCTCACCCCTTGCTGTGATTCTAATTCAATGCGCAACAGCGACGACGGGCGAAGATTGAAGTGTGCCAGCCATTTGTTCACTTCCTCTTTGCTCGGCCCTTCGAATTCCAGCACCAACATATTTTCGATCAGATCCGCCAGCGAGCGAATGTGCTTGACGCTCGGCGCCTCCGGCGCCGGCTGCGTCTCAACGTTGGCGAGAATACCTTTGACCGCCTGCTTGGTCAAACAGGCAAGGGGGATAAGGGCGATATAACGGGGCATGTTATTTTTGACAATGGGTTCGTAAATCGTCAACCAGTTGTTTGAAAGTAGGGCATTTGCCATACACCTTTTTGTAGTCAATTTTTTCGAGCAAGTCGACGCCGTCTTTATATTTGCTGTAGCGCTTTTTTAGTGGACTCCGTGTGCGGAATAGTTCTTCGAGAATTTTAGCCGGGGGCTTCATATCATTGACGGCTTCGGGTTTATCCCATTGGGGCGGGTTTTTGATCTTGAGCTTTTGCGCCACAATTTGTTCATCTGCAAGAATCCATGCTTCCACTTCGTGTACGACTACATGGCATCGCACCGACGAGCGGCGCGCTTCATCAATTCGCCGAGCAACGTCTGATTTTATTGCGGTAACGCGTTGTTCAAGAAGCAAATTTTTTGTGGCTCCCGGAAGTGGATAATGATAGTAATCAACCAGACAGAAAAGAACTTGCGCGCCACTGCGCAATTCAAATTCAATTCTGCCGTCAAGTCCTCTTAAGAGAGCGCCAACTCCTTTGTAAGTTTTTATTTGGATGCTGCAGCCGGCAGTGGCAACTGCTTTTGCAAGAAGTGTGCGTAAACCCTGCTCGGTTTGGCCTTCACAAAGAATTTTTATTTTCATAATCGTCCCCCAATCTCGCCGGATTCCCACAACTCGCCCAGAGAATACGCCTCCAACCAATGTTGTAATTCTTTTTGCGAAAGACGCCTGAGTGTGCTCCATCCCTCCTCGGCCTCGACAACGACAACGTCATCGGCATTCTCCAAATATGAAATCAGTTCCGGGGAATGAGTTGCCACAATGATTTGCATGCGTTCCGAAGCCTCGTGTAATACACTGACTAATAGACGCACTAATTGTGGATGCAAATTTTCCTCCGGCTCGTCAAGGCAAAGCAAAGACGGCGGTTCCGGGTCATAGAGCGCCGCCAACAAGCACATAAAACGGAGTGTGCCATCGGAGAGCAAATTCGCCGTTATGGCGCGTCCGGGGAAATTGCGATCCTTCCACGCCACAACCGTCTTGCCTTGCCCGCCCTCTGCCGGGAATAGCAGTTTTTCAAAAGACGGGAAGGCGCGTTGCAAAGTAAACAAATATTCGTCGTAATAATCCTGATACTTAAGCTCATTATGCAAGAAATACAGCACATTGGTTAGATTGTCCCCCCGCCGGCTCAGGCGCGTGGGAGGAAGCTCGGCATCGCGCACGCCGACGAGTTGCGCGTCGCGGATCGGCGCGTCGTCACTCGTGTTAAATGGCCGATGAACTGTGAGGTTTGACAAATAGCGGCGGAATACGTCCAAATTGGGATAGGCGGCGGCATCACGAACTTGTGCAACAGCCAGCTCAGTTGTTTGCAGGTTTCCTTCTCGCTCCTCGTTTTTTCCTGTCAAACGATTATAGATCCAGCCTTTGCTATGATCAAGGTTCAACAATTGGGAGCGATTAGATTGTGCTCCCGAATTTCTGGAACTTGTAAAAAGTTGCTCGAGCGCCACATCGTATGAGTAGTGCTGTTTGGCAATCTCGCCGATATAATCGAATCCAGTTGCTTGCGATGACGCCTCCCGAATGTCGGAATGCAATTCAAATTTGAGTGTGGTTTCCTGATTCCAACTGATGACCGCATTAACTCCGCCTCTTTTATTGATCGCCCGCGAGAGCTGTTGTTTTCCGGCTTCGGAGAGCAAATCCCAAAAGTCGAGAAAATTGGTTTTCCCGCTGCGATTGGGACCGATCAGGACGTTGAGCGGTCGAAGCGAAAAATCTTTCAGGCTTTTGTAGCTCTTGAAGCCTTGGATCGATATGGATGATATCATAGCTATTTTCAGCTCATGCTGCTAACAACGGCGCCAGCTCTTTTTCTTCAGCGGGGTGCAAATTCAGCTTCATCAGAATTTCATTGATGGCGCGCCAGTTGATTTTATTCGGATCGGTAATTTCAATTCCAATCGGGCGGCCGGATTTGCCATAATCAATCAAAATTCCCGCTCCGGCTTTTTTTGTGCCAATGCTTTTTTCTTCGGGATTTCTTGGCAAGTAAAAATAAGCGGCAAAGGGTTTGCCTTTGCGAAAGGTCACTTCAAGATAGCGCTGGGTGGCACGAAACTCATCACAAGGGCTGACTATCACTTGGTTAATCATCGTCTTCGCATGCTCTTTCGGTCGTCGATAATTTCAAACTGTCTTTTATTGCCATCCAGGCAAATGTGCAGCGTATTTAAAACATCCAAGCCAATTAGCGCTTCAGGAGTCGACGCCGCTACGACTTTGATATTCTCGAATGAGAGGGAACGAAACTGTAATGAACAGGCAAAGAGTAGATGGCTTTTGCCTGGATCATCGTAACCTGATACGAAGCCATGCCCAACCGCATTGAGATTTAATTTCTCGAGCACCGTGAATGGAATCGAGGTAATATCCGCGCCGCTGTCAATCCGCGCGATTACAGTTTCCTTGGCTCTTGTAATCGGATGAAGCAAGCGAATCTTTAGCGCCGGAGCCGGCACTTCAAAACCTTTGGCCCAATATGGCAATTTCATACTTTTACCAAATTAGCATGAGGCACACGATAGACGGGTTCGCGTTCGACAACACGATGAAAAAGGATGGGTACATCATGACCATGCTCGGCCCACATTTCGTTCATCAACCCGGCTGAATCGTCACTGACTCCGATAACTTTGCCGTTGCGAATTGCCACGTATTTGTTGCGGTACTTTTTCAAAAACTCGGCTTTGTGCGCTTCGTAGAATCGCAATTCTTTTTTAATCGCACGCGCAAACATTTGCTGGCGTTTGGTAAGATATTTGTTGATTGTCATAGTTATACTCCCTTCCCAATCAAATTCAGCGCGCTTCCTGCCTTGAACCACGCCATCGCCGTCTCGTTGAACGAATGATTCAGCTCACACTCGTGCCGCGTGCCGTCCGCGTGCTTGACGATCATCTTTAGCAGCTTGCTTGGCGGAAACGACGCGAGGCCAACAATCGACACGCGGTCGTCTTCGCGAATCAGGTCGTAATCTGCCGGATTTTTAAACGTCAGCGGCAGCATGCCTTGCTTCTTCAAATTCGTCTCGTGAATGCGCGCGAAGCTGCGGGTGATCACGGCGCGGCCGCCGAGCCAGCGCGGCTCCATTGCGGCGTGCTCACGCGATGAGCCTTCGCCGTAGTTCTCGTCGCCAACAGCGATCCAGCCTGCCAATTGCGGATTGGGGATTGCGGATTGCGAATTGGGTGACATCATGGCCTTGTAGTCGCGAGCGACTTCGGCAAATGTTTTCACTTCGCCGGTGAAAATGTTCTTACCCTTTCCGGCTTCGTCGCTAAAAGCGTTGATCGCGCCGCTAAACAAGTTGTTCGAGATGTTATCGAGATGGCCGCGATATTTGAGCCACTTGCCCGCCGGGGAAATGTGGTCCGTCGTGCATTTGCCCTTGGCTTTCACCAGCACCGGCATGTCCAACAAATCCGCGCCTTCCCAAGCCGGGAACGGCGAGAGCGACTGCAAGCGATCACTTTTCGGAGCGATGATGACTTGCACCTGCGCGCCATTCTTCACGGGTTCGACATAGCCGGAGTCGCCGGGGTCAAAGCCGCGCGCCGGCAACTCGACGCCGGTGGGTGGTTCGAGCTTCACTTGTTCGCCCTTGTCATTCGTCAACTTGTCGGTGAGCGGATTGAAACTCAATCGTCCGGCCAGTGCATACGCGGTCACAATTTCCGGACTGGCGACGAACGCGAGCGTGTTCGGATTGTCGTCATTGCGCTTGGCAAAATTACGGTTGTAAGAATTGATGATCGTATTGCGCTCGCCGTGCTTGATGTCATCGCGGCTCCACATGCCGATGCACGGGCCGCAGGCATTCGCCAACACCTTGCCGCCAATCTCCGTCAGTGTTTGCAATTGGCCGTCGCGCTCGATCGTCGCGCGAATCTGCTCCGAGCCGGGCGTGATGGTGAATTTCGACTTTACCTTGAGGCCTTTAGCCAGCGCTTGCTTGGCCACGCTCGCCGCGCGCTCGATGTCTTCATACGAAGAGTTGGTGCAACTGCCGATAAGCGCCACTTTGATCTCGTCGGGATAATCGTTCTGCTTTGCATCCGCCGCAAGCTGCGAAACCGGCCTGGCCAAATCCGGTGTCAACGGACCGTTCACATACGGCTCCAGCGTCAAGAGATCGATCTCAATAATTTGATCATAAAATTTTTCGGGCGCTTTTAAAACTTCCGGATCGGGGACGAGACACTCAGCCACCGCACGCGCCGCTCTCGCCACTTCCGCGCGCTCGGTGGCGATCAAATACGTTTCCATGCGCTCATCAAAGGGGAAAATCGAAGTCGTCGCGCCGATCTCCGCGCCCATATTGGTGATCGTCGCCTTGCCGGTGGCGCTAATCGCGCGCGCGCCTTCGCCGAAATATTCGATGATATTGTTCGTGCCGCCTTTCACCGTGAGAATGCCGGCCACGCGCAGAATCACATCTTTCGCTGCAGTCCAACCGTTCATTTTGCCTTTGAGATGCACGCCGACGATGCCGGGCCATTTCAATTCCCACGGGGTGCCTGCCATCACGTCCACCGCATCCGCGCCGCCGACGCCGATGGCGACCATGCCGAGACCTCCGGCGTTGGGCGTATGTGAATCCGTGCCGATCATCATGCCGCCGGGGAAGGCATAATTTTCCAAAACCACTTGGTGGATGATGCCGGCACCGGGCTTCCAAAAACCGATGCCGTATTTGTTGGAAACACTCGCGAGAAAATCATAAACTTCTTTGTTTTCATCGCGCGCCCGCGCCAAATCCGGATGCGCGCCGAGCTTGGCCTGAATCAAATGGTCACAATGCACCGTGCTCGGCACCGCGGTTTTTGGGATGCCGGCGGTCATGAATTGCAGCAGCGCCATTTGCGCCGTCGCGTCTTGCATCGCCACACGGTCGGGTGAGAGATTGACGTAAGTTTTCTTGCGCACCGGCGCTTCTTGCGGCAGCTCCGCAAAATGCGCGCAGAGAATTTTCTCAGTTAGCGTCAGCGGCCGGCCATATAGCTTGCGGCCGGCTTCAACTTTGGGCTTCATGCCGGCGTAAACGCGCTGGATCATATCGAGATCGAAAATCATATTGAAACTCCTGTTGGATTCGGTAATATTGAAAAAATTGAAGATTTTAAAGTCAAGTTTGTAAAAATTAGGTTTCCCTTGGTGGATGTTTGCCCAGAGCATATAAAGCGCGCCGTAAATTAATCAAACAGTCACGATTCAATTGTAAAGCGGCTATAGTTGCGCGCCCTGTTTCTGTAATTCCCACAATTAAAGTACAATCATCGTTCCAGTGAAAATGCTCGCGCCACTTTTGTCGACGTGGATGAAACATTGGCACAAGTTGTTTGGTGACAGGGTCGATGGCTTTGGTCTTAGCGGATTTATGCCCGTTGCATCCTTGACATGCGAGTGCCAGATTATCTAATTCAGTCTTGCCACCCGCACTTTGCGGTTCGATATGTTCAGTTGAAAAAAATTCGGTGGCGTAGTGAACTTGACTACGGCAGTACTCACAGTATCCGTGCGCCCTGTCGGCAGTTAGGCGTTTTAGCTCTTTGTTCGGACGCACTTTAATCACATTCAGGAGGTTTAATGCCGAGTTGTTCCATTAACTCGTCCACAGAAATCCCTCGAAGCTGTGCCAATTGAGCGAGCGCTTCTATGCGCGCCACATCAAAACGTTCCACCTGCTCGATCAGCCGCAGCAGCTCTTTGTGCTCTTCAGTTGTCAGAATTTCATCCTGTCGTCTGGCAACGAGCTCGTCAAAACGAGCTTGCAAATCCGCAGGCAAGTGCTGATTGATCTTTATTAGCAGCTCGGACTCACGACGCGACAAAGTCGGCGCTTGCCGTTTGGCGCGTAGAGCAATCACCTCGGCTACAAAGTCTTCAAGCTCAGGCAGGCTGAATTGGCCGACCGTTTCCAATAGTTTGTTGCGCGAAGTTTGTGCTTCAATTTGAATATCTGGCATATTTAAGCCTCTTCGTTTTTCGACTCGATACTTGCTAGCCATAATTTTTCCCTTCGGTGTCCTCGCGCACAACCATCCGTGCCGTTGTTTCCGGTTGCGCGTAAAGTTTTGGCCTCTTGAATGGCGCCACCTTTTGCAATTCGCTCAGAACTTTTTCAACCGCGGCATGGCCGTCTTTGGGATCATAAACCATCGCCTGAATGTTCATGCTCTTCTGCAAATATTCCGTCGTAAATCCCTGCGGATTTGGGATGAGTGCGTAGTGTTGCGGCGTATATCCTTGAAAGATGGCGGTCAACTCTTTGAGAAGCACCTGGAAATCGGGATCGCTTAAACTATATCCGACAAAAAGAACAGTATAATTGATAAAAACCGCCTGCAGGAAACTTCTCAGATGAGGAACTCTGAGTATCGAACGATCATAATCTTGTGCCGTCAGAATAAGCGATTCCGGAAAGTTTGTATCGCCATGCAACTTGAAGACAAAAGCGTCCGGCGTCCAAAAGGCGGTCGCCATCGCTCCAATTGAATCAGAAGTGAATGTACTCGGCGCCGTGCCCCGTTCGAAGGTAAAAGTGGTTTCGATGAGCCGATCATAGTTTGTTGTGACCACCGCCCGATAATCCGTGCGTGCGATAAATCTATGAACATTCTGCGGCGGGAGCGGTTGATCAAAAACTTTTTTCAAAAGAGTGACATATTCATGCTTGCCCAACTTCGACCGCGCAAACTCCGCCAGAGTCAGTAGATCGCCATTCTTGACGTAAGCCTTCAAACCCAAATCACGGCGAGGCTGCGCCCTGGTGGCAGCATCCATGAGTTTGTCAACCAACGATTTCCACGTTGGATATCCTGCAGCAACCGACAATCCGGAGCCGACAAATAAGATGCACTTTCTTTTTTTGACGGCCTCGATTAAAGGTGAAGGAATGAAATTTTGTAATGATTCCATTTTCATGAGATTTTTTATTAACGCGTCGATTTTAGCTTACGTCAACCCGCCTGTCTTCAATCCTTTTCCCAAAACATATTCCACTTCCAACACTTTTCCCTTCAACCGGCCTTTCATGTTCTTGCGGTCGTCGATGACGATTTCGGTGACGACGCGTTCCGCCACTTTTTTGATTTCTTCGTGGCACCTTTTGACGACGAACATGATCTCCTCCCATTCGCCTTCGAGCAACGTACCCATAGCGGTGAGCTGATAATCCAACTCGCTTTTTTCGACAATAGCCACAGCTTTGGCAATCAGTTCTTTTAGCTCTTCTCCGGTGCCGACCGGAATGATGCGAAATTCAACCAGCATGTCGATCCTTTCATCATTGAATTCGATAGCAAATGCAAGTAGTTGCAGTGGAAATTGTGCTTGTCGCGCAATAATTGTAATTTACGAAAATCTTGAACTTTGTCAAGTCCTATGTGCGGATGGAGGGAGTTTCGCACACGGTTGGCTAACTGCAAGCGGTTGGAAGTTGGACGAACTCGACATGCGACTTGTTAGCGGATAAAAAGCTGCCGGCGGATTTTGATATCCGTTAGCAGCCTTTTATCAGAGAGATTTTTTCCAACGCCGATTGTTTCTTTCGATTAGATCAAACGAGCACGACGACCCAGCCGAGCCGGCCGGCTGCGCCCGCAGGGGTTACTTTTTCACGCGCACCGTCATCACCGGGCACGACGCGAGGTGGACGACTTTTTCGGCGACACTGCCGAGCAAAAGGCGCGACACACCGCTGCGCCCGTGCGTCGTCATCACGATGAGATCGATGTTTTCTTCCTTAGCGAAGACGGCGATTTCAGCGCCGGCCTCGACATTGCGCCGCACCACCTTCTTCACTTCCACGCCTTTGGTTTTCTCGCCGAGTTTCATCTTTTTGAGCAGCTTTCCTTCCAATCGTTTGAACATGGCCTCATCATGTGGGTCGCCCAGTTCGATAACGTGCAAAATATAAAGCGTCGCGCCGCATTGCTCCGCCAGTCGCGCCGCTTGGCGGCCGGCGCGCAGCGATTCATTGGAAAGATCGGTTGGAAAGAGCACGCGCGACATCTTAAATTCGGGGTGATTGCGCACGGTAATGACCGGACACCGCGCGCCGCGCACCACACGATCAGCCGTGCCGCCGATGAGCATCGGCGCCAACGGCGACACGCCCCTCGCGCCCATCACGATCAGGTCGTATTTCCCTTTCTTGCCCAGGCGCAAAATCTCTTTGTACGGCGTGCCCGTCCGAATTTCTTGGCGGTAATCGCCTTTCCAATCGGCCAGAAAAGAGTTCATCCGTTCTTCGGCGCCCGGCTGTTTTTGGTGGGAGAAACCTTCGTACTCCGGCAGCAGATAGTTATAGTATTCCGGCGGCTCGGGCGCCACGTGGAGAATGTTAAATTTCGCTTTGAAATTCTCGCTCAATTGCTTGGCGTACGCAAAAGCCTGTTTGGACGATTCCGAGAAATCAACCGGACAGAGAATTCTTTTGACTGCGGCCATAATGTTCTGCCTTTCCTTAAAAATAAGTTTTCACCTCTCACCTCGTTTTTGCTCGCCGTGACCTGCGATGGCATTATTATTTTATTGCACAGAAATCCGAGCAGGTTTACAAAAGTTACGCTGGCTTGCGATGCCAGCTTCAACGGCGCAACTAAACGCCTTTATCATACAAAACGCCGGGCAAATTGTCAAGTGAAAAGCCATTGGCTGGCAGGAAAAACGCTCGAAGCCGCTTTGGCAGAGATCGCCTTCATTGTAGCGCTGTTTGCTTGCGTGTTAAGGAGATAATTTTAGCAAACCACGGACGCCAGCGTAGCCGCCAAGCGATTTGGCGCCGATTCTGCCATCTCTAAAAACAGCGCCGGCTCCAAAAGCTCCAACTCCAGCAAAACAAATTTGCCGCCCAGGTCGAACCCATCGACTCTCGCGTACAGCAATGGCTGGTCGATCAAATTCACAATCGCTTCGGCTTGCTCGATCAGCGCCGGCGCCGGTTCGAGGCGACGGCTTGTCCCGCCAAAATCGGCCTGCACGCGAAAGTCTCCATCGCGCGGACGTTTCAAAACCGCGTGGCTGAATTTCCCGCCGAAAAATAAAAACGACCACTCGCCGTTGCTCGTTACTGCATCGACGAATTGCTGCACCATCGCGCCGGAAGCGTGCAAAATAGCGTCAAGCTTTGATTGATCTTGTTGGGCTGTAGAAAGTGAAGTGCGGCAAGTTTGGTAGGCTGTCGCAGAAATGGTGGGCTTGATGACTGCCTGCTCGAATCCGTTTGCTGATAATAACGCGCGCAAATTTGCGGATGATCCTGCCTCGATCCAAGCCGTTGGAGGAATCGCGACGCCCTTCGCGGTCAGTTCGCGCAAGTACGACTTGTTCATATTCCAGCGAAGAATTTCGACCGGATTCCAGACGGTGATTTTCAATTCTTCCAGATGATCGATCCAACGGCGGAAGTCGCGCGTTTTGAAATGGTAATCCCAGCAGGAACGCATAATGACGGCGTCAAACGTTTTCCAATCCACTTGCGGGTCGTCCCAAATGGTTGGAATCGCCGCGATGTCGAATTGCTTTAAAGGAACGAGCGCCAGCGCATCATCGGCGGTGAGATTTGGCGCTTTGTGATAGGTGACAAACGCGACAGTTTTCATCTGGAATGAACGTTTTAAAAGGCGGGACAAGGCAGAGCGAAATTTGGGTGGGTGTTATCAAACGAGGTTTGCTTGCCAAACGGAAGCGCTTTCTTCGATTGCCATCCGATCATCGTTGATGAAAATAAAGGGGTACTTGCCGGTGCTCCGGTAGATCTCCATGATTTGTTCGGTCTGTGGATAATCTTTCATGCTCTTACCCCAGGCGCGAATTTGTCCATTCATAACCCTGACCCAAAGTGCATTCAAGGCAGTGAATTTTTCCCGCAGCCACTCTTTGTTTTGTTCTTTTAGAGAACGCTGTAATGCCCCACGTTCTTTGACCGCAAGTTTTTCAATGGTCTCGAAAGGCAGATTCTCCCCAATAAATTCTAGCTGGCAAGGTAAAGCGGCTTTCTTGTCGAGGGATTGCGGCATGACTTCTGGAGGCTTTGTCAGCGACTTGGAAAGGCCTTGCTTGGACTTTCGAAGAACTTCCAAAAGCAAACCCAAGGTCTCGGCATCGGCCTTTTTCAGCTCGGTGTTGATTGTTGCGAGCATGGATTCGTGGCTCATAATGGCTCCTTGACATCAACAACATAAATATAGGCAATCTTTTGTTGATCTCCAACTCAAATTTGCCGGATGGTTGTGGAGCGATATTTCTCTTGTAGCAAAACGCTTTGTTCAAAACCTTTATCTTTTATCATAAACTGCCGCACACCACTCGCGATATTTCTTCACTCTTCCGCGCACGACGTTGAAAAAAAGCTCGCGCAGCTTTGTGGTGAGCGGCCCCATCTGGCCAGCGCCAATCGCCCGGTAATCTACGCGCGTAATCGCGGTGATTTGCACGCCGGTGCCGGTGAAGAAAGCTTCGTTCGCCAAATAAATCTCGCTGCGGTCGATGGAGCGCTCGACCACGTTGACGCCCAGCTCGTCGCGCAGCAGCGTGATCACCGTTTGGCGATTGATGCCCTCGAGAATATTGTCGGTAATGGGCGGGGTCATCGCGACGCCGTTGCGAATGAGAAAAACGTTCTCGGCAGAGCCTTCACAAATATGGCCGTCTTGATTGAGAATGATGGCCTCGTCAAATCCGGCGCGTTGCGCATCGGTTTTGGCAAATGCCGAGTTGATGTAGGAGCCGGTGATCTTGCCGCGCGCGGGAATCATGTTGTCATCGACACGCCGCCACGACGAGATGGTTACGTGCGAGCCTTCATCCTTTTCAACATATTTGCCGAAAGGAACCGCCACTATTGCCAGCGCCGGCGTCAGATCGTGCAGGCGCACGCCGATAATCTCATCGCTATAAAAAGCCACCGGCCGGATGTAGCAGTCGGTTTTGTGATTCTCCGTGCGGAGCAGATCGAGCAAAGCTTTGGTCAGATCATCTTCGGAATAAGCAAACTCCATCCGCAAAAGCTTGGTCGATTCGAGAAAGCGGCGGAAATGATCGCGCGGACGAAAGATGAAAAGCTGCTGCGCCTCGTCGTTCCAATAGGCGCGAATGCCGCCGAAAACGCCGGTGCCATAATTCAGGCCGTGGGTCAACACGCCGATTTTGGCCTCGCTGTAGCGCACGATACGGCCGTTGAAGAACGCATAGTTGGGTAGTGCCATGAGGTGCTCCTTCTCTTAAAATATTCTCGACTGATTTGATTTGGGAGAATATACATCCGAAAAAGTCTCAAGTCAAGTCCCCAACGAGGATGTAGCGCCATCAGAAAGCTCGCCCCAACGGATGAATTAAAACCAACGGATAAAAACATCCATTGGTCTTAATTCATCCGTTGGAGTTTTTTTTCTGTAAAGATTTGACGCTTCAGGTCTTATCTCCCCTTCGCCATTTCATCCCGCAGCGTCATGCAAGTGCTGCTGGCGCGCGCGACCAAATTGTTTTGCTCGTCGATCACGTCACATTCGACGAGGCCGATGGTTTTGCCTCGTTTGACAACTTTGCCAACCGCGCGGAGCCTGGCTTGCCAAACCGGCTTGAGATAATTTATCTTGAGCTCCAATGTGGTAAAGCTCTCGCCCTCATCAAGAGTCGAAGCGTAGGCCAAGCCCATTGCGGCGTCGGCAATATCACAAAGAATCCCGCCGTGCAGCGTGCCCATGGGATTGGCGTAGCGCTCGTCAGCGTCCAATTCCACGATAACTTGGCCGGACTCAAGCGAAATGATCTTGAAGCCAATCAGCTTGGCGATAGGTGGCGCCGGTTCTTCGCCGTGCAACATCGCCTGAATGCGGTCGAACATTTTTGCCATTAAAAATTAGCGTCTATTCGCGACAATTAATGGTTGAAAATCTTTGCCGAAAAACAAAGATTTGACTCTTTAGACACTGAAGTCGCTTTTCGGAGTCGTCTTTAGACGACTTGCGCTTTTTAGCTGTGGAATTTATTCCACAGCCGTATCAACGCCGAGATCTGCGCCAAATGATGATCGTCGTGTTCCGCAATGAAAAAGGCCAGGTCCAAAACACGGATCGGTTTCTTCAAACGCGGATGGAGAGACGTGCGCTGAATAAAGGCTTCATCAAAATTCTCCAAGCGTTGCACAAACTCCGAACGCGCCGAACGTAAAACAGCAAGTATTTCTGTAATCGTTCTTGCGTTGTGATTTGCTTCCCACGTTTTGCGATTTTCCAAGTCAGCGGACGAGAGGCTTTCTTGTCCTGCAGAAAATTCATCGAGTCGCCTCATTCCCAAAGGCTCCAAATCCAGCAGATGCCCCACATGCTCTTGGATCGACCAATTGTCGCCATCGCGTCTGGTTAAAATTTCCCGCGGCAAAGCGCGGACGCGATCTTCCACACGCGCCGGAACGCCTCGCAAACGTTCCACAACGTTTGGATACATCCACACGGGAAGATCGAAAGAAAATTGGCGATCAAACCATTTGATGCTTTCTATCATAACACACCTCTTAAAGCAGTTCAATCATCCCTCAAGCGGACAACAGCTAAAGGATAAGCCACCGGCAACGAGCAATCAGTCACTTCGATCCTCCCCACACGGCTTCGCGCGTTTCTTTCCAAAAGCAATCCACGGCGTGAAATCCTGCTTCTTTCAGCAGACGCAAATCCGTGTCAAACGGCAAAGGTTGATCTCCGTCTTTCTTTTCCAGTTCCACCAACTCAGCGGCAATTGCAGCGAGACTTTTTTCTTCGCCATGTTCGCGCCAACGTTTTTGAATGCCCACTTGCCGCAGATGCAGGTAACGCGCTTCAATTTCTTCATAAGGCGCAATGAGAATATCAGCGTTTACGAACCAAGCGCCGTCGCGCAATTTTGCACACAAGGCGTGGTACAATCGCCTTTTCTCTTCTGCGGCCAAATGGTGTAGCGCAAATGACGAAACCACTGCATCCAATTCCGGCAAATCGTTATCATCCGCTAATTGCTGGAAACTGCCAATTTTCCAGATGAGTTGTTTGCTTTTGGCGCCAAGGCGGGCTTGCGCCTGGTGCATCATCGCTGCGGCGCCGTCGACCGCGATGATCTGAGCCCGTGGGAAAGCCTGCAACAAGCGTGCGACGAGAAAACCGGTGCCGGTACCAAGATCGAGAACCGTGATTTCGGCGCCGGGCGGAAACGGCAACATCGCGCAGACGATTTCCGCCATTTTCGTGCGGTTCGGATGCATGATCTCCATCTTTGCGTCGTATTCTGCCACGCGCGCCGCATCATCGTAGGCAGAAACGCTTTGCTGGAATGGCGTTGAAGCGTTTGAATTGAGCATGTCGAAGAATAAGTTGGTGTCTTAAAAATCAACTCCACTGATCTGCTTTTGGATCCCAAAACGGACCGGTCAAACCAATCCGCGCGAAGATCGCCACCATCTCGTCCGGAGCAGGCCGCCGGGAGTCAACCGTCAATCGATTCTCATACCACGTTACTGAGAGATGCCACAGTTGCTCCAAATTAATGATTGGCCGCTTGGGAACGCTACGCGCTTCGCACCACTGAGTCACTGTTTCTTCCGACCGGAAGAGGAGCATCGTCGCTCAAGTGTAAATGATGTCATCCCACCATCGTGCCGCCGGCACCGCGAAGTGGATGGCGCATTCCTGTGGCACGGGACTTCCATTTTTTACTTCCAAGATTATAGGTTCGCCGCTGTATCCATCTGATGCCGCGACGACAGTGTCATCATGAAGAGCTGCCGAAATCCCGAGGGCGTCCCATGCGCAATTGGCGTAATAGGATTTGTCCCGCACCTTCACCAAAAAGGCCGTCTCAATTCCAGCGAATGGTGGAGCCATCCGAATATGCGATGGATTCCCAGGCTCTGGAACAAGAAGCCGTTTCTTGTGGAGCCGCGCAAACGCCGCCTCGACTTCTTCTACAGAAGCGTCCAACGCTCTCGCCACTTCCGCTGAAGTCGGAGCCTTCGTGGTTTCGGCGATGGTCTCATAGATGTTCAACTTTACGGCGGTGTCGAATTCCATTCGTCAAATCCTTTCAAGTTTCTCGACCGTTCTTTCGTTGCGTTTGTCACCTGTGTTCAAAGTTGAGGCCGGCTCGAACAGCAGCACGTGAACTTCCGCCTCCGCAACGGGCTTGTGCTCAACACCTCTCGGGACGATAAAAAATTCGCCTTCGTCGAGCCAAACTTCACGGTCGCGCAACTGGAGGCATAACCTGCCTTGCACAACCAGAAACAGCTCATCTTCAGTTTCGTGCTGATGCCAAACGAATTCACCTTTAAGCTTGACGAGCTTGACGTATTGGCCGTTCAATTCACCGGCGATTTTTGGACTCCAATAATTGTGGAAAAGGCCGAACTTTTCTTTCAGGTTTACCTTTTGCATAATAGTTCTCCTTTCAATCTCCAGTTGGCTTTACCGAACTCCGTTCCACCATCAGGACGGCAGTTCGCTTCGGCGCTCGCGTTCGATGAACCACACCTTTCGGAATCGTATAGCCCTGATGGGGTTCAAGCGTTATCGTCTTGCCCTCCAGATCAATCAGGAGCTGACCTTGCAAAACGAAGAAGAACTCGTCTTCTTCATCGTGTTTGTGCCAGTGAAATTCTCCTTGCACGACGCCCAAGCGAACCACGCTGTCGTTCACCTGACAAAGGGTTTGATTGGACCATTGCTTTCGCAACTTCTTGTGCTTCTGCATCATCACTTTTTTGCAACTCAACGAGAACGTTGTCATAATCCGGCTGCCGGCGATTTTGGCTGAGCTTGAATTTCGCTTCAATGCGGTTGATTTTGATTTGAAAGCCGACAATGCCCTTCATCTCTTTTTCCACAAAATCTTTTGGGAGATTTTCCAGTTTGTAAGGTTTTTCCGTAACCGCACCGGCCTCGTATTTGTCCACGAGTTGTTTCAGCATGGCATACAACTCGTCGCGGTCGGTGATGAGCCGAGGCTTGCCGTAAACATGCGCCACCATGTAATTCCACGTCGGGACGTTGACGTGGTCATACCAGCGCGCCGAGATGTAAGTGTGCGGACCGGCAAAAATCGCCAACACTTCATCGCTCGTTTCAAAAGTGCGCCATTGCTTGTTCGCGCGCGCCACGTGGCCGTTGAGAAAGCGATTGCCGTGCTCGTCTTCAAAAAACTCCAAAGGCAAATGCGTCGCGACCGGCAATTGCTGATCACAACTAACGAGAGTGGCAAAGCTATTTTGGCGGATAAACTGATTGATCGTTTCTTCGTTGGTTACGCGATAGTATTTGGGAATATACATAAGAACCACCATGACGGAATCCGAAACTTGGTAATACTAAAAGTTTGTAGTTACGCCCGTAGGGCATCACTACGAACATTTTCATATCATCAATTCTCCACGCAAAACTGTCACCGCGCTGCCACCGACTTTGACGGTCTCGATGTCATCACGCGGCCCGACAATCTCAACAGTTGCTTGGCCAGGCCGATTCATCCAATGACCTTGCTCGGCGATGAACTTTGGATGCTCAATCAAACCATGATGCCACAAATAAGCCGCCATGCCACCGGTGGCAGAACCGGTAAACGGATCTTCCAATGTATCCGGCGGCGTACCGAAATGCCGCGCAAAAGTTTGTCCTGTTTCGGTTACGCCTTTAAGACAGAAAAGATGCGGGCTAAAAAAATCCGCGCGAGCGCGAAACTCATTATACGCGGCGATATCCATTTGTGCACGCCGCAGCGCTTCCAAATTTCGCAAGGGAATCATCAACTGCGGCGTGCCGGTGCTCACGGTTTGAATCGACGCGTTGGGGAGGACGTCGTCGCTGATCAAACCGAAGATGGGCAAAACCTGCGCGGCACTATAAGTCGCGAGGAACTGCGGCTTTTTCTGCGACATGATGAGGCGTTTCACTTTGCCCTGAGATGATTCAATATCGACGCGAATCGGCCCCACGCGCAACTCCAGTGTGATCGTCGTGTGATCGCTTTTCAAAACGAGGCGGCCAGTTTCAATTAACGCGAAAACGGTGGCGATGGTGGGATGTCCGGCCAAGGGAATTTCTTCTGCAGGCGTGAAATAGCGCGCGCCGAAGTCGGCAACTTGGGAGCGAACCACGAAAGCCGTTTCGGAGAGATTCATCTCGCGGGCTATGGCGAGCATGGTCTCGTCGCTGAGTGTGTCCGCCTCGAACACGACCGCACAGGGATTTCCCGCTAAAGCGCGATCGGTGAAGGCGTCGACTTGCATGAAAGGTAATGATAACATAAAATGACGTAATTTATTACGAGTGAATTCTTTGCAAAAAGCAAAAACTTTCACGCAAAGCCGCCAAGGCGCAAAGGGATCGCCAAGAAAATCTTTGCGGAATCTTTGCGTCTCTGCGTCTTTGCGTGCGCTTTTCTTTTTGGTTCCGGCTCGTCCGGAATGGAAATCCCCAGATATGAATTGCGCTTTTCATTTTTCCTCACGCACGAACGTGATGAAATCGGTGTTGACCGGCTCGTGGCCGGCGTTTCGCATCGTCTGGGCAATTTGGCCGCGATGATAGGAGCCGTGTACCGAAACGTGAGTGAAAACATCCATGACCAACGTGCGAAATTGAATGCCTTTGCTGTTGCGGTAGGTGATGACGTCGCTTAAAGAGGCATCCGGCAACGCCTCGAAATAAGCCCGATAATCCGCCGCGTTTTTTTCCACTAACGCCGCACATTTTTCCAAAGACAGCTCGGGCCAAATTTCGAGCGCCGTGCTGTCTTCGCCGCGCAGCCGCGCCAACCACACCTGCTCGGAAGCCAACACGTGCGCGAACAAGCGTCGCGCCTTCTCGGGCGGCTCATTCACGCTTTGCAACAACGCCAGAACGCGGCGGTTCGCCCAATCCGCATGGCGAAAGAGGCGAAAGAAATTTGTTTTCATTATCCATCTCCTGACGCGGACAAGCCGCAACCAAAAAAGATTAATCGCTCACGGAAGTGTCCCGCCTTGCGGGATCACGGATTTTTTTCATTATTATTTCCGTGAGAGTTCAATTTCGTGAGCCAGAATTTTTTGCTTTTTCTGCACCGCGTGGCGTGGCGCCTGCGGCGCCATCTGCGACAAAGATTTCACTTTAAAGAAACTAAAATTATACCAACAACCTCGTGGCTGTGAGAGCATAAATCGCGGTGCAGGCATGAATGTCTTTCAACTTAACGAATTCATTTGGGCCATGCGAGACCGACAAAAGCCCAGGTCCGTAAGCGAAGGCCGGAATGCCCTGTTGAGCGTAGAAACGCGTTTCGAGTAGTCCAGGGCACATTTCAAATGATGGGGTCTTACCGGTGATCGTCTGTACGCATTCCACCAATGACTGAGCTACCGGGCCATCTTCCGAAAAGCCCGCAGCCCTCCCTTCCTGGAGAATATCAACATCGATATCGATTCCATTTCGTCTCAGCCTATCAAAGAGCACGAGCAGTCGCCGTTTTTCCGTCTCGAAGTCTTCTTCAGGATTGATGCGTCTATCTACCGTGAACGAGCACTCGGCGGGGACAAGGTTGAAGTTGGCGCCACCTTCACATCGTCCGCCCATCAATAGAATCGAACGCCGGGCCGCTTCCGGCTCGATTTTGAACTCAGTCGTTCGAGACTCGACCTCAGCCTTCAGTTCGAGCAAGGCATTCGCCGCCGTGAGCATCCGCTCGAATGCATTGACGCCTTGATAGTGCAAGCCAACGTGGGCAGGCTTGCCCTTCACCGTTACGCGCAGTGAAACGGCGCCGCGGTTGGCGTTCCAAATCACACCGCTGGTCGGTTCCGGCGTGAGCATCCCGATGCCGTCTTTCCCGAGCCATCCTGCATCGGCAAGATAGCGTGATCCACCCATGCCGCCGGTCTCCTCATCCGGCACAATCGTTAGGCCAATTCTGGCCTTCAACTCGATGCCACACTCCTTGACGGCTTTGACAGCGTAAATCATAGCCGCAAGGCCGCTCTTCATGTCCGACGAGCCGCGTCCGAAGAGGTTGCCGCCTTTAACATACGGATGGAACTGCGCCTCGTTTGATGCAGGCACAACATCGTAGTGGCCGTGAAAGTAAAGCGTCCTTTCGCCCTTCCCATGGAAACTCAAGAGGCAATAACGAGGATGAGCTTTTCTGCTTGGCTCTCCAGCGTCAGGAACCTCGAGCACAGTGACGTCCAATCCGATCTCACGCAATTTGTTGGCAATAACTTCGACACATGTCAGATACGATGTGCCAGGAGGATTCTCAGTTGGTATCGCCACCAAGGCTTTGGTGAAATCAAGAATTTCATCACAGTACGATGCGATTGCATCAAGAATCAAGTTCTTCATCCGACAATAATTGTGTGACAATGCTTTTGACATGAATCTTCGTCGTATCTAAAAATGGAATTCCGCTGCTCGTGATGTCACGCAGAATCAAGGGCAGTTCCGTGCCGCCGAGAATCAGCCCTTGAATGCCATGCCGCTCTTTTAAGCGATCGACGATGGCCAGCAAGCGTTCGCGCGTTTCCGGCAGAATGATGCCATTGACCAATTCGCGCATGTATTTGTCGTGAATGTAAGTTTGTTCATCCGGCTCGGGTACGGCCAGCGTCATTCCTGCTTTGGAAAACACCTCCGGATAGAATCGTCCTTGCACGGTGAAACGCGTGCCAAATAAACCGATTCTTTTTAATCCGAGCGCTTGAGCCGCTTCGGCAGTGGCTTCGACGATGCTGATCAATGGAATGGGTGACTGGCGGCGAATTTCATCGAAAACGATGTGCGGCGTATTCGAAGACAGCACGCCGAAATCCGCTCCGGCTCGAGCCAACTTATGTACTTCACCCAGTAGATACTCGGTCAACTTGGCGAGTTCATTTGCCTCGACTAAATCCAGCATCTTTCGCAAGTCGATGCTGTTGATCAAAAGCGTGGGATAACTTCCATCCTGTTTCTGCTCGCGATACGAGGCGATAATCAAGCGATAATATTCAACGGTTGATTCCGGCGCGATGCCGCCAATGATTCCGACAGTTTTCATAAAATAACCTAATTCCACAATGTGGGCACGGCAGCTACACTTGTCAGCAAATGCGTGGGTTGCACTTGTGTCAATTGCTCTTGCCGGTGCGCGCCCGAAAGAACGCCGACATTCCATCGCACGCCGGCGTTCCGACCAGCTTGGAGGTCAAGCATCGTATCGCCGATATTGGCGACTCGAGATACACTGATGACGGCGGCGGCCTCCATCGCATGAAAAATTAAATAGGGTGCCGGACGCCCCTGCACGACATCATCACCACAAACTACGGCTTGCACGAAGTCTTTATCCCACCTCACAACCTGAAGGATTAACTCCGTGAGATTTCGATCAAACCCCGTGTTCAGCGCTATTTTGATATTACGGCGGCGGAGCCAGGTGAAGGTTTCCGTCGCGCCGGAAATAACTCTAACGCCTCGGTTCGCGTAAATCTCCGTTAAGTGTTGGCGAAACGTCGCGAAGATTTGCTCCGTGCGCGCGATGATGGCCGAGGTTTCACCGGGGAACCGGTTTTCCACAAAGTGCCTGATGATCTCGCGCTTTGAAGCGCCGCGAGCAGCGTGTAAGGCTTCGCGCGTGACGGTAAGCCCATGAGCTTGTAGCGCCGACGTGAAAGCCTCCGGAACTTCACCTGCATCTTCGATGGTTGTTCCGGCGAGATCGAAGACAACGAGTTCGATGTTGCTCATTTAGTGCATTTCCGGGCGCCAATCATATTCCATGTATTTCGCCGTTTCCCAAGCCTGCGCTTTACCCAACAACTTGGCGACAACGTAAAGCGACATGTCGATTCCCGCCGAGATGCCGGCGGACACGATGATTTTGCCGTTGTCGATAAAGCGCTTTGTGGCGTCAATCTTGGTGTTGGGCGCAATTTCTTGCAGAAGTGAAATCGCGCCGTGATGCGTCGTTGCCGCCAAGCCCTCGAGCAGGCCGGCTTTGGCCAAAATCAAATTGCCGGTGCAAACCGAGAGCAGATGCTCGGTTTTTTGTGAAAGCTGTTTGACCCAATCCAAGACAACAGCGTTGTTCATTTCACGGCGTGTGCCGAAGCCGCCGGGGATAATGAGAATATCCGGCGCCGGGCAATCCGCAAAGGTATAACGCGGATTGACGCTGAGTTCATTGCGCGCCAAAACCGGACGGTTCTCCTGCGCGACGGTATAAACATTGAACGGATTCGACCTGTCGCGTTTTCCGGTGACCGAGAACACCTCGAATGGTCCGCAGAAATCGAGCACTTCGACTTCGTCGAAAATAAAGACGGCGACGTTCCTTGGGTGGTTGGCCATATTTTTCCTTATTCTATTTTCTGTAAACATCCGTGCTAAGATATTTCAGACCGGAATCTACCATCAACGTAACGATTTTAGCATTCGGCCCTAATCGCTCTGCGACTCGAATTGCTGCGACGACATTTGCGCCTGATGACGTGCCCGCAAAAAGACCTTCCTCACGGGCTAAACGCCTGGCCATAACTTTCGCGTCTTCTGTCTTAACCGCGATAATTTCATCCACGAGACTTGGATCCCAGAGTGGTGGAGTATAGCCAATCCCAACCCCCTCGATTTTATGAGGTCCGGGTTGACCACCCAATAATACTGCGGATTCGCCTGGCTCGACGGCTATTATCTTGATCTTGGGATTGTAACGCTTTAACACAGTTGCTACACCTCGCGATGAAGCCGCAGTGCCAACACATTGAACAAATGAATCAATCTCTCCGTTTGTTTGGTTCCAGATTTCCTCAGCCAATGGAAAGTAGCCTGCAATATTGTCAAGATTGTTGAGTTGGTCAGTCCAGTAAGTGTGAGGTCTTTGACTAAATTCTCTAGCGGCTTCAATCATATCTAAAATCAACTTCTTTGTCGTGAGGCCGCCCTCACTCGGTATCAGTGTAAGGTCGGCGCCAAAAGCCGCCATCTGATTCAGTTTATCCTGACTAAAAGCGTCGGAAGTAATGATATGAAGGCGGTACCCCTTCGCAACACAAATCAACGCGAGTGATATGCCTGTGCTACCGCCGGTGTACTCAACAATGATATCCCCAGGTCTCAATCGGCCATCTTCCTCAGCCCTTGAAATCATAGCCTGGGCCGTACGATCTTTCATGCTACCAGTCGGATTTTCCCATTCAAGTTTCGCAAAAACCTTCGCGCCACCGGGCGGAACAACATTATGTAGCTGCACTAACGATGTGTTCCCAATAGCCTGTAGAATGTTACTGCCAATACTCATTCTATCTTTCTCCTCGTATGTCTTGGTTCCGATCGGCGCGACTAATCTCAAACAAGCTCCGCGCTTCGCTCTGCCAACAACGTTCGCAACACGGAACGGTGGCAACGGTTCTCATGTTCGCAGTAGCAGCCAATTGACAGATTGGTCTGGTGCGACAAGGCCGCAAGCAGGTCGAGGAGCCGGGAGGCCTCTGGCCGCTTCATCTCGCCACGATAGCGTTTGACAAAGGAGCTCCAACCCTTCGCGTCGGTTGTCCGTTGAGCGGTCTTGACAAGCTGCTCGCTGGGGGCGACTTCTGGCAGCCAAACGTCGTAGTAGTTGCGTGAAGCGAATTCGGTCTTCGGCACTCCGCGCGGAGGGCGTCGCACGGTGCCAATCCGAAGTCCCTCTCCTGAGGTGCGAGGTGTTCCGAGCTGAATGATCCTTATCGCCACTGCATTCCTCCTAAATATTTTTTTTGAACGCACTCATTTTATACTCGTTTTGGGTTAAAATTACAGTCATCGCGAGGAGTCCCGCCGTGGCAGCGATTTTTTCACGGGTATTTATTTGACCCATGTGCATTCATTTGAAGCGGAAATCGACTTTGAAATTGTATAGCCATGGAACTTTTGGGTTAATACCTTCCGCTTCCAGTTT
>Ga0247727_10003655_pt1 | contig 33698 bp, 35 predicted proteins | sample WisWelCaveWW1625_FD_202498 | JGI IMG/M metagenome (GOLD analysis project Ga0247727, IMG submission 202498) | Biofilm microbial communities from Wishing Well Cave, Virginia, United States - WW16-25 | ecosystem: Environmental > Aquatic > Deep subsurface > Groundwater > Cave microbial mat | place...
CCCGGCAGCGCTCGGTGAACTCGAAGCACAGGCGGCTCTTGCCGGTGCCGGCCTCGGCCACGATGCCGAGCACCTGGCCATGGCCGGCCTGCGCCTGCGCGAGCGCGTCCTCGAGCGTGCGCAGGTCCGCGTCGCGGCCCACGAAGCGGCTGAGGCCGCGTGCGCGGGAGATGTCGAAGCGCGTGCGGGCCGCGCCGAGCCCGCGCAGCTCGAACACGGGCACCGGCCCGGCGACGCCCTTCACCTCGAAGGCGCCGAGATCGTCGAGCGCGAAGTAGCCGCTCACCAGGCCCGCCGTGGCGCCGCTCACATAGCAGGTATTCGGCTCCGCGAGCACTTCCATGCGCTGCGCCAGGCCGACGGTGTGGCCCTGTGCGGTGTAGTCCATGCGCAGGTCGTCGCCGATCTTGCCCACGACGACCTCGCCCGAGTGGAGGCCCATGCGCGTCGCGAAGCCGAGGCCGTGGCTGCGCTTCACCTCGCGCGCGTAGCGCTGGAGCTCGCCTTGCAACGAGAGCACGGCGTAGCAGGCGCGCTGCGCGTGGTCTTCGTGCGCGATCGGCGCGCCGAACAGCGCCATGATGCCGTCGCCGGTGTACTGGTTCACCACGCCTTCGAAGCGGTGCACGCCATCGGCGAGGACCTGGAAGAAGCCGTCGAGGATCGTGTGCCAGGCCTCGGGGTCGAGACGCCCCGCCAGCTCCATCGAGCCCTTCACGTCGGCGAACAAGACCGTGACCTGCTTGCGCTCGCCTTCGAGCGCGGAGCGGGACTGGAGGATCTTGTCCGCGAGGTGCTTCGGGGTGTAGCTGCGGGGATCGGGCAAGGCGCGCGGCGGCGCGGCAGGCGCTGCCGTCGCGAGCGGCTTGCCGCAGCCGTTGCAGAATCGCGCGTCGGGCTCGTTCGCGCGCCCGCAGGCGGCGCAGCCGCGCGCGAGATTGCCGCCGCAGCCGGCGCAGAAGGCCGCGTCCGTCGGGTTCTCGCGACCGCAGGCTCGGCACGTCACGCAGGCGCCAATCAGTCCGCCTCGGCGAGGAAGCGCAGCACCGCTTCGTTCAGCTGCTGCGCGCACTCGGCCATCACCAGGTGGGCGCCGGAGCCGAGCGTCATCAGGTGGGCGTTCGGAATCTCGTCCGCCAGCTCGCGGTGGAACTTCGGCGGCGTCAGCTGGTCGTGGCGGCCGCAGATCACGAGCGTCGGCTGCCGGATCTGGCGCAGACGGTCGGCCGTGTCGTGCCCGAGGCAGGCGTCGCACTGGCGCATGAAGACGCCGGGGTCGATCGGGAGCCCGCCGCCCGGGAAGCTCGCGGCCATCGCGTCCACCAGGTCGCCCTGCTCGAGCGTCTCGTCGCGCAGCGTCCAGAGCAGGCGCTCGCGCACCATCACGCCGGGCCCGAGGTCGTGCTGCGCCATCTCGCGCCACTTCTCGAGCAGCAGGCGCCGCTTCGCATCCGGCCGCGCGTAGGTGCCGACCAGGATCAGCTTCGCCACGCGGCTCGGATGCCGCAGCGCCAGCTCCTGCGCCGTCATGCCGCCCAGGAAGGCGCCGAGCACGTGCGCGCGTCGGATCCCGAGGGCGTCGAGCAGGCCGGCCAGATCGTCGGCCAGGTCGGCCGTCGTGAAGGCGCCGCCAGGATCCTCGCTCTCGCCGACGCCGCGGTTCTCGTAGATCAGCGTCCGCAGCTGAGGCGCGAAGTCGGGGACCTGCAGCGCGAGCCAGCCCTTGCACGAGCCGGCCATGCCCATCACCAGCACCAGCGGCGTGGCCGGCGCGGCGCCATGCACCTCGTAGTAGACCTTCCGACCGGAGACGGTGGCGAGCGGCACGGCGGGATTCTACTCCTGCCGGCAGGCCCGGGGGAAGCTTCAGCGCGAGAGGCGCTTCAGGTCCGAGAGCACGCCCTTGGCGACGGCCTTGAGCGTCTCGAACACCCCTTCGCCGATCTGCGCGCGCGCCTCGAAGTCGGTCACGCCCAGCGGGTTCATCAGGCGCTTCATCTCGTCGAGCGGCGCGGCGTTCGGCAGGTCGCGCTTGTTGTACTGCACCACGAACGGGATCTTGCTCAGCTCGTAGCCCTGCTCCTTCAGATTGATGCGCAGGTTGTCCATGCTCTCGAGGTTGGCCTCCATGCGCTCGATCTGGCTGTCGGCCACGAACACCACGCCGTCGACGCCCTTCAGGATCAGCTTGCGGCTGGCGTCGTAGAACACCTGGCCCGGCACCGTGTAGAGATGGAAGCGCGTCTTGAAGCCGCGGATCTGGCCGAGCGCGAGCGGCAGGAAGTCGAAGAACAGCGTGCGTTCGGTCTCGGTCGCGAGCGAGATCATCCTCCCCTTCAGGTCGGGGTTGGTCTTGGTGTAGATGTGCTGCAGGTTCGTCGTCTTGCCGCACAGGCCCGGCCCATAGTACACGATCTTGCAGTTGATCTCGCGCGAGGAGTAGTTGATGAAAGACATGGGGGGTCCAGCTCAGTCAGCGAACAGGTTGTCGATGTCATCATCGGTGATGTCGGCGAAGGGGCTGTTGGCGGCGCTGCCCTCGGATTCGGCGCGCTTGCGCACGTCCTCGAAGATCTTCTCCAGCTCGCCGCCGGCCTTCTTGACGCGCAGCCGCACCAGGCCCAGCGAGCTGCGCTCGTCGAAGATCACCACCAGGATCATGCGGCGCGCGACCGTGGTGATGTGCAGGTTGTCGCGCGTGCCCTGATGGAAATGGATCGGGAAGTCTTCCTCCCCGATGATCTTGGCGAGGCCGCCGGTAGCGGCGATGCTGCCCGCGGTGAGCGAGGCGAGGCTGGTGCTGTCGATGCCGCGCACTTCGCCGGCCTCGGCGATCAGCTGGCCGTTCTTGTCGACCACGAACACGCCTTTGGCGTTGGCCTCGCGCACCAGGCGGCCGATCACGCTGAGGATCCTCCGGTGATCCTCTTCGTAGAGCACCAGCTGACTGTCCATCACGCCCCGCACCGGCTTTGCCTGCGTCGGCAAGAAAACGCGTAAGCGCGCGTTCCCGAAGGCTGGGCCAAGCTACCCCCCTGCACTGGAGCGGGCAACCGCCGCCCCTCGATGCGCTCTCGAATCGGCCCGCCCGCCCGCCGGCTTGAGCCTCGGCTACAGCTCGCGGCGATTTGCCAGCGAGCGCCCGACCGTCACGTGGTCGGCGTACTCGAGATCGCCGCCGAGCGGCATGCCATAGGCGATGCGCGTCACGCGCACGCCGGCCGACCGCAGAAGCGAAGCGATGTAGTGCGCGGTGGCGTCACCCTCGGCGTTCGGATTGGTGGCGAGCACGACTTCCTTCACGCCACCCGCGCGCACGCGCGCCTCGAGCTCGGCGATGTGCAGCTCGCGCGGGCCGACGCCGTCGATCGGCGCGATCGCGCCGCCGAGCACGTGGTAGCGGCCGTGCCAGCCGCCGCTGCGCTCGACCGAGGCGCGATCCGCCGGCTCCTCGACCACGCAGATGGCGCCCGCGTCGCGCTTCTCGTCGCGGCAGATCGGGCAGGGCGACGCCTCGGTGAGATCGAAGCACACGTCGCACAGCACGATCTCGCGCTTCACGCGCGCGATCGCATCGGCCAGCTCGTTCACCTGCATCTCGGGTGCCGAGAGCAGGTAAAAAGCGAGGCGCGTGGCCGACTTCTCGCCGACGCCGGGCAGGCGGCGCAGCTGGTTCACGAGGCGCTCGATAGGCGGCGGGGTCTTCAAGGCTCGGGTGCGCCGAGTGGTTTGATCTCGAGGATCTCGCCCGAAAGGATCTCGAGCGCCTGGTTGACGGCCGGGTGGTCGAGGGCTGCCTGGCGCCGGCGCTTGTCGAGCGGGGCCGGGCCGCTGGCGCGCGGCGCGGGGTCACTCCCGCCGCCCTCGACCTCGAGCACGACGCGCAGCGCCTTGCCGAAGAAGCGCTCGACCACGGCCGACAGCTCGGCGAGGCGCGCCTCGAGCCGCCGCACCGCGATCGCGGACCGCAGCACGATGCGGATCGTCTCGTCGGTGCGCGCCGCGAGGCGACCCCCTTCGAGCGTGGCAAACAAACCCCGGTTGGCCTCCTGCGCAAAGCTGCGCAAGCGATCGAAGACGGCGTCGGGCGGTGCCGGGGTGACGGGCTCCTCGAGATCGAGCTCGGTCTCCGGCTCCGGCCCGGCCGCGACGATCGGCGCGGGCGCTGCCGACGGCGCGGCCGGCGCCGGCGCCGGCGCGGGAGGCGAGACCGGCGCAGCACTCGGCGCGGCCTCCGACTTCTTGCCTTCGCTCGTTCCACTCGCTGCGCGCCGGGCTTCGCCCGGCTTGCTGCCGGCGCTTCCGCCCGGCTCCGGTCCGCCGCCGCCCGCGCCCGCGAGTCGCCGCTCGAGCCCATCGAGACGCGCCAGCAGCTCCTCGACCTTGTCGCCGGGCGCGAGCGTGGCGCAGCGCACCACGGCCATCTCGAGCACCGCGAAAGGGTCTGGCGCCCAGGCCAGGTCTTCCTGCTCGCGCAGCAGCGCGCGGAACATGCGCCGCAGGCGCGCCTCGTCGCCGCTCGTGGCGAGCTCCGCGAGCGCCGCGATGTCGGCGTCCGCGCCCTCGACGAGGCCGCGCCCCGGCGCGATCCGCAGCACCACCAGGTCGCGGAAGGTCGCGAGCAGCGCCTCGCCGAGCCGCTTGGCTTCGATGCCGCGCTCCCACGCGCGCCGGCACGCCTCGAGCGCGGCAGCCGCGTCGCCCGCGACGCAGGCGCGCGCGATCGCGGTGAGCAGCGCGCGGTCGATCAGGTCGAGCACCTCGGCCACGTGCGCGTCGTCCACGGGACCGCCGCCGTGCGCGACGAGCTGGTCGAGCAGTGTGAGCGCGTCGCGCAGCGAGCCGTCGCTCGCGCGCGCCACCGCCAGCAGGCTGGTCTCCGACACCGAGATCTTCTCGGCGTCGGCGATCGCACGCAGGCGCGCCGCCACCTCGGCGGTCGGGATGCGGCGCAGGTCGTAGCGCTGGCACCGCGACTGCACCGTGTAGGGCACCTTGTCGGGGTCCGTGGTGCAGAACACGAACAAGCTTCTCGGAGGCGGCTCCTCCAGCGTCTTCAGCAGCGCGTTGAAGGCCGCCGTCGAGAGCATGTGGACCTCGTCCACGATGAACACGCGCCACTTGCCCGGCGAGGCCGCGTAGCGCACCGACTCGATGATGTCGCGCACGTCGTCGACGCCCGTGCGGCTGGCGGCGTCCATCTCCTGCACGTCGGTGGAGCTGCCGTTCTGGATCGCGCGCACCGCCTCGTCGTCGGGCGCCGGCGCGTCGGTGGGGCCCTTCTCGGCGTTCAGGCAGCTCGCGAAGATGCGGGCCAGCGTGGTCTTGCCCGTGCCGCGCGGGCCCGTCAGCAGGATGGCGTGCGGAATGCGGCCCGAGCGGATCGCATTGCGCAGCGGCGTGGTGACGTGCGTCTGGCCGGTGACCTCCTCGAAGGTCAACGGCCGCCACTTGCGCGCGAGTACCTGGTAGCTCATTCGGGGGTCTCGAGAGTGCGGCGAGGAAGGACCGCAGGGCGCCCCCGACCACCGCCGGATCTCCGCTGCCGCTGCTTCCTTCCGGACCTGACGGGGTTCACGAAGGGCCGACCCGGCCGGGACCCTGCGGTCCTGCCTCGCCGCGTCGGCGGACCTTAGCAGCCCTCGAGCAGGCGCTCCCGGGCCTCGGCGTCGACGTAGTAGCGGCGGCGCACGAGCCCGGCGGCGGCCGCCTCGTCGACGTAGGCGTACACGTCGGGATGGAGCTGGAGCACGGAGGCCGGCGCGGACGCTGTCACCGGCCCCTCGACCGCCGCTGCCACCGCGCCGGCCTTGGCGGCGCCGACGGCGATCCACAGGCACGTTCGCGCCTCGAGGATGTTGCTGAGGCCCTGCGTGATCGCGAGCCGGCGCTCGCGGACCACGGCAGGGAGATCCTCGTGGTTCGCCGCGAGCGTCTCGTCGGAGAGGGTCTTCACGCGCGTGCGGCTCGCGAGCGATGAGCCGGGCTCGTTGAAGCCGAGATGCGCATTCACGCCGAGCCCGAGCAGCTGGAGGTCGATGCCGCCGGCGGCGCGGACCCTGGCCTCGTAGGCGCGCGCCGCCGCCGCGGGATCGGGGTCCGACGCGTCGGGCAGATGCAACGCGCCGGCTCGCAGGTCTGTGCGCTCCAGCAGCTGGGTGCGCATGAAGCGGCGGAAGCTCCCGGGCTCGTCGGGGCCGACGCCGACGTATTCGTCGAGGTTGAAGGCCGTGACGGCCGCGAACGAGAGGCCCTCGGCCGTGTGCAAGCGGCCGAGCTCTTCGTAGAGCGGAAGCATCGTGCGGCCCGCGGCGAGGCCGAGCACGCAGGCGGGGTTCGCATGGATCACGTCCGCGACGCGGCGGGCGGCGAGCCGGTACAGCTCCGCCACGGGCTCGATCACCACTCGCATGCGGGACTCCTCGTGCGTCTAGAATAGGCGCGGAGGAGCAAGCCATGGCACGCAAGGTTGCATTCGTGACGGGCGCGAGCCGGGGGATCGGAAAGGCGTGCGCGCTGCACCTCGCGCGCGCCGGCTTCGACGTAGCGGTGACCGCGCGCACCGTGAACGAGGGCGAGGAGCGCGAGCACTCCTCGACGCTGCGCGCCTCGAACACCAAGCCGCTGCCCGGCAGCCTCGCGACCACCGCGGCGTTGATCGAAGCCACGGGCGCGCGCGCGCTCGCGCTGCCGGCCGATCTGCTCGACCGCGCCTCGCTGGCCGCCGCCGCCACCCGCGTCCTGGAACGCTGGGGGCGCGTCGACGTGCTGGTGCAGAACGGTCGCTACATCGGGCCCGGGCACATGGATCGCTTCCTCGAGACGCCGCTCGAGCTGCTCGAGAAGCAGCTCCAGGCCAACGTGCTGGCGCCGTTGCTGCTCGCGAAGCTGCTGCTGCCCGGCATGCTCGAGCGCGGCGAGGGGCGCATCCTCGACATCACCTCGGCGGCGGCCTACGGGGATCCGCCGCGCCCGGCCGGCGAGGGCGGCTGGGGCATGGGCTACGGAATCTCGAAGGCCGCCTTCCAGCGCGTCGCGGGGTTTCTCTCCGTCGAGCTCGGCGAGCGCGGGATCCTGTGCGTGAACCTCCAGCCCGGCTTGATCCGCACCGAGCGCCTCGATGCGGACATGGGCGAGTTCGGCTTCAAGGGGGGAGCACCGCCGGACGTGATGGGCGCTGTGGTCGCCTGGTTCGCAGTCCAACAGGAGGCTTTCGAGCACAACGGCGAGACGATCGAGGCGCAGTTCTTCTGCCACGAGCGGGGGCTCCTGCCGGAGTGGGAGGGCCCCTGGGTCGGGCCGGCCGCGGCCACGAAGTACGAGCTGGCCGGCGCGAGGCTCGCCGAGCTCGAGGCGCGACGCCGCCGCGAGCTTGGAATCGCCTGAGACCGTGGAGCTGGCGCGCCGCATCCTCGCCTCCGAAGCGACGCTCTCGCGCGCGCTCGTGGGCTTGCGCTTCGGCGAGCCGGTCACGCACGTCTACAACCCGCTCGTGTATGCGCGGCGCCCGCATGCGGTTTACGTGCGCCGCTTCGCGCGCGCGCCGCTGCGCGTGCTCTACTTCGGCATGAACCCGGGCCCCTACGGGATGGCGCAGACGGGCGTGCCCTTCGGCGAAGTCGCGCACGTGCGCGACTGGCTCGGCATCGAGGCGCCGGTCGATCGGCCCGCGCGCGAGCACCCGAAGCGGCCGGTCGAGGGCTTCGCCTGCGGCCGCAGCGAGGTGTCGGGGGCGCGCCTGTGGGGCGCCATCCGCGCGCACTACGAGAAGCCGGAGCGCTTCTTCCGTAACGCCTTCGTCGCCAACTACTGCCCGCTGGTGTTCATGGAGGCGAGCGGCAGGAATCGCACGCCGGACCAGCTCCCCGTGCGCGAGCGCGAGCCGCTGTACGCCGCCTGCGACGCGCATCTCACGCGGCTGGTGAGCATGCTGCGGCCCGCGTACGTGATCGGCATCGGTCGCTTCGCCGAGGCGCGTGCGAGGCAGGCGCTCGCGGGCAGCGGCGTCGAGATCGGCGCCGTTCTGCACCCGAGCCCCGCGAGCCCGGCAGCGAATCGCGACTGGGCCGGGCAGGCGAAGCGCGAGCTGGCGCGGCTCGGCGTGTGCGACGGGGGCTCGGTGCCGTGAGCCGCAAGCTCCGGGTGCTGGTGCTGATGCACCGCGACTTCGTGCCGCCGCCTTCGCTCAAGGGACTGAGCGAGGCGCAGGTGGACCGCATCAAGAGCGAGATCGACGTGACCGAGGCGCTGCGCCTGCTCGGCCACGAGGTGCGCGAGCTCGGCGTGCACGACGAGCTGCGCCCGCTGCGCACGGCGCTCGAAGAATGGCAGCCCGACCTGGTCTTCAATCTGCTGGAGGAGTTCCAGGACCAGGTCGTGTTCGACCAGCACGTGGTCGCGTTTCTGGAGCTGATGCGCGTGCCGTACACCGGCTGCAATCCGCGCGGCCTCACGCTCGCGCGCGACAAGGCGCTCTCGAAGATGGTGGTGGCGCACCACCGCGTGCGTGTGCCGCGCTTCGGCGTGTTCCGGCAGGGCCGCAGCGTGCGCCGGCCGGCGCGGCTCGCCTTCCCGCTGATCGTGAAGTCGCTCGTCGCCGAGTCCTCGGTCGGCATCTCGAAGGCGTCGCTGGTGCAGAGCGACGAGGCGCTCGCCGAGCGTGTGTGCTTCGTGCACGAGTGGATCCACACCGACGCGATCGCGGAGGAGTTCGTGCCGGGCCGAGAGCTGTACGTGGGCGTGCTCGGCAACGAGCGCGTCACGGTGCTGCCGCCGCGCGAGCTGGTGATGCGCGTGCTGCCCGGCGAGCCGCTGATCGCCACCGAGCGGGTGAAGCACAGCCTGCGCTACCAGGCCGCGCGCGGCGTCGCGCTCGTATTTCCGAGCGACCTGCCGGAGGGTGTGGCGGCGCGCCTCGCGCGCGAGAGCCGGCGCGTCTACCAGGCGCTCCATCTCGACGGCTACGCGCGCATCGACTGGCGCCTGCGGGGCGACGGCCAGCTCTTCTTCCTCGAGGCGAATCCCAACCCCGAGATCGCGCGCTTCGAGGAGTTCGCGAGTGCCGCCGAAGCGGCCGGCCTCGGCTACGAGCCGCTGCTCCAGCGCCTGCTCCAGCTCGGGCTGGCACGGGCCGGCCTTGCGAAATCCGAGGCGATCCCTAGAACGAGCGCACCCGCAAAGGGTGAGGAGGAGACTTCGTGACGAATCGAACGACCTGGATTCTGGCAGCGATCTTCGCGCTCGGGAGCGCCGGCTCGGCGCACGCCGCCGCCTCGGGGCCGAGCCTCTCGGCCGGTGGAAACACGCTCGCCGGCCCCGGCGCGACCAGCGTGAGCGCGGGCGGGACGACGGAGATCTTCGCCCACTCGGGCGGCGGCCCGCCCGACGTCTGCGTGACCGTCGTCAACAAAGGCCGTGTGCCGGTCTCCTTCGAGATCACGGGCGCGACCAACCCCACCGCGCTGGTCCCCGTCGCCGGCAGCCGTGGGCTCTGCGCCGAGGACGTCACCGCGGTCGAAGTGGTGTGCGCCGAGGAGCAGACCTGCAGCGTGCAGTGGCGCGTGGACGACAACTAGGGGCAAGGGGTAGCCTGCTCGCCCCGCGCGGAGAGGTGCCAGAGTCTGGTTGAATGGGCCTGACTCGAAATCAGGTGTACTCGCAAGGGTACCGGGGGTTCGAATCCCTCCCTCTCCGCCAACTTCGGCCCGGTAGCTGCAATCCTTCGCGACCCCGGCTTCTGCCATCGGAAGCACGTCGGAAGCAGCTGCCTGCGACGAGCACGACCCGACTCCCTCCCGGCGTGCCATTCCGGTGGCATGTGCGGCGAGCGTCGCGGGGGCGCCAAGGCGGCGCGCGCGAGCCTCGTAAGCCGTTGACTTACTAAGCCAATAGCTTACGGTCCGCGGTCGTGGAGTTCGAGTGGGACCCCGCGAAGGAGCGCAGCAACCGGCGGAAGCATGGTGTGTCCTTCGCCGAGGCCCAGCGACTCTTCGAGTCCGGCGTCGACTACCTCGAGATCTTCGATGCAGCGCACTCCGAGCTCGAGGACCGCTTTCTCGCGATCGGTCCGATCGATCGCGGGATCGTGGTCGTCGTCTACACGGAACCAGAGGAAGGTCGCTGCCGGATCATCGGCGCCCGGATGGCGTCGAGACGCGAACAGGACCTGTACCTCTCGAGAAGGAAGCGATTCGAATGACGGACATCCCGGAACTCACGGATGAGCAGCTCGAGCGAGCGATTCCTGCGCGCCTGCGACGGCGGCTGATGCGGGGACGCTTCGAATCCGGCGAGGACATCGCTGCGCTGCGGAGCTTCGTCGGGCTGACGCAGGCCGAGTTCGCCCGAGCCATCGCGATCAGCGTCCATACCCTCCGCAACTGGGAGCAGGGCCGAAGGAAGCCCGAAGGTCCCGCCATTGCGCTGCTCCGAATCGCCGCGCGGCATCCGAGGATCCTGCGGGAGAACCTCGAGTCGGCAGCCTGAGGTCGTTCCGGGCCGATTCTCGAAATCAGGTGTACTCGCAAGGGTACCGGGGGTTCGAATCCCTCCCTCTCCGCCAACAGCCTGGTGCTCACGCCACGCCGTCGGCGGGTGAGCGCTCGCTGCGCTCGGCTCGGCCGAAGCATCCGGGCGTCACGCCGAACTGCTTGCGGAACGCGGCGATGTAGGCGCTCGGGCTCTCGTAGCCGCAATCGAGCGCGGCGTCGGTGACGCTGGCGCCCGCCGACAGCGCCGCCGCCGAATGCACGAGGCGCGCCTTCTGTCGCCACGCCTCGAGCGTCAGGCCCGTCTCCTCCGAGACGCGGCGCTGGAGCGTTCGCAAGGAAGCGCCGGCCGCGCGCGCCAGGCTCTCGAGGGCGCTCTTCTCCGCGGGATCCGAGCGCAGTCGCTCGACGAGCCTCAGCGCGCGCGCGTCTCGCGGCAGCGGCAGCGCGAGGTCGACGCCCCGCGCGGCGCCGATCAGGTCCACGAGCACGGCCGCCAGCCGTGCGTGCGGCGCCTGCGCCGGATCGAGCATCCCGACCGAGACCAGGTGCAGGATCAGCTCGCGGAGGAGTGGTGCCACTTCGAGCGCCTCGACTCCGCGCGCGATCTCACGCGCTCTCTCGGGCGCGAGGTAGAGCGTCCGCAGCGCAGCCTCGCCCCGCACGCAGATCGCGTGCTCCACACCATGGGGGATCCAGATCGCGCGCGTCGGCGGCACGAACCAGACGCGGCCCTCTGTGGTGACGTGCAGGATGCCGCTGCGCGCGTAGACGAGCTGCGCCCACGCGTGGCGGTGCGCCGGCAGCACGTGGCCGTCGCGATAGGTGCAGGCCAGCGAGCGCACGTCGAAGCCGTCTCCGGCGTCGTCGCCCGCGCTCACTTCCAGAGGCCGGGGCCGTACTGCGCAACGCCGCAGACGTTGCCTTCCGGGTCCTCGAAGTAGCCGATCTCGCCCACACCCTCGATCCGGTACGGCTGCATGAGCACGCGACCGCCGTTGGCCGCCGCCGCTGCCAGCACCGCACGGATGTCCTCGACGGCGAAGGTCGTCTCGAATGCGTTCGTCCGCCGGCCGGGGGCGATCTCGCGCCGCTCCTGCAAGGCGCCAAGCAAGCCCTCCCCGGCGTTCTTCACCTGATAGAAGTCGGGAGGCCCCCACGGAGTGAAGGCCCAGCCGAAGACTCGCTCGTAGAAGGCCTTCGCGCGCCGGACGTCATCGGCGTTGATGGCGAAGTGGCGCAGGGTGGCGGGCATGGGCGAATCCTCCTCTTGTGGATGGGAGGATTCTCTCGCGGTCCGGCGTGGCGCGCTTTCGCGATTGCGACAAAAAATGTCGATCACGCGACCCATTAATTCCCCGCGGGACTAGAGAGCCCGCAGTCCTTCCGCGACGCCGACCACGGGCCGATACCCCAGCTCCGCGCGTGCCTTGTCGTCGCGCAGGGTGCAGTCGCAGCAGAGCAGGTCCACGGCGTGGCGGGTGAGGGGCGGCTTGCCCGAGAGGCGCAGCGTGCGCCAGGTGCCCTCGATGGCGGCCGCGATCGGCCGCACCAGCCAGCTCGGCAGCGAGCGCTCGGGCACGGTGATGCCGTTCGCGCCGAGGAGCTTCGTCAGGAAGCTCTTGAAGTCCGTCGTCTCGCCGTCGGTCACGAAGTAGATCTCGCCGCCGCGGCCGTTGGCCAGCGCCAGCTCGGTCGCGTGCGCGAGGTTCGTGACGTGCGTGGTCGAGGTGCGCGCGCGGCCGCCGTCGAGCCAGACGAAGGCGCCGCGCGCGACCATCTCGCGCGCCTCGGGCACGAGCGTACGGTCGCCCGGGCCCCACACGAAGCGCGGGCGCAGCACGAGCGTCTCGAAGCCGGGCGCGTTCGCCGCGACCACGCGCCGCTCGGCCTCGGCCTTGGTCTCGGCATAGAGGTACGGCGTTCGCGCCGGGTACGGGTGCGTCTCGTCCACGTCGCGCAGGTGCTGGCCGCGCCAGAGCACGGCCTCCGTGCTCATGTGGACGAAGCGCCGCGCACCGGCCGCCCGCGCCGCGGCGAGCACGCGCTCGGTGCCCTCGACGTTGGCGCGCCAGTAGTCCTCGCGCTTCCCCCACGGCTCGACCCAGGCGGCGCAGTGCACCACGGCGTCGCAGGCCGGGAGCTGCCCCGGCTCGAGCGTGAGCAGATCGCAGCGCACCGGCTCCGCGCCGAGCTTGCGCACCGTGTCATCGCCCGCGGCCGAGCGCGACATCCCGAGCAGCGTGTGCCGCGGCGCGAGCTGACGCACGATCGCGCCGCCGATGAAGCCCGAGGCGCCGGTGACGAAGATGCGCATCGCGAGCGACGCTACCCCAGTAGCTCCTGCGCCGCGGCGAGCACTTCCTCGGGGTGTGCCTCGGCATTCGCGACGCGCGGCCAGTGGCGCAGCACGCTGCCGTCCTTGCCGATCAGCACGCTCGAGCGGATCACGCCGAGCGTCTTCTGGCCGTCCTTGATCTTCTCGCCGAAGGCGCCGTAGCGCTTCATCAGCTTGCGGTCGGGATCCGAGAGCAGCGAGAAGCGCAGCTCGAACTTCGCGATGAACCTCTTGTGCGACGCCGCGGCGTCCGGGCTCACGCCGAGCACGGTGATGCCGAGCTTCTCGAAGGCGGCCTGGTCGTCGCGGAAGCCGCAGGCTTCCTTGGTGCAGCCCGGCGTGTCGTCCTTCGGGTAGAAGTAGAGCAGCACCGCCTGCTTGCCCTCGAAGTCGGCGAGCGAGACGAGCTTGCCGTCCTGGTCGGGTAGGGTGAACGCCGGTGCCGGCTCTCCTGCCTGGATCGTCATCGTTCCACTCCCCTTGCGCGTGCGCGCAGCGTACCATGCGGCCACTGAGCTTCGGCGACTTCCTGAAAGGAGCAGCATGTCGACCGCCATCCAGCCCTTCCGCATCGCCGCCAGCGACGCCGTGCTCGACGACCTGAAGCGGCGCCTGCGTAGCACGCGCTGGCCCGAGCGCGAGACCGTGGACGACTGGTCGCAGGGCATCCCGCTCGCCTACGTGCAGGACGTCTGCGCCTACTGGTCCGAGAAGTACGACTGGCGCGCCCGCGAGGCGCGGCTCAACCGCTTCGCGCAGTTCCGCACGGAGATCGAGGGCCTCGGCATCCACTTCGTGCACGTGCGCTCGCCGCACGCGGATGCGCTGCCGCTCGTGATCACGCACGGCTGGCCCGGCTCGATCGTCGAGTTCCAGAAGGTGATCGAGCCGCTCACGAACCCGACCGCGCACGGCGGAGAGGCGCGCGACGCCTTCCACGTGGTGTGCCCGTCGCTGCCAGGCTACGGCTTCTCGGACAAGCCGGGCCGCGCCGGTTGGAAGGTGGAGCGCATCGCGGACGCCTGGGCCCAGCTGATGGGCCGGCTCGGCTACGCGCGTTACGTGGCGCAAGGCGGAGACTGGGGCGCGATGGTGACCACGCGCATCGGGGTCCAGGACGAGGCGCACTGCGCCGCGATCCACCTGAACATGCCGATCGCGCCGCCGGACCCCGCGACACTGAGCGAGCTCACCGAGCGCGAGAAGAGCGCGCTCGCCGGCATGCAGCACTACCAGGAGTGGGACTCGGGCTACTCGAAGCAGCAGAGCACGCGGCCGCAGACCGTGGGCTACGGGCTCGTCGATTCGCCGGCGGGGCAGGCGGCCTGGATCCTCGAGAAGTTCTGGGCCTGGACCGACTGCAACGGCCACCCCGAGAACGTGCTCGGCCGCGACGAGCTGCTCGACAACGTGATGCTCTACTGGCTGCCGGGCACGGCCGCCTCGTCGGCACGGCTCTACTGGGAGAGCTTCCGCACGCCGAGCCTCGATCCGGTGCGCATCCCGGTGGGCTGCTCGATCTTCCCGAAGGAGATCTTCCGCACCTCGCGCCGCTGGGCCGAGAAGCGCTTCGAGAAGCTGATCCACTTCGAGGACATGGAGAAGGGCGGGCACTTCGCCGCCTTCGAGCAGCCCGAGCTATACGTGCGAGAAGTGCGCGCCTGCTTTCGCAAGCTGCGCTGAGAGGACTGCCATGGATTCGACTGCCGCCCCCGACCTCTTCCTCGAGCTGCTCCAGGCGAAAGACCCTGCGCCGCTCGTGCACCGGCTGCGCTCCGAAGATCCCGTCCACTTCGTGCCCTCGCTCGGCTTCTGGTTCGTGACGCGGCACGACGACGTGAAGCGGCTCTTCAACGACCCGGAGAACGCGACGCAGGACCGCAGCGTGTGGGAGCACTTCCAGCCAAGGCCCGCAGGATCCATGCTGCGCTGGTTCAACGACAACAGCTTCGCGCGGCAGGGGCCGGAGGCGCACGCGCGCTTCCGCCGGCTGTTCAACGGCGCGCTCACGCCGCGCGCGGTCCGCAGGATGGACGCGCAGATCCGCGAGGTGGTGGAGCGCTTCGCAGCGCCGCTCCGCAATCGCCCGGGCGAGGTGCTCGACCTGCTGGGCGACTTCACGAACCCGATCCCGAACGCGGTGATCAGCCGCGTCACCGGCGTGCCGCCCGGCGCGGACGAGCTGCGCTTCCGCGAGCTGGCGCAGGGCCTGATCCGCGGCTTCTTCCCGTTCGCGCCGCCGGACGCGCTGGTGACGGCGGAAGCGGCGCTGCAGGAGATGGCGGCCTGGGTGCGGCAGATGGCCGCCGAGCGCCGCCACACGCTCGGCGAGGACCTGATCTCCGACCTGATTCGGACGCAGGAGCGCGACGAGACGCTCACGGACGACGAGATCGTGATGCTCATCTCGGTGCTGATCGGCGCCGGCAGCGAGACCACCAACCTCGGCGGCATGGTGATGATCTACACGCTGCTCCAGCACCCCGAGCAGCTGAAGCGCGTGCGCGACGACCGCTCGCTCGTGCCGAAGGCGGTGAACGAGATCATGCGCTTCGCCTTCGGCGGGCCGGCCGGGCTGCCGCGCTTCGCGCTGCGGGACTTCGAGCTGCGCGGCCAGCAGATCCGCAAGGGCCAGATGCTGATGCTCTCCTTCGGCGGCGCGAACCGCGACCCGGCCGTGTTCGACGACCCCGACACGCTCGACCTCGAGCGCGACGCGCGCGACCTGCTCGTGTTCGGCAGCGGCCCGCACTACTGCCTGGGCGCGAACCTGGCGCGGCAGGAGATGGGCTCGATGCTGGACGCCGCGCTCGACATCGTGACGCCGGGCTCGCGCGTCCGGGAGGACCTTCAGCAGTTCCAGCCCATGGGCCTGTTCAAGCGGCCGCTGAACCTGCCGGTCGAGATCGCGAGCTAGGATCAGCCGAAGCGGAGGACCCCATGCCGTCTCGTCGTCTCGACTTCCCGATCTTCGACGCCGACAACCACATGTACGAGCCGCCCGAGGCCCTCACGCGCCACCTGCCCGAGCGCTACGCGAACGTGATCCAGTACGTGCAGGTGAAGGGGCGCACCAAGATCGCGGTGAAGGGGCAGATCAGCGACTACATCCCGAACCCGACCTTCGAGGTGGTGGCGGCTCCGGGCGCGCAGGAGGAGTACTTCAAGACCGGCAATCCGGAGGGAAAGACGCGGAAGGAGATCTACGGGCGCCCGATCAAGGCGCTGCCCGCCTATTTCGCGCCCGAGCCGCGCCTCGCGCTGATGAATCAGCTCGGCATCGACCGCGCGATGATGTGGCCGACCCTCGCGAGCCTGGTCGAGGAGCGCCTCGCCGACGACCCGCTCGCGACGCACGCCGTGGTCCACGCGCTCAACGAGTGGATGCACGAGACCTGGAGCTTCGACTACGAGGGCCGCATCTTCGCGACGCCGATCATCACGCTGCCGATCGTCGAGCGCGCGATCGAAGAGCTCGAGTGGGTGCTGGCGCGTGGCACGCGCTCGATCCTGGTGCGGCCCGCGCCGGTGCCGGGCTTCGGTGGCCGGCGCTCGCCCGCGCTGCCCGAGTTCGATCCCTTCTGGAAGCGCGTCGAGGCCGCCGGTGTGCTGGTCGGCATGCACGCCTCGGACAGCGGCTACCAGCGCTACGTCAACGACTGGGAAGGCATCCGCGACCGCGAGTTCCTGCCCTTCCAGGGTGGCTCGGGCTTCGCCGCGATCGTGAACGGCGAGCACCGCTCGATCATCGACACCATGGCGTCGTTGATCGGTCACGGCCTGTGCACCCGCTTCCCGCGCCTCCAGTTTGCGCCGATCGAGAACGGCAGCCACTGGGTGCGTCCGCTGCTGCACAACATGGAGCACGCCTACAAGTTCGCACCACACAGCTTCGCCGAGAACCCGGTGGACGTGTTCCTGCGCAACATCAACGTGCACCCGTTCCACGAGGAGGATCCGGTCGGCCTGGTGCAGCTGCTCGGCGCCGACCGCGTGCTGTTCGGCTCGGACTATCCGCACCCGGAAGGGCTGGCCGATCCGCTCGCCTTCGTGGACGAGCTTGCGGCGCTGCCCTCGGCCGACGTCGCCAAGGTGATGGGCGGCAACCTCGGGCGGCTGATGAAGACGCCCGCGCAGAAGGCGGCGTGAGCCGAGGAGCCCGCGCCGCGCCGAGGGTGTCGAAGCCCGCGTGTCGGTAGTCGAGAAGGGGCGGCCGGGTGCCGCGCGTTCAGTCGCCCCGCGCAGGCGGCGGCGCGGGCCGCTGCTGCTCCTGCTGCTCGCCGCCACGCTCGCGGTGCTGTGGTGGAACCGAGCGTTCGAGCGGGCGCCGGGGTCGGAGCCCACGCCGGAAGCGCGGCCGTTCGGCGAGCCGGCGCCGCTCGGCCGCACGCAGCCGACGCCGCCCGAGGTCGAGCCGCAGGCGAGCGAGCCCGAGGCTGAGCCCGCGCCGGCCGAGCCGCTCCCGTCGCTCGCGGGCAGCGACGGGCTCGCGCGCGAGCTCGCGACCCGCGTCTCCGCACATCCTCTGGTCGCGGCGGCACTGAAGGAAGCCGGCGTGATCGATCGCTTCGTCGCCGCCATCGACCAGCTCGCGGACGGGAAGGCGCCGCGGAGCGATCTCGAAGCCTTGCGTCCGAAGGGGCAGTTCGGGGTGCTCGGTCGCGAGCCCGAGCTGCGCATCGACCCGACTTCCTACCGCCGCTATGACGCGCTCGCGCAGGCGCTGGCCGCGCTCGACGCGCGTGCGCTGGTTGCGGCGTACGCCAGGCTGGCTCCGCTCTGCGAGGAGGCCTACCGCGCGCTCGGCTATCCGGAGGGAGGCTTCGAGCAGCGGCTGAGCAAAGCACTCGCGCTGCTGGCCTCGACGCCTCGCACCGACGACACGCCCGCGTTGGTCGCGCAGGTGAAGCGCTACGAGTTCGCGGATCCCGATCTCGAGAGCCTCCCGGATGCGCAGAAGCAGCTGCTGCGCATGGGGCCGAAGAACGCGGCGCTCGTCGTCGCCAAGCTGCGCGAGATCGAGGCGGCGTTTGGCGCCCCCGGCGCCGAGCGCTAGGGTTCCGCGCCTTCGGAGGGCTCCACCTGGCACGCGACGATTTGATTCAGGCGACCGGCGCCGTCGAGAAGATTCTCGGTGGGGGTCGCTACCAGATCGCGCTCGACGGCGGTCAGACCGTGACCGCGCAGCTCTCCGGCCGCATGCGGCGCTTTCGCATCCGCGTGATCCCGGGCGATCGCGTGCAGGTCGGCCTGTCGCCCTACGACCCGTCCCACGGCTTCATCACCTTCCGTCTTCGCGAGGGCGAGGGCCCGGTCGCGGAGTAGCGCGTGTCCGTGCGCGAGGCGCTGCGACGGCTGCTGCTCCGCGCGATCTTCGGCTGGGACCGCCTGCGCCTCGTCTGGCTGCGCTGGCTCGTGCCGGGCCTCGAGATCCACCCGAGCGCGACGCCGGCCTTCGCCTCGGCGCGCTTCGTGATCGAGGCGGGCGGAAGGCTGCGCATTGCAGCGCGCGCGGCGACCGAGCGGCGCCCCGGTGCGCTCTCGTTCCTGGTGCACGCCGGCGGCGAGATCGTGATCGAAGAGGGCGCCTGGCTGCGCACCGAGGTCGGGCCGATCGTGCTCGCCGCCTTCCCGGGCGCACGGCTCGTGGTGGGACCTGAGGTGCTGCTCAACGGCTGCTCGGTGAGCGCGAAGCGCGAGGTGGTGATCGAGCGCAAGGCGATGATCGGCCCCGGCTCGCGTGTCTACGACGCCGATCAGCACGACCTCGACGGCGAGCGGCGCGAGGTGGTGGCGCCCGTGCGTATCGGCGAGCTGGCATGGGTGGCAGCGGACGTGACGGTGCTGCGCGGTGTCACGATCGGCGCGCACGCCGTGGTGGGCGCGTGCTCGCTAGTGACGCGCGACGTGCCGCCGCACACGCTCGCCTATGGCACACCGGCCGAGTCGCACGGCACGGTGGGCGACCGCACGAACGCGCGCTGAGCGGAGGAGCTATGCGCATCGCGTACTTCGGTCAGGCCCCGTTCGGGCGCGACGTGCTGGTGCGGCTGCTCGACGCCGGGCACGAGGTCGTGGGTGTCTACGCGCCTCCCGCCGGCGCGCGGCCCGACCCGCTCGCCGAAGAGGCCGAGAAGCGCGGCCTCCCGCTGTTCCGCCACGCCTCGCTGCGCAGGAAGGGCGCGCCGATCCCCGAGCGTGTGGCAGAGCACGCCGCACTCCGCGCCGATCTCGACGTGCTCGCCTTCGTCACCATGATCCTGCCAGCCGAGATCGTGGACGCGCCGCGCCACGGCTCGCTCTGCTTCCACCCCTCGCTGCTGCCGAAGTATCGCGGCGGCAACGCGCTGGCCTGGCAGATCCTGCTCGGCGAGGCGGAGACGGGCGTCACGGTGTTCCGGCCCGACGCGGGCGTGGACACCGGGCCGATCGTGGTCCAAAGGCGTGGCGTCGTGATCGAGCCGCACCACACCGCTGCCAGCCTCTACTTCGAGAAGCTCTACGCGCTCGGCGTCGAGGCGATGGTGGAGGCGGTGGCTCTCGTGGCGAGCGGGCGCGCGCGCTACACGGCGCAGGACGAGGCGCGCGCCAGCTTCCAGGGCCTCGTCACCGACGAGGTCGCGCGCCTCGATTGGTCGAAGAGCGCCGTCGAGCTCGACCGCTGGATCCGCGGCTGCGATCCGAACCCGGGCGCGCACGCGCAATGGCGCGGCGAGACGGTGCGGCTCTTCGGCGGGCGGCTCGCGTCGCGCGAGGAGAGCGGCGCCGCGCCCGGCACGGTGCTCGCCGTCGCGAAGGACGCGCTCCGCATCGCGGCGCGCGGCGGCGCGATCGAAGTGGCGAAGCTGCGCCTGGGCGCGGGCGCGAAGGTGACGGCGGGCGAAGCGGGCATCACACCGGGCGAGCGCCTCGTCTAGCCGGCCGCCCCGCTTCGCGGCACCGGCCGCGACCCCTCACTGGCCGGGCGTGTACCAGATCGGCGAGGTGTAGGCGCGCTCCTGGAGCGTCATCGTCGTGCCCGGCAGGGGCTTCACACCGAAACGTTTCGCATCGTAGGCGGTCCAGCGCGGCGTCGGGATCTCGAGCACACGCGCGTAGTAGAAGGCACGCTGCTTCGCGTCGAAGCTCGGATCCTTCCATACGGCGATCAGCTCGGGGTCGCCGATGGTGTTGGTCCAGGTGGCGTTCGGCAGGTCCACGGTATCGCCGACGGGCGGGAGCTTGCCGTCGGCGCCGGGCTTGCGCTGATCGGCGTCGCCCCAGGCGACGTCATGGACCTGCTCGTGCACGCCGCCCTTTGCGTCGATCCAGCCCTTCACGATCTGGATGCGATCCAGGTTGGCGCGGAGCGGGTCCTTCAGTGCGGCCACCAGGAAGGTCGGAGCCCCACCGGCGGGAGCCGCGCGCAGGTCGCCCCCCATCGGCACGCCCTTGGCGTAGCCGACCGCGTCCAGCGGGTGGCCCTGCGCGTCCGCGGGTTCGAAGTCCCAGCCGCCGAAGAACCGCACGATCAGGCGGGTACCCGTGGTGGCATAGGTCTCGCGACGCTCCATGGCGTCGAACAGTGCTTCGCGGGTGTTCTTGGTGGCCCAGACTGCCGCATAGCCGGACGAGGAGACCTCCCAGTCCATCACCTTGACGCCGGACTTCGGGTTGTCGAAGAACGCCTTGGTCATGCGCTCCGGGCCGGGCTCCTGCGGCGTCGTCTTGCCGAAGAAGTTCTCCTCCTCGATCGCGGCCAGGCCGGTGTGGGCGTCGCTGCTGCCGATCAAGCCGATCTTGTACGGATTCACACCGAGCTTCTGCTCGAGCGCGAGACCGCGCTTCAAACCCGAGCGCGCGTACTCGAACTCGAGCATGTCCTTGGTCTTCGCCACGCTGCCGTCGAGGTTGCCCTTGTCCCAGCGTTCGAAGTCGGCGAACTCGTCGTTGGGCGAGAGGAATGGATGCGTTTCGCCGTCGCCCTTGGTCTGCGTTGCCTCGTAGAGCCGCTCCCACTTCGCGCGCGAGACGGCGTACTCACGGTCGAGGGGCCGGCCGAACGCCTCGACGGAGGGGAACATGCGGCCGTTGGAGAGGTTGCCGTTGTGGGCGATGGCGAGCACGTTGCCCCCCGTCTTCTCCTCGAACGCAGCCATCCACTTCCAGAGGTCCACGGGATCGTCGCTGCCGAGCGGCTTCATCGTCGTGTACGGCTCGACGACGCGGGCCTTGGTCGCGCCGTCACGGAAGACGACGTTCCGGTGCAGGTTGTTGGCGCCTGTGTTCGACGTCCACTCGAAGCCGATGAAGGCCGTGAAGCGGCCGGGGTTGTCCGCTTCCTCTGCGGCCTCGAGGGTCTGCTGCCACGCGCCGCGATACGCGGGCGTGCCGGGGAGCGGGAAGATGGCCTGCGGGAGCGTGCCCTTGCCGAAGTTCTCGATGATGTCGATGGCGGCCTGTGCCCCCTGCCCAGAGGCAATCATGTCGTGCCACTTCTTGCCCTGCGCATCGGCCATGACGTCGGGCGCACCGCCCAGGAGCAGCGGGAAGAAGCCCATCCCGTCAGAGTGATCCGCCACGACCAGGAAATCGAGCGGCCGCGAGAGCTTCGCGCGTTGGCCGCTCGATGAAGTCACTTCGTTTCCCTTCGCGAACACGTAGGCATCGCGCGGCGCGAGACGCGCACCGAAGGCCCCCGCATCCATCGAGAACGCGGTGTGCAGGTGGGTGTCGCCGAAATAGGGCCGCGTGGGGTAGCTGTGGCCGGCATAGGGCGAGTAGGGCGGCTTTGCCGCTTCGTCCGCGGCGCGCGTGGTGGAGGCGGCGAGGGCGAGGACTACGAGGGCGAGGAGGCTGAGGCCCGAACGCCCCATCAGGATTCGGTGGCTCGTATTCATCGAAGGCTCCTCGTTCTCGAAGGGTTCAGGCCAGGGCCGAGACGATCTGCAGCAGCAGCTCCTGGAGGGGAATCTCGATCGCGACGACGGGGAGGAAGGGAAGCAGCGCCACCGCCGCGAGCGGGAGCAAGCTGCGAACTCCCAGCGGAAACGGCCGCAGTCGGTCCACGGCCTCGTAGAGCGCGAAAGCATCGGCGGCGGTGCCGATCTCACCCGCCCCGAGCAGGCCCTCGTCTTCCCGGCGCCCCGTCAGCCAGCGCTCCTCGAGCAGCTCTCCGTGTCGCCCGAGGAACGCGCCGTAGCGCAGCCTCGACTCGCGGCGCATGCGCATGAGGCGCTGTGCGAAGGGGACGAGCGGCTGCGTGAAGAGCAGGAGTACGAGCGTGAGCCAGAGGACGATGACCGGCCGCAGCGACGCGACGTGGAAGTCGTGGTAGAGCACCTCGTGGCCAAAGCGACTCGCCACCACGATCGAGGCGGCCAGCGCGCCGGGTATGAAGAGCGAGAGCAGCGGGTCGAGGAAGCTCAGGCCCGCGGCGCGATCGGGGTGCGCGGCGACCAGGCGCAGCTCGAGCCCTGCGATGCGGCGCATCAGCCGCGTCACCACGATGAGCCGCCAGAACCAGAGCACGCCGAGGCCTGTGAACAGCGGGCGCGATACGAACACGTACCAGGCCCCCGCGAAGCCGAGTCTCTGCTCGCCGGCGACGTGCTCGATCGCCCAGGAGACCTCCTCGTTCCGCTTTTCCACAAGAAATCCGCCCGCCACGGTCAGGAGCATCATGCCCAGCACGAGCGCGAGGCCCCAGGGCGAGTCGCGCAGTGCCGTGAACTCGCGCAGCACGCCGCGATAGCTCGGCAGCGCCTTCGCGCCCACGACGCCCGAGCTGACGAAGTAGCGCAGCAGCTCCGGGAGCACGCGGTCCGCCACACGCTCGCCGAGGACGAGGAGCGGAATCGCGATCAGGCAGCGCGCATGGACGCCGAAGTGCCGGAGCAGCGGCTCCTCGGCTCCCGACCAGGCGCGCCCGGTGAGGACGGCGCCGAGCGCGACCGGGAGCCACGCCACCGACACCAGCGCCAGCACGCGGATCCACAGCGCCCCGAGGCCTCCCTCCGGAGTCAGACGCAAGGCGGTCCGCAGCCGGAAGAAAGGACCGCCGTGCACCAGCGAGAGATCGCAGCCTTCGAGCGGATCCGGCTCGGTCAAGACGATCCCGGTGTGATCCAACCCTGCTGCTCGAAGCGCGGGCGCAGCTGCTTCGCGATCTCGTCGGCGGTCCGCTTGGCCGCGCCCTCGATCTTGGCGGAGCCCGTGAGCTCGCCGTAGGCCTTCACGCCCCCACCGACGACGATGCCGATCGGATTCGCGGTCAGCAGCGTGACGACGAGCGGAACCGCGACGCCGGGTGACTTGCCGCCTCCCGTATCGAGCTTCCCGGAGCCGACGCGACGCAGCCCCTGCTCCGTCATCAGGAAGCCCTCGACCACCGTCTGCAGCTCCGCCGCGCCCTTGCCGAAGCCGACGACGATGCGCTCGGCCTCGCTGCCCTCGTCGATCGACACGAAGGCCCCGCGGATCCCGAGGTCGCCGACGCGCGGCTCGGGCTCTCCCTCCGCCCGCACGGCGGGGAGGCCCATGGCCTGGATCCGCGACACGAGCTCCGTCGCGACGGCTGCGCCGAGCTGGCGCCCGACGGCAAGCTCCTCCGCCGTGGGCGGCGTGCTGCGCTCGCCGTGCTGCGCCGCCAGAGCGGATTCGCCGTGCAGGTCTGCGGCCGTGGCCGCGAAGTCGTGCACGAGGATCCGGTCCGGCCGTGCGACCCGCTCGTTCGGGTCGGCCATCTGCCGTTCGGTGACGGTGGTGGTGCTGCACGCGGCGGCCACGGCCAGCGCGAGCAACGGGGAAGTGATGCGAACGAGTCGTCGCAAGGTGTTCATCCTGCCTCAGAAGCCCGGCGGCGGGTTCACGACGACGTAGGTGACCTCGCCGCTTGCGAGGGCCTTCTGGAACCAGTTCGAGCCGCACTTGTAGAAGGTGTCCGAGTTGACCGTCACCTGGGTCATGGTGCAGGCGGGGGCACTCCCCGTGGCTGCGCTCTTCGTGGTGGCCGACTGCATGGCCGCCATCGTGACGATGCTTCCGATCGCCAGGCCCGCCATCAGCGCGGCCGCCGCGTCATCGTCGTCGTCGTCCACGACGACCACGCCGTGCCCGTAGTAGGCGCCGCCGTAGTAGTTGACGTCGTCGAGCTGGTTGTTGGCCCACTTCTGGCGGTCGTCCTGCATGTCTTCCCGGTGTTTCTGCCAGTCCTCGCGCGAGTCTTCGCCGTGTTCCTGACGGTCGTCTTGCCGCGCCGCCGCATCGTCGCTCCGTGCGGTCTGCTGTTCCTGCGCCGTGCTCTGGCGCTGCGCCTGGTTCTCCTGCGAGGTGGTCTGACGCTGGCCCTGGTTCTGCTGTGTCGTCGCCTGCGCCTGCTGGCCGCGCGTGCTCGTCTGCGAGGCGCCGGACGCGCGTTGGCCCTGGGCCTGCGCCGTCGACGGTCGCTGCCCCTGCGCCGCCGTACGGCCCTGCGCGGCGGAGGGTGCGGTGCGCGACGTGCCCCCATAGCTGCCCGAGCGTCCGCTGGAACCTCCGAAGCCGCGTCCACCCATGGATCCGCTCGCGGCGGGGCCCCGCGAGGAGAAGCCGCCGCCTCTTCCTCCGCCGCCACCGCCCCGCCCGCCACGCGCGAATGCGTCGGTCGCAACGAAGGAGAGCATGGCGAGCGCGGCCAGTCCGAATCCGAAAGCACGAGCCTCGACGCGCATCAGCGGCCTCCTTCCGTCACTGGGTCGCCCGCAGGGGGCCGATAGAAAGGGATCCGCTCTGCGCCCTTCGGCGGCTCGAACGCGAAGAGCGTGTCGGGCAGCTTCGGCGACAGCTCCCATTGCGTGAGGCGCGCGCGGAACTGTGGCCGCCCCGGCGCCTGCTCCCAGGTGATCGAGATGCGACGGGGCAGGGGCGTCTCGCCCTGCTGCACCCAGAGCTGGATGCCGCGGTCGGCGTTCCGGAGAGCGAGGTGGTCGCAGCGCACGCCGTCGAGCGTCTCCTCCCCGACGACGGCGGCGAAGACCAGGTTCGCGTCGAGCTGTTCTCCGAGATCGGCCCGGAGCAGCTCGCCGAGCGGAACGGGTATGCCGAGCTGCCCCTCGGCGAAGCGGAGGACGGCATCGACGTCGCCAGTCCGCTCGGCGGTCGCGTAGACGCCCTGCGCGTGGTCGACCACCGCCACCTGCCGGCCGTCGTAGTAGAGGCTGCGCTCGGCGCCGGAGCGGTCGGTCCCGTGCGCGCGAATGCGATCCGGGCGGCGCACCGCCATCTCGCGCGTCGAGCCCCACTCGATGGTCTGCCCGTCGCGCTGGAGCGCGTCGTACTCGACCTCGGCCACGACCCTCAGCGCAGAGAGACTCTGAAGCTGCTCAGCCATGCGGCGGAGCGTGGCGAGCGCGGCGGGATCGAGCGCTTCGCTCGCTTGCGCCAGGGACGCGGTCGGGCTGGCGAGCAGAACGATCCACAGCAGCAGACCGAAGCGACGAGCGCGAGGCATGACCGACCCTCCGGCGACCGGAGACGATGTCGCCGGCGTACCCTCACGATCCCGCAGAGCCGGTGCGCGCGCTAGGCCCGGGCACTGGCGCCGTGCCGATGCGTGCCGCATACCTCTCGCGCGATGGCGACTGCCGGCCGCTGCATCTTCCTGTGCACCTTGCTGCTGGGCGCCGCCGCGACCGCGCAGGATCTCGAGCCGCGCGCGTACTCGAACGCGCCGGTGGGGCTGAACATCCTCATCGTCGGCTACGGATACGCCGAGGGCGGCCTCTCCACCGACTCCGCGCTACCGATCGAGGACGCGAAGCTCGAGCAGCACACCACGTTGCTCGCCTACTCGCGCACGTTCGGCCTGCTGGGCCGCCTCGCGAAGGCCGACCTCATCGTGCCCTACTCGTGGCTCTCGGGCAGCGCGCTCCTGGCCGGTCAACCCGTCGAACGCGCGGTGGTGGGATTCAACGACCCCCGCTTCCGCTTCACGTACAACTTCTACGGAGCGCCTGCGCTCTCGCTGGAGGAGTGGATGCGGCGTCCCGACGACCTGATCGCGGGCGCGAGCCTGCAGGTCCTGGCTCCGCTCGGCCAGTACGACGACGAGCGCGTGGTCAACCTCGGGAACAACCGCTGGGCCTTGAAGCCGGAGCTCGGCCTCTCGAAGGCCTGGGGACCGGTCTCCCTCGAGCTCTCCTCCGCGGTCACGCTGTATCAGGACAACCGGGATTTCGTGGGTGAGACCCGCGAGCAGGATCCCCTCTACGCGTTCCAGGCCCACGCCGTCTACAGCTTCCGCCGCTCACTCTGGCTCGCGCTCGACGGCACCTACTACCTGGGAGGCAGCACCCGGGTCGGCGGCGTACGCAACGACGACCAGCAATCCAACACGCGGGTCGGTGCCACCCTCTCGCTGCCGCTCAGCGCTCGATATTCGCTGAAGCTGTACGCGAGCACCGGTGTGTCCACACGCACCGGCGGCGATTGGGACGCCTTCGGCGTCGCGTGGCAGGTGCGCTGGGGCGCGGGGCTCTAGACCAGGCCCCGGCTCGTCAAAGACCGGTGAGCCGAGGCCGCGCTCAAAGACCGCCTGTCGGCACCGGGCACCTCGAAGTCGCCGAGTGCTCGAGGAAGATGCGGCGCACCTCTTCGACGGTGCGTGCTGCCGCCTGCATGCCCGAGTGCGGGCTGTGCACGATCAGCTCGGACTCGACACCCGCGACGTGTGCGCTCTCGTACTTGACGACGCCGTCGCCCGCTTCGTCGAGCGGCTCGTCGTCGTTCACCGAGATGACGGAATGCGCGGTGACGCCCGGGACCACGGGGATCTCCGCGAGTGCCTGGATGAAGCGATTGCCGGGCGACATGTTGTCGATGCTGGTCGGCATGCGCTCGAAGCTCACCGCGCCGCTCGGTGAGAGCGCTGCGAGGTCGGCGCCCACCCGCACGACGTCCGACGGCAGCCGCACCAGGCGCTCGGCGAGGCGGCGCACGAGCTGGGGCCCAGCCAGATAGCTGCCGCGGTGAGGCGTCGCGAGGAAGACCACACGCCGCACGAAGGGCAGTGGCTCGACGAACACGACGTTTCGAATCAGCTGCTTGTCTGCGTCCGAGAGCCGGGTCTCCTCGAGGGGCTTCTTGCTGATCCCGCGCCAGAAGGTGTCGCCCACATCGATGGACGTCATCTTCGTGAGGAGCCCGCCCTGGCTGTGACCGAGCACGAGCATGTCGCGCAAGCAGGGGTCGGAGCCGCCGGGATCGGCGCGCGCGACGGCCTTCGTCAGCGCATCGCGCAGCTGCCACGCGGAGTAGGCGATCGGGTTGCCCGAGTCGTAGGAGAAGAACCAGAACGCGTAGCGGTGGCGGAGCCGATCGTCCGCGACCAGGTCGTTGACCATGTCCGCCCAGCGCCCGGGGCTCGACGCGGTGCCGTGCACGAAGACGGCCGGGATGCGGCCCTTGCGATACGGGCGCAGGCCGGCGATTCCGCTGTTGGCACGCACGCCGAGCAGATTGCCGAGGAAGGCCTGGGTCTCCTGCTGCCAGAAGCGGGACTCGCTGAGCCCCGCCGCGAGCGCCGCGGTCGGCTCGGCCTCGAGCGCCACCTCGCGGCCCGCGACGGTGACGGTGTCGACATCGAGGGTCGGGAACAGATCGACCTGCCCCGACAGGCTGCCCGAGCGGATCTGCGCGAGCGGCGCCTCGATGCGGACCACGGCCGTCAGCGGCATGTGCGTGCTCGGCTGGATCGGGACGGGCTGGGCCTCGCTCGCGGGCGACGGGCGCAGCGTCGCTGCGAGCGGAGCGCCGATGCCGGCGCGCCGGTAGCGGTTGCGCATGCCCTTCACCTCGAGCTCGGTCACTGGGTACAGGCTCTCGACCCCGTAGCCGCCGAGGTCCGGCGGATCCCCGGAGCGCCCCGCGAAGCTGCCGAAGGGCAGCTCGAGGGTCGTGCTCGACGCCGCCAGCAGCGTGCCGTCCTCTTTGCGCCCGAAGGCGGAGGTCAACGCGCGGTTGTAGAGATCCGCCGCGGTTCGGCTGCGCGGGTCGAGGGGGTCGAGCGGCTCGCGCGCCTCCTCGGGAAAGAGGAACGCGTAGGCGTAGATCGCAGCCGCCGCGTATCGCTTCCTGTCACGAGTGGCTTCGGCGCGCAGGAACGACAGCTCCGACAGCGCGAACAGCTCTTGCGCGGGCAGCCCATTCCGGAGCGCGACTTCATGGAGCCGGGTGAGGGCTGCGTCGGGGTCGTCGTGGAAGGCGTCGAGCAAGTCGTAGCGCCGCAGCTCGATCAGCGAGAACACGCTCGGCTCGTTGGTGGTGAGAGCGCTCTGCGTGAGGTAGCGGTGAATCACCCGCGGGCTCTCGATCGAAACGCCCACCGGGCTGGCGCACGCGCCCGCAAGGGCCGCGAGCGAGAGAGACAGAGCCAGTCGTCTCATGCGCACGCCCAGTGGCTAGCACGCCCGCGGCTCGGGATCTCCCCTATGCTCGCCCCGCCTTTTGAACCGGAGGTGATTCGATGGACCTATCGAGATGGACACTCGCGCTCGCCCTCCTCTACTCCGTGTCAGGGGCCCATGCGCAGACCGCACAGCGACCCAACATCGTGATCCTCTGGGGCGACGACGTCGGCTACTGGAACGTCAGCGCCTACAACCAGGGCATGATGGGTTACAGGACGCCCAACATCGATCGCATCGCCAAGGAGGGCGCGCTCTTCACGGACTCCTACGGGCAGCAGAGCTGCACCGCCGGCCGCGCGGCGTTCATCACCGGGCAGTCGCCGTTCCGCACCGGCCTGTTGAAGGTCGGCCTGCCCGGCGCGAAGGAGGGCCTTCAGAAGGAGGACGTGACGCTCGCCGATCTGCTGAAGGCCAAGGGCTACATGACCGGCCAGTTCGGCAAGAACCACCTCGGAGACCGCAACGAGCACCTGCCGACGGCGCACGGCTTCGACGAGTTCTTCGGCTCGCTCTACCACCTGAACGCCGAGGACGAGCCGGAGCACCCCGACTACTTCGAGGATCCGGAGCTGCAGAAGCGCTTCGGAACGCGCGGCGTGATCCATTCGTGGGCGAACCCCGACGGCACGCAGAAGATCGAGCTGACCGGGCCGCTCACCAAGAAGCGCATGGAGACCGTGGACGAAGAGTTCACGAAGGGCGCAATCGACTTCATGCAGCGCGCTAAGACGGCAGACAAGCCGTTCTTCCTGTGGTGGAACTCCACGCGCATGCACATCTGGACGCGGCTCAAGGCCGAGAGCCAGGGCAAGACCGGCCTCGGCATCTATCCCGACGGCATGGTCGAGCACGACGCGATGGTCGGCGAGCTGCTCGCGGCGCTCGACGAGCTCGGCCTCGCCGACAACACGATCGTCATGTACTCGACCGACAACGGTGCGGAGAAGTTCACCTGGCCCGACGGCGGGCAGTCGCCATTCCGCGGCGAGAAGAACACGAACTGGGAGGGCGGCTACCGCGTGCCGACGGCAGTGCGCTGGCCGGGCGCCGTCACGCCCGGCACGGTGCTCAACGATGTCGTGGCGCACGAGGACTGGCTCCCCACGTTGATGGCGGCGGTTGGCGAGCCCGACGTCAAGGAGAAGCTGAAGAGGGGGCACAAGGTCGGCGGCAAGAGCTTCAAGGTGCACCTCGACGGCTACGACCAGACCGCGTACTTCGCCGGCAAGGCGCCGAGCCCTCGCCACGAGTTCTTCTACTTCACCGATGACGGCTCGCTGGCGGCGCTCCGCTACGACCAGTGGAAGCTGGTCTTCGCCGAGCAGCGCGCGCACGGCATGGACGTGTGGCAGGAGCCGTTCGTGCCGCTGCGTTTGCCGAAGCTGTTCAACCTGCGCTCGGATCCCTTCGAGACCGCCGACCACGAGGGCATGGACTACGCGCGCTGGCGCCTGGAGCATGTCTTCCTGCTGGTGCCGGCGCAGCAGTACGTGGGACGGTTCCTGAGCACCTTCCGCGAGTTCCCGCCCCGTCAGAAGCCGGGCAGCTTCTCGCTCGACCAGGTGTTGGAGTCGCTGCAACCGGGCGGCTCGAACTGAGACTCACCGGAGGAGGATTCCATGCATCGGATGTGGTGGACGCTCGGGCTCGCAGCTCTGTTCTCGGCGCCGTGGGCGCACGCGCAAAACGTCGCGCGCCCCAACATCGTGATCATCTGGGGCGACGACATCGGCCAGTCCAACCTCAGCGCCTATACGAGGGGCGTGATGGGCTATCGCACCCCCAACATCGACCGCGTCGCCAACGAGGGGGTGATCTTCACCGACTACTACGCAGAGCAGAGCTGCACCGCGGGTCGCTCCGCCTTCATCACCGGCCAGAGCGTGTTCCGCACGGGCCTCAGCAAGGTGGGAATGCCGGGCTCCGATCTCGGCCTCCAGGAAGAGGACCCGACGATCGCCGAGCTGCTGAAGGGGCAGGGCTACGCCATCGCCCAGTTCGGCAAGAACCACCTCGGTGACAAGGACGAGTTCCTGCCCACCGCCCACGGCTTCGACGAGTTCTACGGCAACCTCTACCACCTGAACGCCGAGGAGGAGCCGGAGCTGCCCGACTACCCGAAGCCGTCGGAGTTTCCGAACTTCCGCAAACGCTTCGGCCCGCGCGGCGTGATCCACTCCTTCGCCATGCCGAACGGGACCCAGAAGATCGAAGACACCGGCCCGCTCACCAAGAAACGCATGGAGACCATCGACGACGACGTCGCGAGCCGGGCCGCGGAGTTCATCGAGAAGCAGGCGAAGGCCGGCAAGCCGATGTTCGTGTGGGTCAACTTCACCCACATGCACTTTCGCACCCATCCCAAGGCCGAGAGCGTGGGCCAGGCGGGGCGTTGGCAGGGGCCCTATCACGACGTGATGATCGACCACGACAAGAACGTCGGCACCGTGCTCGACAAGCTCGACGAGCTCGGTATCACCGACAACACGCTCGTGATGTACGGCACCGACAACGGCCCGCACATGAACAGCTAGCCGGACGCCGGCATGACGCCCTTCCGGAGCGAGAAGAACAGCAACTGGGAAGGTGCCTACCGCGTGCCGGCCATGGTGCGCTGGCCAGGCAAGATCGAGCCCGGCACGGTTTCCAATGACGTGATGGCGCACCTGGACTGGATGCCGACGCTGCTGGCCGCGGCGGGTGTGCCCGACGTCAAGGAGAAGCTCCTCACCGGATACAAGGTCGGCGGGACCACTTACAAGGTGCACCTCGATGGCTACAACTGCCTGCCCTACCTGACCGGACAGGAGACGACGAGCCCGCGCCAAGAGTTCTTCTACTTCTCCGATGACGGCGACCTGACGGGGCTCCGCTACGACAACTGGAAGGTGGTCTTCGCCCAGCAGCGCTCGCCCGGCACGTTGGCGCTCTGGGGAGAGCCCTTCGTCCACACCCGGATTCCCTGGCTCTACAACCTGCGGGCGGACCCGTACGAGCGGGCGACCGTCACGTCCAACACCTACTGGGATTGGTACCTGGACCACGTGTACCTGCTGCTTCCGGCGCAGGGCTTCGTGGGCCAGTTCCTCGCGACCTTCAAGGAGTTCCCGCCCAGGCAGAAGGCCGCCAGCTTCACCATCGACCAGGTGATGCAGTCCCTGCAGCGGCCCCCGGCCGGTCATTGACGCCGTCCAAGAAGGAGATCGAGATGACGTTCCGGCTCTGTTGGGTGCTGGCAATCGCCCTGCTGCTCCCGGCCTGCGCCGCGACGCGCCAGCCGCGCGGCGAGGTGACGACCTCCGGCTTCCTGCGCGACTACTCGATCCTCGAGGCAGGAGGCGCCGACCAGGCGAAGCTCCGCTACGTGGACTCGTCGGCGGATTTCTCGCGCTACCAGGCGGTGCTGATCGACTCGGTCACGCTCTGGTCGGGCCCAGAGCTCGCGAAGCTGAAGCCCGAGGAGAAGCAAGCGCTCGTCGGGCACGCCTATGCAGCGCTCGCGACCGCGCTCGGGCGCAGCTTCGCGATCGCGAAGGTGCCGGGGGCGGGGACGCTGCGCGTGCGGGCCGCCATCACGGAGGCGACCACCTCGGCCGTCGCGCCCGACGTGGTCGCCACGGTGATCCCGCAGGTGCGCATGGTCGGCATGTTGGTCGGCCTCGCGGCCAACACGGCCGCGACGGTGGGCGAGGCCAGCGGCGAGATCGAGGTGACGGACTCGCTCACGAACCGCGTGCTCGCGGCCGGCGTGGACCGCCGGATCGGCCAGCGCAGCCTCCGGGGCGTGTTCGAGAAGTGGGACGACGTCGACGAGGCCTGGAACCACTGGGCCGAGCAGCTGCGCACGCGCCTCGTCGAGGCCGGCGCCGGTCATGCGCCGAGTGACGCGACGTGAGGAGACGGTCTGCGATCAGCCCCGCTGCACTCTCGCTGTCCCTGCTGATCCTCGCCCTGGTTGCACCGGCCAGCGCCGAAGACGAGCCGGCCTCGACACCGGGCTGGGAGTTCTCGTTCGCTCCCTACCTGTGGATGGCCGGGCTCGAGGGAACGGCCGAGGCCGGCGGTGTGTCGAGCGACATCGATGTCGGCTTCTCGGACATCTTCGAGGCGCTCGACGTGGGCGTGCTCGGCGTCTTCGAGGCGAAGCACGGGCGCCTGAGCCTCACGACCAACGTTATCTACATGAAGCTCTCGACCGACGCGAGCAAGCCCGTGGGCGGCGTGCTGCCGGGGGCGTCGCCCGGCTCGTTCGAGGTTCGGGTGGCGAGCCAGATGGGGATCTTCGAGCTTCGTCCCAGCTACGAGGTGCTCTCGTTGCCGCTGTTCGGCTCCGCCGACGAGCGCCGCATCGCGCTGGATCTCGGCCCCGGCGCCCGCGTCGTCTGGCTCGACAACCACCTCGGCGTGAAGCTGAAGCCCGGGGCTCCACTGGGCCCCTTCTCGCGCCGCTTCGACGACAGCACCGACTGGGTGGATTTCGTGGGCGCCGCACGCGTGCGCGCCCAGCTCACCGAGCAGCTCGGCCTGGTGGTGTCGGGCGACTACGGCGGCTTCGACATCGGCAGCTCGTCTCACCGCACCTGGTCGCTCGCGGGCTTCCTGAGCTATCAGCTCGGCGAGAGCTGGGACCTCGTCGGGGGCTGGCGCACGCTCGAGATCGAACGCGACATCGCAGACGTCACCATGGAAGGGCCCCTCCTCGGCGCGATCTACCGCTTCTGAAGCGGGGACGTTCGTCAAAACGTCAAAACGCATCTTCTGGGCGCGCACCGTTTTGACGTTTTGACGAACGTCCCCGTCTTAGGACCGCAGCAGCTCTTCGGCGATGATCATGCGCCGCACCTCGCTGGTGCCGGCGCCGATCTCGATCAGCTTGGTGGCGCGGTAGATGCGATTTACCTCCATCTCCCACATGTAGCCGGCGCCGCCGTGGATCTGCACGGCGTCGGAGGCGATCTTCGAGCAGGCCTCGGCTGCGTGCAGCAGCGCCGCAGCACACAGCTTGTGCACCTCGCCTCGGCCGCCGGCGCCGGCTTCGAGGTCGTTCACGGCCGCCAGCGCCTTGTAGGCAAGACACTTCATTGTCTCCACGCCCACGTACATGTCGGCGAGCTTGGCCTGGATCATCTGGAACTCGGCGATCGGGCGGCCGAACTGCTTGCGCTCGCGCGCGTAGGCGAGTGACAGCTCGAGCAGCCGCTCCGCCGCGCCCACCGAGATGGCGGCCGCCACCGCCCGCTCGAGGTCGAGCCCGCTCATCAGGATCGCGACGCCCCCATGCTCGGTGCCGATCCGGTTCGCGACCGGCACGCGGCAGTCGTCGAAGACCAGCTCGCCGGTCGGCGAGCCGCGGCAGCCCATCTTGATCAGCTTCTGCGCCACCGCGAAGCCCGGGAAGTCCTTCTCGACGATGAAGGCCGAGATGCCGCGCGCGCCCTGCTCGGGCGC
>Ga0247727_10003656_pt1 | contig 33698 bp, 29 predicted proteins | sample WisWelCaveWW1625_FD_202498 | JGI IMG/M metagenome (GOLD analysis project Ga0247727, IMG submission 202498) | Biofilm microbial communities from Wishing Well Cave, Virginia, United States - WW16-25 | ecosystem: Environmental > Aquatic > Deep subsurface > Groundwater > Cave microbial mat | place...
CAACTGGGCCACCAGCAAATGCCAGTGTTACCTTTGAGGATCCTCTAGATACTGTGATCTTGACTGGTCCTAAATCAGGGACATCGTCGTCGTCTGAGTCTACTACATCTTGTTGAATCTTGTCTTCACCAGCTGCTGATATGTCAAAGTCCGGATCGTTAACTCGTATGTGAGCTGTTACGGCTCCGTTTCCAAGTGTTTCACCAGTAGTGTCTATGTCATCAGTAAGACCAGTAAGGTGAATTGGGAATATTGAATGTCCGCCTGGATTATTAGCACCTGTATCGCCACCTGCGGCAACGATATCACCAAATGGTACTGGATAGACAGTTCGGTCAAAGCTTACAGAACCAGTGTTGGCTCTAATGCCTGCACCGTCACCGACTTCGATTACTTCACCAGATGCATCTCTAAAGTCAACATAGTTGACTTCAAGATCTAGACCAGTTACTGATTCTGCTGCTCCGGCTGGTGGACAGTAGTCAAATGGAATTGCGAAATCGCCAGTGAAGACACCTGTATCTGTGCCTGTTTCATGTAATGTGAAACCTGCATCATTTAGACCGGTATCTGCACTTACGAGTCCTGCACAACCTATAGTTGCCCATCTGTTGTCATCGAATGTAACATCCAATAGACGTCCAAATGAAGTTCCGTCTGCATAAGTTCCAAGACCTACCTTGCCTATTGTATCCGATGCCGGATCCGCAGGGGCTGGTGGTACTGTTACGAAGATATCAATCAGGTCGCTGTCGACGTTAAGATCGCCATCTGTTAATGTTATTGTTACTGTATCTCCTACTTTGAAACCATCTTTGTCAAAGGCTACAACACCAGAATGAGTTCCAGCATCTTGCTGAGCTGAAATCTGTACAAATGTACCATCCTGTCCCAAGTCAAGATAACTGATTCTTGGTGCATCCTCGTCAGTCAGATCCTCATGGACGATGAATGTGACTTCGTCATCTATAGGTCTGAGGTTGGTGTAGGTTGCTAGATCAAGTATGTTGAGTTGGTTAAGCATTGTGAATTCTGCAGTACCAATGAATGTAGATGTGTTGTCTCCTGACTCTTCTAATTCAAATCTGTAGATTGAGTTGTTGACCCTGTCAAGTGTCTTAAGGCCATCACCAACAATACCAAATGAGAAGAAGTCAGTAACAATTGGATGTGTTTGTGCAGTAGCTGTAGTAACAGGTGTAGTGAACGTAACATCTAATCCGATTTCATCAGTAGTAGCTGCTCCATATGGAATAGTTGCTGAGACATCGGTTAGTGATAGTTCGTTAACTGGTCCTGTAAGTGGTGTAATTGCTATTACATCACAGAAGCCTGCTGGATCTTCATCGATGAAGGCATCGTTTAATGGATCATTATTGATTAGATCTACTGGATCCTCGTTGAAAAATCCATCACCATCGTCGTCTCCGTTTATGAAGCCGCCGCCGTTATGAATTGTACAACCGTTTGGAACCCTAATCAAACTAACAACGACTGGATCAAGTGTGATGCTTCTCAAGTCGATGTTTAGGAAGTTAAATCCGTTAAAGGCTCCTGCAGCTAAAGCGACCGGTGGATTTACCGGGGCTCGTACAGTGTTTAATAGATCAGCCATGTCAGTTTGAAGATCAATTGTCAAGTCTGTTGCTGCAACAAGTGGAGCTGCTGGAAGAAGCGTAGCTCGTTTGCTAAATGCTTCAACGTTCTCAGTAGTCCCTATAGGTGCAGTAGCAGTAGTAGCATCAGTAAAGATAGCAATGATTGTTGCACCATCACCTGTTTCACCAAGTGTAAATGGATCACCAATGTTTAATGATGGAATTATAGTGACGAGTGGATTAAATACATCCAAGTCTTCGTCTGCTCTGCTGTTTTTATTAGCATCTGGATCAACTAATGTTACTGCGATCTCTTCACCTGAACTCCATTCACCATTTGGTGTGGCAAATGTAAGTGTACCAAATCCAAATCCAACTAGGATAGATGTTGCTTTCTTATTGTAATCAATAGAAGCTGATGTGCCTCTAAGTGCCGTCGGAAGGACGTCAATGTTGGCATCATCGTTTTCATCATAGTTAGTAAGAATTCCGGTATTTGCACCACCTTCAACAAATGTTACTGGCTGTGATCCAGCTAGAAGGATTGTTCCTCCTGTAATGGTTGCAGTGGCTATAGTGCCATCAACAAAACCAGCTACTGCTGGTGGGCTTGCTTGTTGGTCATTGTTTACGTCAAGATCAACTACTGAAGCACCACCTTGAGTATTGCCATTTAATTTGACAATTCCATTATCTTCAAACATCAATGCAACAAGAGAACCAACAATGTTGGGGCTTGCTGTTGTTAATGCCGTAGCGGCACCGTTTTCATCGAATACTTGGTAATGGGTTGCTGTGGCAGCTGGATTTGTTCCAAATGTCCAAGAGTCTTCATCAGTTGGGTCAATGTTTAGTGCTCCATCTGTGAGTACTGTCTGAACTTCAGAGCCAGTTGTGTAAGATGTTCTATCAAGTGTGATTTTTGAGTATCCGTCCATGGTATCAAATGTAAGAGTTGTAGTTTGTGTACCGCCACCCTTGTTGTACTTTATTTCAACATTTCCTGTTGGGTTAAAGTCATACAATTGGATGAATGGCCATGCGTCAGCATCAATGTCTAGTTGTCCATTACCTTGGTTGGTAAGTGCGTTAGAGTTCAGTGCTTTTTCTTCACGAACTACGTTAACGTTTGGATCAACTCCGACAACAGAAGCAGTAACAGGATCAAGAGCACCACCAGTACACGCAGTGGCTAGTGGAATTTCTGCTGTTCCTTGAGAACCTCCAACATCAGGGACACCAGATATGGCTATACCTACAGTGTCTGTAAATGTTGCGAAATTAGTTTCGTCACCGTTATCAATTGATGTTCCTATTGCGGCACAAAATGTACCAAAGTCTAAACCAACACCAGGAGTTCCAACTGTAAGTTGGTCTGCTGTCTGGGCTTGGGTTCTGTCTGCAATATATGCATACCAAAGACCGTCTGTACCTTGTACCATTCTTGCATCTTTACCGTTAACTGTTACATCTGGTTCTCCTTTTGCTTCGTCGGTGTCAGTTATTGATGGATCGTTGATAACGATTTCAATAACCATTGGACCGCCAAAGGTGTTTTTGAAAAGAGAACTTTCTGCAGATACAAACAGGTTTGCGTTGTGTGCTGCCTCTGCTGCTGGCATTGAGCCAGGAATTGCAAAGGTAAGAGCACCTGCGAGTAGTATAGTAAGTAGTGTTAGACTAGTTATTTTTCGTGTTATTTCGTTTTTCATAGTTATTACAACTTTTTGGTCTGAATGTCATATATAAGCATAATGGACAAATTGTCTACAATTTGAAATCTTCTCATGTATTTTTCATTCACTGAGACGACTTTATCAATAATTCAGATCGGACACGTATAAATTTTACAATTGAAGACATAACCAGACATCTCTATAACAATTATTATACAATTAGAGCCTGGTTTTTATAAAATCAATTGACTCGATAGGAGAAGGATCTCTTTTTAGAGTTACTGCCAGATAGATGGTCGCATAGTCCAGAAGATAGATTAGATTGATTAGTTTTGTTAGGATGCTCCCCTTAGTAGAGGAAACTTCTTTGTACTCTATCTTGTTTTTTTCAAAGTACTCTTTTAGTATCTTCCATCTTTCCTTTGTTTTGATATAATCATCTTGGCCTTCAAGAAGGATTGGTTTTACGTTGTCTTTTTTTTCCCATGCAACTATTCCATTGTGACATGCTTCTATGACATCCTCTGCCATTGCGTGAAACTTTGCATTTTCTTGCAGCGAGTTCTTAAAACGTATTGCAGCTGATTGTAACCCCCACGGATAATAAATTAATGGAATGTCTGAGATCCATTGTGCAAGATCAAGCGATGGGTTTGTTTTTGTAAGGTTTGAAGAAGAAATTTTCTTTTGTAATGTTTCTAGTTGTTTAAGCGATTCACTAATGTCTTGTTTTTTTACAGGAATTGTAGAACCAAGAACTCCAAGCATAGAATAAAAAAATGTTACAAGCGAACCTCGTGGGGAATGCATCATCTCTATTTTTCTGTGTTCAATTTTATTTTTGGTACAATACCTTAGCATCTTTCCACCAGAAGAAAATGCAATAATCTTTGCGTCAAGCTTTGTTGCAGAGTCTAGCACCGTCATAGTTTCTGCTGTATTTCCTGACACACTTGTTGTTACAATAAGTGTGTTGGAATCAACTGTCTTTGGTAAAAGATAACCCTTGACAACGCAGACATGTATGTCTGTCTTTGACAAAATCGATGAGAAGATGTCACCAATTGCACCAGAGCCACCCATACCTGCAAATATGATATGATCAATGTTTGCAAAGTCGATTTCGTCTTTGTGTGATTCATATGATTTGGATGCAATTTCAGGCCATCTATCGTAAATTTTGTGCATGCCACTGGGGTCGTATTTTTTTAATGTGGAATGATTTAGCAATGCCATCTGTTTGAAAATAAGATTGCAATATAATGATTTAGCTATAACGCTTGTGTAAATAGTGTGTTAATTACAATTAAGCTATATCTTTGATTTTTACCCTACTCTTTCTTGAATTTTTGTAAGTGTTTTGCTTAACCAATCTTCTAGTTTAGTTTTGGGCTTCCAATTTAACAGCTGTTCTGCTAAACTAATATCTGCTTGGCTGATTTTTATATCACCTTCCAGCAATTTATCATAGAGCGGTTCCGTTACTAATCCAGACAAACGTATCATCAAATTTGCAAGTTCTAGAATTGAGATGCCGATGCCACTTCCTATGTTGAAAAAAGCATGATTGACTTTACTTTTCATTGCCATCAGATTTGCCTCTGCAACATCTTCCACAAACACAAAATCTCGTACTTGCAAACCGTCCCCGTTAATGACTGGCGGCATGCAATGCACAATATTTTTTATAAATTTTGCAATCACTCCTGCATAGGTATCGGTCTGTCCTTCTCCATATGCATTAAAGTATCGAAGACCTATTACGCTAACTCCTGATTTTGAATATTTTTCTGCCAGATATTCCCCCTCAAGTTTGGTAATTCCATAAGGACTGATTGGTTTTCTTTCAGAATCTTCTTTGATTGGAATTTTTGTTGGGTTTCCATATACGCTTGAGCTGCTGGCGTATACAACTTTAAAGCCAAATTCTTTGGCAAGTTTAAGTATGTTTTCTGTTCCTTTGACATTGACTTCATGATATTCCATTTGTTTGTAAAAGGAATCTTGCACTACTGTTAATGCTGCCTCGTGAAATACACCATCTGCGTTTTTAACGGCGTCTCTTAATTTTTGATGATCAAGAATGTTTATTTTAAGAAATTCAATTTCGTTTATCACGTTTTGCAGATTCTCCATTTTTCCTGCATGAAGATTATCTATGACAGTTACAGAATGGCCTTGCTTTACCAAATGTTTTACAAGATTACTACCAATGAATCCTGCACCGCCAGTTACAACAAAATTCACATCAGCTCTTAATTGAGGGCATCTATAAGTTTTGAATCAAAAATGGGCCGTGTAGAAACCATGCCAGATTAACAAAGAAGTTCTTTCTCAATTTAATCTGATTTAGCAAATCCATCCGTTTGAAGATAAATTGCAATACAATGATTTATTCTCTTTCACGCATAAGTGTAGCCATAGAGAACAGGATTATTGCAGTTACACATAGAATTGCTCCAAGAAGAAAAAGAATTATCGATGTCATAAGTGAGCCAAGTAAAACAATGTTGTTGTTAAGATATGTATCAAGGAAGTTGTATCCCACGATAGAGCCAATAATTACTAGTGCAATCCCTGGAAATCCGTAAAATGGTATAGGGTGCTTTACTGAAATGAATTTTAGCGTGTTCATTAAAACTGTTATTCCATGTGGAACCGGATTTTGTGTCGATGTGTTTTCTCCATAAGATATGTAGATTGGAACTTCGGCAAGGCTTAATCCTTTGTTTGAAATTTTGAGTAAAATTTCTGTTGATATAGACATGCCTGTCTCTGTTGGGTGGATTGATTCTATTGCTCTTTTAGAATAGGCTCTAAATCCAGACTGTGCATCTGTTACTTTGAAGTCAGTCCCAAAGTTAGAAGCTGATGTTATAATTTTAATTCCGCTTTTTCTGTACCCTGACGAGTCTGATCGTTTATTTAGAAACCTTGAGCCAATCACTACATCAACATTGTGTTCTGATATGGCATCAAGCAATAGTGGGATTTGATCAGGATTGTGTTGGCCATCACCATCAATTGTAACCATAATGTCTGCGTTTTCTTTTCTAGCTTGCTCAAATAATGTCATAATCGCAGCACCATAACCCTGATTTTTTTGATGAGTGATCACCTGTGCTCCACTTTGTCTTGCAATTTTTGCTGTGTTGTCTTTTGAGCCATCATCGCAAACTATGACCTTGTCTGCATGTTGTAACGATTTTTTTACTATGTCTTCTATTGTTTTTTCTTCATCAAATGCTGGAATACAGACTAGTTTCATTTTATTAAGTTACTTAAATTCGCTATGTAAACAATGTGATTTCGATGATGGTTTGGATGATTTTCTGAAATCATTTCAAATATCCTAGTTCTTTTAATTTTGATAAAATCATTTCTAGTGATTCTTGTGTAGTATGTTTTTCTGTATCTATTATCAATTCAGGATTTTTTGGTTCTTCGTATGGAGCTTGTAGTCCAGTGAGGTTTGTAATCTCTCCATCCAGTGCTTTTTTGTATAGCCCTTTTGGATCTCGCCTTTTGCATTCATCAATTGAAGCCTTGACCCACACTTCGACAAAGTTTGGGATTTCATTTCTCGCAAGTTCTCTTGTTTCCCGATATGGTGAAATTAGCGGTATAATTGTTGTAACACCATTTTTTGCCAACAATTTTGCAACAAAAATCACCCGTCTGTTGTGTTCTTTTCTGTCCTTTTCAGAAAATCCAAGATCAGAACTCAGTGTTTTTCTAATCTCGTCACCATCCAAGATATCTACTGGCAAATTTTTTTGTTTATAGTAATCCATTAGTAGTGTTGCAATTGTTGTTTTTCCCGAAGCGGGGATGCCAGTAAGCCATATCACAGGAGCTTGCATAAATTTTGGAAATTATTACTCACTAATTACTCTTGAGTTACAAATAGTAAGACTTCACGTTGCCGATAGTGTGAATAATAGTATGATAATCTGAAAAAATATTTTATCTATTTTAATTTTTACAAGTTTTTCAAATATTAATTTTTAGCTGAGGACTGGTTTTTACCTACCACAACATATCGCAAGGCATTCTGTAAACCATCCTGACCAAATATTCTCCAACAGTCAAGAATTATCTTGTTAGAAAATTTAGATTTATCAATCTTTGAAAAAATGTCCCAAGGAGTAGCTATAATGCAAATGTCTGATGACGCTATACAGTCTTCTGCACTTTTCATAAGAGTGACTTTTGGTCCAACAACATTTGCAGAATCATTAGCAAATGCAGGATCATATGCATAAACTTGGAATCCTTTTTCAGACAAAGCGTTAACTAACATTAAAGGTTGAGATGCTTCAGTGACGTTAGTTTTTGGTTTGTAAGTTAGACCCAGTACGCCAACCTTAGAGGAGGGACTGACACCTATGGACTCGATCAATTTGATTATTCTTTTTACTTGTTTGACATTGATTTCGTGAGTTGCAACAGCTAGTTGAGCATCAATACCTACCTTTTCTGCAAAGCGAGCAAATGCAATGTTATCACGTGGAAAACAAGGTCCTCCGTAACCAAGAGCTCCTTTTAGATATGCAGAACCAATTCTCTTGTCTTTACCAATTGCATTAGTAATCTTTTCTACATCTCCTCCAGGTAGGTTTTCGCATATCTCGGCTAGCGTGTTTGCAAAACTAATCTTCATTGTGACAAACGAATTCACCGCTATCTTTGCAATTTCTGCATTTACAAAATTCATTCTTTCAATTGGAGCTTTAGATACTGTTCTGTGAATCTCAGATATCATTTCTCCAGCTTTGATATCGGATTCTCCTACCAAAATAAAATCCGGTTCCAAAAAGCCTTTGATTACATCTCCTAATGCTATAAATTCAGGATTATAACAGATACCGAAATCTTTGCCGCATGTTTTTCCAGAATTTAATTCCAGCACAGGACGTACCACATCATCCATCGAGCCTGGCATCACAGTGCTTGATAAGACTACCAGATGATACTCGCTCTTAGATGAAATTACTTTACCAATATTTTCCATTACAGGTTTTACAAATTCTAATGAGAATTCACCAGATTCATTGCTTGGTGTTGGAACTACTACAAAAGTTGCATCAGTCTTTTTTATAGCACTAAAATCACTTGTTGCAAAAAGTCGCGTTCTGTTTAAGGCAATCAGTTCTTGTAAGCCTGGCTCAAATATTGGAGACATGCCCTTGTTTACTGATTCAATTTTAGACTTGTCAACATCAACACCTATAACATTGAAACCTTTGCTTGCAAAAACAGCAGCAAGACATAGTCCTAGCTTTCCCAATCCCACAACAGAGATGTTACTAATATTTGACATTACCAAAGCTTTAGTGCTTTAGAAGATTTGTTTGTTCTAATTTTTTATGCCATTCAACTGTTCTGGCTAGTCCTTCTTCAAGATCAACTTTAGGCTCCCAACCAAGTAGCTTCTTAGCTAGAGTGATATCCAGAGCACGACTAAATGGCCCTTCTGGCTTGCTCGTATCGAAATGAATCTTGCTTGGCTTGTGTCCTGACAAGCGAAGAATAGTTTCTGCCACATCACGAATTTTGTATCTTTTATCCCATCCAAGGTTAACAGCAGTTGCATCACTAATTTTTTCAGCTGCAAGCATAGAACCATTTACTATATCACTTACAAAAGTAAAGCCTCTTTCTTGGTTACCAGTACCCCATACCTCATATGGATCTTGATTGTGCAGAGCTTTTCCAATAAGAGCTGATATAGCATGACTTGAATCAAATCCTCCAGGTCCATAAACAGTAAGATACCTACATGCAGAAGACTTGAAACCACGTTCCTTGTAATAAGCTAAAAGTTGCATTTCACCCATCAGCTTTGCAAATCCATACAGATTGTCACTGCTATCCCAACCCTCACCCGTAGTTAGGATTTGATCTTCTTTTAACAAAACATCGGGTTTGTTTAGTGATGGTGGGTAAACACAAGCACTTGATGAATAATGAAGATGGGATATGCCGGCTTCGTATGAAGTACTAATTACATTATGATCTATTGCAAGCATCTTGGAACATTCTACTTGTTGTGTGTCAACAAATTCCCGGCCACCGAATACTGCACTCAAATGGAAAACGGTATCATGTTTTTGTGCTAAAAGTTGGAAACGCTCCTTCTCTGAATTAAGATCAATGACATGAATCTGAGCATCTTTGTATCCATGTTTCTGATAAATATCTGATAAACGTTGAAGTTTTGCTTGCCATATCCATGACGCGGCTGGAAATAACAGCTTATCTACTACTGTAACTTCTGCACCTTTTGATAACAACTCATCCACTAGAGTGCTTCCAATGAAACCTGCTCCGCCAGTAACTATGACTTTGCGTTTTGCCCAGTCCATTGTGGGCTTTTTAATAATTACCAATATAAACTAGATGTCAATTTACAAAGTGAAATAGTTGGACACCATTTTAGAAGAGATAAAAAATCAGGATTACAAGTTAATAAAAAATGGAATTGAGCACTTTCTATTAGATGAAGTAAAGTCTAGACAAGCCAATGGTCTTGTCTTAGGTCTAAGTGGTGGCATAGACTCTGCTGTTGTAGCAGCATTATGTTCTAATACATTAAAAGAAAAAACTTTAGCACTAATAATGCCTGACTCTAAGATAACTCCTAATGAGGATACAAGAGACGGCATTGAACTTGCAAAACAATTAGGACTAGACTACAAGATAATTGACATAAATCCAATTCATTTGGAATTTGCCAAATACTTGGAACCAAATGAACGGGCTCTTGGCAATCTTAGAGCTAGGATAAGAGCTAATATTTTGTATTATCATGCAAATATCACTAATTCTTTGGTGCTTGGGTCTGGTGACAAGAGTGAATTTTTGATAGGATATTTCACAAAACATGGCGATGGAAGCTCTGATCTACAACCCATAGTTTCATTGTATAAAATTCAGATAAGGGAGTTTGCAAAATATCTTGATATCCCAAACAAAATCATACAAAAGAAAAGCAGTCCTCATTTGTGGTCTCATCACATCGCAGAAAATGAGCTTGGTGTTTCATACGAGGAAATTGATGCGGTTCTCTATTGTATGATAGATAAAAAAATGTCAAAAAGTGAAATTCTAAAAATGGGCGTAGCTACTGAGCAGATTTTCGATAAAATATACTCCTTATACAAAAACAGTGAACATAAAAGAATAATGCCAAAAGCATTCTCTTGAAGAATAATTTTTTATTAGTCTGTAATTTTATACATATGCACTATAATTTGTTAATATTTCTGGCCCTAAGAAAATTGCATCACCAAAGTATAATTTACCATCTCCACTATTTGTTAAAAACGTGAAATCAAATAACTCATATTTTTTTCCTTGAAGATAAGTAGCTATGTCATGATAGTAACATTGTCCTTCATAAAGACTTGAGAAAAGTACCTCTGTATATACAAGCCCTACCTTACCATTATCAAGTAATGATGACGCTCCCTTTAAGACATTCAATTCATTGCCTTGAACATCCATTTTCAGAATATCAATTCCAGAGATTTCTTTTTCATGACAAAATTGGTCTAATGTTACCTGAGGAACTTTATGTGAATCTTTTATATCTATAGCAGCTATCATGTCTTTATTCACACTATTCATCAGATAGGATGATGGCTTGTACAGCGATGAACCAGAGCCTATTCTCGTCTCCCATATATTTACCTCTTTTTGAGACTCGCCACATGCAACATTAAAACAATGTATGTTTTTTTTTGTAAGAAATCTACTTTTCAATGAATTAAAGGTGGAAGGGATGGGCTCAAAACAGTAGAATTCTGCATCAGGGAAAAGAACCTCATATCTATCAGTAATATCTCCAATGTATGCACCTATGTCAAAAATAATACGAGTATTTTTTTTAGATTTTTCAAATATGGATCTTTGAATTTCAAATGGATTTTTTTCCAATTATATCAATTTGTCTTTTCGGTCCATCTATATCAATATGGTTTTCAATAAAGTAAGGTCATCACAGTCCCGTATTTTTTCACATTGCACAATATTGCCATGAATCAATAGAATCCAAGAAAGATGAATTCAAACCTCATCATGACAAGTATAGAAATTATTGGACATATGACTCCAACAAATCACATAAATATCAAAACACTAATTATTGCGAAATTTTCATTCACAATGAAAAATTTAAGATACGGTATTAAAATCATGAAAATGTGGAAAAATATTCTGATGAATTTCTAAAGAGTTTGGCGAAAGAACCAGAGATCCGAAGACTTTACAGTAAATTATCCCCACAACTTTTTGCTGTTATTTCGTGGGGATCTGCTGCTACAAAATGGTTGTCAAAAGCCCTAAATTCACATCCAGAAATTTTTTGCTTCCATTCGATGAATTTATTTTTGACTTTTGATAAGGACCATCGAAAATTTCCTGAAAATAATGGATTAGAATATTTAAGTATGATCGCAAGAGGCACAGTTGGCTATAAAGCTGCAGGCGATGTTCATGGAATTTCTCCTTATGACATACCTGGAATACGACAATTATTAGGTGATAAATTCAATGCTGCAGTCGTCATAAGGGAACCTATTCCTAGATTAAAATCAACACTAAGCCTCTTTCAACGATTTGAGAAACGTCAGATGTATAATGTTGATTATGTAGATGATATTATCAAGAACAACAATCTGACATTGCCACACAATGATTATGGAGACAAATTATTTGTCCATGGTGTTAATATGTTAAATTCAATTGTTGAAGAAACTAACGTTGGAAAAATTTATAGATCAGAGGATCTCACAACTAACAAGTCTACACTTTTTGAATTCATTGAAGAAATCACTCGTGGAAAAATAAAAACGGAACCTGAATTATTATCTAATATGTTAAAAATTGACAGAATAAACAAGCATGTACAAAACGAGATTCAATTTGAGGATTGGCAAATTGATGTTATTAAATCGGTCGTATCTGACAAAGCTTGGGAATTATACTCAAAATGTGGATATGATAAACCAAGTTTTCTCTAATGTCGTTGAAAAATCATGATGACTGGGATTCGTTAGGATTTCTTAACGGCGTGGATATACATCGTATTAAATTCACGGTTGATCAACCAGTAGATACCAATCAATCTGCTTCTTCCTCCTAGAAGTTTCTTGAATAGTCTAGAACTAGAATTCTTTGGATTCTCCATTTGTACAATTGAGGGATATGACTTGACATGCTCCAAGCCAAGGAGATCAAGCCATTTTTTTATTTCTGATGGAGAATGTTGATTCCATCTAGGAATAGCAAAAAAATCATAAGCCCAGCTATCTTCTGACCGAAAGTATATTGCATTGTCTTTGGTACCTTCTTGGCCCTTTCTAGTCCATCGGAATAGCACTTTTCCCCAGTATGCTCTTCTATGGAAACTTGATCCTCCTAGTACACGTGTTATGAATCTGGCAAACGGAAACCACCATAAAATTCCCCAGACGTTGATGAGTGAAAAGACAACATGTCCTCCAGGTTTTAGATGTGCAGTTATTGCTTTTAGAGCCTCATAGGTATTAGCAGTACAGTGTAGGACTCCATCGGAAATAATAAGATCAAATTTTTCATCTGATTTGAAATCGAATATGGATGTTTGAATTAGTTTGATATCTCTGGTTCCAACTACATCCTTAGCTAGCTTGAGTACCGAGCTAGTTGTATCCACTCCGGTGACATGAGCGCCCCACTCAGAATAGAAAGTTGCTTTTTCACATGAACCACAACCCGCGTCAAGCACTTGCAAGCCTTTAAAGTCACTGGGTGTCAAACCCAATTCTTTGAAGAGTCTGCCCCATTGTTCCTTGTAATCATCTCTGGCTTTATCTGAAATGTAGTGTGTCTTTGTGGGAGGACAGAAGTTGTAGACTTCCTTGGTCTTATTTTCAACCTCCTTGATTTTAGTCATATCCATATCCACGTTCAAGATCCACCTCTCACTAAAATTTGTTTATCACCCAGTTTTCTGTACCAATAGCTCCCAAAATCATATTCCCAATTAAAACCATTTAGATACATATTATCTTTTGAGTTTTTTGGATTGTTTAGAATTTAATTTATAGACGTTTCTAGTAAAATTTCAGATCCCAGTCCCCAATCTTCTTTATTGAAAATTATGGGGCGTTTTTCCCTGTGCATTTGTTTAGCCAACAATTTGAATTCTTCAAAGCTAAGATACGGTATGTCCTTGTCCTTTAATCTCTTAAACAAATTATCCTGTTGTTCGGGAGTCCATCCTGAAGAATGTTCCATATGATACATCCTCATAGGATCTTTGAACACTTTCTCTCTTAGGCCATACTCATAGGCCGTTTGCAATATTATCGAATCTAAATTCCATGAAAAAATTTCCAGTTCAGGATAACCACGAAGAGCATGCCACTTTTCTGTTGCCATCAAAGTAAAATCTCCACATGCGTTGGTGTGCAACAATGGATAACCTAGTTTCCTGTTACTGTTGAACAATTGTATTCTAGATATTGGCGATATTATTATTTTGGATGCTAATGACGCTAATCTTCTGGCTAGAACCACTGTTGCTTTAGCTGCTAATGACGCTAATCTTCTGGCTAGAACCACTGTTGCTTTAGCTGCTAATGACGCTAATCCCCTGACTAGAACCACTGTTGCTTTAGCTGCTAGTTTTGTTGTTATTTTTGCCTCTTTTAATCCTCGTTTTTTATTTTTTTGTCTAAAACGAATTAAATTTATTCCATCATGAACTAGTGCTTTTGCATCATGAACTAGTGCTTTTGCATCATGAACTAGTGCTTTTGCATCATGAACTAGTGCTTTTGCATCATGAAGTAGTGCTTTTGCATCATGAACTAGTGCTTTTGCATCATGAACTGATTCATAAATATTTGACATAATGAATTTATGGAAATATGAAAATGATCTTTTTCTTTTTTCTAACCAAATCATACTTCTGCTGATTGTTGTAAAGGTGCCATCTTTTCTGTTTACTCTGATTACATTACGTATACAATGATCAAATTGTTGAGAGATTGAAGCTTCATAAGGTATACCATTTACATCATAACGATCTATCCTATAGAAAAATTTAGGTTTGAGCGATTTTGAAGCAAGAGTCTTAATCAATTTGTCTGAAAACAACAGATCAATGTTAGTGGCTATTACAAATTTACCATGAGCTCGTTTAATTCCTACGTTTTTTCCAATCATTTGAAATAATTGGATCTTGTCAGAATGTTGAAATCTCTTGTGTATTTCAGGCGGAACCTCAATAATTCTTATCTTACAAGAACTATTTTTTATAAGATCAGTCAATATAGGAGATGAAAAAATAATGGCCTGGTGTAGTTTAAATTTGTCAGGTGGAGGATTCCAGTCTACAATAATGAGTTCAGCCCGCAAATTATGTTTTTTAACTTGTTCAAGCAAGGCGGTAATAAAAACAATCATGCGTGGAAGAAAGTCGCCACCATGATCATCGTTTCTTGCTACTGTAACAAAGGAAACATATGGTTTTTTGTCTTTATTATCAACGTTCAATTCAGATTCAAATTGTTTTTTATTATGTTTAATTTGTTGCTTGGATAGCATGTTATTTTTGAACTAATAAGTACTAAATTACCTTTTTTTACCTTGCGAATCAATGGATAAAACCGTTTTCATGTGCTAGGTATGAATCAAATATTCCATGAGAGCTGGAATAATACAAAAGATTTACTTTAGAAGAGAAATTGTACTTCTGCGTTCATGTTTAACCTCTTTTTTAATAATGTGTTTTGAGTTTGTAGCCTTTACATTTTTTACAATTGGATTTCCATTTTAATTTCTCAATACATTTATCTTGAGTGCACATCTTTTTCAATAAATCATTTGGAGATTAGAAGATGACAGTCATACTTGGAATAAACGGAGTAGAAGGAATTTTTCACGATGCTTCAGCATCAATAATCATGGACAATAAAATAATTACTTGTGTTGAAGAAGAGCGTTTTAATAGGATAAAACATTCTAATGGGATTCCATTTAATGCAATTGATTTCTGTCTAAAGAAAGCTAATGTATCCTTTGAAGAGGTAGAACATATTGGATATTATTTAGACCCTTATATTTTGAAAAAAGTCTTCGTGGATGACATAGTTTCAAAATTTCCATGTCAAGTAGAGAAGCTGCAATATTTGATTGATGCAGCAGATAGAGCCTCAAGAGTAGAGACCACAATCAAAGAAAAATATGGAAGTATGTTACCAAAATTCCATTATGTAAATCATCATTTGGCACATGCTTCTTCTGCCTATTACATTTCAGGATTTGATGAATCAGCTATATTGACCTTAGATGGTTCTGGTGAAAGAGAAACTTGTGTAATTTATTATGCCAAGGGCAATCAAATAACTAAGATTCAAGACATATTGGTATATCCGGAATCACTTGGATTCATTTACACAATCATAGCAAATCATCTTGGACTAGGTTGGATCGAGGGGCCTGGAAAATTAATGGGTCTTGCTGGTTATGGGACACCGCTGCCAGAACTCTTTAATGATATCATCATACTCAATAGCGACATAAAATGTCCAATTAAGATCGATCTGTCATTCTTTAATTATCACATTGGGGGCACTGGTTTGACTGCGAAAGGATTAGAGAGATTCGGACAACCACGTCAAGCAGGAGAGGAATTATCTAAAAAGCACTATGATTTGGCTGCATCTATTCAGCAAATGTTGGAGAAAGCTGTAATGCACGTAGTTAGCTTCATTCCCAAGGTTATTCCACAAACAAGAAATCTTTGTTTTTCTGGAGGTATTGCTCTTAACGTTAGAGCAAATCGAGTTATATTGGATTCAGGTTTGTTTGATAATTTTTTCATACCACCACATGTTTATGATGCGGGAACATCGTTGGGATGTGCACTTTATCTTAATGCAAAGTATAATGGCAATCATAATTACAAATTCAATGTATACTGCGGTCCAAATATAGAAGACTTTGATATTTCTTATGCATTGACTAAATTCAAAGATAGCCTGAGATGGGAGAAGTTAGATGAGCATTCTTTATGTGTAAAAGCTGCGCAATACATCAAAGACAATAAGATAATTGGGTGGAGTCAAGGTGGTATGGAGTATGGTCCAAGAGCACTTGGGAACAGAAGCATCCTGACAAACCCGATGAATGCAAATGCAAAAGATGAATTAAATTCCAAGGTAAAGCATCGTGAATCTTTCAGGCCGTATGCTCCTTCTGTGCTACAGGAAGAATCTAGGAAATGGTTTGACCTTACAAAACCAAGTCCCTTTATGCTAATAGAAGCTTATGTACTACCAGAAAAAAGAAGCATCGTACCTGGTATAACACATGTAGATGGTACATCAAGAATTCAAACAGTGACAAAAGAAGACAACCCAATGTATTATAATCTCATAGAGTGTTTTTTCCAAGTGACAGGTGTTCCACTGGTTCTGAATACTTCATTCAACAGACATGGTGAACCGGTAGTAAACAAACCAGATGAAGCGATCTCGATTTTGATGGAAACTGGAATGGATGCACTCTTCATTGGAAATTATCATATTATAAAAAAACAGAGCATAGGTGAAAAAAATGCAAAATGATTGGAGTGAATATCTCAAGGTTTTGCAGACCAAATGGAGCACTGTTCCTGCGGGTAGTATAAGAATCAGTACCAAAGATCTAACTAAAATGAATGATTCTGAACTGCTTAGTTTTTGGACAAAAACTAGACATGAGGCTACGGAGGGAGATGGTTTCTATAGCAGAGGTTGGTATCATGCACTTTATACACCCATCCTAAGACAAAAACGAGTCTTAGATGTAGGATGTGGTTTAGGAATAGATGGAATTACATTTGCTCAGAATGGGGCAAAAGTGACATTCCTTGACATAATTGAATCCAATGTGCGTTTGGTAGAACGACTATGTAGATTGCTAAATATCACTGATGTGGATTTCTGTCATCTACAGAACAGCGACTCTTTGAATTCTAAAGGAGATTATGATTTCATTTGGTGCCAGGGTTCTATGATTTGTGCTCCTTTTGAGATTGTAAAATCTGAAGTCCAAGCACTGCTAAAACATCTTAAGAAAAACGGCAGATGGATCGAATTGGCTTATCCAAAAGTAAGGTGGGAGAGAGAAGGTGGACTTCCTTTCGAAGTTTGGGGTGAAAAAACTGATGGAGGTGCACCGTGGATAGAATGGTACGATTTAGAAAAACTGTTTCAACGCTTGTCTCCATACAAATTCAAACCGATCTTAAGCTTTGAGTTCCATAACAGCGATTTCATATGGTTCGATCTTTTGCGAGCCGATTAACGATTATGCATCTAGTATTAATCATTAGATGTTAGATTATTTCATAGGTTATATAACAAAGGAGAAAGATTAATTCTAAATGGATCATAAAGATTCTGAAATAAAAATTAGGGATCATGAATGTTTCCAGAATTTTGGCAGATGGAATGGAACAGCTGAAGCTGGTTATAAAGTGAATTTTCTTGGAGCTAAGAGAAAAACAGAATATCAGGATTTTGAAATTTCATCTAATAGGGTGGATTCAAGTTTTCCTAATTTCGATGAGGAATATTTCGAATGGATTGATATGCTTAAGGCGGTATTAAATTCATCTCAACGTTTCACAATTATGGAGTTAGGAGCTGGATATGGTCGCTGGTCTGTAAATGGAGCTATTGCTGCAACCAATCTTGGAAAAGATTATCGTATAATAGCGGTAGAAGGAGAGCCACAACACTTCAAATGGCTTCAAGATAACATCAGAAACAATAGTTTGGATATGAATCGTTGTAAACTTATTCAAGCAGCTGTATCTGGAAGTGGTGTAGAATCAAAATTCTATGCGGGAGATTCTGCTGGATGGTACGGCCAACGAATTCTCTTTTCAAACGATCCTCCACTAAGTCAAGAATATTTGAGTCGTGGAGTTCACTTTGTATCAGTAAAATGTATTACGCTTCCTTCATTGGTGCAGGAAGAAGATGTGATCGACTTTGTTGATATGGATGTACAAGGGTCGGAGCTTGAGATTATTCAATCTACTAAAAAAGAGATTGCGTCACAGATAAAAAAGATACACATAGGAACTCACAGTCATGAAATTGAGGAAGGGTTACGAAAATTTTTCCATGAACTTGGTTGGATTTCAACTTATGATTACGGTTGTCAGGGAAAACATATGACAGAATATGGAGAGATAGACTTTGTAGATGGAGTACAAGGATGGATCAATCCAAATTTTTAATGGTTCAATAAGAAATGTTTAGATTTTGTTTGGACATTAGAACTTAAATTGTCTCTTATTTCATTATTATTGTTTTACCTAATCAAGTGATGTTAATTACAAATCTTAATCGGTATGAAGGATTAGTAAGATGAACATTATAATACTAATCAAACAAGTTTGAATCTTATGCCCACATTACTTGAGGAAATCTGGAATAGACGTTCCTTGATAATTCTTCTTGCGTTCAACGATGTTAAGGCAAGATATCGCAATTCTATACTTGGATTCTTGTGGACATTTCTTGAACCACTCTTAATGCTTGGCGTTCTTTATCTTGTATTTACCAACATATTCAAAAACTCGATAGAAAATTATCCAATTTATCTTCTGCTTGGGCTTGTAATCTGGTACATGTTTTCACGTGCAACATCCATGGGTCAAACAAGCTTACATGACAAAGCTGGCATATTACAAAAGATTTACCTTAGAAGAGAACTTGTGGTTCTAAGTGCATGTTTGACTTCTCTGATAATGATGTGCTTTGAGTTTGTAGCATTTGCATTTTTTGTTGCTGTATTCCATTTTATTCCCCCTCCTACCATATTGTTACTACCTCTTTTGATCATAGATCTTTTTGTGCTCTCATTTGGAATTTCTCTTATACTATCAGTGTTAACTGTATATTTTAAAGACATCAAGTTTGTTTGGCATGTAGTTTTGCAAGCAGGATTTTTCATAACTCCAGTATTTTATCGTCTTGAAGTGTTTCCAGATCCCATAAAAGGAATCTTAGAATTAAATCCAATGTCATCCATAGTCGATACTGCTCACAAAATTGCAATTTATGGAACTCTTCCTACTTTATTGGAAAGCTTGCACATAATAATTTCAACTTTAGTGATATTTCTAATAGGTTACGCCGTTTTCAAATCAAAGGATAAGAGATTGGTGGAGAAGATATAGTTGACCGAAAGTAATGATTCCATAGTACTCAGGGGCATATCCAAGAAATTTTTGATTTATCATGAAACCCGGGATTCTATATACCAATATCTAACATCAATTCTTTCCAGAAAGAAATCCTCGGAGTTGGTTGTATTAGATGATATTTCGTTATCAGTAAAAAAAGGAGAGATGCTTGGAATTATAGGATTCAATGGTAGTGGAAAAACTACACTACTAAGGATAATTGCAGGAATATACAGCCCTGATAAAGGAAATGTAATTACAAATGGAACAATAACTCCACTCTTAGGACTTGGAACTGGCTTTAGCAATGAACTTTCTGCAAGAGACAACATAATCATTTATGGAGTAATACTAGGATTTACAAAAAAAGAAATGATGGAAAAAATAAACGAGATAGCAAGTTTTGCAGGACTTGAGAAGTTTCTTGATACCAAGGTTAAAAACCTCTCTTCCGGTATGAATGCTAAATTAGCTTTCTCAACAGCGATTCAAGTAGATCCCGATATACTTCTACTTGACGAGATACTTTCCGTTGGAGACATATCATTTAGGGAGCAGAGCTTCAACGCACTTATGAATTTTAGAAAGAGGGGAAAAACAATCGTATATGTTTCTCATTCTATAGATCAAATAAAAAAATTATGTGATAAGGTTATGTGGCTTCATGATGGGAAAATTCATGATTACGGACTACCTTCTGATGTAGTTGAAAAATACAAGAATTTTGCAGAAAAAAAACACTAAACCAAATCATTCTCAGTACGTAGTTCAGAATTATCGTACTATATTTTACATCATCAATCGTTCTATGATGATTAATATTTGACGTCATCGAAGGCAAAGAAATGTATAATTGGTTAAGGAAACTCACACCGTTTTTAGCTAAAAACAAAATGGCAAAGGATCTATTGAACCACATTCCAAATCCATCAGACAAGTTTACTAGACGATATGCTGATTCTCATCCAATCTTCACAAAATTTGAGCCTTGGGAGGGAGTTGTCTCATCATGTTTTGATGTCATTTCTTATGGTAGTTTTACCAGAAGAAGCTTCTATGGTCTACCTGATCATAAATCTGAGAGATTTCGTAAGAAATTACTACCAGCAAAAAGTGAAGAATATTTCGAATGGATTGACTTACTAGAATCGATTGATTCAGCAAGAGAGAGTTTTACGATGGTTGAGTTAGGAGCAGGTTATGGCAGATGGCTTGTACAAGCTGCAGTAATTTTGCGCAATCAAAAAAACATTCCTTTTCATTTGATAGGCGTAGAGGCAGAATCTAATCATTACAAAATGATGCATCAACATTTTATTGATAATGGATTAAATCCAAAAGATCATGAGTTAATCCAAGCTGCAGTAACCGATACTGATGGACCTGTATATTTTACTGAGGGACACAGTAAAGAGTGGTGGGGTCAGGCAATAATTTCCTCTAAAGATACTAAGTTTGGAGAATGGCCCGAGGCTACTGTGACTGAGGTTCCAAGCATCTCAATTAGCAAAATCTTAGAAACTGTAGACTATGTAGATCTAATGGATATTGATATTCAAGGTGCTGAAGCCAAAGCCATACGTGGATCGCTACAATCCATAAATTCCAAAGTTAGGCGGATTCATATAGGAACCCATAGTCACAAAAATGAAGAGGAACTTTATGCTAATTTTTCCAAGCTTGGTTGGATTTGCTGTAATAACTTTCCCTGTCTTAGTACTTCTGAGACTCCTTATGGTCCAATTTCCTTCGAAGATGGGGTGCAAACTTGGATTAATCCTAATGTTACAACCAAGAGCTAAAATAGATAATAATGAATCTCAGATCTTTTTCAATAGTGTGAGTATAGACATTGGAAAATACATCTAGTAAACGCTTTACATAAGATAGGAATTACTTACCTACAGCATGAATGATTCAAAATCAGTCAATCATTTACCATTTAGCATTGTATTACCAGTAAAATCAGAGTACCAACTTTTGCAACGTTGTTTAAAGTCGTGTTATGCAGTAAATCCAGACGAGGTTATAGTATGTCTTGATGATCCTCCACATGAAAAGACATTCAAAGAAATACAACAAATAGCTAGCAAGCTAGGTCGGTTCGATAAAACTAGAATCATATCAATACCAAGAAATCCAGAGTTTCGTTTTCACCAAGCATGGGTCAGACGGGAGGGTTTTCGAAAAGCTAAACATGATAGAATATTGACGGTAGATGTTGATCTTGTCATCAACAAGAATGTCCTCAAAGCTTTGTCCCTAGTGGGAAAGGACAACGTAGGTTTTGCATCATGTTTGACCACACATACAACAAGAGGATTATCTGGTCCATGGAGGCACATTGCCTTTAGAATTGCAAACAAATTATCCGCGCCAAGTTTCACAGGTCTGTACGCATTGTGGAGACCATATTGGTTAGATAGTGAAGATGACGGTATAAAATTATTAGAAGATGCAAGAAAAGCTAGTGGGGGCCTAGTCTTGATTGGAGAAGATGCGTATCTTCATAATTGTATGCAAATTAAGCATAAATGCATACATCTTTCAGACTACGGAGGGGATTGTATGAGAAATGATTGCAATGACCTTCCACATGTACAGTTTGAGATTGGTCGTCATTATGCAAAAAAGTACAATGCACTCAAAGTTATGCTAAGATCAATTCTATTTGCACGTCCTCATATTCTTCGAGGGTATATATATCAAAAAAGAACAAATGCATTGCTCCCAGATATCAACACCTACAAGGAGTATTAGAAATGGATGTAGAACAAAATAAAGTAAGAGAATTTTGGAACAATTCAGTCCCAATGACTTTTGTGGACAAACCCATGATGTATGAAGAAAAAAGAAAGTTCAGGTACGAACTACAAGATTACATGCATGAAGTCTTCAAGTTTGAAAATTTCAAGGGCAAACGAGTTCTAGAGATTGGTGTTGGCGGTGGAATAGACACAGCAGAGTTTCTTAGAAATGGAGCGGAGGTAGTAAGTGTAGACTTTAGTCAACTCTCTGTTAAAAGTGCAAATTCATTGTTAAAAGAAGCAAAGTTAAACGGTAACATATTATTGTCTGACGCAAAACGTCTTCCCTTCAAAAATTCAGAATTTGATGTGGTGTATAGTTTTGGAGTAATTCATCACATACCAGGTGTAGAAAAAGTTCTTGAAGAGATCAATCGAATCCTTCGCCCAGGTGGGATTTTCATGGGAATGGTCTACAACAAGGACAGTTTGCTTTACGCTTACAGTATAATTTATCTTCATGGTATCAAGGAAGGGCTTTTAGCTCAAGGAATGAGTGAAGATGAGCTTGCAGCTAGATTTTCAGAGAGATTTACAGGTAATCGACATACGAAAATGTACAGTGTTGATGATCTAAAGAATACACTTGGAAAATATTTTCATGATGTTTGGATTGGTACATATTATAATACAATTGATACTCCCGAAAAGCGTAAGGTAAAATTTGAGATTGAAAATAAATCAAACAATCTTGGCTGGCACCTTGTTTTTAAAGCAACCAAGTAAACTAGATCTAAAATGAACAAAAAATTAATAGAAATTCTTGCATGTCCAATAGACAACCACTTTCCACTTGAGCTTGCAGAATTGACTTCCAAAGACGAGATTATTTCCGAAGGCATAATATTTTGCTCAAAGTGTTCCAGATACTATCCAATAATAGAAGAGATTCCAATAATGTTACCCGATGAGCTACGAGATAAGAACCAAGATATTGAATTTTTAAACAAATACAAAAACGCTCTTCCTGATAAGATCATGACAAAAGGCCTACCCTGGCACTTGTGATAAAAATGGTAACAAATTTTATTTCCGAGAAGGTAAAACTTGGAAAAAATAGACGTAATACACTCAGATAATTTTTCTCCAGTTATTGATCTACTTGATATTACAGTAATTGTAGGGATAGGAATTGCAATAATTTTAACAAGAAAGACAGTTTTGCTATCTTAGGCCCTGGTCATAGATTTTATGCATGCCCAGGGGATCATACTTTATTATGGTAGACAGATCTAACAAGCCTGAGAATTTGAAAATCTGGTTCTTATATAATGCTTTTAGAAGATCAATTACAACTATACTTGAAAAATTATGAATGTTCTTCTTTTATCTCAATTCTTTTCAACCACCAAGGGAGGTGGCGAATATGTCTTTAGCCTAATTGCAAAAAACTTGGCCAGAAATGGTCACAGGGTTTGGATCATCACAAATAGAATTTTAGGAGAAGAATACAATACCTTTGACAATATAGAACTTATTTTTGTTTCACCTACTCTAGAATACAAAGGAGGTCTTCCTCCATCATTTCTTGACAACATACAATACTCTATCAATACTATAATTGCTGGTCTTAAAATAATAAAAAACGAAAACATTGATCTAATACATTCAAATAATTTTGCCCCCGCTCTTTCAGGAGCTATTCTTTCTTCCTTAACGTCAAAACCCCACGTTACAACTATACATGACGTTTTTTCTCTTTGTGGAAAAAACTACTGGAAGATGTGGGGCAACCAACACGCAGTATCAAAAATTAATGTTATGTTAGCGCCTTTTTTTGAAAAATTAATGACAAAACTTAATCACACATGTGTTCATACTGTAAGCAATGCTTCAAAAGATGATTTGATTCAATTTGGTGAAAAAAAACCAATATATGTAATCCATAATTCGATAGTCTCTCCACAAGTATTTGGATCAGAAACCAATCCCCTTCAGTTTGTGTATGTAGGAAGATTAGTATTTTATAAAAATCTGGAAGTTGTCATAAAAGCAATCAACATCTCAAGAAAAGAAGAGCCAAGAATAAAATTAATTATTGTTGGCGATGGACCACATAAAGAAACTCTACTAAAACTTACCGAGAATTTACACCTAGAATCGCATATTGAATTTAGAGGTCATGTAACTGAGGATGAGAAAATGAAATTAATTTCATCTTCAAACGCGTTAGTATTACCAAGTCTTTGTGAGGGTTTTGGTTTAGTAATTTTGGAGGCTTTTAGCCAGAATAGACCTGTTCTTGTGTCTAACTTAAGACCAATGTCTGATATAGTAACACATGAAAGCACTGGCTTTGTTTTAGATCCTCATGATCAAAATGTTTGGGCATCTCACCTTCTAAAATTAATAAAAAGCCCTGAATTAGCTTTGACAATGGGTCAAAACGGTAACAAGATATTGATTTCCCAATATGGTCAAGAATCCATGTATCAAAAGTTATTGAACATGTATAATGGTAATATTAAAAAATGATTTATGCCAAAATCCCTTATGCACTATTTTCATACATATAATATACTAATTCTTATTAAAAAAATATATGAATAAACAAAAAATAGCATTGATTGTTTTGGCAGTAGCATTATTTGTGGTCCTTCAATATATCATATTTGATAAATTAGAACAGATAAAGCAAGAACAGATGCTCAGTATTTATCAAAGTGGATATAGTGATGGACTAAAAACTGCAATAACTTCACTATTTGAACAAACACAGAACTGTCAAACCACAACGATAGCTATTGGAAATTTAACAAAACAGGTAATTGATCTAGATTGTTTAAAAACAAATTCTCAGCCATAACATGATTAAGAAAGTTTGTTATGTAACTAGGATTCTATGGACAAGTTCCAATGCAAATATCATTAGGGGAAACGATATTTCCAGTTAACCTGATATTTCCAGCAACATCCAACTTTTGTAGCGGTGTTGTAGTGCCTATTCCTACTCTGCCACTATCATCCAAGTATAGAATATTTTGATTATTTATCCTATAGACCATATCGTGATCCAGATTGGTACCAATTATCCAAAGTTTCTGTGTCGGGTCATTCAGCTTATCATATTCTGCAAACGTGGTGAGACGTGGAAATTTGTTCACGCCATTAATTGTAATTGTTGGTGAACCAAGTTGAAATCCTCGCCAGAATGCGCCACCGCCAGCATCAGTTTTAAGACCACCAACATCATTAAAAGTATATCGAACAGAATTTACAGGATCACGTGTTTTATCAAAGAAGACAGCATCACTTCCAGAAGGCATAGGCCCAGCTTTAACATGTAATGCTGTTTTTGGTTGACTTACACCAATTCCTAATTTACCCGGATTAATTACAACATCTTCGGTATAACTAATTGCAAAGGCATACAAATTTCCTAGCGATATGGCACATCCAATAATGAGAATCAGAATATAGTGTAAGAGTTTCAGCTTCACTAAGATTATCTATACAATTCGAGATATAAAATGATCCTTTAGCATATTTCTAATATTGGAACCTTTTATTTTTAAAAAAATCAACGGTTTTTCTAACCATAAATCTAGTTTGCCAGTGCCCACAAAAAACCGAAATGCACAAAACGATGTCAGTCTCTTTGGTTTTGATATAATCATCTGAAATTTCCATCATAAAGTAGTATTTGAAATAGCCACTCTAAAATAACACCGTTAAACAATAAATTGTAATGTCAGCAAAAATTATTGTATTAATAATAGCCCTAATAATTTTCGCAGGACTGACAGGAATGTTTCTTGGCAAACTAACATACGAAAATGATTCTTTGTTTGATTTAATCAAAAAAGAAACTCCGATCATTCAAGAACAACCTAGCCATGAGGGACCGACCCAGCCAGCGCTTGTTATGAGCAATTCTACACAGAAAGGTACAGAACCAGTTCAGCCAGCGCTTGTTCTCAGCAATTCTACACAGATAGGTGAGGAACCCGCTCTAATTCTCAGTGACAGTACGAAATGATATGAAGAGATCATAATTAAAAAATACTTTCTATTAAAAAATATGACTGGTTTTGATTACACATACAAGGCTTAGAAGATCTTTCCGCCAGCTTTAATCAATACTCCGCTTCCAACTTTTATCAATAAATGATTGTTTGTAAAATCAACATTTAATGTCACCCCAGACGGGATTGTGAGGACAGAATTGTTTTGTACAATGACATTTGCAGGAGCTACGGCACTGTTCAGCATTTGACAACTGGTTGTAATTATCCAATCTCCAGACATTGGAGGCGAACATGATGCTGCTTGAAGAGATACTGCTCCAGAGTTACTACCACACAGATTATTTACAGAATAACCTGGATTAAATCTGGCATCATCAATTAATTTCTGACGAAGTTGGTCTACTAATAAACTAGGATTTTGTTGAAGTAGCAATGCTGCAGCTCCCGCAACATGTGGAGTAGCCGCAGAGGTTCCAAAGAATGGATTAAAACCAGATGCAGGGTCTTGGCTGGACAAAGTATTATCTGGTCCACAAATTTCGGGTTTATTTCGTCCATCATCAGTAGGTCCTGATGAGCTAAAATCTTCCAACAAATCTGTTGCCTGATTAATAGCACCTACTGCCAAGGCGCCTGTGGCATCAGCTGGAGTATCTAGGCTTCCTGCTCGTATTTGGAGAGCAGGATTATTGATCTCATTTCCTTCAACATCTATATGAAAAAAGTGATTTTGTGTAGAACTGTAGGAGGCTAAAACTAAACAACTAGGATTGCCAAAATTAGTTGGTTTTCCCAAGAAACCCTCTATTGGTTCTAGATTATAAAATGCTTGATCCGTTACTGAAAGGGTATCGTCTTCATATGGAAAATCGTCGTCAATAATAAAACTCATAGTTGAGTCAAACAAAAACAAGTCATAGTCCTGTCTTGTAACAGGCCAGGCATTCCATGAAGCAACAAACCAATCTGCATTATCGATAACTGGAAGACATGCTCGCTGTTTACCACTTGCTGAAGGTTGAAAATTCATCAAACTGTTGTAGGTGCCAAATACATCCAATCCAATTGAACTAGGAGTAACTGGACTGATAGCATAAATCCCCTTCCAATGGCTCTTTCCTTGATTTCCATTTGCTGCTGTAACTAGGATGCCAGCAGCCTTTGCTTGATTGACTTTATTTGCAGCACTTGATGTGCCGTCTCTGTAAAAACTGGAAGCACCAGCACTACCATCAAAAAAGGCAAGTGATGTAGTAATTATATCCACATTATTTCCAATGGCGTTATCAACTGCACTATTAAAGCCCGTAAGACTAGCCACAGCATAAAGTCTAAGACTTGCATTTGGTGCCATGTCAACAACAGCTTCAGCCACTGCAGTTCCATGGTAGACACCTCCATCTATGTCATCACAGTTGATATTTGGTAGGTGACAAAAAGGATCAAAACTTTGGCTTATGATGTTTGCTGAAATTTCAGGATTGTTTGGAAAAAATCCTTCATCTATTACTGCAATTGTAATTCCACTTCCTGTAAAACCTGCTGCGTGCATGTCATCAGCAAATGAAAAGGAAACACCTTGACTCACAACACCATCTCGTTCTACAGCTTTAATTGGAAGTCTAATTCTTTGCACAGATTCCAAATCTGCTATTGCGTTAATCTCTGCGAAAGATAATTTTGCTCCGACTATGTTTTCATCCTGTGCTAATATATGAATTCCCGGTAATGAATTTGAGTCATAACCAGGATTTAGATAAATATAGACTGGAATCTTGTCTTCTTCATAAAAAGTACCAAGTGTTTTCGCCGTTTTTTTTGGATCTACACTGTTCATAATCTTCTCAATGTTTGGATGAATCTTACTTGATTCATGAGTTTTAAGATGGTCATCATGTCTAGTCAATTTTGTGTCAGATTCTCCTGATTCACGAGCACCGCCTGTACCGTCGTCCAGAATTATTTTTTCAGCATATATTGATTGCATATTGGATAACCAAAGTATACTCACAAACAATACCATCAAAATAACAAAAATTTGAAATGATTGCGTGATCCTCATGCTTTTCAATTCTATTTATTTTCTATGTTCCCAATTTTGAGGTTTTTGAAATTTATTCAGTTTTGCATTTGTTTTTTTAGATTTTTTGGTTTTTTCTTTTGATCATATAAATAATTCCTGCAATTATCATAGCTGCTACAATTATAATTGTATAATGTGAATATTGTGGTAAAACAGATGATCATTATCTTCTAAAACTTCGGTAGGGATTAGAATCGGAAAAGTTTTGTCAAAATGTGAGGACCTATTCTCTGGACAAAATCAGGCTGAGTAGTTTGTGTGATTTGCTTTGAATTCAGATATGCAACGATGATGTTATCAGCTGAGCTTGTTACTTCAATTTCTTAAGGAAGATAGGAAATAGATTCTGGTGTATCCAAATAGATGTAAATTCTGATCTTCTCATCAGAGTATGCCAAGTTATTTTCTTGTGCAAAACTAAAAGAATCTGCAAAATACTGTCATTGTTGGATGATGGAATCTATTTTTCTAAAATTCTCGATTTTCAAGTCAGTCTTTTCAATTGTTGTATCACGTTCTTCATACGAGTCAATAATTATTGTATTAATTATAATGAGAAAATTAAACCAGAAGAATTCCGTATCGCATAACTTGTAAGATGATGTTTTGTTAAAATAGGTTTTTATGATATTCTAATCATTGATGACGTCTTGATAATCTCAGGTTGTGTATACATATCATTCTGATCCAACATATCTTTTCCAATTCTCTTGAGATATTTTATCCAGTGTTTTTGCCAGATTACTTCGTCGCTTTGTAAAGCCCATACCAAAGCTGTCGCTGAGTTTTTCACTTGCCTCATGTTCCACTTTTGCTTTTACTACACCGTTCCACCACTCTGGAAATGCCGCCTTGCCTACCATCTCAGGAGATACAACAAGCTTGTACTGCGTACCATATCCGTGTCTTCCTTTGGAACTAGTCTGGGATACAACAAGGCCGGTATTTTCAAGCTCAGTCAATAGTTCAGACACCCTTCTATAGCCTAGTGGCTTGGTCTCTTTTTGTACGATTTTACAGTACTGGTCATATAAAACAGAAGTAGAGTGCCAGGGCTCACCTGTAAGGTATGTTATTCTTGCCAGAGCACCACAAACAAGTTTAAAGTGATATGAAGCGTTTGCCAGAACCTTTCCAATCCTGTCTTTTTGTAGTTCATCTGATGCCGTATCAACATGAGATTCTGACAGCTTTTCATTTTTTGATAAAGCAAGCTCGGCAGACACACGAAGCAAATCAATTGCACGACGAGCATCACCATGACCTTCTGAACTTAAAACAGCACATCTTTCCAACACTTTTCCATCAATTGTCATAGAAAACGCCTCTTTGGCTCGCTCTTTTAATATGTCAAGTACGTCAGATTTTGAGTATGGTCCAAAAAACACTTCAGATGAGCCAATTCTTGAACGAACCCTGTCATCAAATTCATAATCAGATAAAACATTATTTGATATTGTAACAACACAAAGCATCAATCCTTTTGATCGGAGATTTTCTTCCAATACAATTAGTTTATAGACAAAGTCAGATGGCCTGCCTCTTTTGTCATGGAATAGTACATCGTATTCATCTAAAACAATGACAAAGAAATTTTTCTTTTCTTGTTCCAGTACAGATATGATAGAATTTCCAATATTTTCTATTGCCAAATTCAATCCTTGTGCACTTTTTAGATTTGGCTTTCCAAGCTCAGCTAAAATAAGATTTGCGGCGCCAAAGACTGTCTTTGCTTTTCGTAAATTTACAAAACAATACGGAACACCAAGATTTTCACACACAAACTTTACTATTGTAGATTTTCCAGATCCGCTTCTCCCATATACTGATATGAGTGGAACAACATAGCTTTGCTTGTATCCAAGCAAGAATCTAGCAAGCTCCTCTGTCTTTTTTTCGCGACCAACAATATTTGGTGGAAAAGATAATGTGTCCAAGTATGCTTTTTTTGAGAATGTGCTATCTTCTTTTTCAATTTTGGACATTATTTTAGCAAATTCCCGCTTATCCAACTATCATCCCATCCAGTTTTGTTTCCACTAGAAACACATATAATAATAATTCATACCTGAATAAAAACCATAATCAGTCAAGTTTTAAGCCCCTACATTTTAGAAAACCTCAAGTTTGTCCAAAAAACCTACTACAAAAGAGCAGGGGCCAAAGGCAAGCAAGGTCTCCAAGATTGTATTTCTAGCAACACTTGTTATCGTTCTTATCAGTTTAACTACGGTTCTCTTTCCTTCCCTTGTGATTAGATCAACAAGCTCGTTTCTTGGTACAGAAATCAATCCATATGAGACAGGAGTCTGGACCTATCCTCTATTAGCTACAAATTTTATCCTGCTTGGAGTTGCTATTTTGTACAAGAAAAACAAGTTACCACAAATAGTGACAAGATCTATCAAGTTTGTCTTTGATTTTGAGGTCTCTAAAAAAATAGCTCTTATTGTACTGATAACATTTCTTGCAGTTTATGTATCATTTACTGCATCAGAGCTTTCACAAGAAGAAGGATGGACTGACTATACAGCAGTAAAACAAAGAGTGCAGGATTGGAACCCAAGTCAGATTGCAAGCAGCTTTGAGCCACACCTTAGGTACCTACTTCTTTCAGCATCACTGAACATTTTTGGAAACATCAGAGTCCTGCCATTTGTTGTAAGCATTGCACTTGTTGCTTTGACTTATTTTATCACAAAAGAGCTGTCACAAAAGAGATTTGCAGGACTTGTTGGTGTAGCAATTTTACTTCAGAGTAATACATTTTTGTCATATGACACTTCAGCAACCTACGACAACCTCTGGACTCTATTGTATGTACTTTCTCTATATCTTATTTACAAAAAGTGGTTTCTTTCACCACCATCTTTTGTAGCATCGATTCCAGCAAAAGCACTTACTGCGATGTTTTTGCCCATGACACTTTTCTTCATTTACAGATCAAACCTTCCACGACAAAAAAAGAAGATACTAGCAGTAACATATGGAGCGATAATTATTGCAGGTATTGCGGCTACAGCTGCAGGAATAAACATATCAAGTTCCACCACAGATTATGGTCCATACGACCTTTGGCGTGGATTTACAGCATGGGCATTTCAGATGCGATTTGATGTAATTGTACTGTTTTTCATACTACCATTAATTGTAGGACTTTTTGTGGTGTCAAGAAGGGGAATCATACATGCAGATTCCATCATGGTTTTGATAATGGGTATGCTACTATCTGCACCCATCTTGCAAGGTTTTACTAATCAAACAATCCAGCCATACAGGTTTGTACCACTGGTAGTATTTTTTGCAATGGGCGTTGGAACTATACTTTCAAAGAGATCTATCGAGAAGGTCTAACTATTGTCCAGAACAATGTAATCGTATCTCCTGAATCTACTGGAAATCCGTCATGATCAGAAAATGCCATCATGATCTGCTTGTTATCTGTAACAATACCAAAAGCTGTTTTTGATAGGACCTGATTCCTGTTAATCTTTTCTGTAAATTCAAGATGGATGAGATCATAGCTTTGTCCTGCGTCCACAAATGTTTGTTGCGGAGATTGTGTGTCAAGATATTTGTTTAACAAATCGAAGTCAGGAACAGATATTTTGTTTGCTTCAAGGTATGCAACCAGCTGTCCATCAGAGTTACGAACCACAGTCTGAGCGAAGATGAACGTTGAACTTTTCTGGTCAGACTGGGCGTAAGAATTTCCTATCAGTGAAACAAAAACAATAGAAAGTACTATTGACAAAAGTATGACTCGCATACCAGTCATTATATCATCAGACTCTTGTACAGCTTTACTGCATCGTCTTGGTCTTTTGTACCCACAATTACAGCAGAGCCACGTTTTAGAAAACTGACATACATTGCGTCAGTAGACATTGAAAGACCAAGCTCTCCCTGATTTTGAACTTTGAATCCTTTTGTCTGTGCAGCATTTGTTATCTTTTGTACGTCAATGTCAATCATACTAGTTGGTGTTATGGAAAAAGTTCGCTTTCCTCCACTACGTCCGCATAACTCTTCAATAATCAATTCCTCTTTGCGAGCTACTTCTGATTTCCCAGTTCCGCATACAGGACATTCTTCTACTCTACTAGTGCGAGTACTGACAAAGTCCAAGGTTTCCAAATCAACATGTAAGATTCTGTCTGCAAGATTTGGTTTTTTTCCTGTTATGATTTTTACTGTCTCTGCAACTTCGATGCCTCCAATTATAGAAAGGATTGATGGATGAACCCCTTCTATGCTGCATGTTGGCATGGAGTCTTCATCAAGTGCAGGAAAGAGACAGTGGTAACATGCACTTTGCTTAGGCAGAATGGTAAAGGCCTGGCCTGAAACTCCGACAGCAGCACCAGTAACAAATGGAATCTGTTTTGCGACACATGCTTTGTTAAGAGAATATCTAGCGTTAACACTGTCAAGTGCGTCTATTACAACATCACAACCCTCAACTAGATCAAAAGCAGTATAGTCATTTACAGAAACAGGCAGTGCTTCTATCTCCACATCAGGATTCATTTTTTTTAGTTTTTTTGCAGCAGATTCCACTTTTACCTGACCAATGTCAGATTCATCAAACATTGTTTGTCTGTGTAGATTAGATAGTTCAATAACATCGCGGTCAACTATCCGTATCTTTCCTATTCCCATGGCAACAAGTCGTGTAGCTATTGGATTACCTAGACCACCAATTCCAACAACACAGACTTTGGCATTTCTCAGTTTAAGCTGTCCATCATATCCAATCTCTTCAAGCATTATTTGTCTTGAATACCTCTCAAGATCTTTTTTTGAAAGCTCTGAACCACCGGCGACTGCAGGAAGCATGTAAACTTCATCACCATCTTTTAGAACAGTCTGCATTCCGCCAGAAAATCTCATGTTTTTTCCGTTAATGTAGATATTTATCAAAGAACGCGGAGTTCCATCAGAGTTTAAGACTCGTCTTTGAAACTCCTCACCCATTGTTTGTGAAATTTTGTCAAATGCCTCTGAAAGTGTAGAAGCTGTAACGTCTACTTTTTTTTCGCCTCCACCTTTGTTTAAGACAGACGGAATTATGAATTTGATATTTGCCAATTATCTCACCATAGCAGAAATTTTTGCAACGTCTGCTTGTATTACCTGCGGTTTTTGTAAAACTTCCATCAAGACCTCGGTTGTCTTCAGACCATTTCCAGTTACATAACAAATGGTTGTGTCATTTTTGTCAATTTTTCCCTGATCTATCATCTTTTTTAGTACAGCTACAGAAACTCCACCAGCAGGTTCTGTGAATATCCCTTCTGTCTTTGCCAGTAAGAGTATGGCATCTAAA
>Ga0247727_10003657_pt1 | contig 33695 bp, 30 predicted proteins | sample WisWelCaveWW1625_FD_202498 | JGI IMG/M metagenome (GOLD analysis project Ga0247727, IMG submission 202498) | Biofilm microbial communities from Wishing Well Cave, Virginia, United States - WW16-25 | ecosystem: Environmental > Aquatic > Deep subsurface > Groundwater > Cave microbial mat | place...
CATTTTTGCTCGAATGCATCTGGAGCAACTACTTTTTCCTGAACTGCGAGGCGCCGGCGGTCGCCATCCCGTGCCGCCGCGAAATTTGGCGCAGCTCAACCTGACATTCTAAACCGGACAGCAGTGGCGTCATATATCTCCGGAAACAGTCTCAGAATTGATTCGTAAACGAGAAGTTAAACGCTTAAAGGAACAAGCTGCAGAAACGGGGGAATCCGCTGAATACATAAAAATGCTTGAGGAAGAGAACAAAGAGCAAGACCAAAAGATAATTGAAGCCCAAGAAAAAATTGCTCAACTTCAATCTGCAATTAACTCGTTAGAGGGTGCTCTTATCCAAATGGATGACGAGAAAAGACAAATTAAATTTGAAAATGAAAATCTAAAAGTCTCGCTATCACGTAAGGTGGATGCATGCGAAAATGATGTCCCAGATTATATTAGAGATATTATTTTAACAACAAGTAAAGCTTTAAACCCTAAAGAAGTCTTGTTTATTATTACAAAATTATTTCCTAATCGAATTGAAGTCTTAGAAAGTGCATGGAAATCAGCAGACGCGTCTGAGATGTTCAAGGAAAAGAAGAAAGTTTTTGATTTACTATGGAAACTTGTAACTGAATATTGGTCCGCTTTAGTAAATGGAAAAAGTGATAGTGATGCTCGTAACGTATTTGGTAATGCAGCATATTCAGCAAAGGAGTCTGAAAGAGTTGAAAACAATAAACGTGCCCGCCAATTGCGAACCTTCAAATATAAAGGGCAAGATATAGAAATGATGAAGCATCTTAAAATTGGCATTAAACCAAGCACATCAGAAACTATTCGAATACATTTCGAGTGGGATTCAAAAGATAAAAGGATTATAATTGGTCATTGTGGCCCTCATCTAGACCATAAGTAATGTATGTTTTCAAAATCATTAATATGCTACAGACTGTCAGGCACTTTTCACTAAATTTTTGCATCCCACGCCGGCACGCTTCTCGCCGGAATTTGATCCAAAATACGGCCCACCTTTCTTTTCAGATCAGAAATCGATTTCCGCGACAATCTGGATTCCAGCAAGGAGATCGTTTCCAATTGCGTTAGTTGCAGGTTGAGCAAATAGTTCGTGAACTGGTTGAGTGAGACGCCTTGGAATTTCGCCTCTTTTTCCAAACGCGTTTTTAACTCAACCGGTATTCTGATGGTCAGCACTTGCGTTTTATTCATGGCGCGATTTCCATATTTTGTAAAACTCTCCGGGGGTGATAATATTGAATTCAAATCCTTTTAATTCTGCGCTTTTGAAATCCTTAATGTTCGAAGTAACCAAATACTCGCTATTGCTGGCAAAGGCACATTCACAAAAGAGATTATCTTTTTCGTCGATCAAGTTAGGCCGCAATAAAAAATAAACATTATGCTTTTTGGCCAACAAGGCCAGTAAATCTAAAATGTCTTCGACTTGCGCAATTGATAAACCCAATTTGGTTAAATTTTCTTCTCTCATCAGAACGTCGTAATATTCAAAATAAGTCGGCGTTGTTAGAGCCAGTTTGACCTCTTCATTCATTATCAGGCGAAAAATGTAATGCGAGGCGCCCGATTGGCTATAGAGCGCGGAGAAGATGACATTCGTATCTGCCGTGATCGTCATAAGTGATGATAGCATATTCGAATACAAAAATCAAGCCCGAAATTTTGCGCTTAAAATATAATCTATCATATGCTCGCGTTAATAACTCCACCCATCATTATATAAGCCTGCTGTCTCCAGTCGAGCTAAAACGGCATCAGGCCAAAACAGCATTTGCATCTGTGGATTATTATCCTATATTGGATAGCTCACCAACAAAGTTGAATAGTCCTCATGAAAGCCTACTCCCTCACCAAAACGGGCCCGCGGGCGTTGCTCATTGATCTGGATAATTGCCCGAAGCAAATCGATCTGATTCACGAAGCGCTGGCCGGCATTACGCGGGCGGTGGCGTGTTATGGCAGCGTGGAACCCAAAGTGCAAGTCGGGCTGGTGCCGCTGCTGGCCGCGGCCATCAACGCGGGCAAATTAGAAATCATCGGCATGGAAAAATCGGGAAAGAATGCGGCGGATTTCGGGTTGGCGTTTTGGGCGGGGAAATTGACGGCGGAATTGCCGCCGGAAACCGAGTTTATTATTCTGTCACAAGACGCCGATTTGGATCAAGAGATAAGCTTGTTGCGCAGCACGGGGTCTTATGCAGGCTCTTCGATTATTCCTGCAATGGAAGGATAAACCCTTTTGAAATGATTCTGATTCAAGGTGAGCAATTTATCCGTGTTGGCTTTGTAAGCGGCATGGGCAATTAAAGCGTCATAAGTCGTGCCACCGCGAATGTTATTTTGAGATAAGGATTCGAGGACGAATTGATAATCGTCTTTTGTTAATTGAACGATTTCAAAACTCGAAAGCACTGAATCTTGAATAAGTCGCCACACATCAGTTGAAGGTACGTTCTTTTGAACCGGAAGAGAAGTCAAAATTGCATACAATTCAGCAAGGGTGTGGGTTCCAATAATCCCTTCGATCTCGTCGCGTTTTGCCTTTAAAAGCCATGGAAAAGCTCTGGCATGATTCGAGTGCGAATCAATCGGAGCAGCAACTAAAACAGACGTGTCGAAAAGAACTTTCACTTATAAAAATCCTCCATCACGTCAGCTATTCGCTTTTGACGTTCTTTTTCGACAATATTGGATAGGTCATTGGTTAATTGAGCATGCAGAACCAGAACGCCATCCTTTTCCACGAGCATTGGTTCCTCAGTAATCGGCTCCAAGGTGATTTTCCCATCCTTTTCAGATATCAACAAATTCATTTCTGGAGACAACTGTAAATTACTTAACAACTCCGGGGGAAGAGTTACCCGCCCCGACCGGTCTATTTGGGTTTGGAATTTCAAATCCATGATCCATCTCCTTTTTAAAATGACTACAAAAATATAAAGACAATAAAAGCGAAACGCAAATGGTTTTTCTTGGCGTGGCAGATGAATATACCTGATATTCAGCCGAAAAGCACTACCCAAAACAGCAGTTGCATCTTTACCATTTTGTGCTATATTGAAAAGCTCACAAACTCAGTTGCCTTGTCCCAATGAAAACCTATCCCATCCCCAACTCCGGCTCGCGGGCTTTACTGATTGATCTCGATAATTGTCCGAAGCAAATCGATCTGCTCCATCAAACGCTGGCCGGAATTACACGAGCGGTGGCGTGTTACGGCAGCGTGGAACCCAAAGTGCAAGTCGGTCTAATTCCGGTGCTCGCAGCTGCCATCAACGAAGGCAAGCTGGAAATCATTAAGATGGAGAAGAAGGGAAGAAATGCGGCGGATTTCGGGTTGGCGTTTTGGGCGGGACGATTGGCGGCGGAATTGCCGCCGGAAACCGAGTTTATTATTCTGTCACAAGACGGCGATTTGGATCACGTCGTCAGTTTGCTGCGCAGCGCGGGACGGCAGGTCGAGCGACTCGATGGCAAAACCTCGAAAATCGAAATTGCCCCAAAACCTGCTTCTACAAAAAGCCATCAACCCGCCTCCACAACAATAAAAAGAAGTCTCGACGACTTCGTCGGTGACTACTGCCGGCAACACTTAAAAACCGGCAAAGCTCGACCCGCCAAGAAAACGACCTTGATGAACAGCATCAAATCCTGCTTCAAAAAACACAAAGACGCCAACCCGGAAAAGATTGTGCAAGCCCTGCTCGAACGCGGCATCATTGCCATCGACGGGAAAGGCCGCGTCACTTATCCGGACGCTGCTCCTGCTTCATTGTTGTTATCGCCCGCATCAAATGACGGTGAACTGCCTTTTTGAGAATTCTTCGTAAAGACTTCGCAGAGAAATCTGGGGCCAGTTTGGTGCAAAACTACTGGGTTTTGCAATATCTTCCGCGTCCGTCCATATCGTTCGCGCTGTCACACCACCAACTCTCGCAGCGCTGCGGCATATCTGCGGCTGACTTTCACTTCCTCCCCGCTCGCCATCGTGGCAATCATGCCGCCTTCGCCGTCTTTTTCGAGATGGCGGATGCGCGAGATATTGATGATGGCCGAGCGATGCACGCGCATGAATTGTTGCGGATTGAGACGTTTTTCAATTTCACCGAGACCGAGAGTGCAGAGATGCTTGGAACTTCCTGCGTGTAACATGGCATAATCGTCGGCGGCTTCGATCCATTCGATGTCGGCGACGCGCACCGGAATAATTTTTTCACCACTGCGCACCAACAGACGATCCGAGAAAATCCCCGCCGGTTGGGTATGTTGCAGCAAGCGCAACAGCCGCTCCATCTCGGCGCCAACACCGGCACGGCGCTCGATGGCGCGCTGCACGGCGGCAGCGAAACGCTGGCGATCAAACGGTTTCAACAAATAATCGACGGCATTGACGTCAAACGCGCGAATGGCATATTCATCATACGCCGTTGAAAAAATAATGACCGGCACATGCTCAAGTCGTTCCAAAACTTGAAACCCGCTCAGCCCCGGCATCTGCACATCGAGAAAGATCAAATCGGGTTTGTGATGATTGATTGCCGCAACAGCTTGCCGGCCATTTTCACATTCAGCGACGATTCCGAGCTGCGGAAACGCTTGCAGAAATTCGCGAATAATTTGCCGCGCGAGCGGTTCGTCGTCGATGAGGATGGTTTTAAGTTGCATCGTTCTTTTTTTAGCGAGTATTCAGTGCCTAGCAATCAGTATTCAGTTCATCAATTACTGACAACTGATTGCTGAACACTGTTTACCGGAATTTTGAACTGCACTCGAAACCCATCTTTCCCATGACTCACTTGTAACCTCGAAGCTTCACCGAACATTTTCCGCAGCCGCAAATCCGTATTGTGCAAGCCTCGGCCATGGTTGCGAAGATTATCGGAAAGCGTTCCATTCACACCAACGCCATTATCCGCAACTTCGACTTCGAGATGATCGTCGCGTTTTTGCACGCACAAAAAAAGCTCGCCGCCTTCTTCTTTCGGCGCGATGCCGTGCCTGACGGCGTTTTCAGCGAGCGGTTGCAAAATCATCGGCGGGACCAGCAGCGATTTTGCCGACTCGTCAATTTCTGTTTTCACTTGTAAACGCTTGCCGAAACGCGCTTTCTCGATGGCCAAAAAACTTTCACCGTGAGAATAACTATCCAAGCCGCCTTCGCCGTAGCGGCGCCGCATGTCGTGAAGTTCCCGAGCGAATGCCATTTTCGCCAGCCCTTTCGCGGTGGCGGATCGGCCTTCATATTCTGCATCGACGGCTTTGATCTCGTCTTCCATCTCTTGCCGCATTTGCGCGAGTCGTTTGGCATAGCCGAAAAAATCTTCGGCGCGCAGGAAGAAGCCCTGGTGCGTGCGCTTCTGCCAGGATAGCTTAAAATGCTGCGACAATTTTCTCGCCGCGTTCAGCGTTTTATCGGCGCGCGCATTTTCGCTGCCCACCGTGATCGCTCCGACAGCGCAGGCGATGGCTTCCAACAAGGTTGATTTGCCCGAACCGTTTTCTCCCACCAAGAATGTCACCGGCGCAGTAAACTCTATTTCGCGCAGCGACTGCACGATCGCCAGATTGAAGGGAAACTCACGATTCAAGGCGGACGGCCATTTCCGCACCAAAATTGATTTGAGATGAAGCATCTTCACGAATTATAATGATAGCACGCGCAACGCAAACAATCCGGCGATGAGCACGGCCCAAGCGCCATAACCTGCGGCGAGGGCTGACGCCAATGTCCAACCCGCGCGCAACGCGAAAAACACGACAAGAATCCAGACTAATGCGATGCCTAATCCGATAACGGAGGTGCGCGCAAAATTATAGACGATTTGGGAATCGCTGCCGCTGCTGTTTGAGGCGATCCACATGGCCAGCGGGATGTTGATCGGCAGCGTGACGAGCAAGGCGGCCACCGTGCGCGAACGCTCGCGCAACAACGCCACGCTGATGATGATTGCGATTGAAATCAATACGGGAATGGTTTTTTGCATATACATTTGACGGACATAAAATGAACGGCTGTTCTGCGTCCAAGATAGCATCGTTTACTTTATGCCAAAATCAGGGAACGTATTCCATAATAAAATCCAGATAACCGCGCCGTCCTTCACGTTCATAATGGCGTTTTATCAGGCTTTCAATGATGAAAAGTAGATTCAACAGCCTGTCCTTATCCGTTGTGTCCGCTTTCTCGCAAGAGTAAAGTTCGTTGAGCGTTTTAAGCTTGTAGGTGAAACTTCCCTTTTCCGAGCTGACAGCAATTATTCCCTCTTCCTCGGCAGAAAAGCCAATGTCATACGCAGTCTGCTCAGCTCCGCCTGCGGCTTTTTTCCAACCAGCAATGGAAGCCATTTTCTCCACGAAATTTTTATCCATCCTCAAATCTCTCCTAATGTATGCTTCCGCCCTTTATTGGCTTCTTGCAAATACGCCGTCAGCGGCTCGAAGTATTTCAGCATGGCGCGGGCGCTCAAATCTTCGCCGGTTTTCTCGCGCAAAACTTCGCGCCAGTCGCGGCTGGCGCCGGGGCGCATGATGTCGCGCAGAAAATCGCCCACTTCCTTGTTGCCGAAATAATTGGTCGCCTGCACCTCCTGATGCAAAATTTTCGTGGCGATGTGGTCGTGCAATTGAAACAGAATGACGTACGACAACGCATAATCGTAATATTGCGCTGCGTCGTCATTGATATGCGTCTTCGAGGCGGCGTCGCAATACTCTTCGCCGCGCGGCGAGGGCGGAACCATGCCTTGATATTTTTGGCAGAGCTCCCACCAGCGCTGGTTGTATCGATCCTTCGGCAGATTACTGGCATATAAATCGTGCTCGAATTCACTCATCACCCCGGCGGAGAACGGAATGAACACGACGTAGTTGAGCGCGTCTTTCAAAAGCAATTTCTGCTCATCCGCTTTCGCATTCGCCGGAATGAGCTGCAAATTCTCGATAAAAGGTTTTTGCATTGCGGCCAGCCCCATCAAACTCCCCATCGCTTCGTGATAGGCGCGATTGGCGCCTTCGCGCAAAATCATCGGAACGTCGGGATTGGTGTAAGAAATGTAATAATAAATATGCCCAAGCTCGTGGTTCACGGTTTCGTACCATTCGGCATTCGGCTCGACGCTCATCAGGCTGCGCACATCATTTTCCAGATCCATGTGCCAGGCGGAAGCATGATTGTTCTTTTTGTAGGTCGCGTCCGGCGGCAAAGGATACAGGCTCGACTTTTCCCAGAACACCGGCGGCAGTTTTGAAAAACCCAAACTCACATAAAAATTCTCGCCCTGTTGCACGAGCCACTCCGCGGTTTTTTGCCGCAGCGCCGCATCGAGATCGACGCCTTCCGCGGTGACCAGCCTGTTCCAATCTTGCCCCCAACGATTCGGCAGCCAATGCGCCGGAATCATATCGGGCACTTCTTTAGCGCCATAACGCTTCGCCAATTCGTAACGCGCGTAGGTGTGCAGCTCGCGATACAACGGCCTAAGCTCACGGTTGAGCTTTTGCATCAACTCCATTATTTCCGCCGTCGTCATGCCGTAATCAGAAACCTGATAGGAGAAATAATCGTTATAATCCAACGCTTGCACGGTTTCATTGCGCAAGCGTTGCAAATTTTCCAAACCGTCTTTTAAAACCCTGCCAACTTCCTTGCTCGCTTCCCAAGCTTTGAGCCGGCTCGAGAGATCGTTCTCTTTTTTCAGAATATCATCGATCTGGTTCGTCGTCACCGATTTGCCGTCGATCTTAAAATCGAAACCGAAGAGTTTTTCGGTTTGCGCGGTTTCGGCTTTGATGCGCGCTTTCACCAGGTCCGGCACGGTTTGCGGATTGTTCGCCGCGGCGTAGAGAATTTTTTCGAGCTGTTTCGTTTGCAACGGCAGCAGCTCTTGTTGGTGTTGAAGAAACGCGCGGGCTTTATTAATGTTTTCCGTGCTGCCGGTGAATGCCGCCATCGCTTCATCCGCTTTGCGCGCCGCGACGGCATTGGTGGAATCGCCCTCGACAATTTTCGTATTCACCGCCCATTGCGCCTGGCTCGAGGCGTAATAGAGCGTTTTCACTTTGGCGGAATATTCGTCGATAAAAACTTGCGCTTCTTTTTGGCGCTTTTCGGGGGAAGAACAGCCCAAAACCAGAAACACAAAAATTGCAAAGCCGATGAGTGATTTCATTTTTCTCCCGATGAATTTAATTGCACGACCAATCGTTATTTAAAAGATGCCAAATTATAAGCAAATGACGCAACTAATCAAAGAATTGTTTTAAAACGTCTTTCCGCGCAGGAGATTGATTGCGATCACGCCGCCGGATAACCGCCGCTGCGCTCGATGCCCATTCCGCGCTCCTTCGCAATCTTTTCCTCATATCCACTCGTTTTCAGCGCCGCAGTCGGATCGGGATGCAATCCCATTTCTTCGCGAACCTGCGCAAGCAAAGGCCGCACGTCGGTTTCGTAAGCCGTCGTCAATTCGCGGTGCGCGCCGAGAACATCGCCGGCGGCTTGCCGCTCCGCCAGCTCTTGGCGATTGACGAGCAGGGCTTTGGCGAGTGCGACTTGGCAGTTGATGACGGATTGCACCATCGCTTCGATTTTCGGCTCGATGTTGTGAGACTGGTCGATCATGTACGCGACATTTTTCGCGCAGGTCGCGGGTACATGACCATTCGAAGCTTCTGCCTCAATCAATTCGTTGAAGATGAGAAAGAGTTCGAACGGATTCACCGAGCCGACGATGAGATCGTCATCGGCGTATTTGCGATTATTAAAATGGAAACCGCCAAGTTTTCCTTCGTCAAGCAAGATGGCGACGATATGCTCGATATTCACGCCTGGCGCGTGATGGCCGGTATCAACGAGCACCTGCGCTTGCGGCCCGAGCTTCAATGCGGTCGCATACGCGATGCCCCAATCTGCCAGATCGGTGTGATAAAATGCCGGCTCGAAAAATTTGTATTCAATCAATATCCGCGTGTTCGGCGGCAAAGCTTGGTAAACTTCTGCAAGTGATTCCTGCATGCGATGTTTGCGCTCGCGAATGTTATCTTGCCCTGCGTAATTCGTGCCATCGGCAAACCACAAGGAGAGATCGTGCGAGCCGGTGATTTGCATGATATCGACGCAATCGCGCATGTGGGAGAGAGCCTGTTTTCGCACTTCGGGGTTGGAATGGCAGATGGAGCCGTATTTGTAAATTTCATCTTGAAAAACATTCGGATTGATCGCGCCGATTTTGATGCCGAGTGAATCGGCATAAGACTTGAGATCATCCCAATCATCAACTTTATCCCACGGAATATGAATGGCAACCAAAGGCGCCACGCCGGTGAGCTTGTGTACCATCGCGGCGTCGGCGAGTTTCTCTTTGGTCGTGCGCGCCGCGCCGGGCCAGGGGAAAACACGGAACCGCGTGCCGCTGTTGCCATAGCCCCAAGACGGCGTTTCGATGCGTTGCTTTTTGAGCGCGATTTTGGCTTTCTCGGCATCGAGGCTGCGATCAGCAAGTTGGTTGGCAAGAAGTTGATACGATTGATGAGAATTGGGCATTTATTGCTCCGTTACAAAATTATCGCTGGGTTTGATGTCATCAGAAGGAATCTTTTTTCAATTCAAGATCATTGCTTAAAACAAAAAAGATTCTTCCAGAATGGCATTCCCGTATTTTCACAAATTTTAATTACTCTCGAGTCTCAAAAAACGCTGATAGACTTCATCCCATTGCGCTGAAGCACGGGGATGAAATTCCTGAATGGAAAAAGAACTTTTTATGGCTTGCCGCGCTTCGGCGAGGTTTTGAAACTCGCCTGCCGCGATGGCTTGCACGGCGACATTGCCCAATGCTGTGGCTTCCACCGGACCGATTAACACAGGCTTCCCGATGGCATCAGCAGTGAATTGATTCAGCAAAATATTTTGGCTGCCGCCGCCGACGATGTGCAAGACCTCGATCTTTTTGCCTTGCAAGGTTTCCGCCATTTCCATAACGCGGCGATATTGCAGCGCGAGGCTCTCGAAAATACACCGAACAAATTCTCCTTCGCTTTGTGGAACCGGTTGCTGCGTGCGGCGACAGAAATCGGCAATCGCTCGCGGCATATTTTCCGGATTCAAAAAAACCGGCGCATCGGGATTCACGAAACTGCCGAATGGTTTTGCCGTCTCAGCAAGACGCATCAACTGCGCGTAGTCATAATTTTTTCCTTCCCGGCTCCAGCGCCGGCGGCATTCTTGCAGGAGCCACAATCCCATAATATTTTTCAACAACCGAAATGTGCCGGCAACGCCGCCCTCGTTGGTGAAATTCATTTCCAGCGAACGCGCATTGATCACCGCTTCATGAACTTCGACGCCCAGCAGCGACCAAGTGCCGGAACTGAGATAGGCCCAATTATCGCCGGTGGCTGGAATCGCGGCAACGGCGGAGGCCGTGTCATGGCAGCCGACTGCAATCACCGGAATGCCATCAAGGCCGGAAGCCTCGGCCAAATCGGGACGCAAAACTCCAATCACCGTACCGGGTTCAACGATCGTCGCCATCAAATGACGCGGCAAACCGAGTTTCTTAAAAATTGGATCGGCCCAATTTCGTGTATTCGGATTGAATAGCTGCGAGGTTGTAGTAAAAGTAAATTCGGAAGTCTGCCGGCCGGTGAGCAAGAAATTAATAAGATCAGGAATGAAAAGCAATCGCGTCGCAATTTGCAATAAAGGCGAGTTGGACTCGACCATCGCATAAAGTTGATAGAGCGTGTTGATCGGAGTAAATTGAATGCCGGTGAGTTGATAAATTTCTTCGCGCGGTATTCTGGCAAAAACTTTTTCCATGATGCCGTCGGTGCGATGATCGCGATACGTGACGGGATTGGCGATCAATGCGCCTTCGCGGTCAAGCAATCCGAAATCGACGCCCCAAGTATCGACGCCGATGCCGGCAAGTTCGATCTTTTCTCGCCCGGCGAACTGCAATGCATTTTGAATTTCCGCAAAAAGATTGAGAACATCCCAATAAAGATGGCCGTGCAGAGCAACCATGCGATTGGGAAAACGATGCAATTTGCGCCATGAGATCCGGCCATTTTCAACTCGGCCAAGAATGGCGCGGCCGCTTTCCGCCCCAAGATCGAAGGCGAGATAGTACATTTTTACTCGGCAGATTTTTGCAATAAATGTTTGGGGATCAAAAGTTTTTCCAAACTTTCAAAACCAAACTCGACCAGAAGCGCCAACAATGCGGCTGGAATCGCGCCTTCGAGAATCAATCTGGAATCATTCAGCGCTAAGCCGGTGACTATTGGCTCGCCGAGGCCGCCGGCGCCGATGAAAGCCGCCAATGTCGCCGTGCCGATGTTGATCACCGCGGCGGTTTTGATGCCGGCGAAAATCGTTGGCGCGGCAAGCGGCAGCTCGATATGAAGCAAACGTTGCCAATTGGTTAATCCCATTCCGACTGAAACTTTTTTGAGCAGCGGATCGACGGAAAATAATGCCGCTGCGGTGTTGCGCAAAATCGGCAGCAGCGCATAAAGAAACAACGCTAAAATCGCCGGCGTGGTGCCGATGCCGAAAAACGGGATCATGAAGGCCAATAATGCAATCGAGGGGATGGTTTGCAGCAGTCCGCTGAGATATAAAACCGGCCGTGAAAATTTCGGCAGGCGATAAACCAGAATGCCGGCAGGAATCGCGAGCGCCATCGCGAGCAATAAAGCCAGCGCCGTCAATTTGAGATGCGTGAAAGTGCGTTGCAATAAAATCGTCCAGTGATTTTGTGCCGCCGGCTTCTCGTTAGAGGCCAACAACTTCCGCCGCTGCAAAAATTCACGCGCGCTGTCGGCAAAATCTTTTTTGTCGATGGTCGCGGCCGCGTTGAGCGCGATCATATCGGTTTCCGAGAGCGCCCCGGCAAGTTCGTTCAACTCCTGTTTGGCGCGAGAATCCATCTCGGCGCGGACGAGCGGCGCGGCAAGATAATCGGGAAAAAAATGTTTATCGTCACTAAGAATGGCGAGATCGTAGCGTTGAATATTGGCATCGGTGGAATAAACGTCAATCACATCTAGACTGTGTTCGGAAATCGCCTTGTAAATTAACCCATGCTCGATGCCGTTGGGAATCGCGGTCAGACCATAAAGCGCCGCAAGTCCGGGCCAACCATCCAGTCGTTTAAGAAATTCATTGCTGAAGCCGTAACGCAAAGTCGGCGCTTTGTTGAGATCGCTGATGGATTTCAGTCCGAGGCGTTCAGCATCAGTCTTTCGCACGACGATGGCGTAAGTATTGTTGAACCCAAACGGAGCTAAAAACTCGAGGCGATACTGCTGTTGTAATTGCCGCCGCAACTCGTCAATCGTGGCTCGCTGCGAAAGTTTTAAAATGGCTTGTTCGATGGTGCCGGAATATTCCGGGTAAACGTCGATGTCGCCATTTATCAACGCCTGAAAGCAAATCAACGTCGCGCCAAGCGCGAGCCTTCTTTCAACTTGAAAACCGCGACTCTCCAAAAGCTGAGCAATGACTTCGCCGAGAATGCGGCCTTCGGCGTCAAACTTGGAGCCGACGACGATCTTTTGGCCCAACGCACTCGAGACATCAGCGCAACATATCCATACCAGCATCAACAAAATTTTTGAATAGCGCATTGTCAAACTCTAATCAAAAATTACTGCAACAAAAAGGGAACCGCAACGAAAGGCGTTTAACTTCCAAGGCGCAAAGACACCAAGAAAAACCCAATTAACTTCGTGGTTTTGCGCCTTTGTGGTCAATTGGGGTGCAGTTCATCGTTGTTGATTCATGCCCCCAATTGTGATTAAAAAAGTTGCTGACAAATTTGCTTGCTGGGTTTTCCAACAATTGCTCGCCGTTGCCCATTTGTTCGATGCGACCTTTATTGAGAATGACGATTTGTTGCGCCAATTTCAACGCTTCTTTCAAATCATGCGTGACCATCACAATCGTACGCGGCTCGATTTTTTGCAAATGGAGAAACTCTTCGTGAATTTCACTGCGCGTGATGGGGTCGAGCGCGCCGAAGGCTTCGTCGAGCAAAAAAATTTTTGGATTGAGCATCATGGCGCGGCACAGCCCGACACGCTGTTGCTGGCCGCCGCTGAGTTGATAGGGATAGCGTGAGGAAAAATCCAGCGGCAACCCGGCGAGTTGCATCAATTCTTCGGTGCGCATTTTAATTCGCGGTGGCTCCCACTTTTCCATCACCGCGAGCAGCGCGATATTCTCGGCCACGGTGAGATGCGGAAACAATCCGGTTCCCTGCACGGCGTAGCCGAGGCGGCGTCGCAGCGCCGGCAATTTGGTATAATCAATCTCGGCGCCGAAGACAAAAATTTTGCCTCGACTCGGGCGTTCCAATCCGTTGATTAATTGCAGAAGCGTTGATTTGCCGCTGCCGCTCGTGCCGACGATGGCGGTGGTGACATTCTCGGCAAAATCGAGATGAATGTCATGAAGGGCGTAATCGCTGTCCCGGTAAGATTTGAAGACGTGGCCGAATGTGATTGCAGACATGCCGTTGGCTTTGCTTGATTTCTGAAATACTTTTTATGCTTTATGTTTTAGTCACCGCTGCCGACTCAATTCAATCATCTTTCCTCCCAACCAACGATAAATTCCTGCCGGCAAGGCGCGCACCAAATGAAAAACAATTTTCATTTGAAATGGATAAATGTACTCGCGCTGGCGTTTGGCAACGGCGTTGAGCATGAGTTGCGCGGCGCGGTCTGCGGTCATCAACCACAAACGATTCGGATTGCCGCGATTGATCGCCGTATCGACAAATCCTGGATAGATGGTCGTGAACTGAATCTGCGGCAGTTCGGCGGCCATCGCTTCCATATAGTAGGCCAGGCCGATTTTGGTGATGCTATATATGGGTCTTCCCGCCAAACCGCGCATTGCCGATACAGAGCTGATGGCGACGAGCGCGCCTTTATTCTGCGACACCATGTATTGCAAACACGCATGCGCCGTGTATAACGCGCCATTAAGATTGGTTTGCAATATGTTCTCGACTTTGTTCCAATCCCAGCGGCGATGCGAAGTTTCTCCGCCGATGCCGCTGTTGATCCAAGCCACGTCAAGTCGACCGGCGGCTTTGGCAAAATCAGCGATCGCGCTTTCGACTTCCACGCGTTTCCGCACATCGCAGGCGCGTATCCAGAACTGGCTGCCGCTGGCTTGGAGCTTCGTCGCCAATTCCTGCATCGGCTCGACACGGCGACTCAGTAAACAAAAATGCACTCGATATGGCGCTAACGCTTCGACGAGCGAGCTGCCGAGTCCGGATGAAGCGCCGGTGATGAGCACGGTTTTGCCAGCCCAATATTTTTTTAAACGCTGGCTCACGTTTTCTTCCTTCGCATTCGATTTTTTTAACTCAAGATGTCTTTCACAAAATACCAAAATAATGATAGCTTGTCAAGCCGCGAAGCACAAAATTTTTTTAAAACAAAAACGCCACCGTTCTTTCATGACGAACAAGTGGCGTCAAAACTTCTGGAGCAGAATGGCGCGTCGATTGATTTAATTTGCCACTGTCGGCTGAGTTTTTTTCATGCCTAACAAACGACCAGCAAAATCTAAATTGAATTTGGCGTCGAGAGCATAGGCGCCTGGGCCGGTAAAAAACAATCCGAGTGACAGCGCTATCAGCGCCAGATTATACTCGAAACCTTCCTGTCCTGGCGCGAGCTTCGAAAAGTAGTTCATGAAAAAGCCGTTCGCCCAATGTGTGGACAATGCCACCAACTGGTGAATAGCGAGCAGAACGGCGGCCAAGCGCATCGCCGCGCCGGTAATAATCAACAACGGTCCGAAGAATTCGGTCAAAATCGCGATCGCCGCGACAAGAACGGGCGCGCCAACGACGCTGGTTAAATATCCCATGTTCCGGACCAGCCATAGCCGCCAAACCAGCCCAGCACTTTCTGCGCGCCGTGCGCAAACATGAGAATACCCAGCGCCAAACGATTCAAAGTCAGCCCGGCCTCAATGCCCATGCGGGTGCCGCGCGCGCTTTTGAGCGTGCCGAGAATTTTGAACGGTAGCTCGACTTCTTTGGTGGCGTCGCGCCGCTCATTTTGCGTGTTGACGCTCGCCGTCTTGATGGTGACATTCACCGCAGATTTGGCGATGTCTTTTTCATCATACATGATCGCGCCGGTGAACTCCTTGAAATTGCCGCTCACTTTGGCGACGACGTTGTGCCGGACCGTAAAATTAACGTTCGAGTGAGTTGAATCGATTTTAAATTTTTTCCTGGGCAAAGCCGTTGGCCGCCAGAACGAACAGCGCAAAAAAGAAACAATCACTTTAGTATAACGCATAATTCCTCCTTGAGAAATTGGTTTGAAGTTAGAGTTGATTAATCACATCATTATATTTTGGGGGTTATCGGGTCTTGATTGGCCCGGCCGAGTTTTTTCAACAATTCCGTCAGCAAACGTTTTTCTTTTGAGGTCAAGACGCGCGCAAACGCTTCGATCTGCTCAGCATGAGCCGGAAAAAACCGTGTAATCAGCTTGCTTCCCACTTCGGTCAAATGAATGCGAAACATGCGGCGATCTTCCGCGTCCATCACTCGGCGCACGAGTCCCTTCTTCTCCAATCTGTCAACGACGCCGGTGACGTTCGCCCCGCTCATCAACAGCTTGCTGCCGATTTCACACATCTTCATCGGCCCGAGATGCGCCAACGCTTCCAGCACACCGAATTGCGGCGGCGTCAACTCAAACGCCTTGAGGTGCTGCGCCTCGCTTTGGGCAAAACTATTGAAGCAGCGCGCCAACACCACCCACAATTTCAGCGCCTCTTTGCGGCCAGCCGGGTAGCCGTCGCGATCCAGCACGACGCATTTCGTCAAACGCTCATTCATAAAAGATCGAACAACGACATTGAGAAAATTATTCCAATACTGATATTTTATATATGAAGTATTAAAAATTAAACAATCATCTCATAAAAGTCAAGGGAATTTTAAAATTTTTCGACGCCTTCTCCACGCCGAGGCCGGCCCCGATCCGCACTTGACTTTTGGCCTTCGACAATGTATATTTTTTTTGCTAACGGGTTTCTACAAAACAAAAAATGAGAGAAACAAAGATAATGCCTCAAACGGATGATTTCATCGTTATTCACGCCGGCAACGCGATTGAAACGGGTTTCGTCAAAAGCCTGCTCGAGGAATATGGCATCAGGACGATATTGCGGGATGAAATGATGGGCATGATCGCGCCGTATATCGCTCCCGGCGGCGTCGGCGCCGTCAAAGTTCTCATCGCGCGCAGCGATTATGAGAGAGCCCGGGCGATTATAGATGAATTTCACGATGATGAAGATTTGACCGGGGATGAAGAGGCATGACCCGGCAAGGAAAAATCCGGCCGTTGGCCCTCGGCATCATTAACGAATCGCTAAACTATCTGCCCACACCACTTCACATGCGCCGTCACCGCTATCGGTGCGGCTCAGGGAACTGCGTCACTGCCAGCCATCATTGCCGCGAAGGGATATCAAATATCCACGCAAAATGATGATGTCACCACGCCGAATATCGTCGAGTGATGCTGCAACATCTTTAGTGGAGGGAATAATATGCATGTTGGCGCTGTAGGAACATAATTTTGGGATTGGCACAGACGGTTGAGCCGCCCACAAAAAATATCTTCGACCGCTTTGAGTGATATCCAATTGATCAAAAATTTTTTGATCTGACATGGGGGCCCCAACCCAAAGCGAGATCGGCCGGTGAAAGATCGGCGCCGCGGTCAAACCAATAACGCTCTTTGCCAAGAACGCGCGCCGCCAAACTGAACTGTACCAACGCCGTAATGATATACCCGTCTTTTTAGTACAATCACCGGTGCGAAGACGCAGAACTGAAAATTTTTTTTCACTCCGGCAGCGCCAAATTCGGCCTTCCCTCGAACTTAGGCGGCTCGGCGCCTTTCTCTTTTAATAAACGCAATGCTTCAACAATCGCGCGTTCCAGTTGGGGATCTTCACCGCGCAGATGTGCGTTCGGATCAAAATCGACGACGATGTCGGGATCGACGCCGTAGTTTTCCACGCGCCATTGCGCGTCGGTGAACCAGAACGAGTATTGCGGTTGCGTGGTGTAGCCGCCGTCGGCAAGGTTGTAGCGCCGATCGATGCCGATGACGCCGCCCCACGTGCGCTTGCCAATCAGCAGGCCGATTTTTAGCAGCTTGAAACTGTGGCAGAAAATATCGCCGTCGGAGCCGGCAAATTCGTTGGTGATCGCGACGACGGGGCCGCCCATGGCGTGATGCGGATACGGCTGCGGCGTGCCCCAGCGGCGCACGTCGTAACCAAGCGGCCGGCGAATTAATTTTTCCAATAAAATTTCTGAAACATTGCCGCCGCCGTTGTAGCGCACGTCGACAATTAATCCGACTTTATTCGTTTGCGACAAATAATAACGATGAAATTCAATCAAGCCCTCCGTGCCCATGTCGGGAATGTGCAGGTAACCGATTTTACCGCCGGTCGCTTCGCTAACACGACGGCTGTTGCGCTCGACCCACTCGCGATAGCGCGCTTTAAACTCGTCACGCAGCGTTCTCACCGTGACGTTGCGTGACGCGCTTCCCGGCGTTGCAGATTGCACGGTCAGCACCACCTCCTGTCCGGCGGCATTGGCGAGCAACTGACCGGGCGTCACTGTCGCGCTCAACGTTACGCCGCTGATCGCCAGCAACGCGTCGCCTTCGGAAATATTGAGGCCGGGCGCGCACAGTGGCGAGGCGCAATCCTTCAGCCACATATCGCCGCGATAAATTTTGACGAAAACGTAGCGTTTGTTTTCAGCATCGTAATCCAAATCCGCGCCGAGACGGCCAATGGAATGTTGCGGGGAGTAGCGATAATCGCCGCCGGCTTCATAAGCATGCGAAGTACCCAGCTCCCCTTGCATCTCCCAAATCAGATCCGAAAATTCCGAGCGTGTGGCGATGCGTTCGACCAGCGGGTAATAGCGGTCATAAACTTTTTGCCAATCGACGCCGGACATTTCGGCGTTCCAGAAAAACTCGCGCTGCAAACGCCAGGCTTCGCGGAACATTTGTTTCCACTCGGCGCGCGGATCAATGGAAAATTTGGCGCGGTCGAGATCGAGCCAGCCGCTTTTTCGCGTCGTCGAACTCTCGGAATTGTCGCCGGGTTTTTCACCGGCTTTCAACACGCGAATGCGCCGGCCATTGCGATAGCTCAAGGTTTTGCCGCCGTTGGCAACTTGGATGGATTGCACGTCATACGCACTGGCATCGAGCTTCTGGTTCACGAAATCATAAACCCACAGCGTGCCTTTTTCTTCATCTTCTTCGGAGGCCGACCAGTCGCCCAAATCCGCGCGGCCGCGAATCGGAAACGAGGTGAAGACGGCTTTGTCTTTGATGCCCAAAACCTGGCGATGAACGCCCTCTTTCACCGGAAACTCAACGACGCGATTTTGAATGCCATCGAGATCGATGCGCATCGGCTCCACCGGTTTATCTTTGGCCTCGGTTTTTTCGCTGCCGTTAGTGACTTCGGAGTTTTTTTCGTCCTTGCCGTTATTTTTTGAAGCCTCGAGTTTGGGCGCGCTCTCTTCACCGGGCGCGGCGGGCACCGGCACAAAGGGGTTGGTCAATTCTTTGCGCAGCGTGATGAGATAAGGCTTGCTCGCCGACGGAAAACTCACGGCGAATTGCACGTTGTCATTCACCGGATTCAAAATGCGGGTTGAGAGAAAATAAAGATAACGGCCGTCCGGATCGAAATGCGGATAAAAATCATACAACACCGGTTTGGTGATTTGATGCACCGCACCGGATTCCAATTCACACAAAAAAATGGCGCTGGTTTCTTCAGCCAACGCCTTGCGATATGCGAGCCAGCGTCCATCCGGCGAAAAGGCGACGCCGGTGATTTCAGAAAATTCGTTTTGATCGACACGACGAAGATTGCCGGATTCCAAATCCATCAGCCAGAGATCGAGCCGGCTGGTAGTCAGCGCCACTTGCGCCGTCGTCGGCGAAACATGCAGCGATTGGATTCTTCCCGGCGGCGCGTCAAAAAATCGTTCCGGCTCTTGCGAAGGTTCGCCGGAAAACAGCGCCAATTTTTCCTCGCCCGGCGAGGCCGGGTTTTGGTCGCTGATGGCAACCAAGCGTTTGCCATCGTGCAGCCAGTGAACGAGACGATAACGCGCGCCTTCGCGAATGCCATATTGCGCCGGCGCGCCCTCCCAGTGAGCCAAGCTGAACAATTTGCCGCGAGCGGTCAGCGTAATCGAATGGCCTTTGGGATGAAGATGATAATTTTCCAAATAACGCGTCGCGGAAGAGAATTTTCGCTGCGTCTGCACCAGCGGGCTGCGCCACTGCATCGGCATGCGGCGAACTTCGCGCGTCGCAACCTCGAGCGCAAATAAATCCGCGCCGGCTTGATAAACAATCGTTCGCCCATCGGTCGCGGGATGGCGCACGTAGAAATCACGGTGCGCGGTTTCACGACGCCAATCGTCGCCGGTGAGCGTGCACGAATAGAGATTGCCGACGCCGTCGTGATCCGACGCAAAATAGATGCGCTCATCAATCCACAGTGGGCCATTGGGATTGCCTTGCGGCAAATTTAATTTTTTAAAATTTCCATCGCCCTCGCGATCAATCCAAATTTCGCCAGAGGTGCCGCCGCGATAACGTTTCCATCGCGCGTTGTCGAAATTGTTGCGGCCGATCGCAATACCGGCGCCGCTGGGATTCAACGCCAGGTTGCGCACCGGGCAATTGAGAAAACTTTGGGGATATTCCCCGGCCAGCGAAACGCGATACACCGAGGGTTGGTCCATGGGAATTTGCGGACGATGTGTGCTGAGAAACAAAATAGCCTCGCCGTCCATCGTCCACGTCGCGATTTTAAAAACGCCGCCGAGAAAAGTCAGCCGCCGCATCTCACCGCCCTCGGCCGGCATCACATAAACGTCGGGTTGGCCTTCTTCACGGCCGCAAAACGCCAGCCATTTGCCGTCCGGCGACAGGCGCGGATAGCTGACGATGCCGAGATTGCTCGTCAGACGGCGTGGAATGCCGCCGGCGAGCACAACGCTCCACAAATCATCTTCGCAAATAAAAACAACGTGATTGCCTTGTACAGTTGGATGATGGTAATAGCCCTGGCGAGTCTCGGTCATCTCGGTCTCCTCGGCGAAGCGGTTTTCACAAGTTGTTGTTGGGGATATGGCGACATGCAACTCGTCTGTTCGTGCAAGCGTAATAAGATAAAAATTTTTTGGATTAAATCAAAACTGAATTTCAGAGAAAATTAAACAAAAAATTTTTCGCAAGCCAGCGTTGCTAAAATTGAAATGGTTTCGTACATTGAAACAATCGGACCACGCAAAAAATTTAGGAGAAAATATGTCAAGCAGTTCTGCAAGTCTAATCATACGCCAAATATTCTTTCAAGCGGTTTATTTGCTTTTGCAATGGGCGATCTACCGTATCTTACGGAGTCAATTCGGTGATACGGAGCTGCGGCGGCATTTGATTCTTGCCGGAATGGCGATCATCAATCTGCCATGGCTTTATGCCGTGATTCGAATACTCGTTTTTCAGAGCTTTCCCCATAGTTATACGTTGTTGGTGACGGTGATGGGCTGGTTTTTTATCTCCGTCATTTATTTAATTTATTTCGGGCTGCTCCGTTCTGGTTACGGGTTGTGGGAAGCGATGAAACCGGTGAGTCTAACTTCAGCGGCGGCAGCCACCGCGGCGATCACGCGCCGGGCTTTTCTCCAAAAAGCCACGCTTGGATTCGGGGCTGTGGCGCTGATTTCGACAGCGCGAGGACTATGGATGGCGCGCGGCACGCCACGCCACGAACGCGTCATCATCCATCTTCCCAACCTGCCCGAGGCTTTTGACGGGGTGCGCATCGTGCAGCTTTCAGATTTTCACTCCGGCCCGTACATGTCACGCGAACAAATGTTGGCGATTCGCCGGCAAATTGAGGAATTGAAACCCGATCTCTATTTTCTCACCGGCGATTTTGTCGACGCGTTCGCCGAGCAGATGCCGCCGTTTGTCGAAGCCTTTGCGAATTTGCGCGCGCCGCTCGGAGCGTTCACAGTCCTGGGCAATCATGATTATTTTGCCGATATCAAAACTGTGGAAGCCGGACTCGCTGCCGCGCAATTGCCTTTATTGCGCAACACGAATCACGTTTTGGAATATCGCGGCAATCGCCTCGCCATCATCGGCGTCGATGATCTGTGGGCGCGCCGGCGAGAGGGGCGCGGGCCGGACGTCGCCGCGGCGGTGAAAAATTTGCCGGAAAATATTTTTAAAATTTGTCTTAGTCATCAACCCAATTACTGGCCGGAAATCAAAAAGCATGATATTGCTTTGACCTTTTGTGGACATACGCATGGCGGGCAGTTCGGCATCGCCGGCACGCAAATCAGTTTGGCGCGGCTCGCCAGCCCTTATGTGGCAGGATTGTACAAAGAAGATGGAATGCAGCTTTACGTCAATCGCGGCCTCGGCGTGTTCGGCGTTCCAATTCGAATCGGCATGCCGCCGGAAATAACGGAGGTGACGCTGCGGCGGGTATAAACACAACGACACGATGACGCAAAAATGTAATATAATTCAATGCTATGACGATCACTTCGACACAACGCGAACCGAAAGCCATAAGAAGCCATACTTCCGTTGCCCGTGTTACTGAGGACTGGTATATCGTTTGTGAGTCGCCGCAATTGCGTGATAAGCCGCTCGCAGTGACTTTGCTCGACACGCCGTTGGTGGTGTTTCGTGATCGTACCGGCAACGCGGGAGCGCTGCTTGATCGTTGTCCGCATCGCAACGTTCCGCTTTCACTCGGTGCGGTCAAAAATAATCATCTGCAATGCGCTTATCATGGTTGGGAATTTGATCGCGGCGGAACATGTCAAAATATTCCGGGGTTGATTGAAGAAGAAAAAACGCCGGGGCGTCGCGCGCCGGCTTATGCCGTGAAAGAACGAGATGGGTTTGTTTGGATCTACGCAACACCGGATGTTGAACCTCAGCGCGAGCCATTTCGTTTACCTCTTTTATATGAACGCGGCTACACCACCGTCCGGCAGGAAATGCAAGTCAACGCTTCCATTCACGCGACAGCGGAGAATGCGTTGGACGTGCCGCACACGGCCTATTTGCACGGCGGCCTGTTTCGTTCGATCAAAGCCAAACGCAATGAGATCGAAGTCGTTATTCGGCGCTGGCATGATCGCGTTGAGGCAGAATACATCGGCGAGCCGCGGCCTCCCGGGCTTGCCGGAAAACTCCTCGCGCCGGGCGGCGGCACGGTGACTCACTTTGACCGCTTCATTTTGCCTTCGATTGTGCAGGTGGAATATCGCCTTGGTGATCAGAGTCACATTTGTGTCTCATCGGCTCTTACACCAGTCTCGGATTTTAACACCCGTCTTTTCGCGGTGATTAGTTTTCGCTTGCCGTTGCCGGGCTGGCTTGCGGCGTTAGTTTTGCGTCCGATTGTGCTGCGCATCTTTCAGCAAGATGCCGGCATGCTGAAACGCCAGACAGAGATGATTCAACACTTCGGCGGCGAGCAATATATGTCGACTGAAATCGACGTTCTCGGCCCGCAGATTCATCGTTTGCTCAAACAGGCCGAGCGCGGGAAAAGAGCGGCAGCGGAAGAGCCTTTGACGCGGACAATTCACATGCTGATTTAAGGAATAATTATGATTCCCTCGATTCCCGCGGGCTGGCGGCGCGTGCTCGCCGATGAAATCAAAAAAACATATTATCAAAAACTCCCTAAATTTTTAGAAAAAGAAAGACAGAAACATGAAGTCTTTCCACCGGAGAAAGAAATTTTTACTGCGCTCAAACTCACGCCGCGCAATAAAGTAAATGTTTTGCTATTGGGGCAGGATCCCTACCACGACGATGGTCAGGCGCATGGGTTGTGTTTCTCGATTCGGCCCGGCATCCCGCTGCCGCCGTCATTAATAAACATCTACAGAGAATTGCAAAGCGATGTCGGCTTTCGCTTTCCGAATCACGGTTATCTTGTGCATTGGGCCAAGCAAGGCGTTCTCATGCTCAATGCTGTATTGACGGTGCGCGCGCATCGGCCGGGTTCGCATCGGAACAAGGGCTGGGAAATTTTTACCGATGCGATTATTCAGGCTGTCAACACCAAGGAAGATCGCGTGGTGTTTTTATTGTGGGGAAATTATGCCAAAGAAAAAATGAAGTTGATTGACCGCAAAAGACACGTTCTCATCTGCTCGGCGCATCCCTCCCCCCTTTCGGCGAATAATGGTTTCTTCGGCAGCCGGCCGTTCTCGAAAACAAATGCCGCTTTGCGCCAATTCGGCAAGCCGGAGATTGACTGGCAAATTCCGAAGCGGTGAGTTTGAATTTTGACTATTCCGACACTCCATTAAAACGAAAAAGGGGTAGGCGATGAGTCTACCCCTATTGATGAACTTATTCACTCCGTATTACTTCTTATAAACCGCTCCCGCTATGGCACCGCCGACGATGCTGCCGATGATACCGATGATGGTCATTGCCCAAGCTAAGCCATAAGGGTAGTTAATGATCAGGAGATGATTAAAATAAAAACGCCCGACACGAACCAAGTGACGGGCGTTTGAATTGATCGATTTGAATAACGCCTTTATGCAACCAGCGGCAACAGGTTATATTTTTGTCCCAAAACCATTTTTGCATCGGCGCCGAGCCATTTCTCCAACGTCGTCGCGTACACTTGCCGGAAGTCGGTGTGGAAACTTAAATCACCGTCGTTTAATTTATCCAAAGATGGATGCGCGCCAACGATGCCGGGCTTGACGGTTTTGCCGAAAACAAACATCGGCGCCGCCTGGCCATGATCCGTGCCGCGACTGCCGTTCTCTGCAACGCGGCGGCCAAATTCCGAAAAGGTCAGTCCCAGCACGCGCTCAGCTTGCCCGAGCGCTTCGAGATCTTTTTGAAACGCCGCGAGACCATCCCCAAGAATTTTCAACAAACGTTCATGCACACCGGCTTGACCGGCATGTGTGTCGAAGCCAGTGAGAGAAATATAGTACACTCGCGTGTCCATGTTGCCGGCGATCATCGCGGCAATCAGCTTCAAGCCTTGCGCAAATTCATCGACCGGGTAATCGGCTCGGCTTTGCACGTTGCGAATCGAGCGCCGAATGCGATCGGCGGAAAGCTCAGCATTCATCGCCGTGCGGCGGAGGAAATCGAGCGGCGAAACGGTTTTAACATTGGCCGTTGGCGCGTCGGCAACAACCTCGGAGTTGGCGTACACTTGCGTCATGCGATAAAATTGCTCGGGATCGCGCAGCGCCACGCCGACCGGATTGTTGGCTTTGAGCGCGGGGTTCAACGTTTCGCCGACGCTCACCGCAAGCGTCGGACTACACGGTTCTTTGAGATGCCCGTTGTTGCAGGTGTGATCGAACATGCGGCCGATCCAGCCAGTGCTTTCAAAATCCTCGGCGACGCCGCTTTGCCAAATTTCCATCGAACGAAAATGCGAACGGTCGGGATTGGGATAGCCGACGCCTTGCACAATCGCCAGTTTGCCGGCGTCGTACAAATCTCTCAACGGCGCGAGATTCGGATGCAAGCCGATTTCGTTATTGAGGCGAACGATTTTTTCTTTCGGCACCGCGAGAGAAGGCCGGACGCGATAATAAATGTCGTGGCCAAACGGGATCACCGTGTTCAAGCCGTCGTTGCCCCCGCCCAATTGCACGACGAGCAAAATGCGATTGCCACGGCTCGCCGCAAACGGATTCGCCAACGCAAAGACGGTGCGGCTTAGAAAAGTCGGGACCGAGCTCGCCGCCGCAACGAGACCAAAACTCTTTTTCAAAAATTCGCGGCGGGTGTGAAGTTTCGTTTGAGATGACATTTTATTTGAATCCATCCTTAAATTTACAGTTTGCTCGTTTGCCAGCTAAACAGCTATTGCAACAACCAGCCAACCGACAAACAGGCCAACCGTCTAACAAAGCTGATACGCCGGCAGCAACATCACATCACCCACCGCGCGCTGCAACGCCTCTTCGTACGATTTTTCCTTTAAAGTTTTTTCCAAATTTGCAATCAAAACTTGTCGCTCGTCCTTTGTGGGCGAAACCGCAAGCAACACGCGGGTGATGGCATCGACAATTTCAGCCGGTGAAGATTTACTGCCGGCAAATTTTTCAGCGTTGAAATCAATACGCAGATTGCGCGGCGGCAACGAGCGGAGTTCTTTGCGTTTCAGCTTGCGTTCTTCGGGCGTCATGCCCGGATCGCGCAAATCCATATCGCCCGGCAGACGCGGATCCATCTCTGCGGGAATTTTGCCTTCGGCGACGATTTCGGCAAATGAGTAGCGCGTCACCAAACGCGAGGTGTCGATCCAACTGCGGCCGCCGGGCCAACCTTTGACGTTGGGCGGCAGATACGGCACCTGCCCCATCATCAGCAACATGCGGCCGTAAAACTCAAAATTGTTGACCGCCAGTTCGAGCGTGCGCGCCGCGCCGACGACAAGTTGAATCGGACTTTTGATTTGCGCGCCTATTACCTCGGCGGAATAAAACTCCGGGTGGTTGAATATTTCCCGCAAGACGGTTTTAATGTCGTACTTTGATTCGCGAAATTTTGTAGCGAGCGTTTTGATCACGTCCTCCGGCGGATTTTCACTGGCAAAATAAACCCACAACTTGCGCGTCATAAATTCGGCGCAGGCCGGTTGCTCCAGAATGATTTTGACAAAATCTTCGCCGCTAAAATTGCCGATGCGGCCAAGAACGGTTTTGCTGCCGTTATCGTGCAGAAACCGCCGATAGCGGAATTGGTACGGTTCGAGACTGTAGCCGGTCAACGCGCGCGCGCCTTCGCGAATGTCCTGCTCGCTATAGTTGCCGGGGCCGAGCGAGAACAATTCCATCAGCTCGCGCGCCAGATTCTCGTTCGGCTTGCCCTTATGATTTTGATCATTGTCGAGATAGCGCAGCATCGCCGGATCGCGAATGATGGCATGCAACAAATCACCGAAATTCCCCAGCGCGCGATCGTGAAAAAGTTTGAGCTGGTCGTAAATGAACGGCGTGGCTTTGACTTTTTGCTCGCTCGTGGCGAAGTGCCCGTGCCAGAAAAAAACCATTTTCTCATGCAGCATGTCGGCGGGCGTGGGCGTGCTCATCATGAATTGCACCCAACCACCTTGCAGTTCATTGGTATGCTGACGATTGCTGCGCTGCAACATCTTTTTTTCTTCTTCGCCCATGCTTCGAACCGCGCGCGGGTCAATCGCTTTATCTTCTGCGAGCCACTTCGGTATCGGCAATGTCCGCGTCGGGCCGCTCAACAGATGCTCGATCGCGCCGGGCAGCCCCTTGCCCAATATGGTTTCGATTTCTTCCGCTTTGCCGCCAAAACCGGCGCGGAATAAGAGGTGGCGGGCTTTTTCCCAATTCCAATTGTTGGGGTGAAGTGTCGAGAGGGAGAACATAAAACTGGATTGTTGGATCATTGGATAGATGGAGTTCGGGCATTTCCCGCATTCCAACAAATCAATACTCTCTTAATCCGAAGTTATGTTTGAGACCGGCCCCGCAACTTCCAAGCTGCGGGGCCGTCTCGGGGTCAAGCATTCTCGCCGGTTTCATTAAGATCAACTTAATGAAATTTACTTGACCATAGCCATTTTACGGGTCATCACAAAATCTCCGGCTTCCAACCGGAACAGATAAATGCCGCTGGTAAGAGGGCGGCCGTCGTTGTCTTTGCCATCCCAGCTCGCGCTGTACACGCCGGCGTCTTGCAGCGTATTGACCAGCGTGCGCACTTCCTGGCCGAGCGCGTTGTAAATTCGCAGCGTCACATTCGTCCGCGCCGGCAGGTGATACTTTATGCTGGTTTCGGGATTGAACGGGTTCGGGAAGTTCGGCTCGAGATCGAACTTAATCGGCACGGCGGCGATCGCGTCTTTGACACTCGTGGTGCCCAAAACCAATTCGACATTGGCAACACTGCGGCCATTGCCAACTGACACGGGAATCTGTTGCTCGGCGTCGCCGCTGGCGCTGGTCGCCGAAATTCTAAATTCACCGGCCGGAATTTCATCGAGCGCAAAACTGCCGTCGGCGCCAGTCAAAGCGGTGGCGACGATGACGCCGTTATCGAGCGCCTGCACGACGGCGTTTTCAGCGCCGCGATTCGGAATTTTATGGCGCACGCGCCCGACGATTTGATACGGGCCGCGCTGCGCCGGCGCGAGCGTGAAATTGATATTATCCAAAACCGCGCCGTTCTCAACGCCAAAGATTTTCGCCTCGCGGAAAGATTTGGCGTTCTCAAAAAATTCGCAGCGATAGCGCGGCGCGCAAGCCACGGCCGCATATTTGCCGTTCGGCACGCCGGCGATTTTGTATCGGCCAAAATCATCCGCCATGGCGAAAAGCGCGACGTTGGGAACGTTGCTGAACGCGCCTATCGGAATGACCAGCACAAAGGCATTTGGAATGGGATTCTTGTCGGCTTCGGAAATGACGAGGCCGGCAATCGTGTTGCCGCGCGAATCGGATTTCTTCAATTGAAAATTGATATCGACGGTTTCATTCGGCGCTTCAACTTTCACCGGCGTCGCTTCTCGGCGCTGCTCCGCGTCTTTGTAATAAAGGCCGGCGAAGCCTTCCGCACTGGCAAACGCGATGTACTCGCCGGTGGGCAAACCCTCGATGGCATATTTGCCATCGCGTCCGGACACGCCGCGGGCGATGGGCGCCGTCGCATCGGTGTTCAAGAAAATTTGCACCAGCGCGCCGGCAAGCGGCTTCTGATCTACAGCAGAAATCACCATGCCGGCGATCACGCCGCCTTGTCCGAGTGTGAAGTCGATCCCTTCAACGTTACCACTTTCGGGAACTTCCACTGGTTGAGCCTCTCGCAGGTTTGTCGCTTCTTTCCAAAATTCCGGCAAATAACCGCGCGCCACGGCAGTCACAAAGTATTTGCCGCTGCGCACGCCTTCCATTTTGTAGTTGCCGTTCTCATCGGTTTTGGCGACGAACGGCAGCCGCAATACGTCTTTGCTAATCAGCGCATCTGTTAATGAATGCTCTTGAAAGGCAGTGACGATGGCGCCGGCAAGCGGCTCGCCGCTCGCGGCGTCGGTCACGCGACCGGTGAGCGAAGCGAGTTTGTCCATCGTAAAATTAATGTCGGTGGTGTGCTTGTCTTCGAACACTTGCACCGGCTTGGCTTTCACAAAGTCGCGCTGCTCCTCGAAAAATTCTTTATGAAAACCGCGCGCTTCCGCCGAAACGACGTAAAAGCCCGGCGGCACGCTGGCGGTATATTCGCCGCGCTCGTTGGTCGAAACATTGAACAAGACCCGCGGTCGATTGGAAGAGTTAATCAAGACGTGAATGGAAACCAGCGCTTTCGCTACCGGCTCTTTCGACTCCGCGTCGATGACTTTGCCGGAAATCGCGCTGCCCATGGCCAGCGTGAGATCGATGCCCTCGACGTTTTGTTCTTCCTGAACGGCAATATGATCGGCGGAGAACAAATCGCGTTTGTCTTTATAAAATTCGGATTTGAAACCGGCGGCGTTGGCAGAGATGGCGTAGGTGCCTTTGGGCAAAGCGTTAATCTTGTACGCGCCTTTTTCATCCGTGACGGCATTATGCTTTAAATCCGGCCGCACCACGAGAAAAGCGATGACATGCGCGCCGGCAATCGGCGTTTCGGCATCGCCTTCAATCGTCACCGCCCCGGAAATAGTCGCGCCGAGCGACAGAGTGAAATCAATTTCTTTTCTCGCTTCATTATCCGCGAGCCGCACCGGCGTGCTTCGCTCGAAATCAGCCGCGTCTTTGTAGAACTCCGGCAGATAATTGCGCGCTTCGGCGCGCACGACGTAGATGCCGGGGATGAGTTTTTCGATCGCATAATTGCCTTGCGCATCGGTTTCGACGCGTCGCGCCAAACGGAACGGTCCGATAAAATCGGCCCAAACCACGGCATTCGCAATCGCATTGCCGGACTTCTGATCTTTCACGTTGCCGGCAATCGACGCGGTCGGGGCCGGCGCGACGATGACGTGCGCTTCCCCGCGAAAAATCGCGCCGCCAAATTCAACATAAGCGATGACGGCGCCGAAACCCGTGCCGTGCCCGGCCGCAAACAAACCACTGTTCGGCTCGATTTTGCCGAGGCTGTTGGGAATCAACTCCCACTTCACGTGCAGCGCCGGTTCCGGCGGTCTATTCGGCGTGATGATGACGGCTTTGAATTGCTGCGTTCCCAACGGCGGAACAATCGCTTGGCCCGGATCAACGATGATGCGAACCGGCAAGATCGGCAATTTGCCGATGATGACGCGCGCATCGCCGGCATAAGTCGCCGAGCCGGCTTGCGCTTTGGCGATAATTTTGATTTCGCCTTCGCGACGACCGGCCATTAAGAAGCCGTCGTCGGTAATGGAAGCAAGAGAGTCGGGCAGCACGCTCCAAGTTATTTTGTCAATGCGAATCGGCGTGCCTTGACTGGTAAACAACAACGCTTTGAATTGCAAGCCCTGCCCCGGCTCCACGGTTGCTTCATACGGCGTAATTAACAGCCGGGTTTCAACCGGAATTTGCGCGGTGACATTGGCAATACATCCAAATAATAAAACAGCGGCAAACAAATAGCGAATCACTCGCATAAGCGTGACCTCCTGTAATGAGAGTTTCTGAAAAATTGAAAACTTCGGTTGTATGAACCGCTCACTAACCCACAGCACATTCCCCCGCGCGGCCCGAGATCGGCTTGATCCTGAGAAACGCGCGGGAGAAATGCGACGAAGGGAGAACACTTTGTCGGATGGCGTCCTTGCCAGTCCACCAATTAAACGCCCGGACGGTTATTTCTAAAGTTGAGGAGAATTTATTTATTTATTTAAGCAATTTTCGATCAGATCATTCGCGACTTCCGTAATTGCGATGGCGAGGCGGATTTGATCGCGCTCCAACGCAGCGCGACCGCGCTTGATCAACTCCGCCACTTGCATGCGCACGGTTTCGCAAGATTCGGCGCCGCCTTCGTTGGGAATTTCCTGCAAGGCGCTCTCCAACAACGTCAAACGCTGCAAAACCGTTTCGCGCGCCGGCAAATTCGCCGCGTTCGGCGTGGTAGAATCGCGCAACAACGTTTCGGCGCGCAGGAGAAAATGCTGCGCCATGCGAATAAGCTGGAAACCGATCACCAGCCGATTTTGGCGGCCGGCATTTTCCGCGGCTTGATAAGCGTTCGTCGCCAATTCCACCAGTTGCTGCGCCTCGGCTTTGTTGGCGTCGCGGGCTTTGGCGCCGACTTCGGCGATATCACGCGCCAGTACCTGCAAAGCTTCATTGAATCGTTGCGCAAAATTCTCCGCCGTCACCGCGCCGCGATCGGCTTTGCGCATCGCCTTGTCGACGAAATTGCGCGCCAGCTCGATGCGCCATTTAACCTCTTGCGGCTGCTGACGCCCCAGCGCCGCTTCCGCTTCGTTCAGCAAACCGCGCGCGCGCTGCAAGAGCAATGAGGCGCGCGGATCAGCGCCGGCATTGATTTCTTGTGCCGCAGTTTGAACCAAACCTTGCAGCAGCGCGATTTCGTTGCGGCCAAAGTCGCGGTCTTTTTGCCCGACCATCGCCAAATCAATCGCCCGCAACAACAGCCGCGTCGCGCCGCCGTAAAGCTGCTGCGCCACAACGATCTCGCCCTTGCGAAACGCTTCTTCCGCGGCGCGGGCCTGTTTTTGCGCCTGTTCGAGCACCGACAGCGCCGCCGAATTTTTGCTCGTTTCCACCGCTTCGCCGGCGCGCTTGGCCAAATTCTCGAAACGTTCCTTCTCGCGCGCGATGACCATTTCCGGCGTGGCGTCCGGCATTGGCCGGCGGCCTTCAACGGCTTTCAGCGCGTCCATCAACAAATTTATAGCGCTATTGTATGCGCTCAGCGTGTAGCAAAAATTGCGTCGCAAAACCGCTTGGTCGGCATCGCCTTGAAACTTTTTGGCTTGGTACACCAAACGTTCGGCCTGGCGGTTGCCGCTGCCAATCACGGTTTGTTCCGCGCGCAGCAATAATTCTCCCACGTTATTGCGCTGCCGGCTAATGCCGCTGAGCAAAGCCTCCAGCGCCAGCTTGATGGCCGATTCCAAACCCGCTAAAGAATTTTTTCCCTCCGTAATATTTTCCAGCGCCTCGGCCAACAATTTTTCCCGCAAGTTTTTAAGCCGCGAATCATTCACATCCAAAGCCAAAGCCTGGTTGTATTTGATCTCCGCTGCCTTGCGCGAGGTTTCGACTTTCACCAACGACAGATTCACCTCGTTGGCTCTGAGTTTCGCGCAAGACGCCAAACCGGCGACGCTGGGCCGCAACCGATTAATCGCGTCATGCAGTTCCAGCAATCCCTGTTTGACACTTGCTTCCAATGGATCTTGCGCCGCGACGGGAACGGGTGTGGCGAACAACGCAAAAAAACTCAATAACAAAACCGCTATAAAAGAGGGATTGATGAGGCGAGAATGGAGGTTTTGATAAGATTGGTTCATTCGTTTACGGCTAATTGAATCGGTCGTTCGTCGCACCGGACATGATTAGGAATCTTCATCATTTCTTTTTGCAAGGGTTATACCAGACTTCATTTGGCCCAAGCTGATATAATGTAAGAGTAGGAATTTAAAAGACATGTCGGCGGGCGTGTTTTTTCAAATTTGGCGTAAAAATAGCCGAAATGTACATTAAAGTACAAAGATCAATGTACTTTGAGGGACAAAAACCTCGCTCAGATTTTCAGTCACGCTGAAAACCGAAGCCTGACGGGCAGCATATGAGTCAAAACGTTTTTTAAACACGGAGTAGCTGAGTTCACGGAGCATCGCGGTGAAAAGTTTTTTTAAAAACATTTATTGATCTCCGCGTTCTCTCACTGCGCTCCGTTTCTCCGCGTTAAATCTGGTTATGAATCAAAAAAGCCTCGCAGAATTTTTTCCTGTGTTTGTTTGATTTAGTTTCGATCAAAATTGTTACTCAACGAGGATTTTCAATTCTTCCAAAAACGCCCGTATCAACCGAAATCCGCTTTCCCAAAATTCGGCGCGGCGGATATCGAAGCCCATCTTTTTCGTCATGTTCTCCGGCGCCTCGGCGCCGCCGGTTTCCAAAAGCTGAATGTAACGCGGAATGAAATTCTTGCCTTCCTGCTCGTAACGCTCAAATAACGCCAGAACCAGCAGCGCGCCGAATGTGTACGCGTAGCAATAAAATCGCGTGTGCAGAAAATGCGGAATCGCCGACCAATACCATTTTTGTTCCGGCAGGAAATCAACGGCGTCGCCGTACATTTCGTTGCGGTGTTTCATCCACATCTCGCAAAGCTGCGTGGCCGAGAGGCGTTCTTTTGCGCCCAGCAAATGCGCGTTCAATTCAAAGCGCGTGTAGCAATTTTGCGCGTGAATCGTCGCAAAAAAATCTTCCAGCTTGCCGGTCAAAATTGCGAGGCGCATTTCACGATCTTTCACTTCATCGAGCAGCTTGCGCGTGAGCAGCATTTCCGCAAACACCGAGGCGGTTTCGGCAGCGACAAGCGACGGATGATAATTGAGCAACGTCTGCTTGCGGCCCGCGCAAAAATCGTGCAGCGCGTGGCCCAACTCGTGCGCCAGCGTGTAAACATTGTCGATGTCGTCATTATAACTCATCAAAATGTAAGGGTGATGCTGCGGAATCGCGCCGTGACAATAGGCGCCGCCGCGTTTGTTCGGCCGCACTTCGGCGTCGATCCATTTTCGCTCGAACATCTGCTGCGCCAACCGGCCGAACTCCGGCGAGAAACTTTCAAACGCTTGCAAGATCAACCGCCCCCCTTCGTCAAAGGGAATTACTTCACGCTGTTCCGTCACCGGCGCGATCAGATCGCAACCGCGCACTTTGGGCATCTTCAACAACCGGGCTTTCAGCGCGTAATATTCCTGCGCCAAATGATCGTGCGCCGTGGTCACCTCCATCATGGTCTCGACAATTTCCGGCGCGATGCGATTGCGCAGATGCGCCGGCGCCATCGGGCTTTTGTAGCTGCGCATTTCCATTTCGAGGCCGTGATCTTTGAGCATGGCATTGAACACGTTGGTAAAAATAATTGCGTTCTCGCCGTAGCGGCTGTCGTAGGCGCGTTTGGCGCGCTCGCGCAAATCCGGTTCAGGCCGCCGCAAAAGATTGCGCACCTCCTCCCCGGTCAAGGTTTGCCTCTCGCCATCCACTTCCAACTGCCAGGTGAATGCTGAGGTGTATTCGGTATATAAATTAACCAGCGCATGTTTACCGGATAAATCTTTCTTGTTGATCACCTGTTCTTCTTTCTCGGAAAGCGTGTACGGCGTATACAATCGCACGCCTTCGAGGTAATGACGGTATTGATCGAGTTCGCCGGTAGCGAGCAATTGCTCGAATTTGAATAGGGGAATTTTTTGCACTTCCAATTCAAAAAAGAGCGCGAGATTCTGCACCTGCGCCATCAAATCCTGGCAGCGCGCATAAAGCGCTTTGATCGCATCGTCAGCCGTGTCCGCCGTGAACGCGAGAAACGCATAAATTTCC
>Ga0247727_10003658_pt1 | contig 33688 bp, 26 predicted proteins | sample WisWelCaveWW1625_FD_202498 | JGI IMG/M metagenome (GOLD analysis project Ga0247727, IMG submission 202498) | Biofilm microbial communities from Wishing Well Cave, Virginia, United States - WW16-25 | ecosystem: Environmental > Aquatic > Deep subsurface > Groundwater > Cave microbial mat | place...
TGAGCGATTGACGGAGTTGTTCAATGAGCGCGAGCGCCCGATGTTTGAGCGGGATGTGGTTTTGCATCCCCAGTGTAAAAGCAGAATGTATTTACTTTGTACATTCAAAAACATCACATCGTCATCTCGTTTCAATGGGAGTGGGGCCTGGGTGAGGGGAGACAGCGCACTCACTTGCCGAGCAGTTTCTTCAAGCGGGCGGAGAACTCGGCGACATTGTCCTTCTTGATGTTCAAGGTCGGAACGATTTGGAGGCCGTTCGCAGGAAACACGCTTTTGTCGCCGCGCAAGTGCTGCGCCATGCGGAGGATCGCCTGTTTGCCGAACTCGTAAGGCTGTTGCACCACCGTCCCGTGGATGGCGCCTGAGGCAACGCCCAACAGCGTTTCATCCTCCTCGTCAAAGCAGACGATCTTCACCGCGCCGACCTTGCCCGCGCTTTTGACTGCGTTGAGAATCGCCGGACCGTTGTAGCTCCACAGGCCAACCAGGCACGCGACATCTGGATGTTTCACCAGCGTGTCCTCGACGTTTTTCTGCGCGCGGACGCGGTCGGTTTCGTCCGTGCGCACGTCGAGGATTTCGACCTTCGAGCCTTGCAATTCCTGTTTGATGCCGGCGAAACGCTCCTTCGCGTTGTTGGCGTCCAGCGTGCCGACGAAAATCATGATCTTGCCGCCGTTGGGGAGAGCTTCCTTGATCAGCTTTCCGGCCTCGACGCCAGCCGCCACGTTGTCGGTGCCGATGTAGCAGGCGCGCTTGCTGTTGGGCGCATCGCTGTCGTGACACACCAGCAGCGTCTGGCTGGCGACCCTGTTCAACAGGTCCGTCTGATTCGCCGGGTCCTTCGGACTGACCGCGATGCCGTCCACGCCCTTGGCCAGCAGGTCATCGAGGATTTGCCGCTGCTCGGCGGCGTCGCCGCTGGACGGGATGCGGAAATCCACCTCCACGTCGCCGAGAGTTTTTTCGGCTTCGGCCGTGCCCGCACGGGCGATGGTCCAGAAACTCGACGCGTTGTTGGTGACAAAGGCGAGCTTGAGTTTTTTCTTCGCTGGGCCACCGCCTTCGGACGGCGCGGGCGTTTCCACTCGTCCGCACCCGGAAAAGGTCAACGCGAGCATCGTCAGGACGGCGATAAACTTCAGGCGATTTTGTTTCATAATCGAGATTCAGCTAAACTGGAGCCGGCCGCGAGTCATTGCTTGACACTCCGAATACCAAACGCGGAGATTCCGAACCAGAAAAATGTGGGGCCGGTTGCTTGCACCATCGCCGCTCCATTGCACTGCTATCCATCGGCGTCATTCATTCTGGCGAGGATTTTTGAGGTCATGGTCAGGCGGGCAGTGGAGTGAGTCGATCCCCATCGGCTTGGCGTGCGGCCCGCAGCGCCGTGATGAGTCGGCGTCCCGGTTCGGTCATCGGCCAGCGCTGCGGGCCGCCGACTTTGCGGATGAGTCCGTGCGCTCGCCACAGCGCCAGCCGCCGCGTGGGGCGCGCCGCGCGCCGGCGTTTTTCCTCGATCGTCGCTTGGCGGAGATAGCGCCGTCCGCGCCGGTCGCGGTTGCGAAAACCCGCCAGCGCAAAACGCTTGGCATGGTTTGATGAGCCCGTGGCCACGCAGCCGATAGATTTCCATGATGGCGGGATCAAAGTGCATCCGCAACGTGCCGCGAAAGCGCAGGCGGTCGCAGCCTGAAAGAACGCCGGTGACGTCGTGGCCGAATTTGTTGAGCCAGGCGTCGGGGACGCCGTGACCGGAAGCCGGGGTTTGGTTTTTCCCAAGCCCCCAAACGCTTGCCAGAAGGCGCGGCGTTCCGCCTCGCTTTGGTTGCGTCTCCGCCGCGCTGTGTTCTTTCGTGGCGGAATTGAATTTGCGTTTATCTGTGGTTAAAAAGTTTTCGACACCTTACCCAATGCTCTCACCCCCAGCCCCTCTCCCATCCGATGGGCGAGGGTGGCGTCGGACTCCCCCGTTCGAGGCGGAGAGGGAGAAGCTCATTCAATTTCGATTCCCACCGGGCAGTGGTCCGAGCCGTCCACGTCCGCGCGGATGAAGGCGCGCTTGAGACGCGGGCGCAGCGACTTTGAGATCAGGAAGTAATCAATGCGCCAGCCCACGTTACGCTCGCGCACGCCGGGCATTTGACTCCACCAGGTGTAATGCCCGCCGCCCGGCTCGAACTCGCGGAACGTGTCGAGGAAGCCGGCCTTCACGAAGGCACTGAAGCCGGCGCGCTCTTCGGGCGTGAAGCCGTGGTTCTTTTCGTTCGCCTTCGGATTCGCGAGGTCAATCTCCGTGTGCGCCACGTTCAGGTCGCCGCAAAAGATGACGGGCTTTTTCCGTTCCAGCTTTTTGAGATAGCGGAGGAAGTCGCGATCCCATTGCTGGCGGTAGGCGAGGCGCGTCAGTTCGCGTTTGGAGTTGGGCACGTAAACGTTGACGAGGAAAAAATCGGCGAACTCGGCGGCGAGCACGCGTCCCTCGCGGTCGTGCCTGGCGACGCCCATGTCCGGCAGCACGTTCAACGGGCGCGTCTTCGTGAAAATGGCCGTGCCCGAATAGCCCTTCTTTTGCGCGGTGTTCCAAAACGTGGTGTATCTGGCCGGCCAAAGCATCTCCACGTCATCGGGTCCGCACTTGGTTTCCTGAACGCACAGCACATCAGGCTTCTCTCGATCGAGATACTCCAGAAAATTTTTCCGCAGCGCGGCGCGCAGGCCGTTGGTGTTCCACGAAATCAATCTCACGGAGGGGAGGATACACGATCACGTGGAGCGCGGACAGCCTTGTCCGCGTGTCTCCGACTCATGGCCGGCACCACGAGGACAAGGCTGTTGGCGTCCGCGCCAATCGCAAGCCACGTTCTGCTTGGCTTGCGCCCTTTCGCTCTCTACATTCCGGTCCGTGAACGGCACTGTGCGGCGCGGGGCGCGGCATCCGGTCTTTTGAACTATGAAAGAGTATCAAGCGGCTGACATTCGCAATTTCGCCATCGTGGGACACGCGTCCTCCGGCAAGACGATGCTCGGCGAGGCCATGCTGGCGTGCGCCGGCGTCATCAATCGCATGGGCAGCATCGCCGGCGGTTCGACGGTCTCGGATTATCACGAGAGTGAGAAGCACCGGCAGATTTCCGTCTCGGCCTCGCTCCTGCATCTGGAGTGGCTCAACAAGAAGTTCAACCTCATAGACTGCCCCGGTTACGCCGATTTCATCAGCGAGGGCCTCGGCGCGCTGCGGGTCGGGGATTTCGCATTGATCGTGGTGAATGCGGCCCACGGCGTCGGCGTGGGCACCGATGCGGTCTGGAAATACGCCACGCAGTACGGCATCCCAAAGATGATTGTCGTCAACGCGTTCGACAAGGAGGAGACGGACTTTGATCGGACCCTGGCGCAGGTGCGCGAACATTTTGGCGACCGCGTGTTTCCGCTGACGTTGCCGGTCAATCCCGGCCCGGGTTTCAACCAGGTGCTCGACGTGCCGCGCAGCGAAATCGTCACCTACGCCGGCGACCGGAGCGGGAAGTTCACCGAGGTGCCCGCGGCGGGTGAATGGGCGGATCGCGTGAAGAAGTTGCACGAGGAACTCATCGAGCACGTGGCCGAATCGGATGACACGCTGCTGGAAAAGTTTTTCGCGCAGGGCGGCTTGTCGGAGGAGGAGATGCGCGCGGGCATCCACGCGGCGATCCAGAAGCAGGTGTTCGTGCCGCTGTTCGTGACCTCGGCGGAGAACAACGTCGGCGTCGCTCGGCTGATGGACATCATCGCCAAGTACGGCTCCTCGCCGGTGGACCGCAAGACGGTGGCGGCGCTCAATGGCGACGGCAAGGACGTGGCCGTGGCGCTCACCGATCCCGAGCCGGTGTGTTACGTGTTCAAGACGATGAGCGAGGCGCAGTTCGGGGAGCTCTCGTTCTTTCGCGTCTATTCCGGTGCGATCAAGTTCGGCACGGAGCTTTACAACACGGCCCGCCGCAGCACTGAGAAGATCGGACAGATTTACCTGCTCAACGGAAAGAACCGCGAAACGGTGCCGACCCTCAACGCCGGCGACATCGGCGCGGTGGTGAAACTCAAGGACACGCACACCGGCAACACGCTTTGCAACCCCAAGAAGCAGGTGTCCCTGCCGAAGGTGGATTACCCGCGCCCCAACATCCATGCCTCGCTCAAGAGCACCGGCAAGGGCGAGGAAGACAAGATCGCCTCGGGGCTGGCGGCATTACACCACGAGGACCCGACGTTCCTGCATCAGGTGGACGGCGAATTGCATCAGACAGTCCTTTCGGCGCAGGGCGAGTTGCACCTGGAAGTCATCGCCGACCGCCTCCGCCGCCGCTACAACGTCCACGTGGAACTGATCGAGCCGCGCGTGCGCTACCGCGAAACGATCAAGAGCCGCGGCGAATCGAAGTACCGGCACAAGAAACAGACCGGCGGCGCGGGCCAGTTCGCCGAGGTCTGGATGCGCATCGAGCCGAAGCCGCGCGACACGGGCGTGGAGTTCACCCAATCGCTCGCGGGCCAAAACGTGGACCGCGTTTTCGTTCCGTCGGTGGAGAAGGGCGTCAAGCGGGCGTGCGAAGAGGGAATTCTGGCCGGCTACCGCGTCGTGGACGTAAAGATTGATTTTTACGATGGCAAGATGCACCCGGTGGACTCGAAGGACATCGCGTTTCAAACGGCGGGTTACTATGCGTTCAAGGAGTCGTTCGCCGCGGCGCGGGCGTGCATGTTGGAGCCGATCAACATTGTCGAGATTCGCATCCCCGAAGATTGCATGGGCAAAGTGATGGGCGACCTGTCCAGCCGGCGCGGGAAGATTCAGGGCATGGACATGGACGGCGGCTTCCAGTTGATCAAGGCGCACGTTCCCGCGAAGGAACTTTACCGGTATTCGAGCACGTTGCGCTCGCTCACGGGCGGACGCGGCGTCCACACCGAGGATTTCAGCCACTACGAGGAAATGCCCCGCGACCAGGAGGCGAAACTCGTCGAAGAATACAAGAAGCACCGGCAGCAGCAGGAAACGGCCTAAGAGCCTGCTTGAAAACTCCCGTTTGGTGTCACCCTTCAGGGTGTCAGCGACCAGAACACGCTAAAGCGTGGACACCGAACACTCGCCCGGCTCTCGCCACGCGCTGGAAATGGAGTTTTCAAACAGGCTCTAAGGTTATGGCAGCACGGCAGACGGACATTTGACGAAAAGGCGCTTGCCTACTGGAAAAGGAACGCTATAACCGGAGGCGACTCCCCAGAGTCCCCGTGAAAACTCGGTCCATGGCGACAGTGGCCGCACTCGGAGCGGTGCTGGTTGGTTTTCTGGCGTGGCGCTGGTGGGCGCAAGACACGCCCCGGCGACATTCGATCCACGCCCTCAAATCCCTGCACGCGGCGCTCGATTCAGCCGATGGCAACGCGCTGCTGAATTCAGTGGCGCTGCCCTCGGCATTGCAGGGCCGGACCTCAGCCGAGCAGTTCGAGTTTCTTCAAAAGGCGCTGCGCGATGAGATTTCAGATGAAGGTCTGGCCGTGCTGCGACGGGACGGAACCTTTGGCGCTCTCACCAACCTGTTTCCGGCTGAGGCCGAACAATGGGCCAGGCAAGCCGGCGTGAACCCGGGAGATTGCGTTGCCTTCAAACTGGAACGACACGGCCTCCGCGCCGAAGTCGTCCTTGCGCGACCCTCAACTCTCAACTCCTTGGCGCGGCGAAACGAAGCGGAGACGGCTCAACCATCAACCAGCTTTCGTTTTGTTCGCTGCAACAACGTGAAACAACTGGCGATGCCATGAGTGGCAAACAACAATCGCAACCACGGATGACCCGGATTTCGCGGATGGCGTCCGCTCTTGCAACCGCTCTGATGTTCGCCCTCTGGCTGCTGCCATCCCCCGCTCGCGCTGCGCTCTTTACCAACAACGCCAGAATCGAGATTACGGACACGAATGGAATTTTGAGCCGCAACCCCGCCAACGGGGCGCTCACGGTGATGTGCTGGTTCAAGCTTTCGATTCCGAGTGGCGTAACAATTAGCAGCGACATGGTGATCCTCGCCAATCAGGCCGGAAGCACGACGACCAACGACACACATGGCTACAACATCTATTTCAACGCTGCGAGTGGCACGGTTGACTTTACCGCGAAAGGAACGAGCGGCCTCTACCGCCGGCCTCTGATCTCAACACCGTTCATTGACCGTTGGTATCACGTCGCCGTCGCCATCCCCGCAGGGAGTTCTGGCAACTACGAGGCCTACGTGGACGGCAAAGCAGTCACCACAGCGGGCGAAGGCTCTGCCGGAGTCACGTCGGTCACGAACGGCGTGAGCATCGGCGGCTGGGGAACCACCCGCGGCTTGTGGGGGGAAGTTCAGGAAGTGGCCGTTTACCAGATGTATTTGACCGGTCCAAACGTCGCGTCGCGCATGTTCAAGGACCTGCAAAATCCGTTGTACACAAACAATCTCGTCGGCTACTACAAACTCGCCGCATCAACCAATCTGGCCAACCGGCTCAAAAATCTCGCTCCCGGCGCTGCTGTTGGCACAGACTCGGTGATTCAACCCAATGCAGACTTTGTTGGCTTTGAGGAAACCGACCTGGCGGGCGAGCAGTCCCTTTACGACTCGCGGAAGAACGGCGGTCGGGATGCCATCGCCCCTTTGTCTGGGGCCTCAACCTGGTCGCAAACGATTCTCGCCCGGCCCACACCGGTATCGCGTTGAGTCTTGAATTGGCGTACAGCAGCGCGTTGCCGCAAGACGGCGGCAGCGGTGACGCCTTCGATCCAAGAACGGTGGGGCGCGGTTGGCGGCATACGTTCGATGCGCGGCTGATGCGAGGCGAGAGCTCCACGGTGCTGAATCTGGTGACGTGGGACGGCGCGAGCGAGGTTTGGGATCGGAGTCCAACCAATTCACTCATTTACAATACACGCCACAAGGAATATCGGGGCGAACTCGTCAAGCTCACGGACGGCACGGACGATCACGAATGGACGACCCCGCAACGCCTGGTTTACAAATTCAGAAACCCCGACGGCGGCGATCCAAACATGGATGGCCGGCTTCTCGAAATCCGTGATTTCAATGCCAACCGCGTTCAAATTGCGTGGAACGAGGGCTTGGGTTACGTGAACACCGTCACGGACACCGCGGGCGGCCTCTTCAATTTCTACTACAACAACTCGCAGCTGCTCACCAACGTCACCTTCAAGAACTGGTCGGCAATTTTCGCCTATGACATTCCGAATCGGCAGCTTCTGTCAAAATCCCTCACCAACACCTCCGGCCTTTACTCCAACCTCAACACCACTTGGCAATTTCAATATGCGAACCCCTCAAACGGCGCTTTGGTTCGCATCATTGACCCGCGCGGGTTCACAAACATCATCGTTCAATACGATCAATATGGTCGTCAGACAAACCAGGTGGACGCTTTGAATCGCGCGACGGCCACCCGGTACGGTGTGCCGGGCAAACGCCAGATCACGCGCGTTGACCCCGGCACAAACTCATGGATTGAGACGTACGACCGCAAGGGACGCATTCTTTCTCAGCAAGACCCGCTGACGAACATCACGAGCTACACCTACGACGACCGGGGCAATCGCACGTCCGTCACAGAACCGCTCGGGTGGAAGACCTATTTCGGTTACGACGACCGGGCCAACGTCGTCGCCCGCACCAATGCCCTCGGCGAGATTACGCGCTGGGAGTTTCACGCTTTTTTTAATCGGGCCACGAACGAAGTGAACGCCCTCGGCTGGACGAATCACTACGTCCTCCACAACAACACCGGCAACCTGTTGCAGCATTACGATGCCGTCGGCACGCTGGTCAGCTACGCCTACCTCAGCAACGGCCTAGCGGAAACTTCCACGGACGCCAACGGCAAGATCACTCGATTCGCTTACGACACAAATGGTTTCCTCCTCGCCCAAACCGATCCCGCCACGAACACGACCTCCTTCAGCGTCAACGAAGTCGGTTGGAAACTCGCGCAGACCAATGCGCTTGGACAGGTCACCACGTTCACCTACGACCTGAATGGAAATGTCGTCCGCACGGTTGACCCGCTACAGCGCGTGTTCACCAAAACTTACGACCCCAACGGCAACCTGCTTTCCGCGTCGGACGCCAAGGGCCAGTTCACCCTCTACGCCTACGACCCGGGCAATCAGAAAACGAACACGGTGGATCGCACCGGCACGAACATCTCGCGTTTCTTCTACACCTCGCGCGGCAAAATGGAGCGAACGATTGATCCGCTCGGCAACGTCGTCAGCACCGCCTACGACAACGCCAACCGCCTCATCGCCACGACCGACCCGCTCGGCAACTCCGTTCAGCACATCCACGACCCCAACGGCAACGAAACCAGAATGATTGACCAACTCGGCCAGCCTTGGAGCAAGACCTACGACCGCCTCAACCGCGTCATAGCCGAGAGCGACCCGCAGGGCGACACCCGTCAGACCAGCTACGACGCGGCTGGGCGCATCAAGCAAATCATCACGCCGAAAGGCTTCCCCTCCACCCACACCTACGACGGACGCGGACGCCTCACGAAATGGGTGGACGCCGAGAATTTTCAATGGCTCTACGACTACGACGGCAACGCGAACATCACGAACATCACCGACGCCCTCAACGGCCGTTACGTGATGACGTACGGTCCGCGCAACGAACGCACCTTGGAACGCAACCAGGACAATTTCGAGTGGCACTACGCCTACGACGAACTGCTGCGGCTCAAGACCCAGCAAGACCCCAACGGCACCATCCGCACCCCCAGCTACGACGCCGGCGGGCGCGTCCTCTCCGTCGGCTTCAGCACCGGACGCACCAACTTTTTCACCTACGACACCAACAGCAACCCCACCGTCTTGACCCGGCTGCAAGGCGGCGTGCAGACGACGCTCCGTTTCAAATACGACGTGCTCGACCGCGTGACCGAGCAGACCGACCCGCACCACCAGATTGTCCGCTACGTCTTCGATGCGCTCGGGCGCGTCACCACCCTCACCTATCCCGACAACAAGCCGTTGCTCCAGCGGTTCGACGCGCTTGGGCGGATGACGAACCAGGTCTTCCAGTTCGACGCCCAACGATCCTTCACCAACACCTACGCCTACGACAAGGCGGGCCGGCTGGTCCGCCGCACCTATCCCAATGGCATCGTTCAAACCAACGCCTTCGACACCGCCGGCCAGATCACGAATCTCACTTATTTCGCTCTCAACCCTCAACCCTCATCCATCAACCTTGCCCTCAGCTACGCCTATGACCGGAATGGGAACAAAACCGGCGCCACTGAAAAAGGCACGCTGAACTGGCCCATGCCCAGCCTCACCGACGAAAAGGCCCGCTACACCGCCTCTGGCCGGTTGATTGACCGCCAGATCGAGAACACCACCAGCAATCAACTCGCAACCATCAACTATTCGTACGATCCCAGCGGCAACATGACCAACGCCGCCGGCAACGGCCAGACTTGGTCCTTCACCTACGACGAAGACAACCGCGTGCTGTCGCTGCACTGGGACTGCGGCCTGACTGCCCGGAACATCGTCAACCGCTACGATTCGCTTGGCCGCCGCATCGCGCGCACGATGGACGGGGGCGAGACGGATTACGTGCTCGACCTCTCCGGCAGCATGGAGCGCATCCTCTGCGACCTGAACCCCGACAGCACCATCAGTTACTACGTCCACGGCCCTGACCTCTGCTTCAAAGTGGACAGCGACGCCAACCTGACCTGCTACCACGCCGACGCAATGGCCAATATCATATCGGTGACGGATGGCGGTGGAACGAACGTGGCTCAATACGCGTACGCGCCTTATGGCCGCCGCCTCGGCTCGACGAATTCTCAGCCCTTCACTCTCAACGCTCAACCATTCACCTTCGTCGGCTCGCAAGGCGTCATGGAGGAATTGCCCGGCCTCTACTTCATGCGCGCCCGCTACTACTCAGCCGACGCGGGCGTGTTTCTCTCCACAGATCCAATGAAGAGCATTGGACCAGGATGGAAGCCAGTGGCCTACGCGTACGTAGGGGACAACCCAATCAGGTACTCGGACCCGCTCGGCTTATTCGCGATTTTTCTGGGCGGAAACCTCACGGGCACCGCCACAGCCGGCGCTGGGGCACAACTTTCTGGCTCAGGGGGAATCATTATTGAAACCCGCGCGCTGTTCCGAGGGGACATCCTGAACGCAATTGGGATTTACGAATCTGGCTCAGTGGCTGTGAGCTATGGCATCAAAGCGGGGCTGGAACCTGGTGGCGAGATTGGAGCAGCGTGGGATGGTGGGTACGGAGTCCAATCCTACCGCGGCACAAGCGGCTATGCTGGCGGGTCCGGTGGAGCAGGTGCCAAGGCGAGTCTCGATGTGACTTACGAGCCAGGGACGTTTCGCGCGACGGGCCTCTCTCTTTCTGGTGGCTTTGGAGTGGCCTCAGGTGTGGAAGGTCACACAGGACTTAGTACGACGTCTGTTCAAAGCCTTGGGAGTGTCGTGAGTTCGCTGTTCGGGTGGGGCGGCCCACGCGGCCCCAATGGCCCCAGTCCCAACTCCACACCAAACACGGTCGGGATTCCTTCGCAACGGACCCAGCCTCAAGCCTCTTTTGGAAATGCCAAACCGACCTCGCCTGGCAGCTCGAGTCCTGTCCTCGGCAAAGTGGGCGGAGGCGGGTCGCTTTCCGGCCCCGCAGTGGGCGCGGGCATCGTCGGCAGCGTAGTGACGGCGGTCACGTCCACCAAAGGGAGCGCCCCAACTATCGGGAGCGGTTCAACCAGCAGCTCGGGTTCACTTTCGGGAAGCGGCAACGCCCCGGTTAGCCTCGGCAACGGCTTGCAAGGCGGCACTGCGGTCACCACCCTCAAGACCGCAGCGCCGTCAGCTCCGAGCGCGTCCCCCAAAAGCTCCGGCGGGACAAGTCCCGGTTCCGTTGTCGTTGGCCCTGGCCTGCTCTTCTTCAGTTGGTTGCTGCGGCGCTGCGGCAGAAAAAGTGAACCCGGGGACAATCCCAAAACCTGAACATGCAAACCGCACAACAGCTTCAGACCGCGTCTGTGCCCCGTCAGAGGCGCAATGGCAGGAATGTTGCCTTGCCGCGTGATCTTTTCGTGTTCTATCCCGAAATGTGGGCCATTTTGCTCGTGTTGGCTTTCTTCAACTGGCGACTTCTCCAAGGCGGTCATGCTGAAAGTTTCGTCGTCACAAAAACTGCATTGGCCGATGGAGAATGGTGGCGACTCCTCACCGCCCCGTTTGTCCACTTGACCTGGTATCACATTCTGTCAGACGTCTCCACGTGCCTCTGCTTTTACGCGAGCATGGGCGAACGCCGCGTGGCGATCCGCCTGCTCTATTTCACAGCGGCGGCTCTCGGCGGCACGCTGACCGGTTTCGCGCTCGGCAATCTCTCTGCCACCGTCCCACTCTGCGGGCTTAGCTCGGTTGTCTATGCCATGCTTGCCATCTCCGGTATTAACTTGATTCGCAATCACGGCAGACTGCGACTCTTCCGCAACGTGGGGATTCTCTTTGTTGCCTATGCAATCATGTCAACGTCCATTGAGGCTGCGACGGGCGTCCTCCTTGATCCCGTCTCCGCTGGGATCGTCGCCCTGCAACCAGTGCTTAACGCCGTTTGGCATGGGCTGACCGGAAGACCTCCGTTCAGCCTGGCCTCGACGGACTTGGTCGCCACCCCGATTGTCGTGTGTCACATCGGCGGCGTGCTGGCAGTGCTGGCGTGTTTTTGTGTTGTGGTTTCGTGCGAGCGAGCGAGACGCCCAGCGCTTCCATGCTCTCGCCTGAGTGGAGTACTCGCTCAGGCTGCCTCCGCGATCAGGCAATCCATCGTCCTCGCCAAAAATTCCATCAGCAGCTTTTTCCGCAGTTTCTTCGGAGGGGGGAAGAGTCCATGAAGCCGAGCCTCGCCAGTTTATTACCGCTCTGCCCACGCGACGCGCTGGAGCTTGAGACGGTTGCGTTGCCAGAAATGGACGGGGTCGCGATGCACGCGGGTCATAATGCCAGGAGCGCGGACAGCCATGTCCGCGAGTTGTCCACCGGTGCGCCGGTTCACGCGGACAAGGCTGTCCGCGCTCCGCTTTCAGGCCACCGCCACTTCCCGGCCAATTCACCGCAGCGGCAAGTAACGCACTTGTCCTTCCCATTCGCCGGGCAAACTACATTCGGCGATCAGCAGAAGGTCTTCAATAGCCGTGACCAAGGGAACGGCGCGCGGAACTTCAAACACACCCGGCATCGTCTTGCCCGCCGCCACCCGCGCGTAAGCGTGGGCCGTGAGGGTGGAAACATCGTGCGAGATCAGCACGCGGCCTTGTTGCGCCGCCCATTCAAGCACGGCGGGATCGTCTTCGCCGGAAAGCTTGGCGTCTTGGACGCAAATCACGTCCAAGGCGGGCTGTCGCCGCAACAAGCCGCGCAGGATGTCGTGGTTGAAATTCTCGTCAAGCGCGAGGCCGATCATCAGAGGAAGGCGGAGCGATCAGGAGCGTCTCGCCAGGAGCCGGGCGCGCACGCCTTGCGAATCGAAGCGCTGCTCATTTTCCTCGCGTATGGTGGAACACTCCGCCGCCCGCTGATCGAGATAGGCCGCCACTTTGGCCTGGTGCCGGAGAATGTAACCGAGCACGGCGTACACATCCGCCAGCGCCAGGCCGGGGTATTGCTGCACAATTTCCTCCGCCGTCGCTCCGCGCTCAAAGGCGTGGGCGACCGTTTCCAGTGTCACGCGCGTGCCGGCCACGCGGATGACGCCATCGGCGTTCACAGCCAGAGGCACCGGTTGCGTCTGTTCGATGACCAAACTCATGCGGGCAGCTTAATCCAACGGGCGCGGACTGACAAGCTTTGGAACCCATTGACCCTCGTGTTTTACACCCGAAACGTCGGGTTGGGGAACTCGGCCTACACGAGCGGGGCGGGGCCGGTTGTAGGCCGCGTGCCCTCACGCGGCCGCGCGGTGAGGTCGTGGTTCGGCAGTGCCTTCGGCGGTGGAGGCGGAGCAAGATGTGGTCTCGTCGGCCCCGAAATCCTGCTGGTCCTGCTTCTGACCCAACCCCGTATGCGCCGGGCTTACGGCCGTTTGATTTGGGCGACACTTAGATGGAGGAAGCCGTGAAATCCGCGCCCGCCAGACAAGTTGGCTCGAGCCAGGTAATGATGCCACTTGCATCATTTCTGGCGCGCGGCTTCGCGGCGATCGCCTTGCTCACAACCTTCAGCACAGGTGTTGCTCAACCCGTTCCAATCCTCACGCTCGTTACGAACGGCGACATCGTGACCGATGTCCTCACGAACAACTATAGTTGTGCGTGGGCTGATTACGACAACGACGGTTTGCCGGACCAGTTTCGCCCCGGTTATTCCGGCACCACGAACGTCCTCTACCACAACAATGGCGACGGCACGTTCACGAAGGTGACGCAAGGCAACTTGGTGGACTTTCCCGGCGTTTCCTACGGGTGCGCTTGGGGTGATTTTGATAACGACGGGTTCCTCGATCTGTTTTTGGCAAATCAAAGTGGCAATCCGAATTTCCTCTTCCGCAACAACGGCAATGGGACTTTTACCAGAATTACGCCCGCAGACAGCACCGCGTTCGCTGGGAATTCTGTCTCATGCGCTTGGGCTGACTATGACAACGATGGATTTCTCGATCTCGTTGTCGCCCCGGCTACTGACCCGGCGCAAAACAATTACCTTCTCCGCAACAACCACGATGGCACGTTTACGAGGATTGCCCGTGGCCCTTCCGGCGGAAGCGGATGGAATTCCTTGGGCTGCGCCTGGGCAGATTACGACAATGATGGCAGGCGCGACTTGTTGATCGCCAACATCAACCACGAGAATTTTCTCTACCATAATGATGGCGGTGGGACATTTTCCCAAGTCGGGTCCGGATCTTTCCCCGCCGACAGTGGTGCCTGGTATGGCGTCTCTTGGGGCGACTACAACAATGACGGCTATTTGGACCTGTTTTTAGCGGACTCGAAGCCCGGCACTGCGAACGCGCTCTACCGGAACAACACCAACGGCACATTCACGCGAATGACCGGCGCCGGGTTTCCTTTTGCTGGTCCGTCTGCCGGTTGCGCGTGGGGTGATTTCAACAATGATGGCTTCCTTGATCTTTTCGTCGCGGGATTGGGGGGCGGGGCTACCATTTACCTCAACCAGGGGAATGGGACTTTCGGGGCCGGAATCAGCTTGAATCACCCCGGTGGCGCGAACGCTGGATGTGACGTTGCGGATTACGATCGGGACGGATTCCTAGATGTTTATGTTTCCCATGAGCCGAGTGGTTTGCTTTACCACAACAACGGGAACGGCAATCACTGGACAACTATCAAGTGCGTCGGCGTATCAAACAATGCTGCCGGCATCGGAGCAAAGATCAAGGTGACCGCCACAATTCAAGGTGTGCCACGGCAACAGTTGCGGGAGATCACCAGTGGCAGCGGCTACGGTGGCCAGAACGGGCTGACAGCCCATTTCGGCCTGGGAGGTGCCGTGCTGGTCTCCCTGCTTCGAATCGAATGGCCAACAGGAGCGGTTCAAACATTCACGAATCTTCCGGCGGACCAGTTTCTGACGGTGAACGAAATTACGGGAGTCACCAACGTGTTCCACTCGATTTCTGGCCGTGTTGATTATGCGGGACTTGGCAGCGGTCCGGTAATCGTGACCGCCACACTGACGAACAGCGTAGGCGCATTGCTCAAGTTTACATCACGAGCGCAATGGCCTTCGGCGCCGGATTTCGGCTTCAACACGCTGCCGGATGGATTCCTCGGCAACTTGACCGCGTTTCTCGACATCAACCACAATGGCCAGATTGAATCCTGGGAGCCACGCGGCGATTACGCGCTCAATCCATTTGTGCTTACCAATAATCTGGCGGGCGCCAACATCGCGCTTGCGCAGCCGTTGCCGCCTGAGGGAGACGCGGATGCGGACGGTTTGCAGAATCAACTCGAGTTGCAGGCCGGCACCAACCCCACGGTTCCGGACACGGATGGCGATGGGTTGACGGATTACGAGGAAATTTTCGTTTACGGCACCAATCCGCTCTCGCCCAACACGGATGGCGATGGCATGCCGGACGAGTGGGAGGTGGACCACGGCTTGAACCCGCTCGTGAACGACGCCAGCGACGACGCGGATTTCGACGGCGTTTCCAATATTCAGGAATATCAATATGGCCTCTCGCACACCAACCAGCTTGACCCGCGCAATCTTTTTTCGCAGCCGGGCATCAGCGATTATGCCGCGTTCACCGGCGGTCAAATCGCCAACCGTTTCTTCTACGACCGCAAAGACCGTCTGCTGGGTGAAGAATCTTCACGCGGCCTTTCGTTCGCCTACGTCTATGACGGTAACGACAACCTCGTCCGCCAAACGGCGCTCTCCCGCGCGAGCGAGACCAATGGCCTGCCCGCACTCTGGCGTTTCCTCAACGGCCTCACCAACAACGCCAGTCCCTACGCCGATTCCGACGGTGATGGCTGGTCGAATTATCAGGAATGGAAAGCTGAAACGAATCCGCTCGACGCGAACAGTGTGCCGGACATTTTAGGTTTACCCGGAACGAACATCGCCTCTCTCTCGCTGCCGTTCACGCCGAGCAACTTCGTTGTTGGCGTCGGCCAGTTGGACGGTTTGGGCGCTGAAGAAATCGTCATCGGCGCGGACGGAAACCCCGGCACGAACGTAAATGTCCTGCTCGTGCTCACGCAAGCTTCCCCTGGCTGGTCAACGCAACGAGTGGATGTGGGAGCTTTTGGCATTACGTCCATTGCGGTCGGTCAACCGAACAATACGACGAACGCAGCGATTTACATCGGCACCCGCATTGCTGGCGGCACGGGCACGGTGATGGAAGTGAAATCCGTCAGTAACATTTGGCAGAAGACATTCTTGTCTAGCGGCAATACGGGCGAGGTCGCCTATGTGCTGGGAGTGCGACCAGATTATGGTGTTCTTGCGCAGCTTTCCCGTACCGACGCACCCGATCAGTCCTTGTTTAGCGCCACGGTTTCGCCGGGCAATTCTTGGTCCGCCGCAATGATCAACACGAATACATCTCATCGGGGGCTAGGGACTGTACCCAAAGGCGCCAATGACGCCGCAGGGAGCCCGGGGTTGCGGCTATTGGACGTCGGTGGAATCCAAGTCGGGTACCGTGCCCCTGATCCCGCGTATCTCCCGTCTGCCGGCCTGGTCTTGCACCTGCCTTTTGATGGCGACGCGAATGACACGAGCGAGAACCGGTTCATCGGAACTATTGTAGGGGCCACGGCAACGGCAGACAGATTCGGAGACGAGAACACCGCCTATTCCTTCGATGGCAACGATTATGTTTCGATTCCTGATAGCGATTATTGGGCGTTTGGCACGAGCGACTTTACTGTCGCCCTGTGGGCGCGGTTTAGCGCGACGAACAGTTCCATTCTGATTGGTAGTGACAATGGGGGCGGCACACAGAACAAGTGGTTGCTCATCTACGAGGATGGGCAGCTGCGCTTTCACGTGAATACTTCCGTTGGGCCACCAAACTATCCAGTCGAGGCCGGGTTTGCTCCCACGTTGGGCCGTTGGTATCACGTAGCGGTCACCCGAAGCGGGAATACGTTCACGATATATGTTGACGGGACTCCGGCTGGGGTTGGTGGGAGCGGCGTGAGCGTTCCCAACGCGGCGGCGCCGTTAACCATTGGACAAGCGGAAAGCAACTTCTACATGAACGGCGCTATCGATGACGTGAGAATCTACAATCGCAGTCTAACCGCTCAAGAATTAGCGGCGACTGCTGTGGCATTGAATCCCGTGATGCTTCAGGAGCCCACAGCGACGAGCATCCTGCTCTGGCGCGGCCATTCTCTGGCCTCCGGCTCTGCGAGACAGAGAAATAGTCTTACAATCTGCTACAGCTTTGTGGACGATAAGAACACGAACAGCGTAATGGAGCCCGGAGACGACTTCGTAGTTGCCGAGTACGCGGTGAACGGCACGAACGTAACTTTGTTGACACTTTCCCGCCAAACAATGACGTCGCCGACGTTAGCGCAGAGCTACGGATTGGCTTCCGTGAACTTGCTCAACACCAGCAATGAGGTCTTCTTCACCGGCGAGCCGGACGGACAGGTCTTCGCTTGGACGGCGACAGGCGCGACGAATCCGTTGCAACGCCAGTTGTTCAGCGGGCATCACGCGGGCAAAACGTGGCACGCGCTGGCGGGCGTTAAGACGTTGGAAGCCGGCGAGGGTTTAGTTGGCTTGCGCGTTGATCCGACAAGTCCAGCCCGCTGCGACGTAATTTTCTGGCCGCCGCAGACATCACTTCCACAACTGCCTAAAGTGCCGCAAACCGCCCCACTCGCCGCGATCCTGCCGGCGACCAACACCCTCTTGAGTTTGGCAGCAATCACCGCCCGTCTTTGGGACGCGGAAGGGAACGCCGCGACCCCCTTCGTGCAATTCCAGGTGTTCGGCACAACGAATTGGACCAACGCCGCCATTGTCTCTGTGGACGCATCGCCCTACAACCCGAGCGTGCGCGTTGCCGCATCACCCAGTGGAATCAACCACGCGCTGGTGTGGGATGCCTTGGCGGACCTCGGTCCGAATGTCGCCACCAACGTCCTCCTGCGAGCGCGCGCCCAAGACATCACCCTGCTGGGCAACTGGTCGGTCGGCACGCAGTTCCAAGTCAACACTGCTGCGAATCCAGACGCCGACGGCGACGGTTTGCCGGACTGGTGGGAGGATCAATACCTCGGCGGCACCGCCGCCAACCCGAACGACGATCCCGACGGCGACGGTTTCAAGAACTGGCAGGAGTACACCGCCGACACGAACCCGACGAACACGGCTTCCCTTCTGACCCTCAGCGTCAGCTTGTTGTCGGAAGGCGTGAGACTCGGCTGGCTGGCCGGTTCAAATTCCTGGAAGTATTTGCAGCGGGCGATTTCCCTGACCGAAACGAACGCGGCCTGGTTCAACATTTGGACCAGCCCGCCGCCGCCTTCGCCCGATTCCGGCAGCTTCACGGATTCCTTCGGTACAAACACGATGCAGTTCTATCGAATGAAAGCGACGCGGTGAGGGTGACGTGTTGAGCCCTCACCCCGTACCCTCTCCCATCCGATGGGCGAGGGAGTTCATACCAACTACGCGTGAATGTCGGTGGAATCGCGTGCCGCCCCTCACCCGGCCTTCGGCCACCCTCTCCCCATCCGATGGGGAGAGGGACAGGGTGAGGGGCTTTTCGGAAATTAATTTCGGCAAACAGCCTAGTGCCCGCGACGCTCCTCCGCTATGGTGGATGAACGGCACAATCACGATGCAGGGGGAACGATTGATCGGTCCCACGCGTGATTGAAACCCATGAACACAACCACAATGCCAGAGCGCCGGAGTGCGGTCGCGAGCCAGGACGAAGCACAGCCCGCCGTGCCTGCGCTAAACGCCCGCGCGCGATTCTTGCGCGCCGCCTCCTGTCAACCGGTGGATCGTACGCCCGCGTGGTTGATGCGGCAGGCGGGTCGCGCGTTGCCGGAATACCGAAAACTGAAGGAGATATACACCTTCGTCGAACTGGTTCAGAATCCCGAGCTGGCGGCCGAAGTCACACTCCAGCCCGTGCGCCGTTTCGGTTTTGACGCCGCGATCCTGTTCAGCGACATCCTCGTGATCCCCGAGGCGATGGGGCAAAAGTACTCGTTCAAGGAAACCGGCGGCGTGGCGATGGACTTTGCAGTGACAAGCCGGGCCGACATCGAGAAACTCTCCATCGAGCGCGTGGTCGAGAACCTGGGTTATGTGGACAAGGCGCTCCGGATCCTGCGTCGCGAGCTTGGCGATGAAACCGCCTTGATCGGTTTCAGTGGTTCGCCCTGGACCCTGGCGACCTTCATGATGGAGGGCGGCAGCGTTCCGAAATACAGCCGTGCGCTCGCCTTGTTCCGTGAAGAACCCAGGACCTATTCCGCGCTGGCTGAAAGACTCACCGCCGCGGTGACTGAGTATTTAAAAATGCAAATCACCGCGGGAGTGGACGCAGTGCAAATCTTTGACAGCCACGGTGGGCATCTCGCGCCGGCGGAATTTCAAGAAGCGAGTGGCAGATGGATGAGCCAGATCGTTCGTTCACTCTTGGCTGGCGCCTCACCCGGCGCTGTGGCGACACCCTCTCCCTGTCGGACGGGCAAAGGGCAGGGTGAGGGCAGCGTTCCAGTGATTGTTTTTTCGCTCGGCACGCACGGCAACTGGCCCGATTTGATTGCCACCGACGCCGACGTGCTCGGCATTGACTGGCAGACTCCGCTGGCCAAAGCGCGTGCGCTCATCCCCGAAGGCATCACATTGCAGGGCAACCTCGCGCCGTCGCTCTTGAGCGACGCCACACCGGAAGTCGTCGCGCGCGAAACACGGGTGGTGCTCGAAGCGATGCGGGGAAGAGCGGGGCACATCTTCAACCTCGGCCACGGTCTGCCGCCAACCGCGAAGCTGGAGAACATTGCCGCGTTGGTCGAAACGGTGCGGAGTTTCAAATGAAGACGCTGCAAGTTGATCTCGATCTGGTGAAGAAATACAACGTGGCTGGCCCGCGTTACACCAGCTATCCGCCGGCGACAAGGTTCACCGACACCATTTCTTGGGAACAGGTCTCCGCCAGCATCGAGGAGAACAACCGCACGCCGCGCGACCTCTCGGTCTATTTTCACATCCCGTTCTGCGAGACGCTTTGCTGGTTCTGCGGCTGCACCACCGTCATCACGCTCAACCACGACAAGGGCAGGGACTACGTGGACTATCTCGGGCGCGAGGTTGCCAGGCTCGCGCCACGTTTGCACAAGGACCGCAAAGCCGTTCAACTCCACTTTGGCGGCGGTTCGCCCACGTTCCTGCGGCCGGACGAAATCCGCCGCCTCGGCGAGACCATCCACAAGCACTTCACGTTTTCGCCTGACACCGAGGCCAGCGTGGAAGTGGATCCGCGCCGCCTTACGCGCGATCACATGGTGGCGTTACGCGAGATCGGTTTCAACCGCGCCTCGATGGGTGTGCAGGATTTCAATCCCAAGGTGCAGGAGGCCATTCATCGCATCCAGCCACGCGAGATGACGCAACAGGCAATGGATTGGATGCGCGAGCTGGGCTACGGCTCGATCAACCTCGACCTCATCTACGGCCTGCCGCACCAGACGCCGGAGTCGTTCAACGAGACGCTCGACATCGTGCTCACGATGCAGCCGGACCGCCTTGCGGTGTTCAGCTACGCGCACGTGCCTTGGATCAAGCCCGCGCAAAAAATCCTCGAGGACAAGGTCCTCCCCACGCCGGAGTGCAAGTTGCAGGTTCTCAAACTGGTCATCGAACGGCTCACGGCGGACGACCAATACGTCTATATCGGCATGGATCATTTCGCGAAGCCGGCCGACGAACTCGCCATGGCACAGCGCCACAAGCAGCTTCAGCGGAATTTCCAGGGCTACAGCACGCGGGCCGGCTCGGACATTTATGCGTTCGGCATGTCGGGTGTCTCGCAAGTGCCCGACGCCTACTGGCAAAACGAAAAGGAACTGTCGAAGTATCAGGAGGCGGTGGACGGCGGACGCGTCCCGCTGCAAAAGGCTTATGTCGTAACCGATGAGGACAAGATTCGCCGTGAAACCATCATGCGTGTGATGTGCGACCTCTCGCTCGACTTCATCGCGATGTCGCAAAGGCTCGGCATCAACTTCGAGCAACACTTCGCCAGCGAGCTCGCCGCGCTCGCGCCGTTCGAGGGCGATGGCCTCGTGAAGCGCACGCCCAGCGGTATCGAAGTCACCGACACCGGTCGCCTCTTCATCCGCAACATCGCGATGTGTTTCGACAACACTCTTGCGCCGGTTGGCGAGCGGAAACACTCGAAGACGATTTGACGCACCGCTTGCGCGACATAGGATTTGCTTCATGGAACAAACGGATCAGCAAGCGGACGAAGCGTTTCGCGAGCAATGCCGGCGGCAGATGGACCGCCCGTTGGCGCTGCGGATCAAGTACGGTTTCAACCGCGTTTACAAACCCGTGCTCGATGACGCGCCGTGGCGGTCCTTTGACTCGATGGCGGAGTATCGCGAGTGGTGTGAGAAAAACCTGCCGGAGTATTTGGGCTTCCAACGCGCGAAATGAGCGACCGACCGGAATTCCGCCCCATCCAGGCTAAAGAGATTGCCCGCGCGTTCAAAGACGAGGGCGTCGAGTATCTGTTCATCGGCAAGAGCGGCGCGATTCTGCTGGGTTACCCGGGCACGACGCAGGACGTGGACATTTTTCCAGCCCGTTCACCGGAGAATGGACGGCGCATCGTGACCGCCTTGCGGAAAATTGGATTTGAGGTCGCGGTTGAACTGGAGCGCGACATCATCCAAGGCAAAGATTTTGTGCAAATCAAGATCGGGCCGTTCGATGTGGATCTGGTTTTTGCGCCTGATGGTATCCGAAGCTTCGACGAGGCGAAGTCGCGAAGTTTGAGTGAGGGCATCTTTCATGTGGCGAATCTCCGCGACATCATCGCCAGCAAGCGTGCGAGCGGGCGCAAGAAGGACGAGGTTGAACTTCCGTTGCTGGAAAGCTTCCGAATTGAATTCGAGAGACGCCACGCGCCGCAACTTCGCCCGGCGAAGGATGTGGCGGCTCGGAAGGCGCACGGCCAGAAATGAAATCCGTCGCGATCATCGGCGCTGGCATCACGGGTTTGACAGCGGCGTTTTACCTCAAGCGCAAGGGCGTGCCGGTCACGGTCTATGAGGCGAGCGGGCGCGTGGGCGGCGTGATTCAATCCATTCGCGAGGATGGATTTCTCGCCGAGTTCGGGCCGAATACGTTGCTGGAAACTTCGCCCAAGATTGCGCAACTCGTCCGCGACGCGGGATTGCAATCACGCCGGCTCGATCCCGACCCCAAGGCGGAAGCGCGCTACGTCGTGCGCTACAAACGGCCCATCGCGATGCCCGGTTCGCCGTTGGGATTCTTGACCACGGAATTGTTTTCGCCCAAGGCGAAGCTTGCGGTGTTGCGAGAACCGTTCGTGCCGCCGCGGCGCGATGGCGTGGAGGAAAGCATCGCGCAATTCGTGGTGCGGCGGTTCAATCAGGAGTTTCTCGATCATGCCATTGACGCGCTCGTGGCCGGCATCTACGCCGGCGACCCCTACAAGCTCTCCGTCACGCACGCGTTTCCGAAACTGAAGGCGCTGGAAGACAATTATGGCTCGATGATCAAGGGCCAAATCTTTGGGGCGCGTGAACGCAAGAAGCGCGGCGAGATCGCGAAAGATCGCGCGCCGAAGTTTTCGTTCGACGAAGGCTTGCAGGTTTTGCCGGACACGTTGGCGGCGCAGCTTGGCGAGGCGGTGAGGTTGAAAACGCCGGTCACGAAACTCACGCAGACGGCAAGCGGGTGGAGAGTCACGACGCTCGCCGGCGAGCTTGAACACAGCGCAGTGATCTTCTGCGGCACCGCGCCCAAACTAGCGAACTTGCAACTTGAAGCGGGCGCACCCCTCACCCCGTCCCTCTCCCCATCGGATGGGGAGAGGGTGGCCGAAGGCCGGGTGAGGGGAACGTCGCTCGACCTGTCGCCGTTCTCGGAAATCCGCTACCCACCCGTCGCCAGCGTGGTTTTGGGTTTTCGCCGCGAGGACGTGGCGCATCCATGCCAAGGTTTCGGCATGTTGATCCCGAAAATCGAGGGGTTCAAAATCCTCGGGACGATTTTTTCCTCGTCGCTGTTTCCGAATCGCGCTCCTGCCGGGCATCTCACGCTCACGAGCTACGTCGGCGGCGAGCGGTATCCGGGACTGGCGTCGTTGCCGCAGGACAAGTTGGTCGAACTGGTTTGCGAAGATTTGCGCGTGCTGCTGGGCGTGCGCGGCAAGCCGGTGTTTCAGCATTGCGTGCTCTACCCGCGCGCGATTCCGCAATACAACCTCGGCTACGGGCGCTTCAAGGATTTGATGAACGAAATCGAAACCAAATCCCCGGGCTTGTTCCTGGCCGGCCACTATCGCGACGGTGTTTCGTTGAGCGACTCGATTGTGTCCGGCTGCAACGTCGCCGAGCGCGTGGAAAAAACGCTGCAAGCCGTTTCGTCAGCGGCATGAGCTGTGCCGGGTGTTCGCGCCCCGAGTTAATTGGCTGAGCCGGCACCTGGAATCTGATCGGATTAAAAACCATTCTGCGTAGCAATCTCTCGCACGAAGAGGTTCACTCGCGCTGGCGCCACCCAAATGCTTCCGGTTCCCGAGCGGACATCGCCAAGCGCACCCAGCGACGCCGGCGCGGGTGAACCCGGTTGATACGGCGGCATTTTCAGAAGCGTGCTGTGCCCATCGGCCGCAAACGCCACGCCGTTGCCCGAGTGTCGCACCATGCCACAAGTCAAATACCCGAGCAGATTTCCGGTGGCATTCCAGCCGGAGCGGATCTTCTGAAGTTCGGTGGCATCCATTGAGAATTGCCAGCTTTCGTACGGCTTCTCGAATACGGCGAGCATGATTGCCGGCGACGGAACTTGAGTGGCGCGCAGGCCCGACTTGTAGCTTTCCGTGTGGCGAAACATGTGTTCGTTAGCGCGGTAGCTGGCTTGAAATTGAACTCCTTTTGCCGTGGGAAACGTTTCATTCACGCGCTCGGCGGGACACCCATAGGTTTTTGCCGGCGCATTTGAACTTGCGCCCAGAAACGGCAGCAACGCCTGATGCCACGCCGTCGGATCAGTCCATGATGTCGGCACGGTGTTCTTCACGTTCGCACCGTAGGGATAATAATCGTTGAAATCACCCGTATAGAGCATCGTGGCGATGCCGAGCTGCCGAGCGTTGTTCAGGCAGGAGGTGGTTTGCGCGCGGCCTTTCGCTTTGGCGAGCGTGGGCAACAGCATCGCCGCCAGAATTGCGATGATGGCAATGACCACGAGCAATTCGATGAGTGTGAAAGCGGACGGTGTTTGCGAATCTATGTTGGAGTTCATCACGTGTGGCTCGGAACTCACGGTTGATTTCGGGTCGCGATTTCCGTCGCGAGTGGTTTGTTTTCTTTTATCAATTGGACGATCTCCAGCGGGCCGAGCGCACCTTCCACGACGCAGAGTTCGTCGAGTTCGCCGCGAAAGCGTTCGCGACGCGCGCCGGAGTCGCCAAGTCGGCAGCCGATCCAAACGGCATCGCGCACACGGTCGCTGACTTGAACGGAGAATCCGCCGCCCGGGGGAGAGGGCCGTCCTTCGCCCTCGAGTCGGCCGTCCACGTATTGCTTTACTTCCGGAAGCGTTGCTCCGTCCGCGCTGGGCACAAACACCACCGCAATGTGATGCCAACGGCCATCGCGCAGCGGCGTGGCGCCAAGCGCGTAACCGCGGCCGTAATCGGTGCGCAGCACGCCCACCATCCCTTCGTTCGGATTGCGATTCCAACCGATGTGAACCGGACGCGATCCGAGTTGTTTGTTCTCAGCCCACCAGGCGACGATCGCGTAGGCGGAGGAAAGCTGGCTGTCTTCCGGTACTTTGACCCAGAACGTGATCGTGTGGGCCGCGCTGCCGGAAATTCCCGCGAACGGCGCGCGCGCGTAAAGCTTTCCGTCGAAACGCAACGCCTTTCCGATCCGGCCGTCCACGCTGATTGTCGCGCGGTCAGTCGCCGCGGCATTTTCCAAGCGGGCGTCGAACTTTTCCTGCGCCCCGGCAAACTCGTCGGCTCTGAACACATCTGCATCTGCTTCATTCAACGACCAATGCACGTAACGAAACGAACTCGCAAAACGATCGAGTGCCACCGGCTGATTGAACCGCGCGAACATCTGTTCGCGATCGCTCACCTCGCTGACGCCGGATTGTTCAAAACGGCGCGCTTCATTTTCGCGGAGCAGCAGACTATCAAGCGCCGGACCACTCCGCGGTGTGGCTTCCACTTCGCCCTTGTGCACCAACACATCCGCCGCGCCGCCAGCGTAAGCGATCATTGTGAATTCCGTCCCGAGGTCCACAACTTCCACCGCTTCGTTGTTGATCGAAAAACCGATGGCCTCGGGCGGCACGCTCGCCTTGAGCACACCGCGGCGCAGCGTGGTGTCCCACGCGGAAGAGATTTCCAACGCGGCGGGGCCTTCGAGCACGACTTGCGCGCCGGAGTCAAACGTGATTTCGGCGAAGCCCTTTGCCAGCTTCAACAATTGCCCGCGGCGGAGGCCGTCGCCCGGAGCGGGCGAAGCGCCGACTTCCCATTCACACTGGCGTGACGCGCTCAGACGCGCGACGACTTCATCCGGCCGCAACTCGACAACATTTCCGCTGGGTGATTCACGATTGAACAGCCAGACAACAATCGCGAGACAAGCCGCGGCAGCCACCGGCGCGATCCACCAAAGCCAACTGCGCTCGGCCCTGGCCGGTGCGCTGACAATGTCCGGCTGATCCGCATGCGTTTCGCTGGCGTAATGACACAGGCTCGCCGAAAGCGACATCGCGCGAATGTAGAATTGTCGCGCTTCCTCGGAGCGCGCCAGCCACTCGCTCAAACGCGCGCGTTGTGCTTCAGTAAGCCGGACGTCCACCAGCGCGTTGCACAGTTCGTTCAGTTCCAGAATTTCCTTGTCCGAAAGCATCAGTGCGCTCCTTCGCTGGCCAGTTGGTGAGTAACGGAATCAAAAAGCAATTTGCGCAGGCGGTTCAACGCCTTGTAAGCGGCATCGAGCGAGCGACCGGACCGCCGCGCCGCTTCGGGCACACCACCGCCCGGTTCGTAACGGGTCAGCAACAGATCGCGATCGCGCGGATGCAGCTTGCGCAGGCAATTCATCAGCGCTTCGTGCCGCTCGTCGGTTTCCGGTTGCAACGTGGCGGCGGTTTGGGCGATGGCATCCACGATTTCTTGATTGAACACGACCTTCGAGCGCGCGAATTTCTGCCGCGCATAACGCACGCGCCAGTAAGCGATTTGGCACGCCCACGCCACGAAGTCCGTCCCTTCCTCGAACTCGTCAAACTTCTCGCAGATGACAACGCTGGTGTCCTGCAAAATGTCCTCAGCGTCGTAACGAGCCGGCACAAGCGTGTAGATGTAGCAATAAATCTGACGTTGATGCCGCGTCATCAGCGCCATCAACCGCTTGCGCTTGTCAGTTTCGCTTTCTGGCGATTGGCTCATATCGTGCGCGCCGTCTCGGCGAAATTGTCCGGTTCACTTCTCCGATTTGCCCGGCTTCTCCGTTTTCTCGCTCGTGTCGGCCTTGCTGCCTTTATCGCTTTTGTCCTTCTCGGATTTCTCACCGTCGGCCTTCTTCTTGCCCACCGGCGGCTTGATCGCGGCGATCTCGTCATCGTCCATTTTGTCATCCTTGTTCGTGTCGAACCGCTTCAACGGGCCTTTCTTGTCCGCCGCAAAATCCTTCCTCAAAGCGTCCTTCTCCTCTCCGTCAATGACACCGTTTTTGTTCTTGTCATACTTGGCGAACAACTTCGCTTTTGGTCCATCCGCTTTGGCCGCGAGCACAGGCGCGCTCGTGAACACAAGCACTGCGGTGGCGAGGAGCAGAAAGGCTGGTTTCATGACATTGAGTTGGGCATCCAGCCGCGTTTGCTGACGCGGCTCTCTGCTACCTAATAGCACTTGGCGTTCGCCTTTGGACAGGGCGAATTGCCGCGTCTCCGGCTCCTCGGTTCATCCGAAAAATCTGAGGCGCGTTGTCCCAAATTCACCGCGCCGCGCTATTACAATATCGAAGCTGAAGCGATTTCAGAAGATGGCTTTATGAAGAAACTGTTGCTCGTTTCATTCCTTGCGGTTGCCGCCCTTAGCGTCTCCGCGCAGACAATTGCCAAGTGGACTTTCGAAACCAGCGTGCCGGCGGGAGCGCCGGGCGCGGGCGTCTGGCTCACGAATATCGCCGCTGAAATCGGGTCCGGCACCGCTTCCGGTTTTCACGCCGGAGCGGCAACCTACAGCAATCCGTCCGGAAACGGCTCCGCCGAATCTTTCAGTTCCACAACTTGGGCCATCGGCGACCTTTACCAGTTTGTTGCGAGCACTGTGGGCTACTCGGGCACAGGTTTCACGTTTGATCAGGTCAGCAGCACGAGCGGTCCACGGGATTTCGATCTTCGATACAGCACGGACGGCAGCACCTTTACGACCTTCGCCAGCTACATCGTGAAGTCAAACGCCGCGCCGAACCCAGTTTGGAACAGCGGCACGTCCAGTTCGCTTTACACCTATGCATTTGACCTCAGCAGCGTGACGGCGCTTAACAATCAGCCCACGGTATATTTTCGCCTGGTGGATGTTTCTACCGCGTCCGCCGGCGGAGGCGCGCCGTCAGCCGCAGGAGCAAGCCGGCTGGACAACGTTGAAATCGCTGTGGTTCCAGAACCGTCCACGGTTTCATTCATCGTTGTCTGCGGGCTGCTGCGTTTGATTTTCCTGCGACGCAGACCGTGAGCGAAATCAGATCGGTTGTTTGTGCGGGCCGGAATGTTCTTCCGGCCCATTCTTTTTCAAATCGCAAACCGGTGCGCTATCGCTCGATTGGCGGAAGGCCAATCCCGCCTACGCCAGCGTGCGTCAAAGTCTCCCAAACCATGTGCTGCTTCACCCCAGTCGGACGATTCGTTGGCAGGACTGCAGCAATTTTTGGCAACGGGTGGCCGAGGCGGTTATGGAAATGGTTGAAGGCGATTTCCCACGTCGGCTGATTTGTGAATTCCAGATTCTCCGGCACAGGCGCGTTGTGCGGCGGTAAATACCGCGCTTGATATTCGAGCGCGGCCATGAATCGCTTGCCCTGCTCCGCGTAGAGATCCAAGCCTTGTTGCCCCGCCGTTTCCGCAGCGTTCACCATGGCAGAAAATCCCATGTTCGCATGTCCAGGATCACGACACGTCTCCTGCAACAGTCCGTCCACCAGCGGCGTCGTGTATCGCTTGTTGCCCCAAATCGCCATCTCACAACCGGCCGGTTGCACCGGTTTCGCTCCGTCGCTCGAAAGATAAATGTAAGCCGGCGCGCGGCCACGCCACATCTTCACGCCAGCGTCGAAAATCTCGCGGTCATCGTTGAAGACGCCGATGTTGATCAACGCCTCGCTCATCGAGAGCTCCTTGTTCCCATTCTCGCACGAGCCGCCGATGATCGAAGGCACGTACTGCTCCTTGAGCATCTTTTTGAATTGCGCGACATCCTTTTCGGACCAGCCGGCGTCCGTGTAACGAATGATCTCTGCCGCGCGCGGCCAGACTTCGGAGGACCAAGCCGCTTGCACCGGTCCATTCTCCAGTTTGTGTCCGCCGGTCAGCGTGTAAGACCAGGCGTTCATGATTTTGATCGCGTTCTGCGCGTAAATTTTGTTTGCGGTGAAGAACCAAAGCAGCGCCTGCGTGTAAGCAGCCTGAGCGTCGCGCCGCTCGTCCGTGCATCCACGATTCGGATTGGAACGCGGTCCGCACTCGCACGTCTGCCACGGCTTCGGCGTGTAATCCAGTGCGCCGAACTCGCTCGCTTTCGCCGTCTCGAATGCGGTCTTCCACGGTTCTGCTCCGTTTGCGATTTTTTCCCGCACGAACTCCAACTGCGCTCGGTTCACGAGCACGCCGGGATGAATGAACGGTTTCGCTCCCGTGACGGAGGTCGCCGCGCGATTTGTTTCGGCAGCCATCCCGCTGAAGCAACGGGCGAGGCTGAAGACGAACACCAGAAACGAATTCATTCTTGCGCCGGCGAAATTGATCTTCATTTGTAGTAAGGGCCGAGTTCGTCCACGAGCCGCGCTTGGAGTTCCTTGAAATCCAACCGTCCGTTCTTGCGGTAAATGATTTTTCCTCCCGGCGCGATAACGACGGTGTGCGGCAACGGTCCGGGCCACTCCGGATCGAGCGCCTTGACCAGCGTATCCATGCTCGCGCCGTCGTAGAGATAGTTGTTCGAAGTGCGCCCTTCCGCTTTGAGCGAGCGCTGAACGCGATTCGGCGTCGCCGCGTGTTTTCGCTCGAGAAATGCCTTTGCTTTCGCCTCGTCATTCGGGTCGTCCAGGCTAATCGTGATCAACTCGAAATCGCGATTGCCAAGCCGGCGCGAAATGGAAACGAGTCCGGGGAATTCGCTGACGCACGGCACACACCAAGTCGCCCACACGTTGATGAGCCGCAGCTTTTTGGTATCGTTGCGCGCCAACGCGGCTATGCCAGCGGCATCAATCGTTTCCAGCGACACCGGCAACTTCCTCCATTGCTCGTCCATTTCCGCCACGTCGCTCATCTTCGAGAGCCATTTCGTCGAGCAGCCCATCACGCGCGTGGTTTCCACCGGCACAGGTTTGGCCCCAGCAACGCTTCAATCGCGTTGCGAGTGTCGGGCGATGTCACCGTCGCGGGATCGGCGAAGCGCGAATCGTCAAACCGGCCCGCGTAACGCAGTTTCCGTTCGCGGTCGAAAAGAAAAACGTGCGGCGTGGCGATGCAGCCGTACGCTTTCGCCGTCGCTTGCGTGTCACCGTCGTAGAGATACCGGAACGTGAAACCTTTTTCCTTCGCATAAAGTTTCATGTCTTCGAAGCTGTCCGAGTATTTGCTGTAGCCCAGTTCATCAATCCGGACGGCGTCGGGGTGATTCGGATTGATGGCGACGACGGCGACGCCGCGCGATTTCATCTCGGCGTAAAGCGGCAACAACCGCTCCTCTGCGGCATGTGAATAGGGACAGTGGTTCGAAAGAAAAATGACCATCAGCAAGGGCGCGTCTTCGAAGTCTTTGAGCGAATTCGTGCGGCCATCAATGCCGGGCAGCGAAAAATCGGGCGCGCGGTCGCCAATTTTCAGCACGTGCGCGTCCGGCGGCAGATCGGACGCATCCAATCCGGTCTTGCTGCGCCCAATGCGTTTGGCCGTGTCTTGCGCAACGGCATTCGCCGCGAGGACGGCACAGCAAAATCCGGCGAGTATTCGCAGCAATTTCATTTGGGCGCGTGGCTCATCTCGACGAGCCAGATGTTGCGGAATTGAACAGGATCGCCGTGCTCCTGCAACATGAGCGAAGCAGTGGCCGCTTCACCGAGCCGTTTGGCCGCCCCGCGCACGGAGGGAAGTTCCACTCTGTCTGCCAGCATCACGCCGTTCATCACCACAGTGGCGCGCGGGTTTTCGGTCTTCTTGCCGGCGGCGTCGAAATGTGGGGCGCGAAATTCAATGTCCAGCGTTTGCCACTGAAACGGCGGCAGGCTGGCATTGATTTTTGTTGTCGGCGCGTCGGGAACATTTCCAAATCCACCGCAGAACGAGCCTTCGAGTTTTCCGTAACTTTCGCTGATGCCGACTTCATAGCGCGTTTGGAGATAGACGCCGCTGTTGACTGGGCCGAGCGTGCGAAACTCGACGTGCAGCCTGAAATCTCCGAAGCGCCGTTTGGTAATGATGGAGCCCGTGCCGGGAACGACTTCGAGGACGCCATCCTGCAACTTCCAGCCCGTCACGGGTCCGTCCATCTCTTCCCAAGCTTTCCTTTTTTGCTTTGCCCACGCATCGAGATTCGAACCGTCGAAGAGAACAACGGCGTTCAGCGGCGGCTTTGCATTTTCCGTCGGGGAATGCCGGACAATTCGATTCAATTCAAATGCCTCGTCGCCTCTGCGGAACTTGAGGACGCCATCCGCGAGTGTGCCGCTCCAGCCATCGCTGCTGAAATTGATTGCTTCTCCAGCCACTTGGCCGCGCGGAGTGGCAATGATTTGATCGGGATGATTGAACTGCTGCAACAAGTTCGCGCGGAACTCGCCGTTGGTCGCCGCAACAATTTGCGCCACGCAGGATTTTCCCTCCCAATCGCCGGCGATTTCGCTCGGTGCGGCAAACAACACTCCACTCGCGCCTAGCGCCGCGCAGCACAACCCAAAGCACACGGCCCGTCGCATAAGCCTCATTGCAGCACGTCGGAACGTTCACGTGATCGCTGCGATGGCGTCCTGGACTTCTCTGAGAAACTTCGGCACCAGTTCGCGGGGCACATACTCACGATTCGGCATGGACAGAGTTTCGATGGGGATGTAACCACGATACCCGCCAGCGATAATCAATTTGATCAGCCGTTTCAAATCCGTCCGCACCGTGCTCTCCTTGCCGAAAGGGCTTTCCTTCACCTGCCAATTCACCGCGAAAGGCGTGACCATCTCCATATCCACGTAAGGGTCTTTCGTCATGTAATAACCCGTGTCCACAATCGCGCCGCACCATTCGGAATCCGCGAGCTTGAGCAGCTTGATGTGCTGTTCGCCAGTCTTCACGAAATCGCCGTGGTTTTGGACACCGATAATGACGCCGTATTTTTTCCCGTGCTCGGCGCACTCCTTCAGATTCGCGGAAATCCATGCCGCCACTTCGTCCCACGTATGGCCCTTTGCAATTTGATCCCAGCTTGTGTCCCGCTTCTGCGTGTCCACGAACACGCGCAAGACCGGTGCGCCAAGCTTCGCGGCGACCTCGACCCATTCCTTGATGTGCTTCACGTCAGCGGCCCGATTGGCCGGGTCGGGATCGGTAAAATTGTTCCGCACGCCTGTGCCGCTGATGTCGAGCCCGAGTTGGAACGCGCGGCGTTTGAAATCGTTCATGTACGAATCTTCCGGCACATTCGGATAACCTGGAAAGAAATAGCCCGTGGCATCCACGGCGTCGAAATTGTGTTGCGCGCAGAACTCCAGCAGGTCGAACAACGACATGCCTGGTCCGCGACCTTTGACGTGGTCGTTTAGTTCCTTGCTGAACGAGTAAGCATTGAGCGCCAGCTTGAGCTTCGCTCCGCCGGTTCGCTGGATCGGTGAAAACGCCGCGGTCGCTGCGCCCGGCGTCGCAGTAGCGGCAACGCAAAGCGGCAGCAGGGAAGCGCATTTCAGAAAACTTCTTCGGCTGTGGCTGTTCATGTGTCGTTTGGATTCCGGTTGGCCGGACAATGATCGTGAGTCGTCGGGCTTGCCAACCTTCAAAAACAAATAGCACGCGTCCCCAGATTTGGGACAACGAACTTCTCCGCGTTCGCAGTCGTCTTCGTGTCCAAATGCGCTCAGCGACCGCTATTAAAGTGATAGATGAGCCTGAATCCAACCCGCAGGCGCCCAGCCGGGCGCCGTGTAAGCCGGCAACGGTCGTAACCCGTTACTCGGAATTTCGTTTTTCCTCCATAAGCGCAGCGCTCTCGCAAACAACCCAACCATGAAGCCGACCAAAACCATATCCACCATGTTCGTCCTCGTCGTTGTCGCTTGCCAATTGGCCGAATCACGCGCGCTTGCTCAACTGCTGACGCTCACCGGCACGAATTACGCGCAAAACTTCAATGACGTTGGGTCGAGTTTACCGACCGGTTGGACCGTGCGCACGGCGGCCAGTGCGACTAGTCTCGGCACGGTCGCCGCATTCTCCACCGTGGCAGCGCCGTGGAAAGCAGCGACGGCAGGAACGTTCGCGAACTTCGCCTCGGTGACCAATGACGATGGCACGCCATTCATCTCGACTGAGGACGCGACGACGCAGGCGAACGCGACCAATCGCGCGCCGGGCATTCGTCTCAGCAACGGCACCAGCCCGGGTACGGCATTCGTTTTGGGAATCACCAACACGCTCGGCTTCACCAATTTTCTGATGGATGTGGATATTCTCACATTGAACACGAATTCTCGGCTCTACTCGTGGCACGCGGAGACCGCCGTCGGGGCGGCGCCAACCTCGTTTACGTTCCTCGGCAAATTCGTGGACTCGAATGTTTGGGGCGCGAGTCACCTCTCATTCGCGTTGCCGACCAGCGTCAGCGACCAGGGCGACACGCTTTGGATTCGCATCGCCGTCATCACCAACGCGTCCACCACCGGCTCGCACGATACTTGGGGCATTGATAATCTGTCGCTCAGTTGGTCCGTCGTTCCGCCTTCAACCAATCCGCCAAGCATCAGCGGTCAACCGGCAAGCATCAATCGGAACGCCAGCGGATCTGCTACGTTTTCTGTCACAGCTTCTGGCGGCGGCGTGCTGCACTATCAATGGCGGAAGAATGGTCTGGACCTTGCCGACGGTGGCACCATTTCCGGCGCGAACTTTTCCACTCTCACTGTTTCTCCTGTGTATGCAGCCGACGCTGCCGACTATTCAGTTTTTATCACGAACAATTTCGGCAGCATAACCAGTGAAGTCGCCGGCCTGACAGTAAACGACCCGGTCGTGCTCGCACCGCCGGTTAGTCGCACAAACCTGGCGGGCGACAACGTGAAACTCACGGCCAGCGCGGCGGGGACTTTGCCCTTGAGTTTCCAATGGCAACGTAACGACGTTGATCTACCCGGCGAATCGGGGACGTTTCTCACCAACACGGGAACCAAAACAATCACTCTGACCAACGTTCAGCCAGCCCAGCAGGGAGCATACACTATCGTTATTTCAAACACGCTTGGCGTTGTGACCAGTGCGGTGGCCAATCTAACCCGAATCCATGCAGTAGGAAGTTGATTTTTCATGGGATTACCCGGTGAAAGCCGGACGATTTTCTACTGCATTGCAGTTGGGGATCGGACTCAAAATCTTTTCCCACAAGCGTCGCCACCAATCTCG
>Ga0247727_10003659_pt1 | contig 33679 bp, 47 predicted proteins | sample WisWelCaveWW1625_FD_202498 | JGI IMG/M metagenome (GOLD analysis project Ga0247727, IMG submission 202498) | Biofilm microbial communities from Wishing Well Cave, Virginia, United States - WW16-25 | ecosystem: Environmental > Aquatic > Deep subsurface > Groundwater > Cave microbial mat | place...
GGCTTAGTTACATCTTTGGCATTATCAATAAAGTCTTTTGTTTGTTTGTCCATAACATCCCCTTTGTGATTCACCTTTGAGTCAAGGTGAGTCACATGAGTCACTTCTGGTCATCTGACCGAGCAATGCTCCTATAAAGAAAATTGTCTCATAGTCATTTATTACCAGCGCAATAGGGGATTAAATTAAAACTTGACTTCTTAAACTGGCCGACCGTTTGAATCGTAAGCCCAATAGGTGATGATTGAGACGCCTCTATCCATAAAATCAAAATGACACATTGAATTATGAAGGTCTAAACCAAGTCCCAAGATAGGATGTACGGTCTTATTCTCTAAAACCTTGGCTGCCACTTTTATTGGACTCACGTTTGGAATAATAATGTCCACAGCGACGGCTTTTAGGTGGGCACTGTTTTTGGCCCCGCCTACTCGTTCGTTCTCATCTGCGCTTCGATAACCGGACGTTACCGTAACATTGCCATACTCTTTTTCTAGGAAATTGACCAGATTGATAACAGACGAACTACATTTTGCGATTTTATCTTTGTTGGTAATCATAGAAGGAAAATTCCCGTAGCAATTCCAAAAGCAAAACCCAAGGCTATATTTGCAACGTCCTTCGCGGGTATCACCCAAAGAATCATTTCTTCTTTTGCCTCAACTTTACAGCGCCCTAATTTTTCCGATAAGTCATCGTTCGCTTCGACGTACTTAACGAGTTTTTCTTGACAGACTTGGAAGTCTTCACTTTTTAGGATTTCTAGTTTTGAGCAAGTTCCAGCGTGTAATGAGGTCGACATCAGTAGGGCGAGGAATAAACAAGAACCTAAAAATAGCTTTGATAATTTTTGTAAGCACATTAAGCCCCCCTTGGATTATTTATTTATTTACCGTAATACTTGTCTTTACCGCTTCAAAAGTAATGAAGCCAAAATAAATGAAATTACCAATATTAAAAACTGTGTAGACATAAAGTTTTAAAATCTCGTCCTGTAATAATATCATCAGGATTCCCGATATGATGACATTGAGGAATTGATAAAATGACTTACGGCTCTCGGTCATCTTGATAACAAGAACCCCTAACGCTTTCAAAAACTCTTTTAAAAATTCAATCATCCTACACGCTCCCAAATCTCTGGGTGAGAGTATATACTTTTTGCTATCGTATACGGAGTGGTAAAATCAGTTATCCTATTTATGTCAAAATCAAAGTTATCTTTTTCGTGGGCTTCGTTAGTTAGCTCTGAACAGTAATCACCATTCTTACCAACGCCTTTAAACATCCAATCAATTCTCAACCCACAAATAATAATTATTAAACCTATCGCATACCATGAATAAGGGACACCAACCCTAGACATTAAATGCTGTCTTACTCCTTGCTCATTAACTACCTTTCGTCTCCAAACTTCATAATCTTTGGTAGATTATTCGCTTTCAATAAAACAACATCGCCTACTTTTTTAAACATATTAAAACTGCCTTTCTGCTCTAAGAATTCCTTTAACAATAAACGCCGATGGAACTGTCCCGTTATAAACAGTGATTCTTAGAATAGCCCCCGCAGGTATTTCTCCTATTTTTGGTGATAACAATTCTATCGCTTCGGGTATCAACTCAATAACAGTAGTAAATATTCCAACCACCGCACCATTAACATGGTTGATAACAAAAGCTGTCATAAACGCATCAGAAGGGACAGTGATTGACGACCAAATCTTAGCCAATGAAATTAACATATCTGCACTAAATTGAAGGTCTCTAGCAATGCTCGCATCACCTATCCCTAATTGAAAGTTAAGACGTGCCCCATCCCCAACGCCTTGATTGTCTCCCGCACTTGTAAAATAAACACTTGTGCCCATAAATTCCCCTTATGTATTAATTGGTATCAGTTTAAATAATGTTGATAGATAACGCTCGGTTGCAAGCACGCCTGTCCTAGTTGCAAATTCAAGGTCAATAGTACGACCACTTTGAGCGGGCACTATCACTGACTCATCAGAAAAAATATCTGTATATAATTGGTCTGTAACCAACATTCTTAAAAATGATAATTGATTAATCCCTTGTATCCTCACAACCCCAGTAGTCGCCGCTGAATCTGTTACCGCAGTCACGTCTTGAACCCCAGTATCGCCTGCTTGAAGCGTAGCCCTAATTCGCCTGCCCACAACCGCACCAGAAGGCATAATAGCTGTCGCAGTCCTACCGCCAACACCATCTTGATTAACGTACGTTATTGCTAAAGTATCAGCCGTGGCAGATAACGCCGTAGTTACTTCCGCTTCTAATATTCCAAAAAAATGCGGTACGGGTGCTGAAAACCCTGAATCAGTAAAAACATTCGTGCCAGTATTAAACGAACCAAAATTTATTTTTTCCACAAGCCTAGACAATCCGCTTGTATTACCAGCGAACCCGCTAAATCTAATAAGATTAAATGCGTAACCAGCAGGAACCGTGTAACTTAACGCCATCACATATTCGTTAGCCGCAATCGTCGCAATACTTGCGTTTGTATAATTTATCCCTTGTGATTGAAAATTTGTCTGCGGTTTATGGGAGACTTTAATATCTAACCCAGAAGTCAATGTCACTTTTGTGTTCAATGCACTTAAAGTTGTTTCACTTGCTCTAGTGCTAAGTGGGACATCAATATCTGTATTTATCGCAATCAATTCAGCCAACACCAAAAGCTGTGTCGCTTCCGCATTTCTCGTAGACAAAGCAACATCTAAATCAGTATTGATTGCAGTTAATTGGGCTAGTATTAAAAGCGAAGTAGCTTCGGTAGCTCTCGTTAAAAGAGTGGCTTGGCTTGCTCTTGTTGATAAGGCCACATCAAAATCAGCATTGATTGCCACTAACTCTGCTAACGCCAAAAGCAACGTGGCTTGTGTTGCTAGTAATTCATTTCCATTTTTCTCAACACCATCTATTATCTGTTTCATGTCCGAACCTTTAAAACCACATCGAGCAGACACGCCCCCGCAGTCTGGCTTACCTGAACAGTAATATTATCCCCACCATCAAAAGCATCATTAAAATCCAAAACAAAATTCTTTGCCATAGTGTTATACCCGTAATTTAAAACAGTAGTGTCAACCGAACCGCCCCACAAAATTGTCCCTTGGGCACTTAAAACAGTAATTGTTTTTAATTCCGTTGTGGAGAAATTTAATTCCAAAGTATCAAAGATAAAATCTTTTGGTAATGCAGTAGTAACGCTGTAAGCGGAAGCCTGTAAATTAAACCCTAAACTTTCAATCGCATTTTGTACTATCAAGAATTCCCCCCCTGCCCATGGGATTAGTTCGGTCTCAACATCCCCACTAAGCGGTAGTACAGACACCCTTAATTCGTAAACACTTACTGGGTCTGTGGTCTTATCTAACACCTTGATAATATCATTCCTACGCAGACTTTCTTTAACAGAATTAAAGAATCCGTCCGCGCTTATTGTGTCTAAATCATCAACATCCCCGAGATAACTCCATAATTGGAATGAGACACCGCTCTTAACATGGCTCCCAATATTCCCAAATTTTTTAGGCTCAAACATTATTTTTTCTTTTCTGAGCCTTGACCAAACCACCAGTAATAGAATTTCCCAATCATAGGAATATTTGACCATGTATCCCAGTCTTTAATATCCCTGGGTTTTTTATTAAACATTCTCCCGACATCTTTATAAATATCATCAAATAATTTGAATGGCGGCAAAATCTGCCTGCCGAGCGCTGACATCAAACCTTCTCGTCTGGCTTGATATAAAACCCATTTCTGGAAACCGAACATTTTAAAAATATTATTCACCATGTAATCAGTAGGCTCAGGACTTCTTCCTAATAGAAAATCTTTTATCCAATCAGCGGAAGCGCCTGTCAGCATCAGGAAAAACATTAACCGGCCAAGATTGGCAACGCCCTGTAATTTGTTATCCCCGATCTGTTCAATAACTTCTCTCCTCATAAAATCCATACGTTTGATGGTGAATGATTTTAACGCATAAAATACACGCGAATTACCACCGGATGTATAACCCTCTGGCATTTCACTGAGCGATACCGGCTGTAATTCGGCCAATTCGTTATACATTAAATATTTTACATTTTGGCTTATATTCCCAGTCTTTAAATCATCCATAACTTGGCCTGATTCTTCGCCAAAAATATCATCCATTTGATCTTTGAATTCTTGGTTATTTGAATTCGCCAAATCTTTATATTTTTCATAAGTAGCATTTACGAAAGTCTCTTTGCCTAACTTGTCCATAAAAGCAAACCCTGTCCATTTTAAAAGTTTTTCTACTGCCTTACTGCTAGATTTTGCGTCTGTAAACTCTTGTGATATTTGCTCAAATCCTAAATCTTTTACGGTAATCCCCTTACCGGAAAGACTCGCAGCCAACCCTTTTAAAGTATTGAATACGCCCGCTTTATAAAGAGTCACGCCCATATCTTCCAACTGAGTGATCGCCGATATCGGGCTGCCAAGCAAAGTAAGATAATTAAAATCCCTGTATAAACTCCAAATACCAGAAACACCCTTAGTATTAAATCTGCTTTTTAAAAGTTGCTTTGTTAATTTTTCATCCTGGACAGTAATGTCACCTTGTTTAATCATTTCATTTACAACATGCCCGATACTCTTATCAATATCATCTTCTGATTTTCCAAAAAATCTTCTAGCCTCTATCGCATCCGCCATCGCGCCCACATAATCCATGATCGCTTGCGCCGAATCTTTATAAAAAAGATTCAAATCGGGCGTGAGTTCAATTATCATTCGTTCTTTGGTAAAGCTAGGCTTAGAAAGTAAAATCTTTCCATCCCCAAACCCCCTGATTAATGTACTAATAAACCCAGCCTTTTCTTCATCAGTCATTAACCTGCCTATTTCTTTTTCTTTTTCTTCTATCTCAGCTTGTATTTGCGACCATTGGGGAGTGCCTTTTATGTAAGACATAAACTTAATAGGGTCTTTCACCCTTCGCGGGAAATAATTAATAAGATATCCAATCCCAAGCTGGACATCGTTTGTCTCGTCGTATATTTCTTCTAATAATTTAACAACTGCATCATATTCATTACGCATTCCCACCCTGTCAACAATCTCATTTATTTTAATAATATCCGAAAGTTTCAATGCTAAATCTAAAGTTTTCATATCTTCTAACTTTAATTTATGGAATTTCTCGACAAACGGACGAATAACTTCCAGCCCTTTCTTCTTGCCTTGCAATACTCTAAAATCAAACTTTCTAATTGCCTCTTTTAATTTCGGGCTTATATCCCCCAACCTAGTACTAATAGGCGTTAGTTTAGAACTGGCAAACTCACCAGCAGACTCAAAAGCGTCTCTAATTGCGCTGTCTTTTTCTGTGGCAACTAACAAATTCAAATCATAAATACTCTGAGGCGTAGCAGGTTTTGGCATTCCTCTAGTTTTCAATACTTCCGCAGTCCTGCTCTTTTTTAATCGTTCTTCTATTTTCTGTATTGAACCTTCTATATCTTCCCCTTGCATTTCAAATTCAGTTTGTTCAATATTCTTTTTAACGTACTCATTAATAAATTGAGTTTTAGAACCAATTTTATGAAGTTCTTCCAACACTTGTTCTTCTGTCATATTCAAAACATCAGCCCATTCATCAAGCGCTTGTGCGTTAGGATTTTTAGTTCTTACAGAAATTGGCACGCCATATCTATCCATCATTCCTTTCGATTCCTCAGTTAGCCTGATTTTTTCTCTAAATATTTCAGAGATAGGTAATTCATTAAATGCCTTAACCGCTTGTTCTTTAGCAAGTTTTGTGCTGATCCCAGAAATAACTTTCAATGCCTCTACTTCCGCTTGAATATCTTCCAATTCTAATTTCGCTTCGGCACCATATTTATCAATCAATTCTTTTCGTTTCTTTTTTATTTCTTCTAGCTTTTGTTTGGCGTTTTGAAATAAAGTTATGTCTCTTTCTTCTATTTGATCTTTCTGCTCCTCAATCGCTTGTTCTATTGTTATATCTGAGTCAATTTCTGCCACCCTATCAGCGGGAATACTTAACATCTCATCATAGAATTTTCTAATATCATCATTTAATTCAATTTTTAATCCAGCAGCTTCCTGAATTGATTGAATGGTTTGATAAATAGTAATTAACCATTCTTTAAATCTTTCAAAAGCATCAGCCAATTTTTCATTTGGCGCCTTACCTTCTCTTAAATACATCTCAAACCCAGTGGCGAAACTTTCTTGGAGTTTCACATATTCAGCGTCCGTTAATTCTGTTAATGGTTTGTTAGCAACCGTTGCCCATTTGAATACAGCGTCTAATTCATCGGGGATATTTTTTAAATAGTATTGTAAGAATGCGTGGGCTGATTCGTGAATGAAAGTAGAACGGTCTGCATTTTTAAAAATAGCGATTAGGTCTGCTTCGGGGCTAAATGCACCACGTTTACCTTGAAATAATGGTTGCCCAGCCATTACAGATTCCTTCATTTGCGGAGTTATTTCTAATCCATGAGCTGTAAATGAAGTTATTTTTTCGCCATCTTTTAATTCAAATTGCATGTCCTGACGTTCTAATGTTATGTCCTCAACCTTAGAGTCAAATTTCTTCCCAAACTTATTCGCATAATCCACAAGAATTTTGTCGTAAAATCCTTTCATTCCTTCGCCACCGACTTGAAAACTCTTCCCTTCTATACGACCGCGATATTCTTCATTCTCTAAAGGAACAAGAGAATCACCTTTATTCTCAATAATATCTTTTGAAACATCTTTGCCAATCAAATCACTTAATTGGCTTTCAGTTAAATTTTCCTTTGTTATTTTTTCGACACCGTTTTTTGTGCCGATAACTGCATAACTTCCATCTTTATCTTTAATGTATTCAATAGCGTCCACTTCTTTTAATAACGCTTCTTTATATCTAACAGCCTGTTGCTCTCCAGTTGTCCAACCAACTTTGTCATAACCTTTTTCAACTGCCTCACGCATGATTCTTCTAAATGCCAATTCATGCCATGTCTTTTTAAACGGCGCATCAGGGACGCCTCTAGCCCCCTCGCTAAGCTGATTAACTTTTTCTTGAAGTGCCATTTCTTTTGGAGCTAATTCTTCAATGCTCTTTTCTAATTCTTTTATTTCATCTTTATATTCGTTAGCATTAACAGCATCTTTATAATCATTTAATTTCTTATATTTTTCTTGAAGCTCTATCTGAACTTTTCCCCATTCTTTTTGATATTTATCGAATTCTGCCTTACCTTTTCCTTGATATCCTTTTTTCCTACCTGCTTGATGCCAGTCACTTTGAATTTCTTCAACAAATAAAACCTTATTTCCATCATTATCAACACGATCATTTAAACGAAAATGTGCCAACACATTTCTTTCATCCCAATGACCGCCCTTATACATGCTTTGAGAAATAGAACTACTTCCAAGGAGCTTATTTAATGTAGCTCCACGTTTCAATTCTTCGTTCGTAAGGGGAATGCCACTGTTATATTTATCATTTAAAGCCTTCAACTCTTTTTGATCTTTGCTAAGATTAACATCTGGAAACATCATTAAAACTTCGCGGTAATTTTCGCCGCCAGATAATTGCCATCGTGAGAATTTTGTTATACTTTTTGGGGCATCAGCCTCTCGCTGTAATCTAGCCAATTCGTTTATAGCTTCATGTGGCCATTTATAAGATAATTCTGTCCCATATTTTTCTATTGATTCTTGTCTGAATCTATTTAACGCATTTAATTCTTTAAATTTACCTTCTTCTTTTGTGATTTCTTCTAATTTCATCTCATTAGATTTTAAATGATTAAGCAAAGCCTCTTTTGTGGGCTTCGGGTTTGCTTTTAAGAATTCATCCAATCCTGACCAGTCTTTTTCTTCTTGTTTAATATCTTTAACAATCCCTCGAACCTGTTCAGCGGTAGCAATATTCGGCATCTTTTCACTCAGCGTTTTTTGAAGATTAGAATAAAACATTGGAGTTTCTTTGGATTGAAACAAACCGCCCGCAGGTACAGCCTCCATTCTCTTGACTACAGGAAGAATTTCTTTTGAAATTTCCGTTCTCGTTTTCCCTGTCCTAATTGCGATCTTTTGAATAGCCGCATCCCAAATTGCAATATTCGCGTCAAGTGTTTCAGAAGGAATGGCTTCACCGACCATAGCTTTAAAATTTTGAATTTGCTCTGTGTATTCCAATCCATCGGCTTCTATTTCCTGTCTTTCAATGCCATTGACCAAGTTTTGTTTTTGGGTTTCTGATAAAGCCTGTACATTCGCTACGTTCGCTTGAATTTGTTCAGGATTTTGGCCCCTCGTGACCTTATCCAAAACTCTAGCGCCAGCAAGGGAAGTCCCGCCGAATAAGCCAATAACGCCAATATCAATGAGCCATCTATCTGGGTCTTGATAATGAAATAAAGCGTTTGCCAGTTTGTCCGGCGTAATTTCGCCATCTAATCCCGTGGCTACAGTAAGAAAATCAGATAGTCTTTCCTCTCCCAATTCTTCAAGTAACCCGTCATATCCCCAAGTCGCTACGCCTTTTGCAAAGCCCACGCCCTTAGTCTTCATTGTTAAATCGTCAAGTTTTGCCATGAACCCTTTTGGAAGCCTGGCTGTGACTTGATTCTTAAAAGGTTTAAATAAGAATGCGCCAGCCATTTCGGTCGAATTTTCAATCCAAGTTTGACCGATTGCTTTTAATACCGCAGTCGTTGGTTTAATTGATGCCTCTTTAAAGAAAGCCTGCCCCTTATCAGTAATCGCAAAGCTATCATTTACATATTGGTTAGTAATGTTTTTCCCAAGTTTTGCATACATCACATAACCGGTAGTTAATGTTTTGGGCGCAGCCGTTATGAGTAACCCTCTCGCTGTGACCTGGGCAGTTCTTTGTATTCCTTTTTCAATTAATTCTTTAATGCCCTTTTTCGCGACCTGCGCGGCCACTTTCCCACCTACAGCTACCGGAGCTAAACCACCCCATGACGCAGCAACCGTAGCTAATTCAATAGCGAACTTTGGCATCTTGGCAAAGTTATAAACAATATTTCCGCCAAGACTAAATCCTCTTATCTGCATCTGCGCCTGGGTATCTAAGTATTTATAAATTAACGCCTGTTCTTCGGGAGTTGCACTTTTGGGATCTTTTTGTATTTTCTGCATAATCCTAAAAACATTTACGTCTTTTGCAATAGATATCGCATCCGCATAAGGAACTACGTCTTCCAACCCTTCACGATAAATAAACTTTCCCGATTCAAGCATCCCTATTGGCCCAAGTTTATTTATCTCAGCCAATTTATCTGGTGTGTATAAATTTTGAAACCACATCCCATTTTGTTTTACAAAATCAGTCCCGCCATTTAATGAATCAACTGGCACGCCACTATTCAATGCCTGTGTATTTATCTTTCCAGTATAAGATTCAATCGGCTCTCTGTTTTCTGGGATAGTGCTTAAATATTCGACATAGTCTAATTGCTTTGCAAATAACCCTTTATCCGGCTCTTGATAAGCAACGGCAACCTTTTCAGGCTCTTTAATTGGCTCGATAGATGTGACTTTATCTGAGTCTATGTATTCAAGGATATCCGTAGGTATTTCATTGGCCATTATTTAACCTCATTTGAATTTGAGTTTGAAGGTTTGATAAAGCCACCTGATTATTATATTGAAGCAAAGCATTGTTAGCATATTGAATCACCTTATCTTCTTCACCTTTTGGCACAGTGAATTCAGGCACAAGATTTTTTACATATTGAACGTAAGAATAATTCGAGGCCTTAGTAGCAATATCCAAATTATCTGTTGAATTTATGTCAGCATCCATTTTTTTTAATTCAACCAAAGTATTTCGATAAAGCTGCGCCTTAATCATTTTCACATCATCAGGATTTTTAATATTTAAAGTATTAACAATATTGGCAACATGGGTATTGGTTTGGAGTAAAGAAGTATCCGCCATTGTCTTTTTGCCAATCCCAAACCTTTTAAAGAATCCTAAATCCAAACTAGAACTTTCAATTTTGTTAGTAAGCAATGCCGAAAATTTTGCAAGTTCTTTGTAATATGCATCTTTATCGACGAACTGATTCTCTGATTTGAAAACCTTATCATAAGTATTAAGAATAGATTCTAAATTATCTTTTTTCCTGTTAGTAATAACTCCATCCTTTAATTCAAATTCGTTTATATCTGTCGCTAAATCGATCTGTGCTGTCCTATTTTGAACTAATTGCTGCGGGGTTGTCTGATAAGTAATCACATTGTCCAAACCCTTAACCAAGTTAGTGTAAGCCTGTTCATCTAATTGATATTTCTGCATCGTGAGCTGCTTGTTCTCTCTAACATCCTCAAGCACATCTACAACCGCGTTATAATTTGATTGAATATGATTCTGTGCATAACCCATGATTGAGTAGTAGCCCATATTTTCGTACCGATCTCGAAACATTGCCTTTTGAGTATCGGTATAAACAGGGTTTCCATTGCTGTCATAAGCATTTCGATTCTCATATTGTTTTTTAACAAGTAATGTCGCATCGTTGTATGCAATAGCCCTTCTAACTCTTTCAGGCTCGGTTAAATTTGTTTCCTCATAACCAGCCTGGAATGTCGATCCTAAAACTTCAACCGCATTATCAGAAGTCGCCAAAGCTAATTCTCTTTGCCGGTCTACCCAAATTCTTTCCTTCTTTTCAAACTCATTTCTTTTCACACGTTCATTTACACCCGAACCAAAAATCTCAACTTCGGCCATTACCCTAGCTTTCTGGGGAGAATCAGGCACACTTGCATAAATAGTTTTAAGTCCCTTATCCACATTCGTAATGTAGGCTTTATAATCGTTCGGGCTGGCTATTTGAGCATTCGTAATGGTTTGCTTGGCTTTCATTTCAAGTAAATCAGCCAATGACTTTTCTTCTTTGGCTTTGCGTTCTAAGAATATTTCGACATTCTTATCAACAATCTCGACACCTTTTTGCTGTAGTTTCCCAGCATATTCCATGATCCCAGTATCGGGGGCCATTGGCTTTACATCAGCCTGAACTTGCTCTTTGTATATTTGTGCCATTATGCCCTCGCTCTCTTAATTAAAGTCCTGACATATTTTACATCCCCGACTTGTAATCCTTTTATTTCTTTTTTCAACAAAGCATAAACCTGTTTATCAGTCATTCCTTTATCAATCGCATCTTGAATCGGTTGAATTTTAATTTCAGGGATAGCCGTATTCTTTTCAACTTTCGCCACAAGCATAGGATTATTTACTAAGGTGATTGTCTTAACGCTCGCAATATAGTCCTTAGCCTCTTGCTCAGTAATATTTAACTTATTAGAAATAGCTCTAGGGTCTTTGCCCTCTTTTACAAGTTTATCTATTTCCCTTTTTACTTCGGGTTTCATTTCTCTTATGTTTGGCTTCACTGGCTGCTCTTTAATTTCAGGCTTTAAAAGCTCGGTGGTAACTTGACTGATTTTAGGTTCTTCAATCGGAATCTTTTTGTCAGTAGGCTTCGGAACCTCGCCAGGCTTAACTGGTATTTCCTCTTTTTTAGGAGGCAATTCCGGCCCAATAGTCTTTTTGTATTTATCGAATACCGCACCTGCCGCACCAAAGCCAGAGATTAAATCACTGATTTTGTACCAGAATTTAGCGTCCTTAATACTTTCCGCACCTGCTCGAATTCTATTCGCATCAACTCTTAACAAGTCTGCTTGATAGGCAGCGTTCTTTTGTAACTGTGCGATATCTTTTCCGAAGGCTTCCGAGGACATCTCTATATTCCCGCCACCTTCGCCCACTTTCACATGCCGCCTAGATTGACCATAGGTATAACCACCCACCGCTTCACTAAATTGCTCTCTCATTAAATTAGCCTGTTGTTGTGACTGTAATTGCATATTGCTCGCTACATTATCCTGATAATCTGCCTGTAATTTTAATTTTTCATAATCAACATCCATCGCTGTAAAATTAAGAACAGTAGATGCGATCTTGGAACCACCAAGCAATGTAGTGTTTAGATTTGCTCCTGAAAAAATGTCTAATTCTTCGGCCATAATCTCCCCTTATTTATCTCCAAAGTTTAAGTTAAGCAGTAAACTCAATACTTCTACATAATCAAACGTGCCAGTAATATTGAATCGACAATCCCTGCCATATCCTGTCACACCATAGAAATCATATCGATCATCCGCTTTCTCTAAAGTTTGACCGCAAAATGTTAATCTGGGCGTATCCGCAGTCGTGATCGTCGCCTTGGCAATTCTCTTTTCGATATTCTCAGTCTGGCCATTAATCGCAATTTTGGTGCTTATTAACTCGTAATCAAAATCTAACCCGATAAATATCGGAGCCGTAGGGACAGATGTTAAAGTTATTTGACCGCCTTTAACAAAATAAGAACCAAAATTTGTTTCATCATTGAAAACGCGGACATAATAACCGTTGTAATCAGATAGCCCAGTTATCACGTCACTCAAAGACGAATCTTCTATTGTGTTATCTGTTCTTTCAAATTCAAGTTTTTCCAAATAAATAACATCTTTTCGATCAACTAAAACATAGGTATCGCTCACAAGATTTGTTATATCTATAAAAAGGCCATCGGTAACAAACCTGACTGGTGAATTAATATCCTGATCCAAAAGGATACAGATAACTACCATCGTGCCATCTTCTTTTGGCATGTAAATAAAATTCCCAACGTCTTTACTTGAATTGTAATCAACCGCAATCCCTATTGGGTCTTCAATTAAACTTGTCAAAAGAGAAAATGAACTGGAAATATAATTCCCTTGATCGTTATTAAAAACAAACCCCAATAAACTCTTACCATTCTTTTCCACAAACAAAGTAGTCCCTGCGATATCCACCGGCTTGATTGTGTCAATAGAACCATTCGATGTGCTTTTAATAAAAGTTATCGTATCGGGAGTGGTAGAACCTTCTGGGATAATCCATTCCGCACCTGCGGTAAATAATTGGATGCCTCTATTTGGATAAATATTTACAATTTCATCCACTTGCTCAGATGAAATCGTTGCTGCGATCCCATCATTTGCATAATTCCCCACATTCTCAAAAGTATTGAATTGCCCCACCCTCGAAGCCCATACAGTATTAGGTTTCCCTTTAGAGCCACCAAACCAAAGCCTCTGGTCGTTAAACATACAAGTCGTCGGCCATCCGCGCGTATCACTCCATGCAATTTCATAACCTGTGATATATTGCCAGTCCCCGGAAGCTATTACGCTTGTGTCATAAAAAGGTATTATTGTAAAACCCTGGACTTCTGTTGAACTTAAAAATTCAGTGATTCTAAGCCTTCCCCCACCACCATCGATTATTTGGCCCAAACTTGCAGCAGTAAATGCCGCGCCACTGGCGGTCATTTTCACAGTTCCTTCTTCTGCATCCGGAGTTAAGGTGAAAGCAGGAAAACTAATAACTTCGGATTCAAATAGAACAAAAGGGATATCTTCTAAAGGAAAATCAGAAAATGCCCATTGTATTTGAACCTTTGAAGTCACCAAAGGATTTGTAGTCGTATGATTTAAAGTCAATTCATCAACCGTAATCGATACATTTGGATTAACCGCAGTAACTATGGCCAATTCTGATCCCGCAGATGAAGAAACAATAACCTCATCACCCACCTGGAATGCAACAGTATTAACCATAGTTAAAACAATATTGAATCCAATCGTGGGGTCATTAGTATACGGCTCGCTTGCAAATGATCTTTGTAATTGCTTTACAGGCATCTCAGGATGAGTGAAAACCATTGTATCTTCCGCTTGAGCAGTTTTTAATGTTCTAAAGTAAATATCTAATAAACCTGTAGCTACAACCGTCGCTGACAAGACATCGTCATCATAAATGTCAATGCTTTCATTTTTTAAAACCAAAACATATTTTTGTTGATTATTAAATACAAACGCTTCCAATTTTGCAGTTGTCGAAACAGGGTTGTCGTAGGCCGTCCAGTTGTATAGGACGAGCCGAGAATTAACTAAGGTAGGAGCATAAAGTCTCAGGTATCGATAAGAATCGTTAATCGTTGTTATAAAATCCTGTTCAGTATCAGTCAGCGCGTGATCGCCTAAATTAGTCCAAACAATCGCGTTTTGACTTCCCTGGACTTTAACTTGAACTAAAATATCGTCATAAGTAAATGCAAAATGCGCCGAACTCGTATAATTCGTACCGCCATTTGTTATAACCGTGCTTGTAACAGTCCCCGCAGTATTAACAATCGCAGTTATTACTGCGCCACTCCCGCGCGGGTCTAAGACTTCCAAAGTCAAATTATTCATTCCAATTCCACCATCAATAATAATCACGCTTGTGATAACACCCGCCGTAATAAAAACCTCAAGGATAGGCTGCCTGATTTGAAAGTAAGCATTTTCTAAAAATGATTTATAAATATTTATTGACGATCCATAATCAAATCTAATAAGTTCATTTGTCCCACCCGTTGCCGCAGAAAAGAAAATATTATTAAAATCGGTTATGTATGAAGTCGTCCCACCTATAAAATTTGTAACGGTTGGAACCAGTGCCAGTTTATTCGTGGCAATCTTATCGATTCTTTTCGTGCCCCCACGCACCCTCACTGAACCATAAGGGCTGCTCACCATGTTTTTAATAAATGACGCGGAAGAATCCAAGATAGCGATATCTTGTCTCTCTAAAAGTTTTTCGTTTATCTCGCCCTTGCTGAATTTAAACTTCTTTTGTTTTGATTGAGGCATGTTTAGCCTCTAATTTGCGTGAATGGCGATGCCTTAACAATCCTCGTAGGGTCTTGTTTTGCGTCGATATTTCTTGCAATGGATAGCATAAATTGTTCTTCTTTAATGAGTTTTTCCTCTAACTGTCCATCACCCGTCAGATTGAAACAAAGATCAACTGCCAATTTATATTTAAAGTAATCCACAAAATATTTTGGGAATTCAACCTCGTCAACTATTGCCTGATACCATAAGAATACTTTCGCAGCATCAGTATTTATGTATTTTGGATAAGATTCATATTGCCTAATCGGATTCTGATAATTTGGGTCAGTAAAAATATTTCTTATTGTCAGCATATTAACAGGAGTCGTGTAATTGTATTTATACTTGTCCGTATCATCAGCCACAACCTGGCTAGATGTTATTTCAATACGCCGCCTAATAAATCTCCATGAATAACCAGAAAGACACGCCAATAAAGTAGTGCCATAAATCCGATTTACTTTTTGGACAAGCTCGCTTGTGGCATCGTTAAAATCGATCTCATCAGGAACCCCCAAAAGAAATAGGGCCAGATTTTTTATATCCGGCGGCTCTTGGCCGAGTGAAGACCCATAAAAAGAAATTCCGTATAGCGCCATTCTTCATCCTTTGCCTGCTCTTATTTAAAAACTACTCTAGCCAAAACCCCCATCACAAAACCACCCACGCCCATTGCGCCAGTTAAGACAGTGATAAATCGCTCATGCCTCGAAACTGTCTTTACCATCCCATCATCACCCATTAATATATTCTTTATTACGGCAATGTCAGAAGCCATTTGATTTATTGTTCTATTACTTGCCATTGTTCTACCCATATCATTCTCTGTAAAATATTTTTGAACCAATAACAAGTTTATCTCTATCAGCAATCATTTCATCCACATTAGCTTCTGTATAAGTTTGCGAATAATCACTTACTGCCTGCTCTGCAATGAACGCAGTTTTTGCTTGTGCATCAGTTTGTCCGGTCGAAATAACCGCTTGTCCTATTTTATTTTTTAATGTCCAACTCATGTTAAATACCTCGCTTTTATTGACCAATCTATAACATTGCCCACGACAGTCATCGTTCCGTTAGCAGTTACTATCGTTTGAGTGGCAGAACCGCCAACTAATTCAGCCCCATCACCATCAATAGTTTTCGTTAATCCATCTGTGTTTACTATAAACAGTTCCCTGCCTAAACCTGCCCCAGAACCTATGCTGGGCAAAGTTATAGTAATCGTTCCAGTGCAATATAACGCTTGGTCAGAAGGCGATACTGTATAATTTGCACTTACATCAGTGAACCCCGTTAATGTTAAAGCCCGTCTAAAAATGCCTGCTGTGCCTGTAATTGTTTGAGAAATATTATTCCCATAAGCAAAGAATCCTTGAACATTAAGGGTTGCGGTTGGTGCAAAAGAAACGTTGTAACGAGTGAATCGGCAATCAGTTAAATTAGTCGCACTAACGGTAAATAAAATACTAGAACATCTAAAGAATTCAACCGTGTCCCATGTGCAACCATCTACGTTTATTGCAATGCTTGAATTCAAAACATTGACTCTCGTTATATTGCAAACAGAAGTTGCGTTAGCTCCTACCGAAAATGTACATGAAGAAAATCTGCTCCTCATAATGCCAACCGTCGAACCGTTTGCACTTTGACCAACATCCGCATTCATTTCAATCACGGAACTTTCGATATTAAAACTTACAGGAGCGTTGCTTGAATGAGCATAAGAAAAACCTCTGATAATAGAACTTCTAAAAAAAACACTGGTGTTATCCCCAGCTAAAAAAACAGTAGAACCGCTCTGCACAAAATTGCTATGAAATTGACCGTTAAGTCTATCGCCATCAAAAGTCCCGTTGTCGAAAGTATTTTCTCGAAATACAGCACTTACACCAGCGTTTAAAAGTCCGACGTATGAACCATCTGTATTTATTTTATTGTTATAAAATTGGGCCCTATTTATCGGATAATAATCTAACTGCCAGCTTGGCATTTTATTATTGAATTGGTCATAAACAAAATTAGTAGAGCCGTTATCTGAATTGTAATCAGCGTCTAAATAAATATGAATATAACTTGAATCTGGTATCGGCACATTTAGCCAATTCACTGCGTCGCCGTCTGGCTCAGTGCCTACAGCACCTGTTAGATTTTCCCAGTGTTGCAAATTCCAAATCACAATCTCACCAATCGCGGGCGTTAAAGTCGAACGCCATATCCCTAACTGACCTGCATAATCTAACTGCCAATCAGGCACATCGGTTTCAATCAGACATTTCTCCTCAAAAGCATTAGTCGATACTGCTCTTACAATAATTTGCTCTGTAGCATTATTAGTAGAGTTTATTCGATAGTCTGTAACACGATATACTTTTCCAACGACTAAAGAATTTGTGCTTTTTAATGTTTGTAAACTAGCCGCCGTTAAATCAAAAGGGGTCCCCGTAAAACCATCAGCAGTCACTACCCCATTAACCGTTAGTGCCCCTTGTATCGAATATGTCAAACCATTTTTAATTAAATTATACGCCATTAGAATGTCCTCCAATTACTACCATCTGAAATCACGTCTATTGCTTCATCTAAAGCTGTAAAAACAAATGTCAAAGCCCCATCTATTGTTTGTGCCCCAAACGCATCAAGTGTTGCTGTGTTAGTTATATTTATTGCTTTTAAACGATAAACCTTGCCAGTGATTCCTGCCGCTGTTGGCAAATTGACTGTAACCGCATTTGCAGTTGCATCAATTAAAATCACATTATCTGTTGATAGTGCCGTATCACTTAAAACCGTTGCCGTTCTTACTGATAAAAAACTATCGCCTTGAGCTAACTCGTCAATCGCATCCTGTTTAGTAGTTGCGGCAAGCCCAGACAAGGTATTGCTATACGCTTCAAAATCAATAGCTTTCCAAACAGAACCACTGAAAAGGAACATCTCATTGGAGTCAGTATTATAAATAATCGTGCCAAATCTAGGATTTTCAAGTGCATTCATCTCTGCCGTAGTGAGCGGAGTCATCTCCAACATGAAATCTTTTAATGTTTTTCCCTTACTCATTTTATACCCCTCAAATCGGCAGAGTGCCGTCTAACACCATTACGTCAACAACCCCAGCAGTCGATTGATCTAAGTTTGCTCCAACACTTACAGCTTGCACAACTAAAAGACTCCCACTATGCACATAATCATTATTCGTATTATTTGACATGTTCAAATCGCTTACCGCCGTAGCCACATTGAATGAATTACAATATCTAGTATTAAATCCAGATGGCCCCACAGATATTTTATATTCAGTGATTCCCGTGCCCGCGAACATGGTTGAATGTTTTACAATCGTTTGTGCATTAAAATATTTCCCACCAAAACTTTTAAGTATTAAAATATTCGTAAGCCCTGCGGTCTGAAAAGCCGTATGACTAAAAGTATATTTTGTGAAAGCTAACGTACCGTCCGATCCAAAATTCTGCCAAGTCGCACCTGCATTATTCACAAGTCCGTTTATATTGGTACAACCCTTAGTAATTAAGTCTCCATTATTATTTATTGTCTGGCCGTTAAAATCCATTAATCGGCAATCGATAGTCGTGCCCGCGGGGAAAGTAGTCACCGCATCAGAATAACCCACAGTAAATCTATACCCGCCAACCGCCGCATTGAATGTATTTGAGCCTGCGAAATGCGGTGACACAAAACTACCACCATTGAATGTAATCCCACCGTAATCTAAAAAGAAAACATGAGAGGCCTGTATGTAAGGTAAAGTCGCCTGTGATACCTCGCCAGTGTGCATGAATAAAAAGCCCGTGATTGTAGATAAATCAACATTATTTCGTAACTCGCTGTAATTAAATAATAAAAGTGCCGCCATATCAACTGCCGCACCCACGCCAGAAAAAATCGTTCGATAAGCTATTAATCCTTTTAAAACATCTGTATTAGCAAAATTTGTAAACTCACAATCAGTTACAACGGCCTCGTTCAAATCAGCAACCCAATCAACTCCTATCGTCCAAAGTCCTGTGAGTATTGTTATTCCTTCAATGCCTACTATTTGTATGTAATTATTTATAACGCCATTCTCAGAATTCGTTCCTGATATTTGGATTCCCCAACGATTAGTAGCAGAGCCTTTGGTTATTTTCGCGGCTCCCAATTCTCCCAAATGTGTCCCTGAAATTGTAATTAAAACAGATGTACTTGCAGTTATTAAATATTTAGCGCCGCCAATAAGAATTGTGCCATTAATCCAATGATTATTAGCCCTGCCATCACTTGGGATTGTGAATGTACTCGTACTAGGTACCGCTGTAACAGTAGTCACTTCGAATAAATAATCATTTGCGGCTGTCCAAGTGTTAAATATTTTTCCTGTGACGGGATTAGCCGTAGGATGAACTTGAACTATGTTTTGTGGAAGTACAGAATCACCCGATCCGCTTAACTCTAGTTGAAGTATTCTATAATCATGGGAAGTTATTACTAAAGAATTATCTACCCCTACTTTTGCTTCTAATGCCTGGATTGCACTCGATTGAGTATTTGTTTCTACCGCAAGAATATCGTCGATGTTATCGAATTTGTTCGGGAAATTATCTATCCCCGTTGGAAATACCGTTCCTGAGGCCATAAATCCCCTTTTGTGAGGGGGCGAACTATTGCCCGCCCCCTATTAAATTTACGGATTAAACGATGTCAAAATGACAACCGTTGCCGCTCCATCAGTAACTGCACTAACCCTGTAAACTGAAATCGATGTGAAATCAGCAGTAAGAACTTCAATGATGTCTCCTACTGATAATCTGAAATCCACAAAAAAACCAGCACCGGTAACTACGTCATTGGCCGCATTGTGATAAAACCATTTGCTTGGTACCACACCGGCTTTTACATTGTTAGTCTGAATCGTTAAATTTTCTCTATTGAAAGCCATGATTTTCCTCCTTTATTTTAAGGGGCGGGTTTTACCCCGCCCCATTTATTAGTCTAAAGTATGAATGGCAGCAATGCCGTTCGCATCAATACCAACCGCACCAGCAGAATAGATACAACCAATCTGCCATGCTAACTTCTCGGCAATCCAATCAACCATCGTTGTCATTTCCTTACCGATGGCCAAACCTACAGCCTGTTTGTGATAAGCAAAAGCATATTGCTCGGTACCAGCAGGACGAGGCAAGCCACCTTCAGTTCGGGAACCAATGGTGATAAATTTGAAACCATAAAAGGTATCAATCTCACCTGCGACCAATGCCTTAACGGTATTGAAATCAGACGATGTGACAGTGGTAGAACCAAGGAACTGCTCTTTTTGACGTGCAGTATAGGTGATTGTGCGATCTTCCATAGGCACATTGTTACCATCAAAGTAACGAGCCGCACTCTGAACCAAAGACAAAGAGAAAGCCGCTGTACCGTTACCGAAAGTATTCCCAGCAAAAATTTCAGCTTCTATCGCATCGATAATCAACTGGTCTTCTCTGCGTCCGATTGCTTTAGCGCAAGTTTCGGCGATAATTTTCTTATCGTCAAAGTTAATCTTTTCGATATCCAGAATATCTTCGTAATCAAAAGCATCCCAATCCTGTAAAGTCACTGTGACTTTATCGCGGGCAGCATTCATCGCAACGACATCATTCCCACGATTATGCTGAGTGGCAACGCCAGCGCCAGCAGTCGGGAAGCGGTGAGTAGAACCTACTACACCAGTTTTAACACGAACAGTTTCACGTAATGATTTTGTAGCTTGATACGCAAGTTTTACTTCCGCATCAAACGAATCAATAAATACGTTTGTGATTTGCATACTCATATCTATACCTCCTATAAAATATAAACTAAATCAGTTTGCACCAATGAAGCCTATGCTTTAATAGGGGTCTTAACGAGTAGCCCTAGCCTCGGGATTAGTAACCTAGGAATGGTAGCACATCCTAAAATTAAAAATCAATACGATGCATCCATGAGTTTTCCAGGCCGTCCGCTCTTTGCTCTCATTGCAATAATCTCTTGGCGTCTCATATTCGTGGTTTTCACATCCAAATATTCCTGCTTTAACTGAGCATCGGAAGGCAATCCAGCTAAGCCGCTAACAGTCGTGGGCATTCCACCGGCCCCGCTATACGCCTCTTTAATCTGATAAATCGCATCGATGGCATCCGCGCCCTGTTCTTCCATTAATTGCAAAAGCATGTTCTTTGTTTTCGCATTGAAAACGCCAGTAGTCTCTACAAACAATTTCGCTTCGCGGATTATATTTTCAGCATTTGATCCAAGCATTTTCTTTTGGTCTTCAATCCATCGCCCCTTTTGAATATGAATCTCATCTTTGGTACGGGTATCAATCACACCGGTAGAATCAAGAACATGCAAAACCATCTTGGTCATATCCTCTGCCTGCCTCTTTGTGAGCGCAGCCCCGTGATAATGCTGTGCTAATAATCCAGTAATCTGTTTAATGTCTTTTACATCCTGTTCAGGCATGTTTGGAAAATCAAAATATTTTTCAAACTTTTTATCCGGCGGTGCATAATCTAAGAAATATTCATCAAGCTTTTCAGGAGCTTTCCCATCAGAAACTTTTCGGCGTAAATCAAGAATACGCTTCTCATACATTTCTTCTTTTTCTTTTTTCTCTTTTGAGAATTCCTTATATCCATCTTTATTGAATTTTCCATCATCAGTAAAAAGACGTTTATCATAATCGTATTCATCTTTAACCTCTGGCTTAACGCTTGTGTCGATAAGCGCAGGCTCTTTTGGAGTCGCAGGGTCTTTCGGGATTAGTGAAGGCTCAGTCGAAGCCGGTGGCGTTGCAGCAGGCGCGGCGGGTGTAGTAGTGTCAGCCATTTAATTGCTCCTTTTTAATACGAATTGCACTGATTGAATTCAGATGTTTGTAATATTCCTGTACTGCCTTACAAACCAAGGCTTTATTATCTTTTAGATCGCTTCTTTGGATATCATTAATCAATTCTGTTATATCTGGATATTCCATTTATTTCCCCCTTTCTTTTGCCTTATGAATAATCATTCGGATGTGATCGACGAGTTGCTGTTGGCCAGCTTTGAAATAAGTCGCGTTCACATTCTCAAAGTTTGGGAAATTAAGGTGAGCATAATCATCAAGATATTTAATAGTTCTCTCCCCTGGCTCACCCGCGAAAGCCTTTAGAAACATACGTTGAATATCTGCCTGCTTTTCAGCAGCTCGCTTTATTGATTCATCATCTATTTTGTGTTGAAAATTAAATTCCGGCATCTTCGGCCATATTCGCTTCGGCTTTCCCCATCGCTATTTGGTTTTGAGCTTGAACCTGTCCCTCAACGGCGGCCTGTTGCGCTTGCGCTTGAGCCTTGGCCATATTTTCCGCATTCATTTTTATTTCTTCGGGAGTATTAATAAATTCCATAGGCACGCCCATCAGATTCATTAAGTAAGAACTCATCTGAGGGACTTTAAGAGTAGCAGTAAATGATCGTCCAGTAGGGTCCATCTGCATTAAAAGGCCAGCCGCCGCCAGGATCGATTGCGCCTCTTGTGATTTTAGTTGCCTTGAAATTGGCGAATTGATCTTAATTCTAAACACAAGCCCATTCACATTATTTAATTCAAACTCTTTGCCTACAATCCCTGAGATCATTAAAACTTCCAGGATTCTCCTAACAAGCGGTATTTGAAATTCAGAAATAAGACGGCCAAAAACACTATTGAGATTTTTTTTCAATTCCATTGTCCGCTGATTGACTTCGGTTGCCGTTAACTGTCGATTACCTTCATTGGGAAGGGTGTTGCCAAGAGTCTGTCTCTTAATATCCATTTGTAATTCCTGAACTTTGTATTGCTCAATATTCGGATTGGTCGCACCTAACTGTAATGGCACAATACTTGTTTGAGTGTTTGGCACTACATTCAACGCAAATGGAGTCATATCTAACTGCTCAACATCGAGCATCGCATCCTCTTGAACCAAAAGAGGCGGGATATTATAAGCCAAAGCCCGAAGTCCATATTCTTTTATCACATTCAAAGTCTTAATATCATTTAGGGCCGTAAGCCCAACGCCACGACCATAAGGCTCGCCAGCCGCTTTATTCCAACGCAAGACAATAAACGGATTAGTTTTATGTGTACGCATAAGTAATTCCATTTTTTCAGTGGCATCTATAACAACATAATAATATTGCTTTAAGTCATAATCATAATAAGTACATTCAACTATCTCCATGTCTTTCTCGTCTTTTTTAGTGCTTGCGAATTCTTTATTTTTTAATTCAATCCATTGTCTTTTAACCATTTCACGGCTCATGGAATACTTTCGGTACACTGCGCAAATATGTCCGTCTGCGCCTTCCTCTAAGGCGTATTCGGTGATAGGGACAGATTTAAAGTTTATTGGGTTGTAAGTCTCACCTTTTAAAACCAACATACATGCGGTGCCCGCAAATAGGTCATAACAGAATTCTGAGAAAGCCATATCGAAGTTTGAAATATTCTTATATTCATTGGCTATTTTATTTATCTTTGTCAGTTCTTCGTTTACTCCTGGCCGTTCTTCTTCTGGAAAAGAGATACCAGCTTCCATGTCAATCCAACTGGCCATAGGAGGACAAAGCAAATCCTGCATAGTATTCACAAATTCATTTGCCGCTTGCTCTGCTACTGAACTGAATTGCCTAGAACGTCTATTTTGAAAATTCTGATCTTTGTTATTGCCTTCCCAAGTCTTTTGATAAATGTCCCGCGAAGGCATTGCGTATTCAAAAACTTCGCGATATGCAGAATCCCATGTCGTTTTGACAGTCTGGGCATGAGATTGCTTTTTTATAATTTCTTCTACTGAATATTTCATCCGAGAAGGGTCGCTCCAACTGGGGCCGCACCAACCGAGCCGGTTTTACTGATTGAATAGTTTGAACTACCTACAATTTGTTTTCTTTGGCGATTAATTAGTTCTTTACGTCTCCCAAGTGCAATTTGTCTTTCGCGGGCAATCGCACCTGCTTGCGCTTGATTTTGTGCATTTAAAGCCTTTTGCTGTTCAGCAGCCGCTTCTTGAGATTTAACTTGACCATAAACACCTGTCAAAGCACCTATTCCTGCAGCGTTAGCGGTGGCAAATCCAATACCAGCAGTTGCCGCAGTTCCCAAAGCACCTATCACAGCAGCTGTGCCTGACACCACAAAAGTATTTAATCGATACATTTTAAACCCCCTTAGTGGCTACCTCCATTTGATAGCCCCATCTTTCCAATAATTTCATAAATACATTATCTTTATACTTAATGTTAGCACCAATTTTTACTGACTTACAATTCAATTCTTTGGCGCATACTTCAAGATGAGAAATATACTCTTTAACAGTTTTTAAATCTCCACGATATTCTGGTTTAATATAAAATAATGCCTCGGTCAAACTTTGCGTTCCGTCAAAATCGGGCACAACTAAAAATGCCATGATTCCAGTATCTGCGATTGAAAAATGAAATAGTATTTTAGCCAAAATGAAATTATAGCAATATTTTTTTGTGTACTCGATATCTCTCATACCGATCTCTGCATTGACTTGTTCAAGCCAATAATCGACACACTCTTTATCTGTTATTTGAAAATTCATCCAAGGGGATTATCACTAATTACAATCCCGCTACCAGCGACATTTGATCTACCGGCTGTCATTAGTCTGGAACGTTTTAAATCTATTTGCCTTTTTCTAGCTAACGCCTCGGCTCTTTGCCTTGCCAACACATCATTGCTTGGGTCGCCACCACCGCCCGAACCACCACCCCTAGGGGTAAATGCACCAGCAATAGTTTTGACAGCTAAACTACCAAGCGCAGCAGCTAACCCTCCACCTATTACAGCAGCAGCCGCAGCCACAAAAGTATTAAACTGTCTCATAGTAAAAGTTTATCCCATCTATCGGAAATTACCATCCCATTTTTTTGCTTTTGCCCCATGTCTAACGGTGGTCACTTGAGACTCTATTTCAGGGAGTATTGAAAAAGCATCAGCCGCATGACTTGACCAATCATGCAATGGAGTTTGTTTAAACACCTGCCTATTCTCATCCCAATCTCTACGGTATTGTTTCAATGCGTCCCTACCATCCTTAGTTGTTTCCTCGTTGAAATAACATCTTGATAGCATCGTCCTGACTCTTTGAATCTGTCCGTAAATATCTCGACGTGGCTCATGGATTTTAATAGGCCATACATTTAGATTTTTTAATTGCTGTTGAATTGTCACGGCCTTTTCTGATTCGGTTAATACTCGATGATTCCCATCATGCGGTAAGTGGTGCATTGCATACATGTATCCTTTGCCATGCAGGACACTTGCATAGTGCCCTAACGCAAAATTAGTATTCTCGTAGTAATCAACAATATTGATTGCCTTGCCAATAAACTGCACAAACCAGATAGCCATTTGGTCTGAGATACCTAAATCCCAAAGAGTATGTACCGGATAACCCGCATCATAAGGATATTTTCCAATCCGATCTTTATAACGATTTAACAAATCACCATAATAAGAACCATAAATTGAACCTTCCCGCGAGCAGTAATATTCCTGTTGAATTATTTCTTCTGGCTTACCTCTTTCCCTTTCCTCTGCTAAATCTTTTTCGGTAACAATATTTGTGTCTCTAATCGTTATCGTACTCGCGATATATTCTGGCTTGCTTTTTAGCCAATCGTGCATCTTGGTTGCATGATTTTCCCCGCGAGGTGTGTAGTTAAAAATACACCAGCCCTTTGTTTCTTTTAACATCGGCTCTACGGCTAAATCGAATAGATTGGGTTTTTGTAAAGAGAACTCAGATATGATTGCTCCCTTTAATCCAGCTCCCACACGCCTGTCGTATCTGTCACCACCGACAAATGAAATAATACTTCCGGCTTCATTTTTTCTGTTCTCATCAGGATGTATTAAATATATTTTCATGCTCTGATTATCTTTTTTGTAAATCATTTCTTTGGGAATAAAATCTAAATACTTAACACCATCAGAAGTAATGCCCTCCCAGATAGCGTTTCTTATCTGCTGTGATTCTGGAAGAATATGCCAATAATTTCCAACTATCTTCATAGCCTCTGCAATCATTATATTTAGAGAAAATAAATCTTTCCCATGTCTACGTGCCCATTCTAAAGACATTCTCTTGACACCAGTTTCAAACCACTGATCCCATAATGGCTGCTGATAGTTTCTAAGTGTTATTAGTGGGAGCTTCATTAACTCTCGTCCCTTTTGTTTCGATAACTACTTTATAGCCACCACCCTTAAATTCAGTCTCGGCCTTATCTACATAAAGCCCAACCAGTTTACCTTTTAATTCAAGTGCCTTTAACTCAATGCCTAAATCTTGTTTCTTGCCTTCCAACGCCCTAAGTCTTGACGCTTCTAATTCTTTGAAGTGTGCTTCTGCATCATATTTTAAATGTTCCTTAGTCTCATTTCTTAATTGTCTAATCCTCGCCGCAACCTCATCGTCATTGGCAACCTTATAAGCACTATTGTGAATAGTTTCATCGGCCATACCACTAGCATCATAAGCCTGCCTGTAAGCATCAGACTGCGAAATTGTAGAGGTACCTAATAATTGGGCAAACTTTTCCTGTTTAGAAGTTAGCATTCGTCATTTAATAGGCTTGTTCATAATCCTATCAGCCAATTCCTTATAAATAGGCTTGCCGATAACCTGGATTCTAAGATTATCAACAATCTCATTGGCTTTTTTAGCTTCCAATTCAGCCTGTTCGATAATCGGAGTTACATTGTCTTTATGAAATTCAGCGTGTTCCCTTGACGCATAAACATGAGCAGATTCAAAAGATACTTTTCTATTATCTTTAGTTAAAATCGCATAGATTTTATAGCCAGTTTCAGTGATATTTGCGCCAATTAAAATACCTTCTCTTATTTTCTTTGTCTTGGGCTCCAAATAGAATATTTCTGATCCAAGATCTAACATTTATGAAACACCTGTACCTTATTTTGAAGATTATTAATAGCTTTGTCTTGAGCGAATCCACTGTAACACAAATAAACATTCCAAATCGAGACGCTTAAAATAACGACAATAAAACCATTTTTAAATATTTTCATGCCTTACCCCTTTCGACCGCTTTTGCTTTTGTATCCCGCGGCAAAAGCAGCTTTCATTTGTTTTACCGCGCCACTTTTCAATTTGTATGTCTTCCCATGACTTCCCCATTTATAACCACTACCCACTTTTTTAATAGGCATATTTCACCTCCTAAACATTATACATCCACCTAAGAGATATGCAAGCTATTTCACCAATTCCCAGTTATTATCATCATGCCAGTAAAAACAATCAGTTATCATCTCTAAAGGATCGAATTTATTCCTAATAACCCTTATTTGTCCTTGCTCTTTATAATTTGCCAACACGCGCGCCCGCCTATCTTTTACCCATTCTTTATGACGTATGATTGAACCTTCTGAAAATCTCACATTGCTATCCTTATCAGCCAAAGTATTAAACAAATTAAATACAGAATCCGGCGCGTCTCGTTTAGCTCCACGAAAGTCAAATAACCAAGCCAAACAGTTCCACTAAATCCTATTAATGCAAAAAATATTTCAATCATCTTTTCCTCTTTCCAAATTCAAGAACCCATTTAAGTGCTGATATGTAAGATCGATTTTTAATCATCAATTCATATTGAGAATCGTCTCTTTCCCAACGATAATATAATCGCTTTCTCCTTGATTTTATTTTTTCTAAAATTTCTTTTCCATTTCTCATAGGAGAAATGGCGTGCTTAAAGTTTTAGTATTCATTTTCTTTATCCTTTTTAAAATCAAAAGCATCAGGAGTTTTCATAAAAATACTATCTTTCATCGCCTGAAACCAATTTCTTATCGGACTTATTATTACTGATCCACCACAATTAATTCCTATACCACCTTCTTTTGTAACAAAAATTTTATCGGAATAGTAATCTCCCTCTATTTCCCTAAACAATTCTCGATCACTGTTTTGACACCCTTGCTCGTTCATACATTTCTCTCCTTTATCTTTAAATAAGAGGCCGTAAAGTGGCGTTGCTTTAGGCAGTAATTTTGCGTTAATTAAGTTTGGCTTATCAGCACGGCTTATCCAAACAAACGCAGTATTTACTTTAGCTTATTGCCCCTATCATCCGTGATGTCGTTTCTTAAACGCTACCACCTTACGGCTTTTATTTATTCTCCCCAATAATATTTCCAACTTTTATTAACTCAATATTCGTAGGCTCATGCCATTCATAAGTTAATTGTTTAAAAACTCTAAAACCTTCCATCCATTCTTTAAGGCCAGATTCAAAGGCATCTCTCATCGTTTTAAATTCTCCCTTAAATATTCTGTATCCTTTAGGCAAAATTCTAAATGAAATATTGTCTGGCTTTGGTGCGTAAACATGGAAGCTCATTCCTTCTCCTTTGGCTCACCACCTGGGGAATCAATCATGGCTACCCAGTTAGTTCCACCGCATTTATCGCATATTGGCTTCACAAATCTTTTAACTCCTATTTTATTGGTAATAGCAGTTTCTTTTTGACAGTCCTTACAAAAATAATAAATTGACATGCTATTTCTTAACCATCATAAATATTTCTATCTCTACAGTTTCTCCCAATAAACATTCCGTTACGACATTAGACAACTTATTCGCTTCAATTTGTGGGAATTCCTTTATGATTGCTTTGGCTAATTCCTCTGAAGCTTCTTTAGGTTCGCACTTGAAAGCGTCTTTTATTATGGCCTTAAACAATGGGATCATTATCTTTATCAATTTTTCCTCAGCGTTTGTCATTGGTTTAATCCTTTAAATTTTCTAAATATTCTATAAATCCTAAATATTCTTTATGATTTTGGGATTTTTTATCAGGATAAGTTTTTAAACATTTTTGTTTAAATTCTTTTAATGTGCCTTTAAAACATCCGCAAAAAACTAAATCATCTTCAAAGCAATATGTTGTCATATCTTTTCTTGAGCCTATGCAAGCAACTTGAATATACCTCTTCTTAGTTTTGGCAGAGCTAAGGTCGGCAGAGCGAAGGTTGGCAGAGCGAAGGTTGGCAGAGCTAAGGTCGGCAAAGCTAAGGTTGGCAAAGCTAAGGTTGGCAGAGCGAAGGTTGGCAGAGCTAAGGTTGGCAAAGCTAAGGTTGGCAGAGCGAAGGTTGGCAGAGCTAAGGTTGGCAGAGCTAAGGTCGGCAAAGCTAAGGTTGGCAGAGCGAAGGTTGGCAGAGCGAAGGTTGGCAGAGCTAAGGTTGGCAAAGCTAAGGTCGGCAGAGCGAAGGTCGGCAGAGCGAAGGTCGGCAGAGCGAAGGTCGGCTCTTATGCCACCATCTATATTAAATAACCATTTTCTGTGTAACTCTAAAATTTTTGTCAATTCTTTTTTGTCCACTACTCACCTTCCTGATTTGTTATCCCCACTGTTCAGCCATTGCAGCAGCTATGCCCTTAAAAAATCTAGAACGCTCATGTGAACCGTATTTCAATGCTGGCAATTTTGATTTGGTTCTGGTTCCATCTTTTTTAAGACCGCCACGAACACTGCCTCCGTGCCAATGAGCCATTGGTTCAACAATTTTTGTAGCCTCAAGTTTCGGGAGTCCTTTTAACCATAATCCAGTTCTTTTTAAAAATGGATCTCCAAAATGATAAGGATGAATGTATTGATCCGGCTTTCTAAAGACAGTACTCAAAATACCAGAAGGGTTTTCACAACAAATTTTGTTTATAGGGGCATTGTAAAGAAGTTTGAAAAATTCAATAGCACTTTTTTGTACTCCTGATTTTTGTTTTTCTTTCCAATAAACAGCGCCGCTGGAAGATAAATGGGTACATGGCGGATGGGCAATCATTAAATCCCAACGATTATCAAGCTCTTTCAATACATCTCCCTTTATATGAAATCCACCACCAATTTCTGATTCAAGAAAATCACAGCTCCAGGCATCATGGCCCTTAGCTTTGAAAGCCTCTCTAACAATTCCTGAAAATTCACATGCTACTAATACTCTCATGGTTTAATCCTCAACCCTTTTTGTTTGCACCAAGCAACTGCGTCTTCTTTTGATTTAAATCTAGCTGTCACATGTCTAAAAACAGTCCAGTCATTTAAAAACTCATCATACTCAACTTCAATTTCCAACGGCTCCGGCACTAACTGCTCGGTGTAGCCAATAAATCTTCTTGCCAAGTCTTTCATTTTTACCTCTGACCAGATAGCTATCCCACCCTCTTCAAACATTTCCTCTTTGATTTTCTCTGCAATTTCTTCAATAGTTAGTTTAATTGGCCAAGTCATATTTTCCTCCACAATTTCTCTCCGTTCAAAGTTACGCCGGAATCCAAAAGTGTAAAAGTGTCAGATAGCAAAGTGTTAATTTTAAGCCCAAGCACCGCCCCGCCATTGCTGTTTAAGCGATCAGGAGCGTGATGATCCCAACGGTCATCAGCCAAGTCACGGCGGCCAAAGCGGTTATTTTCTAAATCTTCCAAATCAATAACAATTTCAGAAGTATCACTTTTTTTTTGTTGCGTTTGCCCAGTAAAAAACCAATATAAATCTGATTTATTACTGAATTTTATTTCTTGCGTTTTTTTTGAAAAAACTCCCGATAGTTTAAGATTTAAGAGTCCAAGTTTCTCTAACCCTGATATTGCCTTTTTAATCGCATTAAGTAATTTGACTTGTTGATATAAATCGATATTGTTCAAATAACCATTATCATTAAAAGACCAAGTTTTATTTTCAATTTTAGGGAATTCAATCCCTGCATTTATAAGATTATTAACTTTCAAAACAACAATGGCATATTTATTGCCAACGTCTTCCACCTCAAAAACATCGCCTAATAATTTTAATTTATTAATCATTTTTTATAACCATTTTCAGATAATTGTTTAACAACTTCAAAATGCTGCAAAATAGCTTTTGCCTCATAAATCGCTCCACTATTCTCTGCAATTAGGTCAAGGCGTTTTCCATCAATATCAACATTCCAAGCCAAAGTTTCATAAAACATACCGCCAGGGTCTAATATGGCAGAACTGCGTCTATAAATTGTTGAGATGAAAAAGTTTCCTTTTTCTCCAAATAAATCACTTCGTATTAATTGTTTGCTCATTCTCCCAAATTCATTCTCACCATTAATCATTTTTTATTCCTCCTTATTTACTTTCTTAGCTATCCACAAAATCAGTCCATTCATGTTAATTATATTGATTTTTAGTGTTTGCCAATTTCCAATATTCGCCAATAATACGTCCACAAATACTGGGAGAATCATTTGCAATAATCCCATAGCCTTTAAAATAAATTACTTGAGTGCTGGGAGTCTTGAGATTATGGATTGTTTCACATGAAACAATTCTCTCTTTAGTGATTTTTATCATTAGCCTCTCCTTAATGAATATTCCCACTTGGCCTTGAACCAAGTTTGGGTATAAGTTCTAGTAACATTTTCACCCTTTTTCTTTTTCTCTATTGGCCAGTTATTAATACGCCACTCGATTGCGGCTCTAGTTATTCCTAGTTTTTTGGCAGCATGAACCTTAGTCTCACATTCATTTAATATGTCTATTGTTTTAATCACATCTTCAATTTTCATTAAAATGCCCCTCCATTTCTTTAAAGAATTTTTCCATTTCAACAGGTTTGTTGACTTCCAGCCATTCAATCATTTCTGATCTGGACATGTTAGTTCTTATCAACATTTGAATGGGATAGTCCTCCATTTTGCTCCAAGGATAAATTTCTCCACGCCTTAACTGTGTAATGCTCATTTTTACCATTCCTTTTCAAAGGTATACCAATAATCAGCCGAGGCACATTCTTTTAATCCCTTAATAATCGCCATCTTTTTCATTTTCAAATCATTAATTTCATTAAAATGGATATGCTCTAACGTCTCTGACAAAGCCCTATCATCACTATTAAACCTAGTCCCATTTATCATCATGCCATCATCTATCCGAACAAATGGCCTTACATGCTGAATCATTATTATCATTTCTTTTTTAAACTCTTCTGAGAAATTTTCTTGTATTCCTATTTTCATAATTCACCTCTAACTCATTATACATTTTTCTCAGATGGATGCAAGTTATTTAAAGATTCCTAAAAAAACTGAGCCTACTTTGCACACTCGATATGTTCCCCAAATAAGCATCAGAGATTTTCCTGAGTTCTTCAAAACGCTCATCGTAATAAACATAATCGTCATAATCTTTGCCGATTTTTGAACCTGCCCATTGCTCTAAGGTCTCTTGACCGGCATTCTTTTTAGTCTCGTCGAACGCCTGCTTATAATTGGCTCGCACATATCCCTTAACTATTTGTTTTAGTTTAGGCAAATGCTCGGATATACCGAGCATCGTCCTAACCACCAGGATGTGTTCTCTTTGTAATTCTTCTAGAGTTTTTAAACATTCATCCGCTGATTGAAGGCTGTCCATTAGAATGGCACTTCATCAGTCATTGGCTCCGAACTATCAACAACCCCAACATTTCGTCTGGCCTCAGTCGCCGGATTTGCCGTTTGCCCAGAGAATATTGGCCCAGAGAATAATTGAATCTCATATTTACTGCCCATGCCTTCACCTTTTTTAGAGATAATCCAAATGGCATCTAAGAAATTCTTTCCCTGGTCTAAACAAATATCCATGAATCGGCCTACTTGCTGGCCAGAGCATGAATATAATTTTTGCATTTGATCGCCACCATTCCTTTGTCCAACAAATGAAGCGGAATATTTAACAAATATCGAACCATCATTACCCTTGCCTTCTTCGCGCTTAAAGTCATTGGAAGTAAATTTTCCCTTTAACTTATCGCCCGCTCCTAATTTCCAATACCTTGCATCTCTTTCATTTTGTTTTCTTATTTCTTCGGGTGTCATGTTATTTTCCTTTCAATTTATTCATTATTTTTTGAATCCAATTCAATTTCTTTGCTTTCTTCTTCATTTATTCACCTCCTAAAAGTTTTTCTTCTAATCTTTTGCTTTTACCTGACATTTCTAAAACAATCTCTAGTAAATATGGATGTTTGTCTTCGTCTGCTTTTTTTAAAATATCACAAAGATCATTCACACATTGCGCATAACCTAAACATATTGCCTTACTTGATAATTTAATTAAATTTTCAGCCACTATTTCACCTCCAAAACATTATTGATTTTTACACTTATCGGGTACTGCAAAGTAAGCGGTGTCCAGTCTTGGTTTCTTACATTCCATGCGATGATTGAAGAATTAAGTTTAGGGGATGTCTCTAATGGATCAATCTCATAAACGCCTACACCAACGCCCTGTAATTTCTTCTCATCAATTTTCTTATGAGAGCTACCCACATTCACTAAACAGGGTATTGATTCTTCTGGGCATAGTCCTAATTTGGCGGCACAGCTTTTATAAAATAAAACCTGTTCATAATAAGAATCGTAAATTCCGCCTGTTTTCCAGTCGAACACATAAACTTTGCCTTCCCGTTCAGCGATACAATCAAGTTTCCCAGCGGTTTGTAATATTTCAGACCAAACAATTTGCTCAATCTTTAATGGTTTAAATCCGTAATGGTTCCACCATGTAGCCCATTGTAAAAACTTGACCCACTCTTGTTTTGTAAAATTGTATTCAGGATCATCGGCTTTAATGTCATTACCCATCAAAGCGGATTCTATTGCGTTGTGTACTTTAGTCCCTGACTCGGCGGCTCTAGTCATAATCTCATCGGCCTGTAAACCCACTTGCCTTTCCCATGTGTGGAACCCATAACCCTTGTCGATAATTGATAACTTCTTAGAAATAGATGGGTAATATTT
>Ga0247727_10003660_pt1 | contig 33679 bp, 29 predicted proteins | sample WisWelCaveWW1625_FD_202498 | JGI IMG/M metagenome (GOLD analysis project Ga0247727, IMG submission 202498) | Biofilm microbial communities from Wishing Well Cave, Virginia, United States - WW16-25 | ecosystem: Environmental > Aquatic > Deep subsurface > Groundwater > Cave microbial mat | place...
TCTTCGGGCATGCTTTCTTCACGGCGACTCTCCTTTTCTGTTGAATTGCGCATCCCCATTCTAACCGATGGGGTTTGGGAGCGCCGCCGTCTCTTTTCAACTTTCAACTGCGCGAGGGACAACTTCCATTGGCCTCGGCGGGGTGGAAGCGGTACCACACGTTGCGGTAGCCCCACACGCGCAAGTCGCTGCGGCCGGTCGCCTGCTCGTGCGCGCGCAACGCGGCGCTGAGGCTTTGCAAAACTTTGTAGTGCCCTAACTGAATAGTTGAGTAACTGCTATTGTACGTCCCACTTTCCAAGCCTCGGGTAGCTCGTCACTCCGCCGTTAACTCGAACCAGCAGAATCCCGTCGCGATGAAATGGACACTGGAGTAGCGGCGTTTCGCCGCCTCTTCGTTTGAACACGTCTTCCCAAGCAAGCGAATGCCACACATATCCACCATCAAACGTCACGCGACGAAAATGGAGCAGGCATTCATACGAGGCGGAACGAACACCCATGCCGGGATGAGAGGAATCGTTCGCGGCCTTTCCGGTAGCACTTCCGACTAGGGCAATGTCATCCGGACAAACGAATACGCTTGGAGTGGAAAGATAGGCAGATAACGCAGCCATCCACGCCTCCTCATCCTTTTCCAGCTTCGGCATCTTACCGTTGTGGTTGAGCGAGAATTGATGAAAGGCGGTGGCGAGTTGGGTCAGATTGTTGCGGCACTTGAGCTTTCGGGCGCGTTGGCTCGATTGCAACACTACAGACATCGCGAACCCTGACAGTATGGTAACAATGCTGAGTACTACGAGCAATTCCGTTAGGGAAAGCGCGCGCTTATTGTTACGACCCAGGTGTAACTTCATCCCGACCCCTTGTCTGACACGAGTGCCTTGCTCTTAAGAATTCCGTACACTGGGACCTTAATCCACGCCACGCCGGGGACAGACGTTGCGATCTCGACATGACCATTGATCGGGCCAGCGAAGAGCCCATCGGAGGAGACCAGACGTATGACTTGGCTAGTGATCGGAGGACAACTGCTCCGCTGACATCTTTTGTCGACTCTATGACGCCAAGCGATATGTAGTCGGGCTTGTGAACAATGGGTTCCAGCACGTGACCTTTGACTTGGACAATAAGCGTCGGCGTGTGCGGGTCGTCTGTTTGAATCGCGACTCGCTCAGCAAGATTGCCATAGGGACATCCAGATTTGATGCGCGTCTGGACGAGAGCTGAACTCTGTTGGTGTGAAACCGACACTTCAATATTTGGCGAACTGACGGCGGTGTTAAGGATACGCAACGACCGTCCGCAGTCGGAATTAATCTCGAAGTCGACAGCCTTGCCGGTTGTGCGCAGGAACTCGCCTAGCACAACCTCTGCTGGGCATGAACGCGAAACCGTGCCGCGAATCGTGAACACGGCTGGCTTGGGTATCCCGTCGAAGAATACGCTTGCTTGCAACACCAACCGACCAACAGGTAGTGGAACGCCACTTTCCTTCATCAAGTAAGCGACTAACGTCTTTCCGGGAGCCACTTTGCGGCTCTGGAGGATCAAATTCGCATTCGCACTTACAATCGTACTCACCACACGAAGAGATTCTGTCCTCTGGTTGGAAACCCTAAACGCGCGATCAATAGGAGTGAATGGGAATACTCTGCCAGCGCTTTGAACGCATTTGTCAACACTAAAGGGCGTTCGCAACCGGCGTACACGCACTGACGACCGTACAACACCGAGGCATAATCCAATCAGAAGAAATCCAGCCCAGTAGGTGCGATTCATGACCTCTCCCTAATCAAAACGGTTCGCCCCTTCAAAACAGCAGGTCGCTCGAAGTGAGACGTTCGGGCCCACCATATAAAGCGGCGGCGGCCTCCAGCGTCCAATTTGAAACCGATGGTTCCCAGCGCAGCCACAGGAGATGAGGCCAAGGAGGATCGGGGTAACTGTGCTTCGCGACAAATGCGACTCGTGCAAAAGTCGTTTTGCCGGGCGAACGCGGCCAATCCCAGAAACCGGTGCGATAGTTAATGCTTAGGCTGCCTACCTTGTCGGCAAAATCTCGGCTCTGTTGATACCATTGCTCCTTGTCCTTCGGTTGGAACAACACGGCGGAGGCTTTCTCGAAGATTGAAATATTTGCGTCTGCGGTGCTGATGCCAGACCAGCACGGTCGTTCGTGATAACGGGTAAGCCACATTGCCTCGAAGAGTTTCGATCGCGAACTCGGTGGCCACTGCCAGCCGCGAAACAACTCCATCATTTGTTGCGCAGAACTCGCCTCGGCGGCAATGCCCACCTTAGAAGCAATTCCCATCTTGCCGAGGGGCAGTCGATAGACATCGTACTTCCGTTGAACGTCGATGCGTGGAGATAGCGTTCCCTGCCTCTTGTCGGCAAATCGCGAGAACTGGTTAAAGTTTCCGGTGCCATAAATCAGAAAGAGGTCAGCGATCGTTGTGCAAAGGAGTTGGTATCTCTGCTCATCAAGTGGAGCACCGAGGTTGACCGGAAAGTTCGATACCAATGAACGAGCTTGCTCCGACGTGCTAATGGACACAAACCGACGGTCGGCCCAACGAACTACGAGTTCACGTCCAATCAACCTCTTAGGAAAATACCACGCCGGTCGCGTTTTGAGCCACAGCATAACCGAGCAAACGATTCCGATGGCGACGAGAACCACCCACCGCACTCGCGGCTGTAGATTCTTGTTCAGAAATACCGACAATCGTTTCAAACCTCGCCGGCAGACATTTTGGGCAACCTAACGAAGCGATTCCTCAGTTGGGGATACAACCGACGACCGGATCGCCATTCTCACAACCGCATTCGGCGTGACTGCCGGAAACATGCCGACGGTATAGCCCAGCGCGATGATAAACACTGAACGCAACGCTCTATCGCACTTTCCTGACTGGTTGATTCCACTTCTTGACATGTGAATTCCCTCCTTGATTTGTTGCACTTCGTCGGTCAGTGTTACCGGGCCAACGCTGACAACGAAAGATTGCCGAAATCGAACACCGGACTCGAGGCTGGTCGAATCTGTTCGACCACGGTCAACTCCACGCGAAGTGACTTCGCCTGCGGCACTGGTGGTTCTACCCGCAGCGAAAGGACTGCAGAATTGTCGGGAAGCACGGTGGGCAGGGACTCGGCCAAGTCATGCCATCGACCAATGTCGAGTACTCGGAGACTGCGTCCCTTGTCATCGACGACGGAGGCCGTACAACTGCCGGCGCTAAACTTCAGCCCCTTCGTATTTTTCACTGTGAAAACAAGGGCCACGGCTTTGCTTGGCTTGGTTACCGGTCCGGCTTTCTCCAAGCGAACTAAGCAGTCCGGTCCGGCTTTGGCTTCGCTGTTGATTGCTGACGGAGCGTTTTCCGGGACCGGAATGTCTTTGAACAGTGCTGTTCCTACCACCCGCTGCTTATGCTCCTCCAAGGTCAGCTTCACCGTGGGAGTATTCACGGAGCCCCAAAAGGCCATCGCCACGACAAGTTGCCGTTCAGTAACGGAAGGAACCAGGCTCCTGGCGAATGCGTTATTGTTAAGAACCAGCGAACGGTACCCTCCCGCTCTTTCGCCAGAGGGGATTTCTACTACGGGACTTGCAGCCCAGCCGGACAGCGAGGAGCGGTCGTTGCGCGTACAGAGAAAGACCAAGAGTGCCTTCGCACCCCGTACTCTCTCCCATTCGGCTTTCGTTTCCCTTGCCTTGATGGATTCTTCGGAGAAAACGCTCGCTAAAGTTACACGAATACCAGCCTGCTCACGGCTTACGGCTCCGCCCGGCTCAGCGTCGAGTTTGAACTGCGCAACGAGCAGTGCGGTGATTGAAAGCACAGTTGCGGTGCGGCATGGTTTCATGACGTTGTTTCCCCTCCACTAATATGAATGCTTTCCGGCCCCAAAACACGGACACCCAAGCTCAACTTTTTTTGGCGCGTAGTCGGCCAGCGCCTCGCGCATGCGCTGGCGCGCGCGGTGAATCGTTTTGTTCGCGTTGGCCGCGGTCATTCCCAGGCGCTGGGCAATCTCCCGTTCCGTGAATCCCTCGGCAAGCAGTTGCAGGCATTGTCGGGCGCGTGGGCGCAGCGCGTTCAGCGCCTGTTCCAGATCAAGGCGCTGTATCACCTGTTCCGCGATTCGCGGATCATCGGCAGTTTCTTTGTCTTTGTCTTTGTCGGCGAGGTCGCACTCCAGCGCCACGCGCGGGTCGTAGCCCGGAACACCGTGGGCCTTCGCTTTGCGCATCCACTTTCGCGCAAACTGTCGCGCACAGGCGTGCAGGAATCTGTCCAGGGTTCCCTGCCAGCGGTACAGCCGCATCCCGCTTGGTAGTTCGTCAATGCCGCAATAGAACGGATACAACTGTTCGCGGAGTTCGCAAAAGGCGTCGTCCAATTCCTGAGCGGGAACGCCGTACTTTTGCAGCCAGCGACGCAGCAGCGGTTCATGGCACTGCTCGAAATGCGCAACTGCTTCCGGCAGGCCCAGCCACAGGGCCTCCACGTACAGCCATTCGGCAATGTGCTGCGCCTTCGCCTCCCAATCATAGGTCGGATCCAGCGCCCTCAGCGAACGCACGCCGAATTCCCGCTCGGCCTGGTTCAAGAACAGGTCGATCTGAGCTTGCTGCATGCTGGTGACAAAATTGCTCACGGCATTATTCCGACGGGCAATCGACGATGATTCTCCCACAATCGCCGGAATGAGTCAAGGGATCACCGGTTCTCCACCGCCTGCATCAATTCGCGGCTGCAGGCGTAGAATTCCGGCAACGTCATTTCGCGCAGGAACACCAGGCCGCGCGCGGCGCGGATGAGCGCGGACTTGTGTTCATAGAACCAGTCGCGGCCCAGGCAGATTTGAATTTTCTGATACTGGTCCACCTGAATGCGCCACGCCAGTTCGCTGAATGGCCCGTCGTGCTCGGGGCTGGGGAACGACGCGGCCCGCTGCGAGAGAAACGTGTTCATGAACGCGTTGTGCATGGTTGCCAGCATGTTGAGCGAGACCGGCACGTAGACATTGGCCTCGGCGGGGTGGAAGCGGTACCACACGTTGCGGTAGCCCCACACGCGCAAGTCGCTGCGGCCGGTCGCCTGCTCGTGCGCGCGCAACGCGGCGCTGAGGCTTTGCAAAACTTTGTAGTGCGTGTCCGGGCCGCTGGCCTCCGGGTCGAGCGCGACGGAAACCAAATCCGGCTTGACCTGCTCCATCGCTCGCAACACCGGCACCGCGTCGCGCTCGAAGGTCGGCTCCTCTGTGAAGATGTCGCCAGTGTAAAAGCCGAGCCGCAAGTGCATGACGTTCTCGCAACTCCAGCCCAGGTAGCCCCACAAACACTCGGCTTCGAACTCGCGACGCATGCCCTTCAACTGCTGAATCGCTTCGGCGTCCTTCTTGCCGGGATACTGCTTTTCAAAATAGCGCTGCAACGTTTCGACCTTGTCGCGCAACAGCGCGAGGTCGCTCTGTTCGTACAACTCGACCAGGTCGCGCACGAAGCGGCGGGCCGCGCCTTCGTGCTGCATCTCGACGCTGTTCGCCGCCACGCCGTCGAGGAAGAGCCACACGTCCTCATTGCGGTCGGCAAGATTGGCAGGCTCGAAGTAGCCGGCGGACATTAGCTGCGCGCAGCCGTTCGTGCCGAGAAAGCCCTGAAGCCGCGCAAGTTGCTCCTGCATGAAGTGATTGGTGACCGCGGTGAAGCCGCTGGTGAGACAGGCGAAGTGGTGCGTGTTGCTGGCGTCGCGCACGTGACGGACGATGTACGGCAGGTAGCCGAGCATCAGGTCGTCGTGATGCGGCTCGGTGTGCAGGAAGCGCGTGCCCTTCTTCGTCAGCACGCCCCGCTCGACTTTGCCGACAAGTGAGTCGTGCGCGAGTTGCGCCAGCGCCGCGTGGCTCTCCGTCCGACGCTGGAGCAGTGCGGCCGCCTGAGGGTCGGCGACGAAATCGTCGGCGGTGAGATCGAGCAGCCGCTTGCGCCGCGTGACGGCAAGGTCGACAACGACGCGCTCGACCTCGGCGTCGCTCACGGTCGCGCTGCGCACGAGGCGGTCAAGCTGCCGCTCCCGCAGTTGCTTCGCCGCGCCCATCGTTAAATAGAAGCGCGCGTTCGGGAGTTTCTGCAACGCGGTGGCGGGATACAGCACGTGCGGCGCCTGCTGAATCGCGTCGGCGACGAGGTGAGCCTTCGCTTCGCCGGCGGCGATGATGAGCGCAACGCAGTTCGGGTTGGCAGTGATCGTCCCCAGGCCGATGGTGATGACCAGCCGCTTGCGCGACACTTCGATGCCTCCGAGGTCGATGGAGGCCGCGGCTTGTGTTTCGTAATTCGTTTCGGTGAGGCGGGTGGTCGAGTAGTGGTCGCTGCCGCGCACGTTGAAACCGATATGGCCGTCGGGGCCAATGCCACCGAGGAAAAACCCGAGGCCACCCAGCGCGCGGATGCGGTCTTCGAACTCCTGGCACCATTGGTCGATGCGTTCGAGCGCGGCTTTCTGCTGGCGCTCGAGGTCGGTGGTGCCGGGGCGATAGCGCAGCGAGAGGTCCACCTCGAAATCCGGCCACACGGCGTCGAGCGTCTCGCCGTCGCGCAAGCCGATGCGCGAGCAATCCATCAGCAACGCCTTCGCCGGGTCGAAGCCGAAGCCCGACAGGTAGAACTGGTTGATGTAGTGATGGAAGCTGTTGTGCTGCGTCGGATTGATCGGATAGAACTCGTCGATCTGCACGAAATGCAATGAGCCGAGGTCGGGCTTGCGCCCGGGGTCCACGCCGCCGCGCTCCAACTCCGCGCGAGTGTCGACCGCGTTCCACGTGGTTAGCAGCCGCTGCACCCACTTGATAAAATGCTCCGGCGTCTTCCCGGTCGGCAGCGACACCACGCCGCCGGGATTCGTCTGCGCCCATTCGAGGAATCGCATCGCCGCCAGCTTCCCGAGCGCGGGAAAGTTATCGACGACGAGCGCCGGCAACTTCTCAGTCGGTGGGTACTGCGGCGAGAAAGGCGAGTGTTGCAGGGCGACTTGTTCGACGGGAGAGAGGGAGAGCGTGGACATTTCGTTGGGTTGCTCGTCGCCCATAAGTTGGCACGGCGGCGGCGGCGAGGCAGAGTTGTTGGCACGATTCCTACTCGCGTCCATCCTCAGAACCGCCTTCCAGCTTGGTGGCAATCCCCAACCTGGACAGATAGTGGTGGTGACAAGCGGCTCGCCAGGGTGACAGCCTCGTCGGACAACGACGCCGCTATACTCATGCGAAGCTCATCACCAACAACGCCGCCGTCAATCCGATCAGCGCCAGCACCGTCGTCCCTGCGACGAAGTTATAGCCGCGCGAGTTGACGTGGTCGCCCATGATGCGGCGGTTGTTGACGAGCTTCAGCATGAAAATGAGCACCACGGGCAGCAGCATGCCGTTGATCACCTGCGATACCAGCATCACGCGCAGTAACGGCAGATTCGGCAGCATCACGACCAGCGCCCCGATGACGATCATGAACGTGTACAAGCCGTAAAAGGCCGGCGCCTCGCGGCGAGTGCGGCTCAATCCCATCTCCCAGCCGAAGGCTTCGCAGAAGGTGTAGGCGGTGGCCAGCGGCAACACCGACGAACCGAGCAGCGAGGCGCCGTAGAGTCCCGCGGCGAACAACAACTCGGCATAGCCGCCGGCCACCGGGGCCAGCGCCCGCGCAGCGTCTTTGGCGGTGGTGATTTCCGATACTCCGTCGCCCTGGTAGATCAGCGGCGAGGCTGTCGCCACGATAATGAAGAATGCAATCAGGTCGGTAAGGAAGGCACCGAAGAATACGTCGGCCTTTTCGTAGCGGTAATGCGCGATCTTGATGCCCTTGTCCACGACGGTCGATTGCAGGAAGAACTGCATCCACGGCGTAATGGTCGTCCCCACCACGCCAATCGCCAGCAGCAGGAACTCCCAGTCCCAGATGAAGTGCGGCGTCACCAGCGAGCGCAGGATGGGCCGCCACGCGTAGTCGGGCGTCTGGCTGGCGTCCACGGCGAGCACTCCGGAGACGAGGTAGGTTGCGTAAAGCAGCAGCATCCCCAGGAACATCCGCTCAACCCGACGGAAAGTGCCGTGGGTGACGAGCGACCACATGAGAAAGGCGCTGGCCGGCACGAGCACGTACTTGGACGAACCGATGACCTCGCCGGCGGCGGCGATGCCGGCGAATTCAGCGACGCAAGTGGTGGCGTTGGCCAGAAACATCAGGCCGAGGGCGAAGAACGTCCAGCTCACGCCGAACTCCTCGCGCAGTAACTCGCCCAGGCCCTTCTGCGTCACCGCGCCCATGCGGGCGCACATCTCCTGCACCACCGCCAGCACAAACGTGATGACGAACAGCAGCCACAACAGCTTGGTGCCGTAGCGCGCGCCCGCCTGGGCATACGTGGCGATGCCTCCGGCGTCGTTGCCCGTGCATTGGGCGATGATGCCAGGCCCCATGACTGCCAGCAACAACGGCAGGCGACGCAACAGCTTGCGCCGCCGATGGGCGAACACGGCTGTCCCTCCGAGTGGAGCTTCGAGGTGGGGGTTGACTGTCGGTGACGGATGAATCGTCCATGGTACTCACTGGCGGCAGAGTCTGGCGCGCCAGTATTGCGGGCGCGAGGCAGCCCGTAAGTCGGGCTGGCAGCCCGACCTACAGGGCTACGCTTCGGTGGCTTCGTCGCAGGCTTCGAGGTAAATCTCGCAGGTCAGGCAGCGTTGGAAGGAGTCGCGTTTGCAGCAGGGCTTGCCGTCGAGCTCCCAACAGTTCTTGCCGTGGTTGCCGTGGCCGCTGGTGGTGCAGCCGCACACGACGTACTGGCTGGCCGGGCACTGCCGAATGGCCTGGCAGAGGTTGTGGCCCACTCCGCGCAGGTCGACTTCGGGCTGAATCTCAATAAGCTCCGCCATGGCTACGCAGCCACGGTCTGTTGTCCGGCCTTCTTCGCTGCCTGGGCCATCTTCTTGGCGTCGATCACGAAACCGTATTTCTCGACTTCTTTGCGGCCGTTCTCCATGAGATGGTCTTTGTCGAGAATCAGGTCGCGCCGAGTAAACGACGCCAGCTCGAACTCCTTGGTCATCACCAACGCCTTCATTGGGGTCGGGCAGACTTCCGCGCACAACCCGCAGAAGCAGCAGGGATTCAAGTCGATCTGGAAGTTGATCGGGTAGCGGCCCTTGTGGCCGTCGCGCTTTTCCAACGTCATCGTGATGAGGTTATCGGGACAAACGCGTGCGCACGCCAGACAGCCGATGCAGTTTTCCCCACCCGATTCTGGATCGGCGGTGAGCCCGTGCAGGCCGCGATAGCGCGGCGCGAATTCGGGCAACTCGTCCGGATATTGCACGGTAATCGCCGGACGCCAAAAGTTGATCCAGGTGATGCGGAGCCCAATCAGAAAACTGGCAGCGCCTCGCAGACCGGCTTTGATTCGTTCAACCATCATCGTCTCCAGGCCAGGCGAACTTGCACGGCAGTATGCGATAGTTTGACGCCATTGTAAAATTGCCCCGGAGCCAACCATGACCCGCCGAGCGCTTCTCGCCGCCAGCTTCGCCACCGTGCCGTCCGCAGCCCATTCCGCCCAGCCGTTCGACCTCGTTTTCGCTGGCGGCCGAATCATCGATCCGGAAACCAGGCTCGACGCCGTGCGCCACGTCGGCATTGCTGGAGGAACGATTCGGGCCGTCAGCGCGGTTCCGTTGCGAGGTCGGGTGACCATCGAGGCGCGGGGACTCGTGGTCGCGCCAGGCTTCATTGATCTGCACGCCCACGGGCAGGACCTGGAGAACAACCGGTTGCAGGCGCAGGACGGCGTGACCACCGCCCTGGAGCTGGAAGGCGGCACCGACAACCTCCCGCACTGGTACGCCGAGCGGCGCGATGCGCGGATGCTCAACTACGGCGCGAGCATCGGCCACAACGCGGTGCGAAAGCTCGTCATGCCGAACGGTGACGAGGCCGAGCGGCGCGCGGCCACCGACGACGAGCTCAAGCAGATTCGCGCGCTCATCGAACAAGGTTTGCGGCGTGGCGCGCTGAGCGTGGGCATGGGGCTGGAGTACGCGCCAGTCATTTCGCGCTGGGAAGTGCTGGAGGTGTTTCGCGCCGCGGCCGCGTTCGGCGCGACGGTATTCGTCCATACACGTTACGGCGCCGTCACCGAGCCGGGCAGCGCGCTCGAGGGAGTGCAGGAGGTCATCGCCGCCTCGGCCAGCACCGGCGCGCCGGTGCACGTCGTCCACGTCAGCAGCATGGGACTGCGCACCACGCCGCAACTGCTGCAGGTCATCGGCGAAGCGCAGGCCCGCGGAGTGGAGGTGACGACCGAGTGCTATCCCTACACGGCGTTCGCCACCGGCATCGCGTCGGCGGTGTTCGATCCGGGTTGGCAGGAACGGTTCGGACTGAGTTATGGCGATTTGCAATGGGCGGCGACCGGCGAGCGGCTCACTGCCGAGACCTTCATGCGCTACCAGAAGCAGGGAGGGACGGTCATCGCGCACGCGATTCCCGAAGAGATCGTCACCGCCACGGTTGCCAATCCGCTGACCTCGATTTGCAGCGACGGCCAACTGCGTCAAGGCAAAGGCCACCCGCGCGGCAGCGGCTCGTTCGCGCGCGTGCTCGGCCACTTCGTGCGAGAACGCAATGCGTTGTCGCTGACCGACGCCATTCGCAAAATGACGCTGATGCCGGCACGCCGCCTGGAACGCCGCGCGCCCGCGATGAAACGCAAAGGCCGAGTGCAAGTCGGCTGCGACGCCGACCTCACCGTGTTCGATCCGCGACGCGTGATCGACCGCGCGACCTACGCCGAACCCGCGCGGCCCAGCGAGGGCATGGCCCACGTGCTGGTCCACGGGCAGTTCGTGGTGCGCGACGGCAAGCTGGTCGAAGCCGCGCTGGTGGGCCGACCCGTGCGCGTAGTCTGAGTCGAGTCTCAGAATTGACACTCGACCTATCCCAATGTTAGGATTAACAGCAACCTGAATACCGGAGGAAAAAAATGCTCGCGAGAATCAAGTGGCATGTTTTTCTATCTGTCTGCTGTGGCATCGTCGCGACCTCATTTCTGATTGCCCTTGCAACCTCGTTGCTACCTTCCCAACGCTGTCATTCTCGGCAACGGAACGCAATGCTCTACAACTGAAGAACGACGGCCGCGGTTGGCAATACCTCGCACCAGTTTCTATCCGTTAGCAAACTAATTGACGGAGCCCGGGCCGGGGCGTTCGATTCGGGTCGGTCAGTGAGTCATAATGGACTGCCATGAGAGGCCGGCTCATAGCCATTGGATTGGCATTCGCCAGCGCAAGCCTGCTTCAGGCGCAGGCGCCGAAGCTCTGGTCGCTTCAGCCCGTGCGCCGCGTGATCGCACCGAAGGTTCGACAAGCGAATTGGCCGCGCACCGCGATTGACCGCTTCGTGCTTTTCCGCCTGGAACACGAAGGGTTTCCGCCGAGTCCCGACGCCGACCGCCGCACGCTCCTCCGCCGGGTGACGTTCGATTTGATCGGTCTGCCGCCCACGCCGGAAGAAGTCGAAGCGTTCGAGCGTGACCCTGCGCCCGACGCGTTCAGCCGCGTGGTCGAGCGGCTGTCGAAGGAGACCGACGCCACCTTGAAGCTCTACGGGCTCGAGCGCGGGCAGACCACGGGCTTCGGCTGGCAGTGCCTGGTGGGCCGACGGCTGGCCGAACGCGACGTGCGCTTCATCGAGTTGATCGACTCCGGCTCGTCGAACAACTGGGACTCGCACGGTAACATGAAGGAGCACATTCCCAAAGCCCGCGCGGTGGACGTGCCGATTGCCGGGCTGCTGAAGGATTTGAAGAGCCGCGGGATGCTCGACGACACGCGCGTCGTCTGGACGACTGAATTCGGCCGTACGCCGGTCTCCGACGGCCCGACCGGCCGCAACCATCATCCGCACGTCTTCAGCTCATGGCTCGCCGGTGCCGGCGTGCGGAGTGGACTCGTCTACGGCCAATCCGACGACTATGGCTTCGAGCCGGCGGAGAACCAGGTCCACGTCCACGACTTCCACGCGACGATTCTCCACCTGCTGGGGCTCAACCACGAGCGGCTGACCTACCGCTTCGGCAACCGCGACTTCCGCCTGACCGACGTGGCGGGAACTGTGGTGAATGGCGTCTTGGCGTGAGAATTGCTTGGAGTGACCGCAAAGGAGTCACTCAGTGCCATTCAATTCGTTAGGACTTTCCGCGCCGCTACGGCGGGCGGTAGCGGCGGCGGGCTATGCCGAGCCGACGCCGATTCAGGCTAAGATCATTCCGACCGTCCTTGCCGGCAAGGATGCCATCGGTGCGGCGCAGACTGGAACCGGCAAGACCGCCGCCTTTGCGCTGCCGATTCTGGAACGGCTCATCACCGTGCCGCGCTCGTTCGAGTTCCGCACCCCCCGCAAAGCGCGCCCGATGGAGCGTTCGCAGCGCCGCGCCGGATTGCTGCGCAACGCTGCGCCAGCGCCCGAGGCATTCTCCGGCACTCGCGTGCTGGTGCTCGCACCCACCCGTGAGTTGGCCGCGCAGGTGGAAACGTCGTTCCGCGATCTCGGTCGCTTCACGGACGTGCGCACCCTGGCGATCTACGGCGGCGTCGGTTTCCAATTGCAGCTCGACACGCTGGCGGTCGGCGTCGATGTCATAGTCGCCACGCCCGGGCGGCTGCTCGACCTGATGGATCGTCGCGCGGTGTCGTTAAGCAACGTCGAGGTGCTGGTGCTCGACGAAGCCGACCGCATGCTCGACATGGGCTTCATCCCCGACCTGCGTCGGATTGTGCGGACGCTGCCGACCAGGCGCCAGACCTTACTGTTCTCGGCGACCGTGCCGCCGGAGATCGATGAGTTGGCGCAAGAGGTGTTGATCGACCCGGTCACCGTCGCGGTCGGCAAGCGTTCGGCGCCGGTCGCCGGGGTGACGCAACTTGTCTACCCGGTGGCGCACACGCAGAAGCTCGACCTGCTCGCGCATGTGCTGGCGCATCAAACCGACCTCGACTCGGTGCTCATCTTCACGCGCACCAAGCACGGCGCCGACAAGCTGGCTGGCAAGCTGGCACGCGAAGGTTACGTCACCGGGCGCCTGCACTCCAACCGCACGCAAAGCCAGCGCGAGTCGGCGCTGTCGGCGTTCCGCGCGGGGCGGTTGCAGGTGCTGGTCGCCACCGACATCGCAGCGCGCGGTCTCGACATCGAGAACATTTCGCATGTCATCAACTACGACGTGCCCACGCACCCCGAAGATTACGTGCATCGCATCGGCCGCACCGCGCGCGCGGCGGCAGTGGGCACGGCCATTACCCTGATGACCTCGGACGAAGAGAAGTACCTGCGGCTGATCGAGCGCTTTATCAGCGGCACGGTGCCGCGGGTCCGCGTGGAAGGGTTTCCGTATCACGAGGCGCCTTCCTTCGATTCGGCGCCGTCACAGCGACTGCGCTCGGCGTCGGCCAACGGCCATCCCGCCGCACGCCGTCAACGCTACTCGCGCCGTGGCCGCCGACCGTGGGCTAATTAGTCTTCGGCTTACGCTATCCCTTGCCGCCGCCTACGGCCTCGCCACCGCCACCGCGTTGCTGCCGGCGGTGTTGCCGGTGGTGAGGACTACTAGGACCTTGAAGCTGACGGTGCTGCCGCTGCTGGGGAGGCCGGCGTTGGTGGAGAACACGAACCTGCCGAACGGGGTCGGGAGGCCCGATTATCACCCCTGCTGCCTCCGGCACGGCCCAGATTCCAGCCTGAACCCGCCGCCGAAGCCATTTCACCGGTCGTCAAGGCGTATGAACGGCTCAGGGAGGCAGATGATCGTCTGGTGGAGGCCGGTGAACGGCCTGGAGAGGGCGATGATCGTCTGGTGGAGGCCGGTGAACGGCTCGGGGAGGGCAATACACGCCGATCATCGCCCTCGCCGACCGGTTCGGCGCGCTCCGCCAGGCGTTCAGAGGGCAGCGGGAGACGATCTCGAAGCTCACCGACAGGATCACCAGGCTGGACGAGCCGTTCACCGGGCAGTCCGACCCGTTCACCAGCCTCCTCGGCGCGTTACGGGCCTGTCCGACCCCGATCCCGGACCTCCCCAGCCGGTCAATCGTCCGCCCGACCCGGTCAACCGCCGCCGGGAACTACATCGGGGACGCAGATGAACACGGATGCTACAGATTCTCACAGAGGCCTCCGCGAGAATCCGTCCTTTCCGCGTTCATCCGTGTCCCATGCTGTTGACGTTCGTTGTCTACGAGCTCGGCGGCAGTGGTGGCGAGGCGCCAACGTCTTTTGTGTCACCAGCTCGAGCTGCGCGCGAGAGGGATGGCGCGCCGCTGCGCCGAATGAAGAGGAGTTCTCGACCGAAGGAGCCCTTCATGCGCAGATTCCCGCTGTTCTCCCTGGGCCTTGCAGTCATCGGCGCGATGGCGCTGCTACCCCACGGACGCAGCTCGGAGCAGATCGCCGACCTCATCCTGCACAACGGCCGCATTGTCACGGTGGATGCGAAGTTCAGCCTCCAGCAGGCGATGGCGGTCAGCGGCGAGCGTATCGTGCGCGTCGGGCGCAATCGGGAGGTGCTCGCCCTGCGCGGACCGCAGACCGAGGTCGTCGATCTACAAGGAAAGCTGGTGCTGCCCGGGTTGATCGATTCGCACTCGCATGCCACCGGCGCGGCGATGACGGAGTTCGATCACCCGATCCCCGACATGGAGACCATTGCGGATGTGCTCGGCTACCTCGCGGCGCGCGCGAAGGCCGTCAAGGAGGGTGACTGGATTGTCGTGCGCCAGGTGTTCATCACTCGTCTGCGCGAGCAACGCTACCCGACCCGCGACGAGCTTGACCGCGTGGCGCCCCGGCACCCCGTCCTCTTCTCCACCGGGCCCGATGCTTCGTGCAACACGCTGGCGCTGAAGTTGAGCGGGATTGATCGCAACTTCAACGTCACCGACGGCGGGCCGGGCTTCCCCGAGCGCGAGGCCAACGGCGATCCGACCGGCCTCCTGCGCGGCATGACGCGCTACGTGAAGTCGCAGTCCACCGGACGCAACGCCACCGAGCGCGACCACCGCGAGCGGCTGCTGCAACTCTTCAAGGACTACAACGCCGTCGGCTTGACCAGCATCGTCGACCGCGATGCCAGCCCGGGCGGCCTCGCGCGCTACAAGGCGCTGCGCGACGAAGGACTGCTCACGCTGCGCATCGCCGCCTCGCAGCACATTGATACGATCGGCGACCTGGAGCGAATCCAGGAGAACATCCGCAAAGTCGCCGCCGACCCGCTGACGAAGGGGGACTCGCGGCTGCGCCTCATCGGCATCAAGACCTTTCTCGACGGCGGCATGCTGACCGGCAGCGCCTACATGCGCCAGCCGTGGGGCGTCAGCAAGATTTACTCCATCACCGACCCGTCCTATCGCGGGACATTGTTCATCCCGAAGGAGCGGCTGCTGCCGATCGTGCGCACTGCGATCGAGAGCAAGTTGCAGTTCACCGCGCACTCGGTCGGCGACGGCGCGGTGCACACGCTGCTCGAGGTGTACGAGGAGATCAACCGCACGCTGCCGATTCGCGACACGCGACCGAGCATCACGCACAGCAATTTCATGAGCAAGGAAGCGGTCGAGCAGGCGGCGAAACTCGGCGTCGTCGTCGACCTCCAGCCGTCGTGGCTTTACCTCGACACCCGCACGCTGGTAGCGCAGTTCGGCTACGACCGCCTGCGCTACTTCCAGCCGCTCAAGAGCATCTTCGCGGCGGGCGGCATTGCGGGCGGCGGCACCGACCACATGCAGAAGATCGGCTCGCTGCGCAGCATCAACCCGTACAATCCGTGGCTGGGGATCTGGGTGACGCTGACGCGCAAGGCGAAGTGGTACGATGGCCGCCTGCACCCCGAAGAGGCGCTGACGCGCGCGCAGGCGATTCGCTTCTACACGATGAACAACGCGTACATTATGTTCGCCGACAAGGAGATCGGTTCGCTCGAAGCCGGCAAGCTGGCCGACTTCATAGTCATCGATCGCGAGGTGCTGCGGGGTCCGGTGGATGACGTGAAGGACACGAAGGTGTTGCGGACGTACTTCAACGGGAAGCTGGTAAACGGAGGCGTGACCGCGTCATAATCAAGCCGATCGTGATGATGAGATGAGCGTCTTCGCCCCCGAACAGGTCGCCGATTCGTTGGCCGAGCTGATGGAGCGCCTCGGCGGCGTGCCCCCAGAGCGCATCCGCTGCATTCCGCCGCCGGGCACGGCGACCGAGCAGGATGTCATTGCGTATGAGTCCGCCACTGGACGCCTGTGTGAACTGGTGGATGGCGTCCTGGTGGAGAAAGCCATGGCCTTTTATGAATCACTAATCGCCATCGTGTTGGGTCGCTTCCTGCAGGAGTTCGTCAGTCGGCACAAGCTGGGTGTGGTGGCCGGCGCTGATGGCAGCATGAAGCTGGCGCCCGGCCTGGTGCGGATTCCGGATGTTTCGTTCATCTCGTGGGCGCGCCTCCCCGGTGGCAAGATTCCCCGCGCTCCGATTCCCGCGCTCTTCCCCGACCTTGCCGTGGAGGTCCTGAGCGAAAGCAACACGAAGGCGGAGATTCAACGGAAGCTTGGCGAGTACTTCGAGGCGGGAACGCGGCTGGCATGGATTATCGATCCGCGAACGCGCACCGCTCGCGCTTACACGACTGCCGAGCAGTTTGCTCAAATGACAGAAGACGATTTGCTCGACGGCGGTGAAGTTTTGCCCGGGTTCGAGCTTTCACTTCGTCAACTCTTTGAAGAGGCCGGTCCGCGCGAGGAATAGCGCGCCGTTTTGTGGGCGACGACGCAGTTGGCTGATCGCTCATGGGCGAGTAGCAGGGAAAATGCGTCGCGCGGCATGCCGGCCAGCGCGCGGTCGAGATCGGGATTTCCGGACCAAATATCTATCGACACCCACGAGGGCCAGCGGGGTAGGGCCAAGGAATCCATGTCACTGCTTTTTCGTTTCGCGGTCGTCACCGATGAAATCTCGGACGACCTCGCCCGCGCCGCCGCCGTCGCGCGCGAGCTTGGGTTCGATCACGTCGAACTCAACACCCTCTGGTCGAAGAACGTCGTCGAGTTGTCCGCCGACGAGGTTGATTCCGCTCGCCAGGTTCTGGCCGATCACGGCCTCAGCGTCGCCGTGCTCGGGACGCCCTGCTTCAAGACCGTTGAACTTGACGAAGCCGAGCCGCACCAGCTTGGCGGGTTCGTGCCGTTTCGCACCCAGCTTGAGATCGTTCGTCGCGCAATCGCACTGGCCCACGAGTTTGCTTGCCCGTTCGTCCGCGTCTTCTCCTTTCGGAAGACCGGCATGGTTGGGCTGGGCAACCCGTCGCCGCGTTTGCCAATGGGCGGAGAGATTCCAGCGGACGAACTCGATAAAATCGCCGAGAGCCTGCGCTGGGCCGGCGACCTGGCGATGAACAGCTCGGTCACGCTCGTCGTTGAGAACGTCCGAAGCTGCTGGGGCAACACCGGCGTGAACGTCGCGCGCATCGTCGAGGCCACCGGCCATCCGCGCGTCCGCACGCTGTGGGATCCGGGCAACGACTTCGTCGCGGGTGGCACCGGGTTGAAGGGCTACCACGCCGCGCGGTCGCGGCTGGTTCACGTCCATGTCAAGGATGCGCGCGTGGTTGAGCCGGGCATCGGCTTGACCAGTTGGGAATCTCCGGGCGATGGTGAAGTGGAGGTGGCCGCGCACTTGCGCGCGTTGGTCGACGACCGGTACGCGGGACTCGTCAGCCTCGAAACCCACTGGCGCGGCGACGGCCTCGGCGCGGAGGCAAGCACGCGCGCAGCATGGGCCGCGCTGCGCGCGATTGAAACTCAACTCGCGTGAGTGGTGTATCCTTCAACAACTCGGACCGAAGGAGTGAGGTTCATGAAAACTCGTAAACTGACCTGGTGGCTGGTGCTCGGTGCAATGAGTCTGGCCGCATTGGGTATGGCGGTGCGCGGAGGACAGGCGCAAGGCGACGATGTGCTGTCGCTGGGATTCGAGGACGGATTGGCTGGTTGGATTTCGCTCGATCCGCAGGCGAAGATTCTTCCCGCCGAGAAGAAGAACATCCGTTCCGGCACCGGCGCGCTGGAGTTCCGGTACGATCTGCGCGAGAATGCCATTCCGCTGGTGGCCAAGCCACAACTGTCCGTGGCGGGCGCAGTGTCGGTGGAGTTCTGGGTGAAGTGCACGCACAGCACCGGGCTGGTGTTCAGCGTCGGTGAAAACGATCAGGCGCGCTACGGCACGATGCATCATGTGCCCGGCGACACCTGGACGCGCGTCGCCATCAATCTGGACGAATTGCAACTGGCCCAGGATGCCAAGGACGACAACGGCAAGCTCGACGTGGACAAGATCAGTTCCATGTTCGTCGCCGACATCGGCATCTTTGTGCAGACGGTGAATCCCGAAATTCGTGGCGCCCGCATGCTCTGGATCGACGACTTGCGATTCTCACGCACGCGGTTGGCGAGTGGCGCCGGCCCGAAGACCGGCGGGTTTGTCGCCGATTCGTTCGAGGGCGGGCTGCTGCGCTGGCTGCCGATTTCGGTCGCGTTCGACCCGGTCAAATTCACGATTTATCCAAAACTGCCGACCTTCGACCTCACGACCGACGTGCCCGCGGAAGGCGGCAAGGCCGCGCTGAAAGTGGCGTATCCGCGTCCCCGGCTGAGCGCATTTGCGGTTGTCCGCGACGTATGGGGTCTGGACCTGAAGGACGCGGGCAAGGTGAGTTTTTTTGTGCGCTCCGATAAGACTGGCGCCTTTATGGCTAACTTGGAAAAAACGAATGGCGCGCGCTACCAGAGCATGTTTACGGTGACGCCAAACCTCTGGCAGAAGATTGAACTGCCGATGACGAGCTTCACGCTGGCCGATGACAGCAAGGACTCCGACGGCAGCCTCGACATGGCGAAGGTGAAGCAGTTCGGACTGATGGACCTCAACTTGACGATGCAGGACGCGGGCGACAACACGCTCTATGTGGACGAACTGTTTTTCACCACGAAGTAGCTGACGAAGACAACAGGGCCCGTGCAGCCTTTGGCGGCTCCGCCATATCCCGACTGAGTACAATTCGCAGCATAGACTGCGACACCCCCAAGCGTGGTGAACAGCATGAAGAGCAGGAACATTGTGGATCGGACGATCATTTTGGACACTTCCTTTTCTTGGGTTAAAGATCTTGCCAGGGGCGTTCTCGTTTGACGATCTCGACGGTTCCGTCCGCACGGAGCACCGGCATGCCCCGCGGATGATGATGCACGCAGGCCATCAGCGGTGTTTGCCCTCCTCTTTTCTTAAACACGTTCTCCCAGTCCGGGCCGTCAAAGGTCCAATTAGCTGAACCGCCGATGCGACGCCTTACGTTCTCAAACCACCCGGAATACGAACACACGATGATGATGCCCGGCTTTGCGGGGTCAACCTGCACACTGGAAAATGGCTTGTCGGAATCCCATGCCGAATCGAAAACTACATCCTTGTCAAAGGGACAACAAAACATGCGGCGAGACGACAAGTAGCGTGGATAAAGATCAAACCAGAAGGAGTTGGTGTATCTGCCGTGATGGTCAAGTCGATAAGCTTCCAGTGCGAGTCCAATCTCATGCAGGTTCCGCAGACACGCCGCGTCGTTCATGCGAATCTTGACGTGTCGTCCGCCGAGGACGGCCATCGTCGCCAGAATACCGAGGACGACGAGGACGACGACCAATTCGATGAGAGTGAAGCCACGGCGTTTCGACCGATCGAGTCGTCCCCCCCCCTCATGCAGCACCACCTTGCCGTTGTGCGTCACGCACACTGCCGCCGCCGGGAGCGTACCCTCGTCGATGAAACGCTGCAGCAGCGCGGCAACGCGAGCCAGCCGTCGGGCGTCGGGCTTCACAGAATCTCCTTCACTGCTTCTTTCTGCATGGCGACCAGCCGTTCAATGCCGGACTTGGCCAGCGCGAGCATCCGCAGCATTTGCGGATCGGTAAAGGTGTTGCCCTCGCCGGTAGCCTGGAGTTCGATGAAGCGACCGGTGCCGGTCATCACCACGTTCATGTCCACGTCGGCTTTCGAGTCCTCCACGTAGCACAAATCCAGCAACTCCTGCGTCCCAATCATGCCCACTGAAACCGCCGCCACGTTGGTTGATACTGGACTGCCGTGGATGAGGTTCTTTGCGCGCAGACCGGCCAGTGCTTCGACCAGTGCGACGTAAGCGGCCGTGATGGCCCCGCAACGGGTGCCGCCGTCGGCCTGGAGCACGTCGCAGTCGAGCGTGACGGTGCGCTCGCCGAGGGCCTCGAGGTTGGTGACGGCGCGTAGCGAGCGACCGATCAGTCGCTGGATTTCCAGCCCGCGACTGTTGGGCTTCCCGCCGACGGTTTCGCGTCGCGTGCGCTGCGTGGTGGCGCGCGGAAGCATGGCGTACTCGGCGGTAACCCAGCCGCGGCCCTTGCCCTTCAGCCACGACGGCACGGTTTCTTCGACCGTCGCGGTGACCAACACGCGCGTGTGGCCGAGGTCGATGAGACAGGAGCCCTCTGCGTACTTCGCCCAGCCGCGGGTCAGCGTCACGGGACGCAATTCGTCCGGCTTGCGACCGTCGGAACGGTTCACGATGAACGTCTTGCGCCCGGCGCCTTTGGCAGCACGGACTCGTCGCGAGTCAGCGGCTCGGTCACCGCTTCGTGACCGCCAAGCGATTCAACCGGTTTGCCCTCGACTTTGATTCGAACCTTCGTGACGCCGGGGATTTCGGTAACCGAGTTGACCAGCGCACGCAGCGCGAGATGTTCGTGCTCGGCGCCCGCCCAGAACAGGCGGTTGCCAAAGGCGTCGTTGAAGTCGAGTGTGCACAGGCCATCTTCCACCGTGACGGATTTCAATTGCGTGCCTTCCGGCAATGGCGCGGCGGCGGCATTCGCGGAGTCATTGCTGAACCGCGCCAAGGCCGTCACGACCAGCTCAACGCGCCGATCACTGGAGATTCCAAACGGGCCGGAGATTTCCACCGGCCGCAGCGTGGAGGCATCGGAATCCAACACGTAGCCGGTGGCATGGAAGGTCGGAGGCGTCAGCCGGTTTGGATCTGGCGGGACGACGCGTGAGGCAGGTTGGACCGAGGGGAAGAGCCTCTTTTTGATTAGCAGCCCACCAAGAACCACGAAGCAGAGGACGATGAAGGTGACGATTCCCCGCATCTACTTGCGCTCCGACAAACCTACGCGGCCCGACTTCGTCTCGGCGGCGGCTGCTGGTGTCGCCAGCTTCTTGATGAGTCGTTCGCGCGCATAGTCCACGACGCCGAGTGCAATGGCCTGCGCGGCGAGCTCGCGGAAGTTGGGGTCGAGCAGCAGCTTCTCTTCTTCGGCGTGGTTGAGGTACGCGGTTTCTGTCAGCGTGGATGGCATCACAGTGTGGTTGGTGACGTAAAGCTCGCGCTTGCGCAGGCCGCCGTCGCGCCGGCCAAGCATGGAAATCATCCGAGCGTGGATGGCTTTCGCCAACGGCAGGCTGGCCGCGTGGGTGTAGAAGATTTCCGTGCCATGGCGACCGTTGGGCTTCGGCCACGAGTTGACGTGGACGCTCACAAACACATGCGCGCCGTTCTGGTTGGCAAAACGACAGCGGTCGGCCAGGCTGAGGTAGTAGTCGTCGCTGCGCGTCATCAACACGGTCGCGCCGGTGCTGGAAAGATAGGCAGCCAGGCGACGAGCCAGGTCGAGATTGAGGTGCTTCTCGTGATGACCATTGGGGCTGGTCGCGCCGGCATCGTGGCCACCGTGGCCGGCGTCGACCACGACCTTGACGCCCTTGAGTTCGGTGCCGGTGGGCGCGACCGCCGTCGGTGGCTCGATCACCGAGGCGACGCGCAGGATGATCTCACTGGCGACCTCGGCCGACTTGATTTCGAACTTCCACGGCTGTGCCAGGTCGATGACCACGCGACACGCGTCGGGTGACAGGCTGAACTGACCAACCCGCACTTTGCCGACTCCGCCCATGTCGCTCTTCCACACCTCGCCCGGTGCCGTTCGCAGCGCGGAGTGCTCAATGTCCACGTAAATCCGGTCGGGATTCGTCAGCGTGCCTACTCGATACTTCACCGGACTCGAGAGGACGATGCGCACTTCGGCCTCGTCGGCTTTTGCTTCGACTCTCACCTCGATCAGCGTCGGGTTGAGCCAGAGGGTCCCAAAACTGTCGATTCGTGCATGCGCGCCCAGCAGGCCGGCGAGTTGCATCACCGGCAGCAGCAGCACTCCCTCCTTCAGCATCGGGGCCGCGGCGAGGCGCTGGGTAATGCCGTCGCGGGTGACGGCCGGCTCACCGAGGGTCATCGTGACCACCTCCCCGCTGGCCGACTCGACGCGAACTTCGTTGGTGACGGCATCGAGCGCGTACTTCGCACCGAGCTGAATCAGTTCATCGGCAATCGGGGCCAGGATTTCGTGCTCGACGACAACCGGGGCGACCTTCGACTTCACCACGAGGCCGGCGACGACGACGCGACCTGGCGGCTTCAACGCCGGCAGCGAGGTGGCGCTGGCAGGCGCCGGCACGCTCGGCGTGGGCGCGGCGGAGGCGAAGAAGAACCAAAGCGTGAGGGCGAACTTCATGACGGTGATTCCTGCTGCGATGGAGTTCGGAACATGGCGATTAGTTTGACCAGTTTATAGCGCGTACACAACTCGAAGCAGCGTCTCGCCAATAACCCGAAGCGAGGCGGCGCTGCATTTGTCCGGCGTGTCGGCCAGCGTATGCCAATAGCGGTGCGTGGCGTCCGGGAATTGGAAGTCGATCAAATCGATGCTGGGCACGCCCCGGGCGATGAGGGGCAGGTGATCGTCACTGATGTTCATCTCGGGCCCGTTGAAGTTGCCGCCAAACCCCAGGGCCGTGGCGGCGCCAAGCACCTGATTGTAGAGCGCCGGCGCGGACGCCAGCGAATTAGTCTCGCGGTTGACCAGCAGCGTGGCGTCGCCGATCATGTCGATCAGGATCATGGCGTCGGGCCGGAAGGTCCCCATGTTGTCGGCGAAGAACGTCGACCCCTGAAACATCTCACTGCTTTCCCCCACAGCGCGAGTAAAGTCCTCACCGTCGAAGAACATCAACTCGACAGGAATACGCGCCGGCGTGGCCTTGAGCAGCCGGGCGAGTTCCAGCAGCACGGCAACCCCCGAGGCGCCGTCGTTGGCGCCGGGAATCGGGGTGTTGCGGTTGGCGGGATTGGGATCGAAATCGGCGACCGGTCGCGTGTCCCAGTGGGCGGCGATCATAATCCGGTTAATCGCGCCCTGTCGTTTCGCCTTGCCGACCAGCTTGCCTTGAGTGAGCCCGGTGGCCGAGGGCATGACGGCGATGATGTTGGTGAAATTGAAAACCGTGCCGCCGAGCGTCCGCGAGAAATCCTGCCGCGTGACGTTGGCGGTCTGTTGCTGCAACTGCGCGATGATGAAGTCGCGCGTGGTGGTGTGCGCGGCGGTGTTGGGAACCCGCGGCCCAAAGTTTACCTGCTGGGTCAACAAGCTGAGCGCGCGGTCGCCATCGAAGCCTCGGAACTGCGGCGCCGTGTTGCCGGTGTTGCCACTGCCTCCACCGCCTCCACATCCCAGGAACGCCGCCATGGCCATCATGGCCGCCACTGCAATTAGCTTTAACATCCAACCCCCTCTACGCGTCGGCCGCGTCACAACTGCAACTCCATGCCTTCAGCGGCCGCGAAGACCTGAAGGCGTGGGTTGCGTTCCAGCGCCAGCGCACGCCCGATCTCAACCATCTGATCGATGAACTCGTCATCGTGCTCGGGATCGTGATGGAAGAACGCCACCTGCTTCACGGCGGCGCGATGAGCCAGCTCCATCACGGCTTCGATACTGCTATGGCCCCAGCTCCGCCGCTGGACATATTCACCGAGAGTAAACTGGCAATCATGAATGAGTAGATCAGCGCCCTGACAGAAGTCAATGAACGACTGATCTTGAGCGCTCAGTTCAGGCGCAGCCTTTTTCTTTCCAGTACGCCGACCCCGCGCCAGCGGAGCGACCACCTCGGCCAGCGCGTCGTTGTCGGTCATGAAGACCATGGTCTTCCCACGCCAGCTTATGCGGAAGCCATACGCGCCACCCGGGTGGTTGAGGGGCAATGCTGTGATAACCACGCCGTTGGCTTCAAATACAGAGGTGTCCAACTCGTGAAAGATGATCTTGGCTGGCAATTCGGCGAACGAAACCGGGAAGAAGGGAGCGTCCATCTGGCCGTGCATCACATGCTCGAGCTTCATCACCCCCCGTTGTCCGCAAAGGTAGAACTCACTGCCGCGCCGGAAGAATGGCACGAAAAACGGCAGGCCCTGGATGTGATCCCAATGGGTATGGGTGAACAGAATGACCGCCTGGATCGGCTTACCTGCCGCCTCCTGCAAGAGCCGGAGGCCGAGTTTGCGAATGCCGGTACCGGCGTCGAGGATGACGATGCGGCCGCCGACTCGCAGTTCAACGCACGCGGTGTTGCCGCCAAAGCGCACGGTCTCCGGACCGGGCGAAGGGATGGAACCGCGCGTGCCCCAAAAGCGGACGAGCAGGGGCAAATTGGCGCGCGCCCGCCCGGGCGCGCCGACCTTGTGTACGGTCTTCCGCACCTTCTTCATCCGTCACAGTGCCCCTTGCCCGGAACAACGGGCATCAGTTTACCACTCCGCGCTGGCAGGTGCCAAGTTGATTACAACTCCACGAAATACGTGTGGATGGCCGCGTCGATGAGTTCCGGGGTCAGCTTCCGCTCCAGACCGCGAAAGCCGGCCAGGTCGAGCGCCTGCTGCATCAGATCGCGCGGATGCACGGCACGAAAGCCACGGTTGGCCAGCCGGTAATGCTCCTCGACGAGATGGTTGAGCACCTCCGGATCGAAGGGAATCTTCATCCCGGCGCAGCAACGCCGGAAAATCTCGCGGAACTCCTCCTCGGTGGGATCGGGGATTTCGATTTTGTAACGCAGCCGCCGCAGGAAGGCCTCGTCCACCAGGTCGCGTGGGTCGAGGTTGGTGCTGAAGATGATGAGAACAAAAAAGGGCACCTCGAGTTGCTGACCGGTGATGAGCGTGTGGAAATCGACGTTGCGGTCGAGCGGCACGATCCAGCGGTTGAGCAGGTCCTTGGGCGCGACCTCCTGCCGACCGAAGTCGTCGATCAGCAGAATGCCGCCGTTCGCCTTCCATTGCACGGGCGCAATGTAGTAGCGCAACAGCGGATCGTACTTCAGATTCAGATGCTCCAGCTTGAGCTCACCGCCGACGACGATAAAAGGCCGGCGGACGATGAGCCAGCGATTGTCGAAATGCTGGGTGCTATCGGAAGCCTTGACGGCATCGGTAACCCCCATGGGGTCGTGCAGAACACGATGCATGGCCGAATCGAAGAAGCGCACGACCTGTCCATACGCCTCGATGGCAAACGGCAGCAGGTAGCCGCCCATCAGCACCTTGGCCATGCGTTCGGAAACCGAGGTCTTGCCATTGCCGGCATGGCCATATAGAAACATTGACTTACCCGAGTTGAAGGCCGGGCCGAGCTGACTCAGGGTGTGCTCGTTGACGATGATATCGTTGAAGGCCGTGCGCAGTGAATCCGCCGTGATGTTCGACCACTGGGCTGGTTGGTTGCGCACGGCTTCGTTGTAGGTGCTCAGCGGGACCGGCGCCGGGCCCAGATACCCCTCGCGACCCATGATCTCCTCGGCGCGGCGCTGGCCTTTGGCGGTGAGCGCAAAGTCCCAGTTCAATTCCTGGTAATCATCACCGCGGCGAATCTCGACCAGGCTCTCGTCGCGCAGCAAGCGCATGGCCTGATCGAGCACTTGCGGATAGGGCAGCCGCAGCGCAGTGGAGATGTCGATGCCCCGCAACTGGCCCTGGGCTCGCAGGGTCTTGGCGATCAGATCTGCCAGGAATTGGAGCGAGAGCCCGGTCGCCTCGACCGAGGTCGGCGCGGACGGCAGCGGCGGGAGCGAGGGGTCGGGCGACTGGCGTTGCTGCATTTGCAGCAACCGTTGGCGCGCGGCTTCATAATCCGGCTTGACGCCCTCGGCGGCCATCAGGCGATTTCGTGGGCCAACCCGGCGAGTTTCGGATCGAACTGTTTGCCCGCGCCCTTGTCGATTTCGGCCAGTGCCTGTTCGCGCGTCATCGCCGGACGGTGCGGTCGAGGTGAGATCATCGCCTGGTACGCATCAGCCACCGCGATAATACGCGCCCCGAGCGGCAGGTTCTGGCCGCCGGTGCCGCCAGGATAGCCGCTGCCATCGTAACGCGTGTGGTGGTAGCGCACCATCGGCACCATCGGCGCCAGGAACTCAATGGGCCGGAGAATCTCGGCGCCCAGCACGCAGTGGTTGCGGGCCTGCTGGAGTTCGTCCTCATTGAGGGTCCGCGACAGCGTCAGTGCCCGCTGGGACGAATTGATCAAGCCCAGATTGTGAATGCGGGCGGCGTTTTCGACATCGCTGATTTCGCGGTCGGACAGGCTCATGCGCGCGGCCAGAATGCCAGCATGACGCGCCACGGCCGCCGAATGTCCGGCGGTGAACGAACTCTGGTTGTCGATCGCGTCGACGACGATCTTCATGCCGTCGATGAAGACCTGGCGAAAGTCGCCAACGCGGGCCGGGCCGGCGCCGGTCGCCCGCCGCAAGAACTCGATCACTTGCAGCAGCAGCATGTAGAGCGAAACGCGCAACTCTTCATCCGGAACCTTCTGAACTTCCGGACCAGCGGCGGCTTTGATTTCCTGCAGACACTCATCGAGAATCTTGACGGAATTCTCTTCGAGTTTGCTGATTAGTTCTTCGACCAAGTGTGCACCTTGAATTCGGCGATGGCGCAGCTATTGTAGCTGTGAAGATGGCGTGGCGTCAAGCGGCTACTCTGCCAGCGTCCCCTCGGAGGAGCGGCGGTTGGTGTGGGGCGTGGGCAACGCGACGTGCCGCCCCTTGATCGAGTGCCACAAAATGCGATTGAAGTCCTCCCACGGCTGATCGTCGATTTCCGTCCAGTCCCACTTCGCGCATTCTTGCGCGCCGTAGGCCGTCAGGGTATTGCGCTCGGTGAGCGAAATGCGCGCGGGCAGCGCAGTGTACGGCTTCGGATTGGCTTGATTGGTAAAGCAGTTCAGCATGGGAGTGGCCGCCGCATCGAACTGCGTCAGCGGCGGCAATCCCAGGATGAGTTCCATCGTGCGTAACATCGAACAGGTGTCATAGACCGTACTGTCCACCACCTTGCGCTTGGTGTAGGGGCTGATAACCAGCGCCACGGTGCGATGCGCGTCCACGTGGTCGGGTCCATTCTGAGCATCGTCCTCCACCACGAAGATCGCGGTTTTTCCCCAGTACTTGCTCTTGCTGACGGCTTCCACAATCCGCGCCAGCGCCAGGTCGTTGTCGGCCACCATCGCGCGCGGAGTGAATGCCCCGGGCGTGGTGGCGCGAGTGTGGTCTGCCGGCAGCGACATCGCAATGAAGCTGGGCAGATTATCGTTCTGGACGAATTCCTCGAACTCTTTCAAGAAGACGTCGGCGCGCTGTTGGTCGTCCGGGCGATTGGCATCAGTCGGTCGGTAGTTCGCGCATAGATGACCGACGAGTCCGGGCGCGCCGGGGAACTGGCCTTCCGATACGCGTCCGCCCATCGCGCCGTAGCTGCGGAAAGTCAAACCCTTGCGGCGGCATGCGTCCCAAAGGTAGCCGGCGGTCGGATGGTAGAGCGGCCCCCCCCACTGCGGCCGGCGGCTGCCGTAGTTGGGCGGCCAGCCCTTTTCAATGGTGTCGATCGCAATCGCGCCGAACGACCAGGGATGGCCATCCTCGCTGACGGTTCCGTCCACATAAAAGTTGTCCAGCAGCACAAACTCCTCGGCGAGCGCGTGATGGTTGGGGGTCACTTCGCGCGGAAACAAGGTCAGGCTGGGATCGCCATTGCCCTGGGGAATGTCGCCTAACACCTGGTCGTAGGTCCGGTTCTCCTTGACGATGTAAATGACGTGCTTGATCGGCGAGGGGTCGCCCACGCGACGGGGCACCGCAGTCGGCGGCGCGCTAAACGTGCGCTGTGCGCGGCGCTCGTCGAAACCATTGTTGGCAATGACCTGCTTCGTGTACGTAGCCAGGGTTGCCTCGCTCGGCATCGGAATCGCTGAGACGATGCCGCGCATCATGGCGCCGATGTATTGTCGCACCGGCGCGCCGGCCGCGCCGAACAACGGATTCGGCCCAGCGCCCAGCCCCTTGGCGCTCAACGCGTAAAGTAGCTTGCCGTCTTTGCTGGCCTGCACGCCAGTCGTGTACCAGCCGGTCGGAATCAGGCCGGTCACCGACGGTTTCTCCCCGTCGAGGCGCACCACCGCCAGGTCGTTATTGCCGCCGTTGGCGACGAAAAGAGTCCGCCCATCCGAACTTACCGTGAGCGCATTCGGCTGGCTGCCAAACGGCGCGCCGGGATAGGGCGCGAGCGAAATCGTACCGACCACCGCGTCCTTGCCGGTGTCGATGACCGACACCGTATCGCTGTTGGAGTTGGCGACGAATAGTCGCGCGCCGTCGAGGCTTAGCGCCATCCCCGAGGGGTGTTCGCCGACCTTGATCGCCCCAACCAGCTTGCGCTCTTCGACCGCGATAACCGAGACACTCTGCGCGCCCCAATTGGAGACGTAGACCTTGCCGCCGTCGGCTGAGAGTTGCACCGCGTACGGGAACGCCTCGACCGCCACCGACACCACGACTTTGCGCTGGACGACGTCGACCAGCGTCACGGTATCATCCAGCGTATTGGCCACCCACAGCCAGGCGCCATCGCGGCTCAGCGACAGACCGTTGGCATACGCCGGCGAATCGTTGGCGTCCTTCCTTTCCGCCATCGCCACCGTGGCGAGGAGCTTGAGTGAATCATCGCTCGCGTCGTAGAAGCGCACCGTGTTGCTGCTGCCGCCGGCCGCGTACAGCGTCCGACTATCCGGACTCCAGGCGAGACCGAATTGCACTGCGGCTGGACGCGGAACGCTGGCGGTGCGAACGATATCGTTCGTGCGGGTGTCGATCAGCATCACCGACTGCTCGCCCTGGCCGCTATTGGAAACGGCGAGCCGTTTGCCATCCGGACTCAGCAACATGCCGAACGGCCGCTCGCCCACCAGCACGCTGACGCCGGCCGGGGTCAGCTCCCAGTTCTGCGCCGTGACTCCGCCGAAGCGTGGCCCCACCGCGCGCCGCGATTGGACCACCGCATTGGCGGCAAACGCCACCGCCAGCGCGGTAACCAGTCCGAGTTTGGGATACATGGATGAATTCATGGTCAGCTCCGATTGGGTCGGGCGCATAGCCCGAGTTACCTGGTCAGTGGAGCAACGCTCAAGCGCCCCGACTCGCCGCGCACCACGCGGCCAGCGCGGACAGTAGGATCGTGATCAAAAAAGCAAATCCAGTTTTCGTCGGCTGCCTGATTCGCCAGTGCCAGCTTTACGCGCACGGTGTCGAGCGGAAATAAATCGAAGGCCATGTTCCAGGCCGGCCGCAAGTGCGCGGGCGTTGGCATGGTATCGGCGAAGTAGAGCGCGCGCTGGCCTTCGGACTCGAGGTGAATCACCTGATGTCCCCGAGTGTGGCCACCGGTAACCTGCACCCGCACCCCGGGCAGGACCTCCGCGTCGCCCTCGAGGAGCTGTAACTGTCCGCGCTGTTCGAGCGGGACGAAATGCTCACGGCGATAACCGCCCTTGCCGGTGCCGAAGTCGTCCAGCGCGTCGAGATACTCCTGCCGCTGGACGCAATAGGTCGCGTTGGGAAACGTGGGGACCATCTGATCGCCTTGTTTCGTCGTCGCTCCCGCCGCGTGATCCCAATGCAAATGCGTGAAAATGACGAGGTCCACCTCCGCGGGCTGAACCTCCAGGCCACCCAATGCCGTGACAACATCGGGACCTTCGTAGCAGCAGTGGAGTCTTTCCTTTTCCGACAGGTCCATGCCCAACCCGGTGTCCACCAGCACGCGCTTGCCAGCAGCTTGAATGAACAGCAGATTGGTGTCCATCTGAATCCGATTCTGGTCGTCGGTGGGGGCAACTTTCTGCCAGAGCGGCTTGGGCACCACTCCGAACATCGCCCCACCATCGAGCCGCAAGCGGCCTCCGCTGATGACGTTGACTTCGAACTGGCCGAGGTTCATGATCGAAGAAACAGCAAGGCTGGGAGCAATGGGTAGCTCCCAGCCCTGCTCGATTCCATTACTTGTTCTTGTGACGGTTCATGCGGCGGCGCTTCTTCAGCCAGTGCTTCTTCACTTTCTTGCGCCACTTCTTCTTGGTAGACGGCACTCAGTTCACCTCGGTCCCGGTTGATCGTCAATAGGTTAACTGCCTGCCTGCCACGACGCAAGCGTCACTCCAGAATCGAGCCGAGCCGCAGCCGAGTCGGAACGTGCTTGCCCCCGCGCCACACGTCGAGTTCCAGCATGTCACCCGGCCGCGCCGCGCGGAGCCGGAACATCAAATCCTCCCGTTGCAGGGCGGCCACTCCAGCGACTTCGAGGATTACCTCCTGCCGACGCAATCCCGCCTGCCACGCCGGCGAGTTCATCACGACCTCCTCGACCCAGATCCCGCCCGGCTGCGGCAGCCCCAAACTCTGCGCCCATTCCGTCGAAATCCCGGTCAGTTGAATCCCCGCCCAAGCCCGGCGGGATGAACGCCCCGGACCTCGTTCGAGGAAGCGTGACAGGTACCGCCGCTCGCCCAACGTCGCTGCCTGCAGCACCGCACGCGCACGCTCCGGGTTGCCCAGCGCCAACTCGGCCCGCGTCCGATTGACCCGAATGCCCGGCGCGCCCAGTGCGTCGGCTCGCTCGTACTCTTCGACCGCGTCATTGAGCCGTCCCAATTCATGATACAGGTCGGCCAGGCACGCATGAATCCAACCGGGATCTTCGACCTCCGGAGCGTTGAGCGCCTCCAGCAGCAGAGTTTCTGCCTCCCCGAAACGCCCGAGCGACTTCAACACTCGAGAAATCAGGACCACTGCCACTTCGCGTTCCTCGACGGTATCCGACCAGCGCAGTGCTCGTCGATAGGCCCGAAGCGCCAACTGGTTTTGTCGCAAGTGCCAATGACAGTCACCGAGACTCACCATCACCGCGAAGCGTTGTTCCTGCTTCAGTGCTTGCGGCCGGGAATTCGCTAACAAGGCAAACTCACTCAGCGCTGATTGGTAGCGCTTATAAGATTGATAGGCACGGGCCAGTTGCAGACGGCGCTTGGCGTCTTGGGGATGAGCTTGCACTTCACTCGCCAGCGCTGTTAGGTCGACCGGAGGCTGCATTCCGGTCGCATACAGAATGAAGCTCCCGACGCCCAGTCCCCTTCGGCTAATGCCGGGCAACACCGCCAGCGTCCGACCGCCGCGCATAAACGCCGCCGACTGCACCGGCAACTCGAAGGGCAGCGCCATGCCGTCGAAGCCATCGATGCGCCGCCAGCCGCGCAGATTCTGCTGATACCAGCGGATGACTTTCGGCAAGTCATCGTTGGTGTCGAACGCAGCCGCCGTGGCGCCAAAGCCCTCCTGATTGCGGCTGATGAAACGCAGCGCGGGATTATTGGTGGTGGCCGCGTTGAACTTCGCGCCGGGGTACAGCGGAATGCCGGGCAGCGACTTGCCGAGCTCGCTGGCCTTGACCGGCGCGCGCGTTGACGACTCGACCGCTCCCAGCGCTCCCTTGATGCCGGGCGCGACATGCCGCACCGTGACGAAACTCACCGCGGCGATGAGTGCGACATAACCGGTCAGGACCACGCCAATTAGCAGCATCCAGAGCCGGGATCGGCGGCGGCGGCGACGGGGAGCGAAGGCGATCATGCGCTTAGTATGCAGTGCGCACGGCGAGCGTAAGCAGCCGGAGCCGCGCCATACTTGACGCGCTTATGACCGGGGTTTGCGTGCTCACGCAGGTGTTGTCGCTGGTTGGATTGCCGCTGGCGGTGTTTCTCGCCGTAGCTTCGCGGCTGGAGCAGTGGCCGCGCACGTGGCACATCGGGCCGGCGATCTTCGCCACCGTGATGGTGCTCTTCGCCCACACCATGACGACGATGCACCTCGTGGATGTCCGCAAGCAGACGCGCGAGTTGTCGGCAGAGCACGGGCTGGACGGCGAGTTCCTGCGCAAAGCAACACTGCTGCTGCGCTGGTACACGCCCCAAGCCTGGCTCATCATCGCCTTGATCGTGCCCGGTTTCATTCTCGCCGGCGCCGCACACACCAAGGTGGCGCCCGGCGTCGTCCACTGGTTGCCGGTGACGCTGGCCACGCTGCTGCAGTTGGTGGCCGGCCCGAAGGGGCTGTGGGCTATTCATGAAAGCTGCCACCTGCTGTGGCAAGTCGAGCAGGTTGCCCACGGCGGGACGCTGCCAACCTCGGACGAGGACTAACGACGGTTAAGTCCGATGGAACTCGGCCGTTGGCTCGGCTCACTACATCCTGCGCTGGTCCATTTTCCGATTGTTTTGCTGCTGGTCGGCGTTGGAGCGGATGCCTTGGGTTTGCGCTTGGTCGTCGCTCGCGACGGCGCGACCGAGCACTCACCACTCACCACTCACCACTCACCACTCACCTGGGCCGGCTTGTGGCTGACGCTGCTCGGTACCGGCGCGATGCTCTTCGCGTTCGTCTGCGGGATTCTCGCGGAAGTCTTCGCCGCCCGCGCCGGCACGCCGCTCTGGCCAATGGAGCGTCACGAGTGGCTGGCGACCCTGACCACGTGGCTGTTCCTGGCGCTGGCGTCGGTGCGGCTCTTCATGGGCGCGGAGCCTACGCGCAAGGCGTTGGCGCTGTACCTTATCGTCGCGCTGTTCGGCTGCGGCTTGCTCGTTGTCACCGCCCGGCTCGGCGGCGAGATCGTCTACGAGTACGGGGCCAATGTCACCGGGGTGCGGTCGCTCAGGACGATGACCGATGAAGACCTTGCAACCGTCGCCCAGCATCAGCAGCAGTTGACCCTCACCTACTCCAACCAGATGCACCACCTCTTCGGTTGGCTGGTGCTGGCGCTTGGTGTGTCGGTGCTCTGTGAGCGATTGCGGATCAAGCCGCTGACCAATCTCCGCAAGCTGATGCCGCTCCTCTTCATGGGCGGCGGCGGGTACCTGTTCATCTACAGCGACTGGGATGCCTGGCCGCTGTCCAACCTGCGCCCCCTCACCGACACCGAAGTGCTGCTCCACAAAGTCATCGCGTTGCTGATGTTCGGGATCGGCCTCGGAATGATCTGGCAGCGCCGCAACTCGCAACTCGCAACTCGCAACTCGCAGCAGCACTGGGACCACCAGAACAACCTGCTCGCCGCGCTGGCGCTGATCGGCGGCGGGTTGCTGTTCACGCACATTCACACCAACGCGCCGTATGTCGGCAACGCCGTGGGCGTGTACCTCAACCACCTCGTCATGGGCGCCGTGGCACTCGCCATTGCCGGCGCGGTGCTGTTGGAGTCGGCGCTGCCGGCGGCCCGTTGGTTGACGCTCTGCTTCCCACTGCTGCTGCTGACCCAGGCCGGTCTGCTGCTGG
>Ga0247727_10003661_pt1 | contig 33674 bp, 24 predicted proteins | sample WisWelCaveWW1625_FD_202498 | JGI IMG/M metagenome (GOLD analysis project Ga0247727, IMG submission 202498) | Biofilm microbial communities from Wishing Well Cave, Virginia, United States - WW16-25 | ecosystem: Environmental > Aquatic > Deep subsurface > Groundwater > Cave microbial mat | place...
ACATGAGCATCTCTGGGCTTTGGCCACGATACTCGGTCGGGAAACTACTGCCCCGAAACAGGAGAAAGTGGCGTAATATGAACTCAGCCGCCGCACCAACCTTCAACTACGAGCGGGACGCCCTCCGCCCATGACTTACGGGGAACAGCACGGGACCACCACATACACTACTCCTGCTGGCGAGCGGCGCACTGTCGAGAGGGGCACGCGTGAGTTTTTCGATTGCGTCGATCGGGTCTTTTATGACTGGAACCGCCCCTTGCATAGTTGCTGCGGCTATTTTTCCAGGATTTTTCCGTATGAGCGCTTCCGGGACCGACGGGTCCTGGAGATCGGCTGTGGTATGGGCACGATGGCTATGAACTGGGCCCAGCACAGAGCTCGGGTTACCGCCGTTGATCTCAATCCCGTAGCAGTGCAGCAGACCGCGCAGCGGTTCGATGTTTATGGCCTGGATGGAGTGACCCTTCAGGCGGATGCTAACGCTCTTCCCTTCGGTGACGGTTCTTTCGACTATGTGTATTCTTGGGGGGTTCTCCATCATTCTCCGAATCTGGAGGCCTCCTTCCAAGAGATCTTTCGAGTGCTTCGGCCGAAGTGCGAGTTTGGAGTAATGCTTTACAACCGGCGGTCCTTGCTTTACGCGTATTACACGCTCTATATCGAAGCGCTATTGCACGGAGAGGGACGTTTTCTAGATTCTTTGGAGCTGGCCAGCCGGTACGCGGACGGCGCGGAGCAAGAAGGCAATCCACACACCTGGCCCATAACCGCTGGCGAAGTACGAACCATATGTTCACCACATTGTTCCGCCCTTCGTGTCAAGACTCTAGGTACCGAGCTTGACCACCTCCTACCGCAAGTCATTCCACTACCGAAGGTCGATCGGTTCCTTCCTCGGGTTTTCCGGAAAGCTTGGGCTCGCCGTTGGGGTTGGAGTCTCTGGATTAGCGGAGAAAGGCGGTAGCGTGAGCCGGCCCGGAGGGTTCGGACGTAGCGCGTTGTGGTCCGAGCTAGCCACACGCGCCGCGGAGGGGCCTGGAATCGAACGCTGCTCCAGGATTAGAAAAGGCAGGATTGCGCAGTCTGTGGGCGCAAAGGCCCCTGCCAAGCGCTCCCCATCCGTGGTCCACCTGATCTACCGACTCATCGGTGGCCACGTGAGGCAAAGATAGATCGATCGGTCAATCTTGGCTCCCGAGCTCTTAGGGACGAATCGGATTTGAAACAAGTGATGCGTCACAACGGGAATAGCACGTTCGCGTCGGACGGCGCGGGCGCGCTTGCCGCGGGCAGCCTCCCGCCGCTTGTCGTACACGTGATCTACCGTCTTGCGGTGGGCGGGCTTGAGAACTCCCTGGTTAATCTGATCAATCGCATGCCGGCGGAGCGGTACCGCCACGCTATTGTATGTGTGGATGATTACACGGACTTTCGGGAGCGAATCCGGAAGCCGAACGTGCCGATCATTGCCATCCACAAACACGACGGCCAGGACCTCCCGGCGTGGTGGCGCTTTCAGCGGGCGCTGCGCCAGCTGCGGCCGGACATCCTCCACACCCGGGCCTTCGGAACCCTCGAAGGACAAGTCTATGCCGCCTTGGTCCGGGTGCGAGGAAGGGTCCACGGGGAGCATGGGCGAAGCATCGAGGACTTGAATGGTCTGTGCTTCAAGCGGAAGTTGCTCCGAAGAGTTGTACAACCGCTGGTCCATCACTACACAGCGGTCAGCCGCGACCTGGCCGATTGGCTGGTTCGCACCCAGGGAGTCGCCGGTCATCGGGTAACCCACATCTACAACGGCGTCGACACCGATCGGTTCCACCCGCGCGCGGGGCCGCGCGGAGATCTCGGTCCGGAAGGCTTTGCACCGGCTGACGCTTTCGTAGTCGGTACAGTTGGACGCATGCAGCCGATCAAGGACCAGCCGACCCTGCTGCGCGCCTTTCTGCACCTACTGGATGCCGTCCCCGATGCTCGGAAACGGCTTCGGCTGGTGCTAATTGGAGATGGCCCCCTGCGCGACCAGTGCCGCGAATTGCTGGAGGCGAAAGGGGCCGGCCATCTCGTCTGGCTTCCGGGAGAGCGTGCGGACGTCCCGGAGCTCCTGCGAGCCATGGATGTGTTTGTGCTGCCGTCACTCGGAGAGGGCACTTCCAATACCATCCTGGAGGCCATGGCCAGCGGGCTGCCGGTTGTTGCCACGCGGGTGGGGGGAAACCCGGAGCTGGTCGAGGATGCACGAACCGGCGCTCTGACACCGCCGGCTGATCCCATCGCGATGGCCAGTGCCATTCGTCCCTACCTGGAAGACGCCGGACGCGTGGCGTCGCACGGTGAGGCGGGCCGCAACAAGGCGCTGGCCCAATTCAGTCTGGCGGCCATGGTGAACGGCTATATGTCGGTATACGATGCGGTCCTGAACCGAAAGCGTTCCTAGATATGCCCGCTGCGGAAACTCCATCAGCCCCGGCGCAGATTCGACCCTCCGCCCGTCCCGCGGCTCGCCTCAGAATCTTGAGTCTCAGCTGTGTGTATCCGAGCCCCAACGAGCCGGGTCTGGGACTGTTCGTCCGGGCGCGACTGCAAAGCCTGGCGGCAGCGGCAGAAATCAAGGTGATCGCCCCGGTGGCCGCCCTGGATTATGAAAAACGCCGTATCCTCCCCCGGGGCAGCGCGACGCGCCGGTGGGACGAACGGTTCGAGGTGATGCACCTCCGGTGGTTGTATCCGCCCTTCGGCGGTTTCTGGAACGCCTTCTTTCTGTTTCTGCGATTGGCCTGGCCGGTGCTTCGGCTGCGAAAGGAGTTTCCCTTTCAGTTGATCGACGCGCACTTCGCGCATCCGGAGGGGATAGCGGCTGCCCTGCTCGGACGGCTCTTGGGCTGCCCATTTCTGGTGACCTTGCGGGGAAACGAGCCGCTGCACGCCCGCAGCCGCTTCCGCCGCTATTGGATCGCCTTCGCCCTGCGGCACGCTGCGCGCGTGATCACCGTTTCTGAGAATCTCCGAGCCTTTGCCATCTCGCTCGGGGCCGACCCCGCGCGAGTCCAGACCATCCCGAACGGCGTGGATCCCGACCTGTTTTTCCCGCGGGATCGGCGAGCCAGCCGGGCCAAGTGGGGCCTGGCGCCGGAACGCCGTGTCATATTGTGCGCCGGCGAGCTGATTCAGGAAAAAGGTCACCATCTGGTGCTCCAGGCCCTGCGATCCCTGGCGGACCACGGAACCGCCGCCATCCTTGTGATCGCCGGCCGCACCGGCCGCGGAGGGCGAGACTTTGAAGACGGCCTTCGCCACCTCGTCTCCCAGCTGCGCCTGGAGAACCAGGTGCGGCTTCTGGGGTGGGTCGAGCCCGAAGCCCTGGCGGAGCTCATGTCGGCCGCCGACGTGTTTTGCCTGGCCAGCTTCACCGAAGGTTGGCCTAATGTGGTGCATGAGGCTTTGAGCTGCGGCACTCCTGTTGTGGCGACCAACGTGGGCGGAGTCCCGGACTTGATTCCATCGGACCGCTACGGCTTCGTGATACCCGTGAGCGACCAGGCCTCTCTGAACGAATCCCTGAGACGGGCGCTGGCTAAGCGGTGGGATCGCGCCGCCATCTCGACTTGGGCTCACTCCAGACCCTGGACCCGAGTGGCCCAGGAGGTGTTCGAGCAAATGCGCCAGACGGTTGCCGAGGCCCAAGGACAACAGGGTCAAACATGAACGTTCTGGTCACGGGCGGCGCCGGGTTCATTGGCTCTCATGTCTGTGAGCGCCTGCTGCGCGAGGGTCATGACGTCACCATCATCGACGACCTGAATCCCTTCTACCCGCCGGAAATGAAGTGGGAGAATCTGGCCGATATTCGGCGCACCGGCGCCATCCGATTTCATCGGTGCGACATTCGCGACTCCGAAAGAGTGCTGCAGATCTTCGAGGAGGATCGGCCCGAGGCGGTCGTCCATTTGGCCGCCCGAGCCGGGGTGCGGCCCTCTATAGAAGAGCCCCTGCTCTACGAACAAGTCAACGTCCACGGCGTCATGGTGCTGCTGGAAGCCGCCCGCCGCGCCGGTGTGCGAAAGTTTGTTTTCGCCTCCTCCAGCTCCGTCTACGGCAACTGCAATCGGGTCCCCTTCTGCGAAGAGGACCACCTCAATCTGCCGATCTCTCCCTATGCCGCCACCAAGATCGCGGGCGAGAAGATCTGCTACACCTACTCGCATCTGTACGGGATCCAAGTAACCTGCCTGCGGCTTTTTACGGTTTTCGGCCCGCGCCAGCGGCCCGATCTGGCCATTCGAAAGTTTACGGAGCGCATCGACGCCGGGAAGCCCATTCCGGTTTTTGGCGACGGATCGAGCGCTCGGGATTACACTTTTGTCGACGACGTGGTGCAAGGAATCCTGGCAGCCCTCTCCTATGAGTGCAGCTACGAGATCTTCAATCTGGGCAACTCACGCCCGGTGACCCTCAGCGCGCTCATTCAATCCATCGAAGCCGCTTTGAGCAAGAAGGCCGTGGTCCAACGACTCCCGGAGCAGCCGGGCGACGTTCCTGTCACCTTTGCCGACATCTCCAAGGCGGAACGCCTGCTGGGCTACCGGCCGCAGACGCCCCTGGCGGCCGGGATTCGACGATTCATCGACTGGTACGCTGGCCGGAGAGCGGCCCTGACCTCGGCTCGGTAGGCTGGCTCAGCGCGGCGATTCCCCCCCTGACGCCGCCGCCCCTCAGGAAGAACGCAGTCGTGATGGCCCAACGTCAAGGATATGTGCGGCATTAACGGCCTCTACTACTTCGACCGCTCCCGCCGCGTCGAGGAGTCCCTCGTCGATCGGATGCGCGCCGCCATTCTTCACCGCGGCCCCGACGACCGGGGCGTCTACCGCGACGGCAACGTCGGGCTCGGCTTCAACCGCCTCAGCATCATCGATCTGTCCGGCGGCAGCCAGCCCATGTCCAACGAGGACGGCTCCGTATGGGTGATCTTCAACGGCGAGATCTACAACTTCGTCGAGCTGCGCGACGATCTCCTCGCCCGCGGCCACAAATTCCGCACGCGCTCCGACACCGAGACCATCGTCCACGCCTGGGAGGAATACGGCGAGGGGTGCGTGGAACGCCTTCGCGGCATGTTCGCCTTCGCCCTCTGGGACGTCCGAAAACGCCTGTTGTTCGGCGCCCGCGACCGGCTCGGTATCAAGCCTTTCTACTATTACGCCGACGACCAGCAGTTCGCCTTCGCCTCGGAGATGAAGGCCCTGCTCGAAATCCCCGAGATCCCGCGCCAGGTCGACCCCGAGGCCCTGGCGCAGTTCTTGCGCCACCGCTACGTCATCGCGCCGGGCACGATTCTTCGCGGCGTTTCGAAGCTCCCTCCGGGCCACACCGTTACGGTGAGCGAATCCGGCTGGACCGTCCGCCGCTATTGGGATGTTCCCGCCGACACCGTCGAGATCCGCGAGTCCGATGCCCTCGCCGAGCTGTCGTCTCTGCTGGGGGAGTCCGTTCGTCTGCACCTGGTCTCCGACGTTCCGCTCGGCGCGTTTCTGTCCGGCGGGCTCGACTCGAGCTCCGTGGTCGCCTGGATGTCCGAGCTCGGCGTCCGCGACATCAAAACGTTCTCGGTCGGCTACGACGCCCCGGTCAGCGAGCTCGACTACGCCCGGCAGGTCGCCGAGCATTTCCACACCGATCATCACGAGCTGGTGCTGACCCCCGGCATGTTTCGCGACGCGCTCGAGCGCGCCGTCTGGAACATGGACGAACCCGTCGGCGATGAGGCTTCGATACCGCTTTACTGCCTGAGCCGTTTCGCGCGCCAGCACGTTACCGTCGCCCTGTCCGGCGAGGGCGCCGACGAGATTTTCGCCGGCTACCCCATCTACCGGATCATGATGGCCCTCGAGGCCGCCAATCGCGTGCCCGGAGCCCGCTGGGCCGGCTGGCTCGGACAACGCTTGGGCGAAGGCAAGCTCGCCAAGTATGCCGGCATGCTCGGACGACCCCTCGAGGCTCGCTACGGCGGCGTGAGTCACGTTTTTTCCCACGCCCAGATGTCCCGCCTCTGCCCGCTGGTCCGCGATCTCGAGACCCCGCCCGACGGCCTCGCCGCTTTTTACCGGCGCCGCAGCGACTGCTCGGCCTTGGCCCGCATGTCGTACCTGGATCTAAAGACCTGGCTGGCCGATGACCTTCTTGTGAAGGCCGACCGCATGAGCATGGCCCATTCCCTCGAGCTGCGCGTGCCGCTGCTCGATCACAAGCTCGTCGAGTTCGCCATGCGCCTGCCGGAGAACCTGAAGATTCGCGGCGCCGGCGGCAAGTATCTCTGGAAGCGATGCATGGAATCCCGGCTCCCGCGCAACATCGTCCACCGCGTCAAGCGAGGATTCCCGGTTCCGCTCGGCGAGTGGTTCGGCGGCGAGCTGAGCGGTTTTGTCCGCGAGACGCTGCTGGCCTCCGGCGGCGCCGGCGACCTGTTCTCGCGCCCGGAGATGGAACGCGTGCTCGATCGCCACACCCACGGCTGGGACTGCTCCGGCCAGATCTTCGCCTTGGTGATCTTTGACCAGTGGTATCGCAGCTTCGTCGACCACGCCAGCCGGCCGCAAGAAGTCCTTTGCGGGAGGGCCTGAGATGGCCGCCCCGGAGCGCACGTGGTGCTGGTGGCAAATTTGCAACCAGCTAAGTCCTTGATTCGGCTGCTCGGATGATGAGCCAACTCTACAGCAAGTTGATCGGCTCCCTGGCGCTGCCCTGGGTTTCGGTTTTGACCCACAGCAATTTCTGGCAGCTCTACCAGCGCCTGCGCCGCGATTCGTTCCGGGAAGCGTGTGCGCCGTCCCGCGACGAGCAGCTCGATCGGCTTCAGGAGCTGCTGCGGTTCGCTTACGGCCACGTGCCGTTCTACCGTGAACGCATGGACGCGCTGGGGTTGCCGCCCAAGTCGATACGGAGTTTCGAGGACTTCTCCAGGCTCACCCCGACGACCAAAGCCGATATCGCAGCCAACTTTCCGGACCGTCTCACCGCCTCGGAGCAGACCTACAAACCGTGGCGCTATGTATCCACGTCGGGAACCGTCGAGCGCCTCACCGTCATTCAAGACTTCCGCAAACGAGACCTGGTGCGAGCCACACAGTTGCTGGCGCTCGACTCGGCCACCGGCTACCAGCCGGGCATGCGCTACATGGAGATTCCTCCGGACATCTGCCGCAACGTCTGCGGCGTGGCCGATACGGTCGAGCCCGGCGTATTCGGCTACTTCCTCGAACACGCCTGGGCGCGCAAGCTCACCGACCCCGAGGTCGTTTCGAACCTCCGCGGCATGATCGAGCGGCAGCTCATCTACCGCCTGAAGCTGCTGCCTTCCTTCGGAGCCGAGGGCCTGGTCCAGCAACCTGCGACGCTCGACCAGTACCTGCAGCAGATCGACAACTACCGGCCGCATGTACTGAAGGCCCTGCCCGCCTATCTATATCTGCTCGCGCTCCACATGCAGGAGCGAAAACTGCCGCCGCCCAGGATCACCGGCGGCCTCATGCCGATGGGCTCCTCCGCGTCTCCCCATATGAAGGCCGTCATCGAATCGGCGTTCGGCCGCGGCGTCCACGAGGACTACGGCTGCGCGGAGCTGGGCGCCATCGCCGCCGAGTGCGGAAGCAAGCAGGGGCTTCATCCATTCGCCGGCCTGTTCTTCGTCGAGATCGTCCGGAACGGGAACGCCGTCCGCGATGGGCAGCTCGGCCGAGTGCTGATCACCGACCTCTACAACTACGCCATGCCCCTGCTGCGCTACGACATCGGCGACGTCGGCATTCTGCGGCGGGATCCCTGCAAGTGCGGCTTGCCGGGCGACCGGCTGGAAATCCACGGGCGCCTCCAGGACTGCCTGGTTGCCGGGGATGGCGACGTTGTCACGCCCGACCGCCTGACGGATCTGATGATCGAGCGTTCCGACGTTCTCGGTTTCCAGCTCGAGTTGCGGGATCGCCGCCAGGCCTTCCTCCAAGTGGTGCCTCGAAACGGCAAGACGGCGAACCTCGACGAAATCCGCAAACTGATGCGCGACCTCTTAGGCAGTCAGTTGGAGATTCAGGCCCGTCACGTGCCGACGGTCCTGCCGGAGCCCGGCGGCAAGTTCCGTCTCGTGAAAAACGCCTCCGCGGCCAACGGGATCCTCTAAGGCGGTGATTTGTGCTTGATGCGCGCAAGGACTTTCCGTTTCTGGATCGGCGCGTCAACGGAAGTCCGCTGATCTACTTCGACAACGCCGCCACCACGCAAAAGCCGCGCCTGGTGATGGACGCACTGCTCGACGTTTACTCCTCCGGCATCGCCAACGTGCACCGGGCCGTGAGTTTTCTGGCCGAGGAAGTCACCGAGCGCTTCGAGGGCGGACGCGAAACGGTCGCCCGATTTATCGGCGCCCAGTCGCGCGAGGTTGTTTTCGTCCGCAACTCGACCGAAGGGATCAACGTGCTGTGCGGCATGCTGGGCCGCAGCCGTCCGCTGCGCGTGCTGACCACGACTCTCGAGCATCACTCCAACCTGCTGCCCTGGGCCGCCCACGGCCAGGTGGACTTCCTTCCCTGGACGCCCGACGGGAGGATCGACCTGGACGCTCTGGACGAGAAGCTGGCCGCCAAACCCGATCTGGTCGCCATCGCGCGCGCCTCCAACTTTCTGGGCGTTCTGCACCCGGTGCGCGAAATCATCGCCGCCAGCCACGCCGCCGGCGTGCCCGTCCTGGTCGATGCTTCCCAGTCCATCGCCCACGAGCGGCACGACGTGCGCGAGCTCGACTGCGATTTTCTGGTTTTCAGCGGCCACAAGATTTACGGGCCCAGCGGGACCGGCGCGCTGTTCATCCGCAACGACTGGCTCGAAACCCTGCGGCCGTTCTTCATCGGCGGCAGCATGATCAAAGAGGCGCACGCCCTCTCCTACACCGAAAACGACATCCCGCACCGCTTCGAGGCCGGCACGCCCAACATCGAGGGCGCTGTCGCTCTGGCCGCCGCCCTCGACTATATCTCTTCACTGGGTATGGAGTCCGTCGCCGCGCATGAGGCGGAGTTGATCCGCTACGCCAAGTGCCGCCTGGCGCAACTGCCGGCGGTCGCGCTGCTCGGTCCCGCGCCCGGCGAGCCGTGCGCTCCTCTGGTGCCCTTTCAGGTCCGGGGCCTCGATCCGGGCGCCGTCGCCAAACTCCTCGGCAACCGGGCTAACGTGATTGTTCGATCAGGATTCCTCTGCGCGCAACCCGCCCACGATCAACTGGGCGTCGGCCCCACCGTTCGGGCTTCGTTTGGAATCTACAACACCAAAGCCGAGATCGACTGCATGATCGAAACTTTGCAGGCGATCGTGCGGGTCATGTAGTCCGGTCCTGCCCCTTCCGCATCGCCACCGCTAGCTCCGCCGCCAGGCGGGGACGCTCGTAGCGGCGGATCCCTTCCGCGTTCCTCTTCAAACCGTTCTGACCGGTCGAAGTCTGCTCGTGGACTCGCTCGAGCATCGCCTGGATGGCGGCCGGGTCCGCCGGGTCGGCGCAGTACCCAGCGCCGGTTTCCTCGAGCAGCCGGGCCACTTCTCCGCCTTGCGGCGCGAGCGCCAGAATCGGCTTGCCCGCCGCCAGGTATTCAAAGATCTTCGCCGGCAGCATGAAGTCGTTGTGCATCGTCACCAGCAGATAGTCGGACTCCTCCATCTGGCGCACCGCGTCGGCGTGCGGCAGGAAGCCTGTCGCGCGCACCAGGCTCTTTCGTCCGTCGATAAGGTTCGGCTCCGCGATCCGGCCGACAAAGCGCGTCTCGAAGCGGGACCGGATGCGCTCGGGCAGGCCGTCGAGCGCGTCGAGGTACGGTTTCGGGGAAGACGTTTTGTAGACTGTCCCGACGTAGGTGACCACGATCGCGCCATTGCTCGTGGCCCGCGGCGAAAAACCGGAGAAACGCTGCGGGTCGTATCCGTTGGGAATGAAGGCGAACTTTGACTCCGGCTCGGCCGGGTAGCGCCGCCGCAGCTCCGCGAGCGACGTTCGCGTCACGGCCACCACCAGGTCGGAACTCTCCACAGTCGCCCGCTCGATCTCGCCGGCGCGCCGCCGGGCCCACTCGTTGCCCTGAAACGCGAAGTCCGACAAATAAAAGCGGCGCCACTCGTCGCGAAAGTCGCTGACCAGTTGCACGCCCGGAAACCGCTTCTTGAGGGCCATGCCCACCAGAAATATCGAAAAGGGCGGGGCCGTCACCACGACCGTGTCGATGCCGTGCTTCTCGATGATCCGAAAAGCTCGCCGCCGGGCCAGCGGCAGCCAGAGAACTTCCGGGTCCGGGCACAGCAGCCGCTTGACGATTCGAGCGCCCAGTCCGGCGGGCCTCCGCGAATCGCGGGCCGCTTCCTGCCTTGTCTCTTGGCGTCCGTTGAGGAGTTTCCAGACCGCCTTGCGAAAATGGTAAGGCGGCTCGAGCGACCAGGCGCGGTGGATCGTCACGCCGGCGGGAACGTCACGGAGCAACTCCGGATCATGGACCGGCGACGCCGGGTTGCGTGCCGTCAGCACGTGGACCTCGCAGCCACAGTCCGGCAAGTACTTAGCCCAGCTCAGCGCGCGCTGCACGGCGACGCCGCCCGCGGGCGGAAACTCGTAGGTGACGATCAGGATCTTCACCGGTCCGCCTTGGCCCATAACACCGATTGCCGCCCCAGCATTCCCTGGATCAGCCCCCAGCTCGTCGCCGCCTGCCCAAACAGAAAGTAAAACGCCCAGTTCGTCGCCGGGTGGATCCAGGCCTTGACGGCGCGCAACACGGCCAGCGCCGCGACCACCAGGAAGGCGGCCAGAACGATTCCGGGCAAAGCTCGCTCCCGCGTGACCCAAGACAACACGAGAATCGCGAGGCCGATCAGCGGCGAGATCCATCGCAGCAGCTTGTGCGACAGAAACAGAAACCAGAACCGCGGCGGGGCGCCGATGGGCCAGCCGTTTCCGCGCGCCAGCGCCTGCGCCGCGCCGGCGGCGATGCGCACTTTGCGCCGGAACTCTTCCTGGACGGTGGCCGGGCCCGCTTCCCAGCCGATCGCGCCGGGCTCAAACACGACCCTTTTCCCCTGGCGCGCCACGCCCACCGCGATCACGAAGTCTTCAATCAGCGTGTCCGGCGGGCAGGGCGGAAACAGGTCCCGCCGCAAGGCATACATGGCGCCGTCTACGCCCACCATCGAGTGCAGCTCGGACTCCCGCTCCTGCATCCCCCACTCGAGCGAGTAGTAGTCCGCCTCTCCCCCGCTCAATGACTCCGTTGTACCCCTCAGAACTACTTTGCCGGAGACGCAGCCCACCGTGGGGTCTCGGAAACGGCTCACCAGCCGGAGAATCGCGTCGGAACGATAAAGGACGTTGGCATCGGAAAGGACGATGATTTCCTCGGATCGCGCCGGGATGACCTCGTTGAGATTGGCAACCTTCCCGCGCCGCGGCTTCTGCTCGATCAGCTCGATTCCTTGCGGCGCAAATTGGCGCCACAGGGTTGCGGTGGAGTCCGTCGAGCCGTCGGAAACGACGACGATCCGCAGCTTGCCGGCCGGATATTCCAGCGCTAGGCAGTTCTCCAGCTTCTGGCGGATGATCCGCTCCTCGTTGTAAGCGCAGATCACCATCGCGACGGCCGGCCATTCTTCCGGAGCGCGGCCGGCGCCGCCGGCGGGCTTTCGTCGCGGCCGGAGCGCTCGCAACAGACCTGGATAGAGGACGAACGGATACGCAAACAGCGCCATCGCCGCGAGCAGGGATACCTCGATCCAGCTCGTCATGGAAACAGCCGGATCAGCCGGGGTCCCAGCAGCCTCGTCAACGGCAGCGGCAGGTTCTGCCACACCTTAATGGCCGTCTGGAAACGCGGGTTCAGCGGGCTGAAATTCGGCAGATCCTTCCGCTTCACCAACAGAACCTCGTAGGGCAGCTCCCGCATCTCACCGCCCCAATGGCGCTTGAACTCGAAGGTCCCCGTGCCCCTCTTGCACCTGCCGAAGTCGAAGGTGCGGTAGCCGCTTTGGCCCGCCCACCGGAGGTGATCGAAATACATATAGGTGTTCGGCGCCTGCGCGTTATAGCGGGAGTCGGATGCGGCGTAGTAGGTATGCATCTGATCGCGGAAGAAGAAATTCATGCTGGCCGCCACCACCTGGCCGTCCAGCAGCACTTCGCGGATGTCGATCCTCTCCCCGAAGTTTTCGAGCAGCGCGGCGAAGTGCCGGCGCGGGAAGCTGGGCGTGCCGAGCCGCCGCAGGTTGCGCGCGTACAAAGACTCAAACGCCTGAAAGCTGTCCGGCCCCCGGCGCGTGACAAACGGGTTCTTGAGCGCCTTGCGCACCATGTTGCGCGTCTTCTTGGGAAGCGCTTCGAGCAGAGACTCTTCGCCCGGCCCCACCGGCTGGGTGAACGTCACGTATCGCGAAACTCCGGCAAACCCGACGCACTGCTCGGCATGGGCGTTCCGCAGCTCCACGTAGTCGACGGCCAGCGATTCCCCCAGTCGGCGCACTTGATCTCGCAAAGCGGCTTGCGCCTCCGCCGTCTCGGCCAGGATTCCTCCGTAGACCGCGAACGGCGAGGAGATCAGCGCTTTGCCCACCAGGAAGTTTTCCACCAGGAACAGCGGCAGCACGCCTTGCACGACTTCGTTGCGGGCCACCAGGTACATCGGCCGGAATCCGAAGGTCTGCTCGATACTCTGTTTCCAGGCCAGCAGATGAAAGGGGCTCCCGTGCGGGTGCCGCAAGACGAAGTCGTCCCATTCCTGGCGATCTTGCGGACGAAACGGAGAAACGGTCAGAGACATCGCTATCGGCTAAGTCGCCACGACTTCCGTTGGCGCCGGACGCGGCGAGCAGGCCGGGTAAGCCGCGGTCAGCGTCGTGAACTGGAACTCCCGCAAGAGCCGGTCCAGCTTCGCCTCCATGGTGCGCAGACCGGCGTAGGTGCGGATCCGCGACAGCAGGCCGTTCGTCAGCCGGGGCTGTTCGGGGTCCAGCTCCCAGGGGTGGAAGTAGACGCAGGCCGGCCGGCGCTCCTGCTGGTTGATGCGGCGAAGACCGGCTGCTGTGTACTGGTAAGGCAAAAGCCGCAGATAGGCGCCGCCGCCGACGGGAGCCGCGGATCGATCCGAGAGCCTGGCGGTCGCGATGGGCGCCTCGAAAATGTCCCCGGCGGGGGTCTCGATGCGGCGAGACTCGACGCCGAATCCCGGCATTCCGTAGCGATCGTGCCGGATGGGGTAGATGCTCGAATCGTGCGTGAAGCCGCACTCGACCAGGATCTCCAGCGCCCACCAGGATCGCGAGGTAATCGAGTAGCTCGCGGCGCGATATACTCGCGGCAGCTGGCCGCAAGCATCGGCGATCGCCGCCTGCGCGCGCTCGGTGTCCTCGCGGAACTCCCGCGGCGTCAGGTCGTAGACCAGTTGGTGCGCGTAGCCGTGGCAGCCGATTTCGTGCCCCGCCCGCGCGATCTGCCGCACCACGCCGGGATGCCGCCGCGCCACCCAGCCCAGCACGAAGAACGTCGCTTGCACTCCGTGCCGCGCCAGAAGTTCCAGGGCGCGTCCGGTGGCCATCTCCACGCGCGAGGGAAACTTCTCCCAGGCCGCGAAATCCGCCGACTGGCAGACTTCCGACGGATGAAAGTATTCCTCCACGTCCACGGTGATAGCGTTGCGCACGTTGCTAGTTCCGGGCCGCCCGGCGTGTCCGCAGCGCGATCACCGCCACGTCGAGCAGGAACGAGAAAAACCGCAGAATCGCGTGATCTACGGCCTTTTGCAGCATCGAGCGGCGTGAAGTGCACTTCGGAAGCCACCGGCAGGCGGCGAGACAAAGTCCCAAATCCCCTCCCAGTCTCCCAAATCTGGGCATCGGGAGCGGCTAGGCCCGTCAACCGTAAATGACTGCATCTAAACCCCTTAGCCAGCCCCCGGGCGAGAAATCTCTGGATCTCCCTTACGGCTGGACGTGAGCCTGCTTTCTGGCCTGCGGCTAGGCCGCTGAAACGCAACCAGATGTGTGGAGGCGCACGTGCAATTGTCGGGGAAGTTCGACCGGCAGCCCGAGACACTGCGGCAAGCGGGCGCCGGTTGAGCACCGTTTTCGCGTTCAATGCCGAGTTTTTTCACAGTTTCTGCATCCTTCTGCAGTGTGGGGCTGGACGGCGCGCTCCAGGCCCGCCAAGGGCTTTGGAACAGCGCGTGCTTCGTCCAAGGGCGACAAGTCGTTGAGTTTTGACGGCTTGCAGCTAATCGGACGCGGATCTGTTGTGACCTGTCTGTAAGTCACGGCGCGCGAGCTTCGTCCAAGAACCGCATCCCGCACCACAGTGTTTGATTCCTTGCTTTGTCGAATCGCGGCGTGGCTCGGCGCGGCCGCCTGCCTGGCCTGGGCGTTCGGGACGCTGAGCTTTCGCGACGCCGAAGGCGTTTTGCGGAGCGAGTTGTGCCTGGCGCTGGCGCTCGCCGGGACCCTGATTCTGGCCGGTCTTGCCAAATGGCTGCGAGCGTCGGCCTTCTGGTTCGCGCTGGCTCTGGGCGGCCAGGCCGTCGCGCTGCAGATGATCGACGCCGGCACGCGGCTTCACTATCAGCACTACAAACCGATCGGCCGTCTTCTGGCGGACCATCCGCTGCTCGTGTCGTTTCTGGCGGCGCAGACCATTCTGGTTGTCTGCGGCCTGCTGCGCGGTCGCCCTGCCCTCAACTCGATCCGCGGCGGCTTCCGCTGGTGGCAGCTTGGCGCGGTTGCCCTGACGTTCTTCCTGACGAGCGCCACGGTTTCGCGTGAAGTTCCGGCTTATGTCGCCGAGCTTTTCTTTGCCGCCTTCGTGCAGGCGGTGAATCTGGGGAACATCCTGGTGGCCGTGTGGGTGATGCCGGAGGGCGCGCTGACCTGGCTGAAGAGCAAAGCAGACGCGCTGGCCGCAGCCCGATCGGAGCGGCTCGCCTGGGCCGGCGCGGTCTGGGTTGCCGCTCTCGCCGCGGCGCTGAGCTTCTTCGTTTACCAGCGGCATCCTCACGTGGCCGACGAAGTGGTCTACCTGTACCACGCCAAGTACCTGGCCGCCGGAAAGCTCACCCTTCCGGCGCCGCCCGCGCCGGCCGCCTTCAACGTCGACCTGATGCATTACGAGCCGGATCGGTCGTATTCGCCGGTGCCGCCCGGATGGCCGGCGATGCTGGCCGTCGGCTTTTTGGCCGGCGTACCCTGGCTCGTCAACCCCTTGCTCGCCGGGGCGAACGTGCTGCTAGCCTACTGGCTGTTGCGCGAGATCTACGACACAGCTACGGCCCGCGCCGCGACGCTTCTGCTGTGCGTTTCGCCGTGGCACGTCTTCATGGCGATGAACTTCATGACGCACACGTTCACGCTGACCTGCGCGTTGTGCGCCGCGCTGGCCGTCGCCCGGGCGCGGGCAACCGGCAGGGTGACGTGGGGTCTTGCCGGCGGCGCCGCGGCCGCCGGGACCGGTTTGATCCGGCCGCTCGAAGGCCTGATTGTGGCGGGCCTTCTCGGCCTTTGGTCGCTGGGCTTCGGCGGACGGCGTTTGCGCCTGAGTTCTCTCGCCGGACTGGTCCTCGGTTTTGTCGGGGTCAGCGCCGTTGTGCTGCCGTACAACAAGCTCCTGACGGGATCCTCCACGGTCTTTCCCATCATGGCCTATATGGAGAAATACTACGGGCCGAAAACGAACGCCCTCGGGTTTGGGCCAGAGCGAGGCTTGGGCTGGCCGATCGATCCGTTTCCAGGACACGGGCCGCTGGACGCGCTGGTCAACGCCAACCTCAACTTCTTCTCCGTGAACACCGAGCTGTTGGGCTGGAGCGCCGGCTCGATGCTGGCGATCGCCTTGCTGGTTTTCTCTGGCGCGATGCGCGGCGCCGACTACCGGATGGCGGCCGTAATCGCGGCGGTGGTGGGGATTCACGCGCTGTACTGGTTCAGCGGGGGTCCCGACTTCGGCGCGCGGTACTGGTTTCTCATCCTCGTCCCCGGCGTGGCTCTCGCCGCGCGAGGCCTGCAAGTGTTGCGGGCGCGGCTCGAGGCATCCGGCGCCAACGGCACGCGGGTCCTGGCCGCCGCCGTTTCGCTCTGCGTGCTGGCGCTGGTGAACTATTTTCCGTGGCGGGTCCTCGATAAATATCAGCACTATCTGAACATGCGCCCGGAGATTCGCGACCTGGCCCGCCGCCACAACTTCGGCCGGAGCCTGGTGCTCGTGCGGGGCGATCGCTATCCCGACTACGCCTCGGCCGCCGTTTATAACCCGGTCGATCTGCGGGCCGACGAACCGGTGTACGCCTGGGACCGCAGCCCGGAGGCGAGGGGCGAGGCGCTGGCGGCGTACTCGGATCGGCCGGTCTGGATCGTGAACGGGCCGTCGGTGACGCGCGCGGGTTTTCAGGTGGCGGAAGGTCCGCTCCCGGCGGCCACGCTCCTCGCGGACCGCGGCGAAAAACGGGAAGTGGCTCCGTGAACGGACAACGAAGACCGGGTGAGGAATACCGGAACGTTCCCGTTCTGGTGCTGGGAGCCGCCGGGTTCATCGGCCGATGGGTGGCCCGCTCGCTCGAGCAGGGCGGCGCCGATCTCAACCTGGCGGTCCGCAACAGACCGTCAGCCGAGGCGGTCTTCGACGCCTATGACATTCGCGGCGCCGTTTGGGAAGCCGACCTCGCTAACTTGCAAACGGTTCGGGAGCTGTTGCGCACCGTGAAACCTGCCGTCACGTTCAACCTGGCTGGTTACGGCGTCGACCGTTCGGAGAGCGATGAGCAGGCGGCCGATCGAATCAATCGCGAACTGGTTGGCGCCGTGTGCAGGGAAATCGCCGGCGCGGCGGATCGGAAGGGCTGGCACGGGCAGCAGGTAGTCCACGCCGGCTCGGCGCTGGAGTACGGCGCGCTCGACGGGAACCTGGATGAGAACGCCGACCCCCAGCCGTCCACGCTGTACGGGCGCACCAAGCTCGCGGGCACGAAGCTGCTGGAAGAGATCGCTAAGGCGCGCCAAATCCGCGCGCTGACGGCCAGGCTGTTCACCGTGTACGGCCCAGGGGAGCACGGCGGCCGGTTGCTGCCGAGCCTGCTGGAGGCGGCGCGAACGTGCCGGCCGCTCGAGCTGACCGCGGGCGTCCAGCGGAGGGACTTTACCTATGTAGAGGATGTAGCGGAGGGTCTCTTGCGTCTCGGCGCAGCCTCGGCCCGGCCCGGCGAGGTCGTCAATCTGGCTACGGGCCGGCTGACCTCGGTTGGCGCGTTCGCGCGGACGGCGGCGACGATCCTCGGTATCCCGCGCGAGGGCTTGAAGTTCAGCGCGATTCCGTTGCGCCCGGAAGAGATGGAGCATTCCCCCGTAACCGTCGAGCGCCTGAAGCGCCTGACCGGCTGGACGCCGCCCACCAGTCTGGCCGAAGGGATTCGGCAAACGCTGGCGTTTGTCAGCCGGGCCGTCGGCGAATCTGTCAACGGTAACTCATTGAATCTACGGCCGAGGAGTTTCGTGTGAAGAATCCTGTTCGGCGCAGTGAATCTCCTGACATTTCACTCGTGATGCCTTGCTACAACGAGGAAGCGATCATTGGGATTACTATCCCGCGGCTGATTGACTCCTTCGAGCGGGCGGGATATCGGCTGGAACTCGTGGCCGTCGACAACGGCTCTTCAGACCATACCGGGGAGATCATCAGCGATCTGGCGGCGCAGAATAGCTCGATCGTCCACCACCGCGTGGAGAAGAACGAGGGCTATGGGAACGGAATTCTAGAGGGATTCCCGCTGTGCACGGCACCGTGGGTGGGATCGATCCCCGCCGACGCGCAGGTGGACGCCGAGGACGTCGTGCGCCTCTACGAGCTGGCGCAGGCAGCACGCCGGCCGGTGCTGGCCAAAGTTAGGCGGCGATTCCGGATGGACGGCCTGCGGCGGAAGCTCGTCTCCACCGCCTACAACCTGTTTGTGCGACTGCTTTGGCCGCGCCTGCGTTCGATTGACGTGAACGGAACCCCCAAGCTGCTCCCGCGCGAGGCGCTGATCGCGATGCGCCTGACGTCGAAAGGATGGCTGCTGGACCCGGAAATCATGATCAAGGCTCACTACATGGGGCTGGCCGTGCTGGAGGTCAACGTGTTTGCCCGGGTGCGCGGCGGCGGCGTGTCCCACGTACGCCCCTCCACCTGCTGGGAGTTCTTCCGCGCGCTGTTGAGGCTCCGGTTCACTCGCGCCTGGCGGCGGAATCTTCCCGTGCCGTTCCGGCCGCAACAGACGCCCGCCGGCTACCTGGTGCCGGGCCGGGAGCGTATATCTGGTTAATACAGTCATGACCGCCCCTGCCATTACCGGATCGAGCCCCGCCGTTTGCCGCCAACGGGCGACCTGCCGGGCCTGCGGCGAGAGCCGGTTTCAACTGCTGCTGTCGCTGGGGCCGACGCCGCTGGCCAACTCCTTTCCCGGTTCGCCCGCCGCGTTCGCCGCCGAGCCCCGCTATCCCCTGGATGTGTATCTGTGCTCGAACTGCTCGCTGCTGCAACTCCGCGACGTGGTCGATCCCGAGGCGCTGTTCGGCGATTACATCTACGTCACCGGGACCTCCGAGACGATGGCCGGCCACAACGCGCGGTATGCGCGGGAGGTCGCGGAGACACTGCAGCTCGACGGAAAAGACCTGGTGGTCGAGATCGCCAGCAACGACGGCAGCTTGCTGCAGTGCTTCCGTCCCTACGGCGTGAGGACCCTGGGGGTCGAGCCGGCGCGGAACCTAGCCGCCCGCGCCATAGCCGAGGGAATCGAGACCGACAACCGCTTCTTTACCGTCTCCGTCGCGCGCCAGATCCGCGAGTCGCGCGGGCCGGCCCGCGTGGTTGTGGCGAACAACGTTCTGGCGCACGTTGACGACGCGCACGGTTTTCTCCAGGGCTGCCGCGAGCTGCTCGCCGAGGACGGCTTCCTGGTCGTGGAGGTGCCGTATTTGCGCGACCTGCTGGACCGGGTCGAGTACGACACGATTTATCACGAGCATCTCTGCTACTTCCGCGCCGGCACGCTGCTGGCTTTGTGCGAAGCCGCCGGCCTGTCGGTGGCGCGGGTGGAGCGCGTGCCGGTTCACGGCGGATCCTTGCGCGTCTACGCCGCGCCGCGCGGCCGCCGCGGAGGGCACTCCGAGCAGGCGCGAGCGCTGGCCGCGCAGGAGCGCGAGGCCGGACTCGCCGACACTGCCCAGTACGAGCAGTTCGCCGCCGCCGTGGAGGCCCAGCGGAGCGCGCTGCTCGGCCTGCTGCGCTCGCTGCGCTCCGACGGCCGCACCGTGGCTGCCTACGGCGCGCCGGCCAAGGGCAACACCTTGCTGAATTACTGCGGCATCGGGCGGGATCTGGTCGCCTACACGGTGGACAAGAACCCGCTGAAGGTGGGCCGCTACACGCCGGGAAGCCATCTGCCCGTTCTGCCGGTCGGGAACCTGCTCGAGCGGCGGCCGGACTATGTGCTGCTGCTGGCGTGGAACTTCGCCGAGGAGATCCTGCGGCAGCAGCAGGCCTATCGCGACCGGGGCGGCAAGTTCATACTGCCAATACCCGAACCGAGGATCGTCTGACATGAAAGCCGTAATTCTGGCCGGAGGGCGAGGGACGCGCCTGGCCGAGGAAACGACCGTCCGGCCCAAGCCGATGGTCGAGATCGGCGGCAAACCGCTTCTCTGGCATCTCATGCATATCTACGCCTCGCACGGCGTCAAGGACTTCCTGGTGGCCTGCGGCTACAAGGGCGAGCTGATCAAAGAGTACTTTCACAACTTCTTCATTCACAGCAGCGACTTCGTCATCGACCTGAAGAACGGCACCCGGAATATCGTCAACGGCAGCAAGATCGACTGGCGCGTCGGCGTCATCGATACGGGGCAGGAGACGATGACCGGCGGCCGCGTCCTGCGCCTGCAGCCGTGGATCGGCGAGGATCGCTTCCTGGTGACCTACGGAGACGGCCTGGGAAATGTGGATATTTCCGCGCTCCTGGCGTTCCACCAGCAGCACGGGCGGCTGGCCACGGTTACTGCCGTGCGCCCGCCTTCGCGGTTCGGCGGCCTGCTGCTGGAGGGCGATGCGGTGCGGGAGTTCTCCGAAAAACCTCAGACCGGCGAGGGTTGGATCAACGGCGGGTTCTTCGTGTTCGAGCCCGCGGTGTTCGACTACATTTCCGGCGACGATGCGATCCTGGAGCGTGAAGTACTCGAACGGCTGGCGGCGGACCAGCAACTGATGGCTTTCCACCACACCGGATTCTGGCAGCCCATGGACACGCTGCGGGAAAAGCATTTGCTGGAGTCGTTGTGGACGAGCGGCGAGGCGCCGTGGAGGACTTGGGAATGAGTTTCTGGCAGAGTCGGCCGGTTTTTGTCACTGGCGCAAGCGGGCTGCTCGGCTCGTGGCTGGTCGAAGCGCTCCTGGAGCGCAACGCGCGCGTGGTGTGCCTGCTGCGCGACTGGGTTCCGGACAGTCGCCTGGTCACGACCGGGGCCGCCGCGCGGGCCATCCTGGTGCGCGGCGAGCTCGAAGACTACGACTGCCTTCTCCGGACGCTGAACGAATACGAGATCGACACGGTCTTCCACCTGGGCGCGCAGACCATCGTGGGAACCGCCTGCCGGTCGGCGCTGTCCACTTTCGAGTCCAACATCAAAGGAACCTGGAACCTTCTCGAGGCCTGCCGCGTGTGCTCCAGGCTGGTGCGGGCGGTGCTGGTCGCCTCCAGCGACAAGGCCTACGGAGAGCATGTGCAACTTCCGTACACCGAGGACACGCCGCTCCAGGGGCGCTTCCCCTACGACGTCTCCAAGTCCTGCGCGGACTTGATCGCGAGCAGCTATTTCCGCACCTACCGGACGCCGGTGGTGATCACCCGCTGCGGCAATCTGTTCGGCGGCGGCGACCTGAATTTTAGCCGCCTGGTGCCCGGCGCCATCCGCTCCGCGTTGCGGGACGAGCCTCCCGTAATTCGCAGCGACGGCAAATTTATCCGGGACTACTTTTACGTTGAGGACGCGGTCAACGCCTATCTGAGTCTGGCCGAGCGGCTGCCCGACGAGCGTCTTCTCGGGGAGGCGTTTAATTTCGGCAACGAGACGCCGCTGTCGGTGACGGACATGGTGGACCGCGTTCTGCGCTTGCTGGGGAAGACACGGCTGGGATACCGGATCCTGAACCAGGCGAGCGACGAGATCCCGCGTCAGTACCTGGACTGCTCCAAGGCGCGCCGGATGCTCGGCTGGCGGCCGGACTTTGCGCTCGAAGACGGCCTGCGACGGACGCTCAGTTGGTATCAGTCATATCTTTCAGGCAGCGCCCCAGAGCCGGCTGGAGCGCTGGCCGGTTCGGCGCGGTAGCAACGCCGCTAGAGTCGCCCACTCGTGAAAGAACTCGCGTGAAAGAACTCGCCCAAGTGGCCAGCCGGCCGGTCGCAGCGGAAATGCCGCCGTCGGCGGCGGAGAGCGGCGCGGCCCGCGTTCCCGCGTCCGCCGGCCGGCTGTCGCGCCTTCCGGCCGCGGCGCTTGTCGTCGCAGTTCTGGCGGGGCTGCTGCACCTGGTTCCCTATTGGCGGGCGCAGAGCCAGACCCCCGAGGGCTGGACCTTCACCGGCAACCTGTATCGATCGCCGGACTTCATGCAGTATCGCGTCTGGCTACGGCAGAGCCAGGGTCACGGCGTGGTCGTTCCCAACAAGTTCACCGCCGAAGCCAACCAGCCCTACATTCCTGTGTTCTATTACTACGCCGTGGGCGCGGTCTCGCGATGGCTCGGCAAGACGCCCGAGTTCGTGTTGGCACACGCCGCTTCGCTGATCGCCGGCGTTTTGGTCCTCCTTTTGTTTGTCACCGTGCGACTGTTCTTGCCGTCGCCCCGCCAGCATTGGTGGGTGTTTTTCGCGATTCTGGCGGGCGGCGGCCTCGGCGCCCACATCAAGCTCCTTCGCCAGTTCGAGGTTCTTCAGAACAGTCCCGTCGTCATGCGACTGCTCTTCGAACCGGTCGAAAGCTGGCTGGTGTTTGAAGACTATCGCGGCCACTACGTTTTTCTGACCCTGTTCGATCCGCATTTTCTGGTGATCTGGCTGGCGACCGCGGCCGCCGTGGTTTCCCTGTACCTGGCTTTACGAAGACCGACTTGGACGCGTTTCGGCTTGCTGGCGTTGCTCGACGCGGCGGCCACGCTCCTGCATGTCTACGAAGGCGTGACGCTCGTCGCCGTCACGCTGGCCACGGCGATGCTGTGCTGGCGACGGCGCGCCGCGACCCGCGCCGCTTGGACGGCGGTTGCCGTGTGCGCCGTCTCCGTGGGTGCTTGCTGCGCGTGGATGATGATGCTGCAACAATCCTCCGGCGTGCCGGCGCCCGTGTGGCGGGCGGTCAACATTCTGTTCGCGATTCTCGTGATCTCGTATCCGCTCGCCTGGGCGGTGATCGCGTGGGGCTTGGGACGCTACTGGCAGCAGGCCGGGCTGGAGGAGTGCTTCCTGCTGGGGTGGATCCTGGGGTGTACGGCCCTGGTGCTTTCCGGTCCGTTCTATCCGTACCCGGATCGGGGCACGATGACGCTGCAGATCCCTCTATATCTCGCGGCCGGATGTATGTACTTCCGTCGCCGGCCGCGGTTGGCGCCGCGTGCCGCGCTGGTGGCGATCCTGTTGCTGGGAGCCACGCCCGGCTGGGCAATGATGCGGCTCTGGCGCCAGGGGGGATTCGACCCGGATGCGGCATACAAGTTTGTCAACGGCTCGCACCGCGAGACCGTGGAGATCCTGCGCCGCCGGGCGGGAGCGGCCGATCTGCTGGCGGCCGAACCGGAAGATCTCCTCTGGCTGGCCCCGGAGTATCCCGGCAAGCATTACAGCGGTCATTTTTTCTGGACCGTGAAGTACGACCGCAAGCAAGCGGCTTTGCTTCGGTTCTTCGAGGCCGCTCCGGAGGAGCAGGCGGCGTTCTTGCGCCGGGAGGGAATCCGCTTCTTGTTTGTGGGTCCTCGCCATAACGTCAACCGTCTGCGCGAGATCCCTGGCTTGGTTCCCCTGAAGACCACCGCGGTTGGCGCGCTCTTTGAATACCGGGATGGAACTAGCAGTAGTTCGAACTGAGATAGAGGTGAAGCGACCGCCGGCGCGCAGTCGAGCCGCAGAAGCGCGGCCGGCCCGTGTGGCGGCCGCTCTCGGCGCCGCGGTGGTGCTGCTGGCGGTTTCTGTCTACGCCAGTCGTGGCGTCATCGAGTCGGCGGCCGCTCTGTTCCCGCTGGCGGGATCGCCGCATCCCTATTTCGCGCCCGCCCATGCTGGACTTTTGTACATCGGGGCTCCGCTGGCGGTGCTCAGCGCCGCGCTGCTGTTTCTGGCGCCGGGCCTGTTGCTGGCGCTGGCCTGGGAACGGGACAGCGACGCGGGACAGTGGATCTCCCGCGGCTTCGCGTTGAGCCTGTTGATCGTCAGCGTCGCGACGGGGGTTGCGCAGGCGGCCGTGGGACGCCCTCTGCGAGGCGGATCGTTTGTAGTAGTAGTAGCTGTTTGCGCGCTGGCTTGCCTCGGTGTCCTCATGCGGCGGATGCGGCGCGACTCGGCCTGGTTCCAGCCGTTCCGCGCCCCTCACGCCACCACGACGCTGGTTTCCATGATCGTCTTCCCTCTGGCGCTCCTCATCGCGCTGGCGCCCAAGTTCTATTGGGAGAACTTCAACGGGGACGGGGCGCACGCCTACGAGTCCGCGCGTCTTCTCTTGGTTCGGGCGCTGCCGTTCTGGGATCCCGCTGTTGGCTCGATCGCCATTTTCCCCGGCCTGACGTCGATGCTGTTCGCGTTTCCCGCTTCCTGGTTCATTCGGCTGTTCGGCGAGGTGGAAGCCGCCGTCCGGCTGCCGTTTCTGCTCCACCTGGTGGCGGTCTACGGCGGCGTGCTGGCGCTGGTTGAGCACGGCCGGACGCAGCTCGGCGCTGCGGAGCGCTGGCTAATCTGGGCGGGACTGGCCGTCTACACCGTGGTCATGAGTTTCAGCGCGACCTACGATCCGTATTCCGCCGACATCGCCTTGCCGGCCGCTCAGGACACCCTCTTGATGGCCTGCTACCTGGGCTTCCTCCTTGCCTTCCTGCGACGGGAGCGGGCCTGGATGAGCCTGTTCGCTGCTCTGACCTTCCTGGCCTCGCCGAACGGCCTGCTGCTGCTCGGACTTTGGATGCTCGCTGTGTGGGCGTTGTGGAAACCGCGGCCGTGGCGGGAACTGCTGTGGAGTGCCGCAATGGTGGGGGGCTGTGTGGCCGTCGCCGCAGCGGCGCCGCGCCTCCTGGCTGCCGTGAATGTGCCTGTTGCGGGCGGCGAGTATGGACCACTGCAGTTGTTCAAACGCTTCGCGATTCTGCAGTGGGCCGACTGGCACCGGCTCGCGTTTCTCGTGATTCCGGGCGGGATTGTTCCCGCCGTCGCGCTGCTCGCCTGGCGACGGCAGGACCAAGCAGCGCGGACAGTGGCGCTCGTGACCGTCGCGTATTTTGCCCTGTTTTATGTGCAAGCGCATATCGCGCTGCACTACTTCGCGCCAGTCATGCTGCTGCCGTTGATTGTGTATTGGCGGATGACTTCGACTTGGCAGAGGCCGGCGCGGCGGCTGGCGGTCGGCGGCGCGGCGCTCGCCTCGCTGGCGGCGCTGGTGGTTTCGCTGCCTGCCAAGGCATCGCCGCAAACTACGGCCCGATTGATCGGGGCGGCCATCGAGGACCGCGCCGGTGGGTACGAGCGTTTCGATCCCGCGGCTTTTCGGCGGGCTGCTCTGCTGGATCGGATATTGCCATACGACTCGGACCCACGCGTGCCGGCGCAAAGTTACGGGGGCTCCTCGCTGGCCTGGAACTATTACGCCCGCGCCAGAAAGACCAAGCCTGAGGACGTCAACTACGTGCTGCAGCGGGAGGATGATCCGCCGCCGGACAGCATGCGGCTCGTGGCGAGTTCCGGCGACGGCGCGCTCTACGTGAAAAGCGAAGCAGTCTTGAGGGAGCATCGGGCGCTTCGGCCGCCGACCCCGGCGGGCAGCCCCCTCTACTCCATCCCGCGAGGCTTTCTCTTTTCCGGGGCGTTGGGGGAAGATGCGCCGGTGATCCGCGTGAAAAAACTTCTCAAGAAACTCGGGATCGATGTGGATCAAATCCGGCGGTCGGTCGGCTAGGGAGAAAGCTCACTTCTGATGGCCTGGATTCTGCAGCACGCCAACGCGGTTCTGGTCTTGTTCGGCGCGGTCGTCGCCGGGTGCTGGATCTACCTCACTGGCGCGCCGGAGTATCTGGCCAGCCTGAGCCGAATCCACCTGGCCTATATTCCGCTTCTTCTCTCTCTCACCGGCGCCTGTATCTTGATGAGATTTGTGCGGTGGCAATACCTGCTCCGCCGGGCCGGTGTGCGGATCGAGACGCGCCCGAGCCTCCGCATTTACCTGGCGGCCCTGGTGGGCATCGCCACCCCGGCGTACGCCGGGGAGATGATCCGCAGCCTCCTCCTGTATAGAAAATTTGGGACGCCGGTGCGCGTGGCCACCTGGGTTCTCCTGCTCGAACGTCTGCTCGACGTGGCGGCGCTCGCGCTGATCGGAGCCCTGACCGCAACCGGGCAGTGGAGGGGAGTGACCCTGGCGGCGTTTTTCGCGGCCGCGGGACTCGTCTGGGTTGCGGCTCTTCGCTTGGGACCGAAGGTGGGCGTGCCCGGGACCGCAGTGGCCGACCTGCGTCGCGCGAGCACGGCTGCCCAGGCCCTTGGCATTTCGCTCGCCGCCTGGGCCCCGGCCGCCGCCTTGGTAACGGTCGCAGCAGCGAGTTTCGGCGCCGCGGTGCCGCTGGCTGCTGGCAGCTCCGTTTTCAGCAGCGCCACGCTTCTGGGGGGCCTCACGCTGATGCCGGCCGGGGTTGGCTGGACCGGCAGCTTGGCCATCTTTCACCTTCAAAGCCTCGGGCTGGCGCTGGGGCAAAGCGTCGTCGTCATATCGATTGTCCGGCTGGCCAGCACCGGGGCTGCTCTCGCCGCCGGTCTGGTGTTTCTCGTCCAGGAGCTGCGCTCGCTGCGAAGAGTGGCCAGCGAAGCGGCGCCGGTGCACTTCAATGAGATCGCCGGCCAATACCAGGACCAATTCGCCTCCCACATCTGGAATCATTTGCTGGAGCGAAAGATCGGATTCATTACCGCCAGCCTGCCGAAACCGCCGTCGGCCGGCCTGGGGCTGGATCTCGGTTGTGGTCTGGGCCAGCAGTGCCTGACGATGAACGGCAAAGGATACCGCGTCATCGGTATCGATGCTTCCTACGGCCTGGCGCGGCAGGCGCGCGCGGCCGGCGCGGTCGTCGTAACCGGCGACGCCCTCCAGTTGCCAGTCAGGGACGCCGCCTTGGACTTCGTCTACACCGTCGGCGTGCTCCACCATCTGCCCGGGCGCGCCGCCCAACAGGCCGCCTGCCGCGAGATTGCGCGCGTCCTGAAGCCGGGCGGACTGCTGATCGTGCACGAAACCAACCCGCGCAACCCGCTCTTCCGTTTCTACATGGGCTATTTGTTTCCGTTGCTCAAAACCATCGACACCGGAATCGAGTGGTGGTTGGAGCCGGAATTCTGGGGCGCCCTGCCGCGCCTGCGGCTCATGAACTTGGAGTACTTCACCTTCCTCCCGGATTTCATTCCGGCGGTTCTGCTCCCCGGCTTCCGCGCCGTCGAGCAGCGGCTGGAAGGCAGTTTCTTGAAACCTTACGCTGTGCATTACGCCGCGATTCTGTGTAAGACGGCGTGACTCGATCCGGCTCTTTCGCCGGAAACTTGCCAATGCCTGGCCCAGCAGTAGCTGACACCAGCAGCCCGCATCCGGCGCGACCGGAGGTAAGCCCCCGCAGCAAACCGCGGTGGGTGGAGAGGCTCAAACGCTGGTACCTAACAGCCGCCGTCGTGCTGCTGAACGCGCTCCTGCTTCTGGTCGTCGTCAACATGTCGCTGTCGGCCGTCCGTTACATCCGGGACCGGCGCCCCGGCCTCGGCCAAGCGGCCTTAAAGCGTTCTACGCCCCTGGGCCGGTTCGGACAACACGTGTTGAAGGCTTACCCGGGCAAGACCGAGCAGGAGATCGCCAGCCTGATCGAGGAAGGACGGGTCGCCGGGTTTGAGCTGTTCGAATACGATCCGATCACGCAGTTCCGAGCCAAGCCGTTTCGCGGCAGGTACACCAACATTGCGAAGGAAGGCTTTCGTCTGGTGAGGGATCAGGGCCCCTGGCCCCCCCCAAGAAACGCCATCAACGTCTTCGTGTTCGGCGGCTCGACGGCATTTGGTTCCTATGTCCGCGACGACGAGACCATCGCTTCCTGGCTGCAGTCGCTCGCCATGCAGAGTCGTCCTAGCGAGCCGGTGTTCGTCTACAACTTCGGGCAACCGGGCTACATCAGCAGCCAGGAGGGCCTGCTGTTCTATTCCCTCCTCCTGGCGGGTTTTGTCCCGGACGTGGCGGTTTTCCTCGATGGGCTCAACGACTTCGTCAACGGCGCCGGCGAGCCGATGTTCACGCAACGGCTGCGGCGGTTGATGGATGGGAATGATCGCCGGCAGACCTACGGCCTGGCCGACCGCCTGGCCCTCGTCGGCGCCTTGCACTCGCTCCGCCGCGAACCGGGTGAATTCCGGCAAGCGGTCCAGATGGACTACCAGAGCGAGGCTTTCTTCGATCGCGTCCTGTCCTTGTGGCGGGCGAACCGGCGACTCGTCGAATCGATCGCGAAGGACTTCGGTGTGCAGTCCGCATTTGTGTGGCAGCCCGTGCCCGCCTATAAGTACGACGTTCGACACCACATGGGTTACGAGCTATACGCCGGCAAGCCCTTTCCGACTCACGAAGTCGCCTTCAACTACGCGCGGATGGAGGGGTTGCGAGGCGAGCTGGAGCGCAACAGGAACTTCTTGTGGCTCGCCGACATGCAGGAAGGCCGCGGCGAAAACCTGTACGTGGATGAAGTGCACTACACGGCGGCGTTTTCCCGCGACATCGCGCAACGCATCTGCGAGTTCCTCGATCGGCAGGGATTTCTGCGGCCGACGGGCGCAGCGCGGCGGGGCTCACCCGCCAGTCCGGACACACCATGATCAGAAACGGGCTGGGAACAGCGGCTGAAGGCGTCTATCCGGTGGCGGGGCGGCTGCGGATGGCGCGGCACTTGGTCGCCTCCATGCGGCCGGACCATTGGGTGAAGAACCTGTTCGTGCTGGCCCCGCTGCTGTTCAGCAGAAAGCTGACCGACCCGGCGGCCGTAGCGCAGACGGCGATCGCCTTCCTCACTTTCTGCCTGGTCGCCAGCGCCGTCTACCTATTCAACGATGTCCTCGACGCCGCCGCCGACCGCAGCCACCCGGAGAAACGATTTCGATCCGTCGCCGCCGGGGATCTGTCGGTGCGAGCGGCGCTGGGGGCGTGCGCCGTTCTGCTCGGCGTTTCGGTTCCTCTGGCGCTGGCCGTGGACTGGCTGTTGCTGGCGGTGGCTGCTCTCTACGGCGTCTTGAACCTCGGCTATTCGCTGTTGTTCAAGAAGTGGATCGTCGTGGACGCCATGGTTATCGCCGCCAGCTTTGTGTTGCGCGTGGTCGGCGGAGCGGTGGCCGTCGGCGTGGCGCCGTCGCATTGGCTGATCATGTGCGCTTTCTTGCTTTGCCTGTACTTGGCGTTCTCCAAGCGCCGCCAGGAACTGGTGGTGCTGGACCGCTCGGCCTCCCAGCACCGGCAGGTTCTCGGGCAGTACACCGTGGCCTACCTTGACAGCGTGAACAACATCCTGCTCGGCGCCTCGCTGGTTTCCTACGCCCTCTACACGGTGGCCCCCGAGACGGTGGCCCGCTTCGGCACCGACCGCCTGATCTACGGCACGGCTTTCGTCGTATATGGATTGCTGAGATATATGGCCCTGATTCAAACCTCGACCCACGGCGGGGACCCCGGCCGGCTGGTGCTGCGAGACAAGCCTCTGCTGGCCGCCGTCGTCGGCTGGGGTGTTTACAACTTCGCCGTGATTTACCACCCGGCGCTCGTGGCGTTCTGGCGGCAGTTGCCATGACCCGGGATCTGTCGAGTTCGGCAGTTCTTCACGAACCGGAGGTCGATCTGCAGGCTGCGGCGCCGGAACGTGCGGCGCTCACCGTTCGCGACCGATGGCTGATCGCCGCCTTCTGGTTTCTCGCGCTGGCTCTGGGCGCAGTCGCCGCCTGGGTGTTCCGTCACAACATGGGTTCCGACGGCATCTCTTACCTCGACATCGCCGACGCCTATCGCGAAGGCGACTGGCGAAACGCCATCAATGGCTACTGGAGCCCCCTCTATTCCTGGGTGCTGGCGCTGGCCTTCGCAGTCTACACACCGGCTCCCTACTGGGAGTTTCCTTTCGTCAAGCTGGTGAATTTCTTCGTCTACACTGGCGCCTTGGCCTGCTTCCATTTTTTTCTGCTGGAGATTCTCAAGTGGTGCCGGCGCCAGCGCGATACTTCCGGCGGAGCCGGCGCGCTTCCGGCGTGGACGTGGATCACTTTAGGGTTTTCTCTGTTCATTTGGACCTCGCTCCGGCTGATTACAATCGACTCGGTCACGCCGGATATGTGCGCCAGCGCCGTGGTTTACATCGCGGCGGGACTTCTGCTCAAGATCCGCCGCGGCGCCGGCAGCGCCGGCGTTTTTGTTCTTCTAGGTGTGGTCCTGGGTTTCGGTTACCTGGCCAAAGCCGCGATGCTGCCGCTGGGGTTCCTGTTTCTAGCTTCGGCGGCGGTCGCCGCCGGTGGGATTCGGACGCACGTCCGTCGGCTGATCCTGTCGCTCGGCGCTTTTCTGGTTGTCGCCGCTCCTTTCGTTGTGGCGCTCTCGCTGACCAAAGGTCGCTTCACCTTCGGCGACTCCGGAAAGCTCAACTACGGCTGGTGGGTCAGCGGCCTGCCCTTCAACGACTGGCGGGGGGATCCCCCGGGCAGCGGGACGCCGCTGCATCTGCCGCGCAAGCTGCTCGACCATCCGTTAGTGTACGAATTTGGATCCCCCGTTCGTGGCACGAATCCGCTTTGGTACGACCCGTCCTACTGGCAGGAAGGGATGGCGCCGCCGTGGAGTTGGAGGGGTCAGGTTCGAGTCGCTTGGCATGCCGCGGAATCGTACTTCGCCATCCTGTTCCGCTCGCACGGGGGATTGCTGGCCGTTCTGATGGTGCTGTTGCTAAACGCAGGATCGGCGCCCGATCGAAGCCGGAGAGTGGCGGCGCTCGTCCTCCTGATTCCGGCGCTGGGCGGTTTGGCGCTGTATGCCCTGGTTCATCTGGAATTGAGATTCGTTGGCCCCGTCGTCGCACTTATATGGATGGCTTTGTATCTACTTGCTGATACTCGATCGCATCACCCGCGCGATTCCTCGGTTCGAGGGGCCGGTTCGGTCGTCACAATCATTATGGTGCTGTTGCTGGTCGAGTTGTCGGGGCGCCTCGCGGGTGGGAAAAGCCTCCACCTGACAGCCAACTGGGTCACTCCGATGACCGATTCCCACTGGCAAGTGGCGTCCGCTCTGGCGGACCACGGCATTCAACCCGGCGACAAAGTGGCGTCTGTAGGGGGCATAGGCACTGCCTACTGGGCGAGGCTGCTTCGCGTCCGCTTAGCGGCTGAGGTTCACTGGGCGCCTGGCTTCTGGTCCTCTGCTCCCGAAGCTCAACGTCGCGCCATCGCGGCATGCAGGACGAGCAGAGCAAAGGTGATCGTAAGCTCGTCGATTCCCACGTGGGCCAATGGAACGGGTTGGCGCCGTCTGGGAACCACGGATCATTTTGGGTACTTCTTTTAGAGGGCCAGGTGAGCTTACGGCCGCGCCTCGACGATCCGGGCTGGCGAAATTGAAAACCGTGGACAGGCAGCCCATCCGAGTGAAGGAAATCGAAATGTATTCACCGCGTTCGAGGCCGGGCGTTTTCCCCTCCCCGTTGAGAAAGCGAACGTTTGTGCTCACGCTGGCCGTCTCGTCGGCAATTGTCGCCTGCCTTTTGGCGGAGCTCGCCGTCAGGCTTTTCTTCGGTCATTACACGCCGGCGGACCTGAAGGCGGCTTCATTGCCTTACGAACCAACCGTTTTTGCCCGGCACGCATTCCCCCGCCGCCAGGCGAGGGCCGAAGGACCCGGTGGTGTGACTTATCTGATCAACAGCCAAGGCTATAGGGGGCCAGAGTTTTCGAGCGAGAAGAGCTCAGGCACCATCCGCATCATGATCTACGGCGGATCTTCCGTCTTCGACATTTACATGCCGGAAGGCGCCGACTGGCCTCGCCGCGTCGAGGCGGAGCTGCAACAGCGCGGCTTTTCAGACGTCCAGGTCATAAATGCGGGCGTGCCTCTTCATGCGTCCTTCGACAGCCTGGGGCGTTTTTTTTCCGAAGGGCATCTCCTGAAGCCAGATTACGTCGCCCTCTACGCAGCGTGGAACGACATCAAATTCTTCCGCAGCGACGAGCCCCTCCTTCGCCTTCTGACTCCGTACCAAGGGAATCCGCTGGTCGACTATCAAGGATCCCTGGATCGCCACCTAAGCGAGATCTCGCAGCTATATGTGAGACTGCGACAGCGCTACTACCGGCAACGCATTCGCTTTGGCGAAGAGGGCCGCCTTCCGGAAGGCCAAATCACTTCTCACCTCAGCCCGAGGGCCTTGGCACAGTTCAGGCTGACAGTCGAGACGTTTGTCGACGTCGCGCGCAACGCCGGCAGCACGCCTGTCTTGATCTCCGAAGCTCGCTTGGTGACTCGGACCAACTCCGAGGCCGAGATGAGGCGAATTCGTTATGAGTTGCCGCTCCTAACCCACGATGCCCTTTGCGAAGCGTATGAACGAACCGACGAGGTGTTGCGGCGTGTTGCAGGCGGGTCTGGAGCAGCGTTCATCGATGCGTCCAGGGAACTATCTGGGAAGGACGACCTGTTCTACGACCACGTGCATCTTACCCAAAAGGGGTCTGCGGAGCTGGCTTCCCTGGTTGCTCGGGAAATGGAGCCGCTGTTAAGGGCCCGTAAGCGGGTCTTGTCGCCTCTCAGTGGACGCGAGAAGTTTGAATCCGGCGGTACGGTTGCAGTTGATGCTCCCGCGCCCCGACCGTCAGGGACCAGACAGTGTGGCCGCTGAAGTAATAGAGCAGGGGATCCATGTCCTTCATCTCGCGTGCCCACACCACTGATGCTCGATCGATATCGGCGCCATTGTACACCCACTCTTCGAAAGGATGATGACCTGGCAAGTAGAGCACGATAACAAGATGGCGCCCTCCAGCACTGCTCAGATCCCGTTCGATTCGGAGACGCTCATCGGCCCAGTGGCGTTCTTGTCCCTCAACGAAGGCTCTCGCCGCGGTTTCCGCCATATCGACCAACGCGAGCCCCATGAGGACCAACACTATCAGCCGACCAGTGGGGCGGCGCCACAACCGCAGAAGCCGCAAGCCCAGAACAGTAAACGCAATCAGCACTCCCATGATGGGCGCAGCATAATGAGAATGGAACCATTGGAGTAGTACAAGGGTCATCCCTACCGTTCCGCCGAACAAAAGTAGTGGTCCGTATTTCGGGAGTCTGACAACCCAAGGCAAGAACAGCAGCGGAAGCCACCACAGTCTCCGGAAGTACATCCATAGGGCCCGCTTAGCATTAGCTCTCAGCTTTTCCAGGTAGCTCATCTCGCTACGCTGGAGTCTTCGGTAGACTTCGCGGAGAGACTCATGTCTGTAGGCGAGCTCGGGTCCTTGCTTCTGCCATACAAACATGCGCTGGCCGGAGTAGTCCTGAAGGTAAACACGATACGGCATCCGAACGGGACTCCCAGTCGTGCGCCAGAAGTAGTACAACATGAGAGCGCCCACAACCGATAGCACGAGCATCCCCGGCAGAGCCAACGTTAACAGGCACGCGGCGGGCTCGGACCGCCAGCGCCATGTCAGAGCGGCGACGACCGTTGCGGCGAGCACCAATCCTTCGAAAGGCCGGCTGTTGATCAGGATGCCAATCCCGGTCGCCAGCGCCACTGCGCTTCGAGAGCGCAAACTGCGCCGCAACCGGCCATACGCACCAACCGTGAGTGCCCCGCCAATTGCCGCAGGCGCTCCACCCCAATAGCTCCCTAGCCAGTATGTAAAGGCTATGAGGGCCACGGCCCAAAACCCACCGACCAGCGCCCACCTTGGTGGAAACCATGGCTCCAGCATCCAGTACACCGCGATGCACATGAACACACCGCTCAGCAACACCCCGATACAGGGATGGCCCAGCTTCTTTCCAAGCGCCAGCAACAGACCTTGGGCGGGCGGATAGATGGAACCGTACGTGGGCTGCTGATTCACGTGCACCGTTTCGAAATAGACCCACATTGGGTGGGGCGGATTTGCCACGCGCCCCGAAGCGAACGTGTCGGCGGCCAACAGATAGCTGAACTCATCGTGAATTCTGGGCACCGGAAATCCCACCAACGCGACCTGTGCTAGGCCGCAAGCTAGCGCCGCCGCCCCAATCAACACCATCGCCCGACCCCGGCGCTCCCCGAGCCTAAACCAGGTGGACTCCGCATACGCGCAGATCTTCGATGCCGAGCGCGGCGC
>Ga0247727_10003662_pt1 | contig 33659 bp, 27 predicted proteins | sample WisWelCaveWW1625_FD_202498 | JGI IMG/M metagenome (GOLD analysis project Ga0247727, IMG submission 202498) | Biofilm microbial communities from Wishing Well Cave, Virginia, United States - WW16-25 | ecosystem: Environmental > Aquatic > Deep subsurface > Groundwater > Cave microbial mat | place...
CCTTCGCCTACGAATACGAGATCGCCAAAAAAGACGGCGTCGTGTTCCTCTGGCAGACTCATCCCGTCCGCATCCTCGGCGAGAATGGCGTCGTCACCGGCGTCGAATGTGTCCGCACTGAGCTGGGCGTCCCCGACGCCAAAGGCAAGCGCTCGCCTCGCCCCCTCCCCGGCACAGAATTCACTTTGCAGGTGGACATGGTCGTCCGCGCCGTCGGCCAGAAGCCCGTCACCCACTTTCTGCGCGCCATTCCGGACCTTGCGCTCAATACAGACGGCACCGTCGTCGTCAACGATTTGCACCAGACCGGTAACCCAAAGTATTTCGCCGCGGGCGACTGCGTCAACGGCGGCAAAGAAGTCGTGGACGCCGTCGCCGAAGGCATGGCCGCCGCCCGCTCCCTCGACGCATTCATCGGCCGTCCTCGCGGAGCCAATCGGAGGTAGATATGGCAGATCTTCGCGTAAACTTCTGCGGTCTCACGTCACCCAATCCCTTCTGGCTGGCCTCCGGCCCACCCGCGAACACCGCTGGGCAGGTTATCCGCGCCTTCGACGCCGGCTGGGGCGGCGCCGTTTGGAAAACGATCGGTGAGCCCATCGTCAACACCACCTCGCGCTACGGCGCCATTGATCTCGCCGGCGTAAAAATGATGGGCTTCAACAACATCGAGCTCATCTCCGACCGCCCCATTGAAACCAACCTCCGCGAAATCGCCGAAGTCAAAAGACGTTTTCCCAAGCACCTGGTCATCGCTTCGCTGATGGTCGAATCCAGGCGCGAGTCCTGGCACGAAATGGTTCGCCGCGCCGAAGACGCCGGCTCCGACGCCCTCGAGCTCAACTTCGGCTGTCCCCACGGCATGAGCGAGCGCGGTATGGGCGCAGCCGTCGGACAGGTCCCCGAGTACACCGAAATGATCACCTCCTGGGTGAAGGAGGCCGCGCGCACGCCGGTCATCGTCAAGCTCACGCCCAACTGCACGGATATCTCGCGCATCGCTGCCGCCGCGGAAAAAGGTGGTGCCGACGCCGTCAGCCTCATCAACACCATCAACTCGCTCATGGGCGTGGACCTCGAAACTTTCTCCCCTCGCCCCGAAGTTGCCGGCAAGTCTTCTCACGGCGGCTATTGCGGCCCGGCGGTTAAGCCCATCGCGTTGCATCTCGTCGCCAGTGTTGCCAAGAAAGTGAAAATCCCCATCAGCGGTATTGGCGGCATCGGCTTCTGGAACGACGCCGCCGAGCACATCGCTCTCGGCGCCTCCACCGTTCAGGTCTGCACCGCCGTCATGCACTACGGCTTCCGCATCGTTGAAGACATGGCCGACGGCCTCTCCTCCTACATGGACGACCACGGCTTCCGCACCATCGAAGACTTCCGCGGCCGCGCCCTGCCCAACGTCATGGACTGGGGCGATCTCGACCTCAATTACAAGATCATCGCCGAGATCCACTCCGACCTCTGCATCGGCTGCCAGCTTTGCTACGTCGCTTGCGAAGACGGCGCCCACCAATGCATCGCTCCCTACGACGCGGCAGGCAACGGCAAAAAGAACCCGCACGGCATGGGCGTCCACGTCCCGCGCATCATTGAAGACGAATGTGTCGGCTGCAACCTCTGCGCCCTCGTCTGCCCCGTTGAAAACTGCATCACCATGAAGCGCATCGACAACGGCCTCCCGCCCATGTCCTGGAACCAGCATGTCCGTGGCCAAGGCTCCTCTCCGGAATGCGACCCTCCCTCGCACTCTGGCGACTGATGAGCAGCTGCCATCCTGGGCGCCCCGACTTGGGCGGATCGGGAAGAATCCCTGTTTGCCTTTTCTGCGTCGCCTTCGCGTCCTCCGCCCCTCTGTGTCGGGCACTTCTTTTCTTTCCGGCAGCGGCAAACAGAGAATGGGCGAGCGCGCACCGTCCACACCCTGTTAGCTGTTGCCTTTGCCCTGTTAGGGTACTCATCACATGAAGCGCATTCTCATCCTCGGCGCAGGATTCGCCGGAGTACAGACGGCGATCGAACTCGACCGCGTCCTTCCGCGCCAATCGGCCCATGAAATCCTTCTCGTGAACGACCAGAACTTCTTTCTCTTCACGCCCCTGATGCCGCAGGTCGTTTCCAGCTACATCAACCCCCGCCATTTCATCCAGCCCATTCGCGACATCCGCGGCCGCCGCCGTTTTCGCTTCCGTCGCGACACCGTCCTCTCGCTCGATCTCTCCGCGCGTCGTGTCAACTGTTTGGAGGGTCCGCTCGACTATGACTACCTTGTTTTGGCTCTCGGCAGTGTCGCCGACTATTTCCATGTCCCCGGCGCCCGTGACCACACCTGGGACTTCAAATCTCTCGAGGACGCCGTCGTCCTTCGCGAACGCCTGCTTGACCTCTGCGAGCACGCCGACCACACCTCCGACCCTGAACTGCGCCGGCGCCTGCTCACCTTTGTTGTCGTGGGTGGCGGCTACACCGGCGTCGAGCTCATCACCGAGATGCAGGACTTTCTCTTCCACTACGTTGTCCCGCGCCACCGCGGCATCGCCCCCGGAGACATTCGCCTCGTCGTCCTCGAAGCCACTGCTGAAGTTCTTCGCGGCGTTCATCCCAACCTCGCCCGCTACTCCTGCCGCCGTCTTGACGCCGAAGGTATCGAAGTCCGCACCAACTCCGCCGCCGTCCGCTGTTTCCCCGGCGGGGTCGAAGTTTCCGGCGGTGAAGTCATCCAGGCTGAAACCGTTATCTGGGCCGCGGGCGTTCGCGCCCATCCGCTTGTTGAATCGCTCCCCGGCGCGCACGATCGCCGCGGCCGTGCCCAGGTCAACGAGCACCTCCAGCTCGAAGGTCATCCGCATCTTTTCGTCGCTGGCGATTCCGCCGCCGCTCTCCACGCCGTCGAGGCCCCGCAGGTCGCTCCCGTGGCCATTGACCACGGTTCGCTCGCTGCGCGCAACATTGCCCATCTCGAGCGCGGCACGCCGCTCGAATCCTTCCGCTACGCCCCCACGGGCATGCTGGTTTCTCTGGGGATGAACTACGCGGTGGTAAGCATCGGCGGGCTGCGCTTCTCCGGCTACTTCGCCTGGCTCATCTGGAACGCCGTTCACCTCTTCAAGCTCGTCGGCTTCAAAAAGCAGTTGCAGGTCGCGCTCGACTGGATGCTCGGCAGCATTTTCCCCCGCGACGCTTCCATCCTCCGCCGCCCCGTCCGCTGCAAGATATGCTCGGGTGGAGAAGAAGAGTCAGCGCGGGCTGCTCCAACAACTCGCTCTGCCGGTCCCTAGTTTTTTGTGGTGGGAGAAATGAACATCGAACACCTTCGCAAGGTCTGTCTCTCACTCCCGGGCGCGACCGAGGAAATTCAATGGGGCAGCGACTTGGTCTTCAAAGTTGCCGGCAAGATGTTCCTGGTGATGAACACCGAGCCGCCCCACGGCTACTCTTTCAAACGTTCCGAGGAAACGTTTCGCGAACTGACCGAGCTACCCGGCATCATCCCGGCGCCCTACCTCGCCCGCGCTTGCTGGGTCCAAATCCTCCCCGCGGAATGTCGCCTCCCAATCTCCCAAATCTCTGCCCTGATCCGCGAATCCTACTCCCTCGTCCTCTCAAGGCTACCGCGCAAAACACAGCTCTCCCTTCAGTCTAGACCTCAATCAAAGATTCAGCGGATGCCTACGAAGAAGCCGCGAAGGATATCTCAGAAGAAATCCCCAAAAGGATCGAGGCTGCGCCGCCGCTAGCCGCAAGTCGCCTACTATGAGGTTAATCCGGCATGGCTTTTGCCGACCGCTGAGAGCTGATGGCTGCTCACTGATCGCTTCATTACGCCTCCGCCCCCAGCTTGACCGGCCGCGTGGCCAGCATTAATCCGTAGTACGCTACAAACGCGACCCCAAATCCCACAAACCACGCAAAATCATAAAGCCACTTCAGCGGCGGATACGCCAACCCGATAAACGCCGCCCCGCATCCCAGCGCCAGCGATGTTAGCGCCACCCAGTTAAACCCGCCGGCAAACTCGTAAAACCCTCCGCGCTCGTACAAATCCTCGACAAGAACAATCTTCTTCCGCAGGACGAAATAATCGCAGATCAAGATTCCTGCAATCGGCCCGAGAAATCCCGAATACCCCACCAGCCAGGTGTAAAGGTACGTCTCGTAATTCGCCAGCAGCTTCCACGGCATCATCACAATTCCCAGGACGCCGGTGATGATTCCACCCGTCCGGAAGCTGATCCCGCGAGGCCAGGCATTCGAGAAGGCATTCGCTGGCGAAACAATGTTCGCGGCCACGTTTGTCGTCAGTGTTGCCACTACCACGCCCACCAGTGCCACGGCCACAGCCAGCGGCGACCCCATGCGTCCCGCCAGGACCACCGGGTCCCAAATCGCCGTCCCAAAAATGTTCACCGTCATCGAAGTCACCGCTACACCGAGGAACGAATAAATTGTCATCGTCAGCGGAAGTCCAATTGCCTGACCAACCAGGTGTGCCCTTTGGCTCTTCGCATACCGCGTGAAGTCGCAGATATTCAGCGCCAGGGTGGACCAGAACCCCACCATCCCCGTCAGCGAAATCATGAAAAATGGAAAGAACTCGCGGAAGCTCATGAATTTTGACTTGGCCGTAAACATCGGTCCCCATCCGCCCGCCTTCACGTACGCCCATACAAGTAGCGCAGCTGACACCAGCAGCAGAAACGGGGCACCCCACGCCTCCAGGATTCGGATGGACTCCGTGCCCCGCACGACCACATACATATTCATCAGCCAGAACGCAAAAAAACAAATCCACACCCCGCCGCCGACGTTTGCCCAACCCGGCCAGAGCGCCACCAGGATCGTGTGAATCGCCTGCCCGCCGATCCACGTCTGTATCCCAAACCAACCGCAGGCCACCAGCGCCCGCGCCACGCTGGGCACGTTGGCTCCCAGCACGCCAAACGCCGACCGTGCAAACACCGGAAACGACAGACCGTACTTCGCGCCTGCATGCGAATTCAGCAGCATCGGCACCAGCACAATCACGTTTCCCAGAAAAATCGTGAATACCGCCTGCTTCCAGCTCATCCCGCCCGCGATCAAGCTCGACGCCAGCATGTAGCTGGGAATGCAGATACTCATCCCGATCCACAGCGTCGCAAACTCATATCCGCCCCACGTGCGCTTTTCCGGCGACGTCGGTGCCAGGTCCTCGTTCCACAGCTCGCTCTTCCTCAACCGCTCTACGTCCAGCGCCTGTCCCCCGCAACTCATTTCACTCATGCCCAACTCCTCTGCCTCTCCAGACTCCTCATATCTGTGTTCGTCCCTCTTGTTGTTCCTTCTCCTCCTCTTTCTCCCACTTCTCTTTCATCCGTGTTTAACTGTGTTCATCTGTGTTCCGATCTTCACTCAGTATGCCGAGCGCCGACTCAGCGGGTGTGGCACCTGAACGTCAATCACCGTTCCAGCGCCCGCGAGCTTCAACTTGATTCGATCTGCCGTCCCCACGTCCCGCTGCGTCCACGCTTCAACCATCAGCCGCCGTGGCTTCCCCTTTCCCGGTGGCGCCGGTTCCGGTCGCTCCCGCGCCTCCGCGCGAGTGTCTTCCCACTCGACGGCTGCGCCGCTCTTCACCAGAGACTCCGGGTCCAAGTCAAAAGCCTCGCGTTGCTTCACGTCCAACAGCACTAACCGCTTGTCAAACTGCACCAGGTACATTCCCGGCCTCTTCTCCGCCCCATACACATTCCATTCCCCCGGCGCTCGCTCATTCACCCGCAGCAGCACCGCCTGAACTGGCTTCCAGACGATTTTTTCTTGCGCAACGCAAAGCGCTCCAGCTTTGCTCAATAAGAGCACTGCGAACAGCGCGACTCTCATGCACGCAATATTCATTCGTCGCACTCGCATAAGCCCTTCCCGGTCGACACCTAATTCTTAGAACTCACTGGCGGCTGTTCTAGCGCCCGTTAGTAAATATTCGATTCTCTCTTGCGGCCCGTGTAATCGATGTACACTGACTTCAGCTCGGTATAGAAATCCACCGCCACCCGCCCCATTTCTCTCAGCCCCACCCCTGTCGCCTTCATCCCGCCAAACGGCAGTTGCGCCTCGCCCCCGACCGTCGGCGAATTGACGTGCGTAATTCCGGTCTCAATCTTGTCAATAAACTCGAAAATCTTCGCCGCATCATTCGTATAGATCGAGCTCGACAGCCCGTACCGCACCGAATTCGCCACGGCCAGCGCCTCGTCAAAGCCTTTCACGCGCACCACGCTCAGCACCGGACCGAAAATCTCCTCCTGAGCGATGGCCGCGTCCGCCGCCACGTGGTCAAAGAGCGTCGGCGCCACGAAGTAGCCCTGGTCGTACTCCCCCCCACGCAGCCTCCCGCCGCCCAGCAGCAGCTTGCCCTGCTGTTTCCCAACTTCGATGTAGTTCAAGTCGGTCTGCATCTGCGTCTCGTCCACCGCCGGTCCCATATCCACGCCCGACTCGAGCCCGTTGCCCACTTTCATCTTCTGGGCCCGCTCGACAATCATCCCCACAAACTGGTCCGCCACCGACTCCTCCACCACCACGCGGCTGGTCGCCGTGCACCTCTGGCCCGTTGACCCAAACGCGCCAAACACCACCGACTCCGCCGCCAGCGCCAGGTCCGCGTCGGCCAGCACCACCACCGGGTTCTTCCCGCCCATTTCGCACTGACACTTCTTGAGCCCCCTCGCGCCATTCGCGTAAATCATCGCGCCCACTTCTGTAGAGCCGGTAAACGACACCGCACGCACTGTCGCGCTCTGCACCAGCTCGTCGCCCACTTCTTCGCCCGCGCCCAGCACCAGGTTCACCACGCCTGCTGGCGCGCCCGCCGCGGCAAAAATCTCCACTACTTTTGCTGCCGTCAGCGGCGTCAACTCCGCCGGCTTCAGCACCGCGGTGTTGCCGGCCACCAGCGCCGGCGCCATCTTCCACACCGGGATCGACACCGGAAAATTCCACGGCGTAATCATCCCCACCACGCCCAACGGCTGCTTGATGGTGTAGGCAAAATTCTTTGGCAGCTCCGACGGCAGCGTCTCCCCGCCCAGCCGCCGCGACTCGCCGGCCATGAACTCCAAAATGTTCACCGACTTCATCACCTCGCCCAACGACTCCTTCAGCGTCTTCCCTTCCTCGCGCGTCAGCAGCCGCGCCACCTCCTCCTTCTGCTGTTCGAGCAGCAGCGCGGCCTTTGCAATCACGCGACCTCGCACCGGCGCCGGCGTGTCTCGCCACCCCGGAAACGCCTTCGCCGCCGCATCAATAGCCTCGCGCGCCTCTTCACGCGTCGAGCGCGATATCACCGCCACCACTTCGCCGAGGTTGGCCGGGTTGCGCCGCTCGGTCGTCCGACCCGAGCGCGACTCCACCCATCGCCCGTTGATGTAGTTCTTGCACACCTGCCCCGTCGTCGCTGTCGCCATGCCTTTTCCTTTCTGTGCCTTCTGCGCCGTCGCCTGCCCCGACCCGGTCGGGGCGACTTCTGCGTGAGGTTCTTTCTCTCCTGTGCAGCCTACCACAACCTTCGCTTCATGTTGCGCTGGGGTTCAGCCCGATATCTTTCTTGGAGCGCTGGCCGGTTCCTTTTTTCTTATTCTGCTGAAACTCTGTCCCCTTATACTGCGTCCGTCATTTTCAATCATGTGGGGGTGTTTTGATGCCGACTCGTCGCCTAACGCGCGCCTTCGTTCTCTTCTTCGCCGCTCTCGCCTTCGCCCCTTCCGCCCTCGCCCAAGCCCTCCCCACGCCCGAGCAATACCTCGGCTTCCGCGTCGGCACCGACAAAAAGCTGGCCACTTGGCCGCAGGTGGTCGCCTACATGCAAATGGCCGCCAAGTCCTCCGACCGCGTCCGCTACGAAGAGCTCGCCAAGTCCACCATGGGCCATCCCTTTCCTCTGCTGACCATCTCCTCCCCCGCCAATCTCGCTCGTCTCGACGACATCCGCGCCGCTCAGCGCCAGCTCGCCTATCCCTACTCGCTCTCCCCCCAGGACGCCGAATCCCTCATCGCCAAGAATCCCGCTGTCATCCTCATCACGCTCACGATTCACGCTTCTGAAATCGGCTCGACGCAAATGTCGCTTGAGCTCGTCCATCGTCTCGCTACCGAAAAATCTCCTTACATTCAAAATCTCCTCGACAACGTCATCCTTTTGCTCTGTCCCTCCGTCAATCCCGATGGTCAGGTGATGATCATCGACTGGTACAACAAGAACGTGGGCACGGAGTTTGAAGGCTCTTCGATGCCCTGGCTTTACCACAAATACGTCGGTCACGATAACAACCGCGACTCCTACATGCTCACCCAAGTTGAGACCCGCAACGTAACCAAAATCCTCTACAAAGACTGGTTCCCGTTTGTATTTCTCGACGAGCACCAGATGGGATCCAGCGGCCCACGCATCTTTGTTCCCCCGTTTGACGACCCCGTCAATCTCAACATTGATCCGGCCGTAATGGCCACCTCGAATCTTCTGGGCATGAGAATGTTTACTGCGCTCAACGCCGCCGGCTACGAAGGCGTCCAGTATGGCGAGCGCTTCACCTGGTGGTGGCAGGGCTCGGCGAAAAACGGCGCGTGGTACCACAACATGGCCGGCCTGCTCACCGAAGTCGCCAGCGCCCGCATCGCCTCGCCCATCGAGCAGCAGCGCGCCCCACTCTTCCAGACCGCTCAACGCGAAGCCGCTGGCGACGCCCCCGGCGAGACCGCTTCCGCCACCGACCCGCGCCGCCCGCTCGCTGCTCCCACCGACACCTGGCCGCGCACTAATTATCCGCGCCCCTGGCTCGGCGGCACTTGGCGCCTCCGCGACATCATCGACTACGAGCTCACCATCACCTACGCGCTGCTTGAAGGCGCCGCCGCCGACCGCGCCATGCTCCAGCGCAATTTCTACAATCTCAATCGCAAAGCCATCGACGCCGGCAAGAAAGGCGACCCCTTCGCCTACGTCATCCCGCCCGTGCAGCACGACCCGGGCGCCGTCGCCAAACTGCTCGAAGTCCTCGACCTCGCCGGCATCGAAATCTACCGCGCCCCCGCCGCCTTCACCGCCGACGGCAAGGAATACGTCTCAGGCAGCATCGTCATCCCTATGGCGCAGCCCTTCCGCAACTACGTCAAGGACCTCCTCGAGCCACAGAAATATCCGATGAAGCCCACGGCTACCGGCCAGGCCCCCGAGCGTCCCTACGACGTCACCGGCTGGACACTTCCGCTCCAGATGGGTGTTGCTGCTTACAAAGTGGACAATCCTTTCGATGCAAAAGTTGATCGCGTCAGCCCCATCCCGGCCATTCCCGGTGAGCTGGTTCTTGCAAAATCTGCTCGTAACTCTACCCCTGCCTTCATCGTCGCTCCTGGGCCCAATGCCAAATCACTTCTCACCAATCGCCTCCTGAAATCAGGCGCGGAAGTCTCTTGGGTCACCGATTCCGTCCAGGCCAGCACCCGTGGATGGCGCTACCCTCCCGGCAGCCTGCTTGTCCGCAACATCACTGCCGAGAAACTCCAAACCCTTGTCATGGACTTGGGACTCAGCGGCGAGCAGGTTACCCGGGCGGACATCGCTGCCATCGGTGGCAAGCTCATTTCACTCCGCTTGCCTCGCATCGGCCTCTATCAGCCCTGGACCGCCAACATGGACGAGGGTTGGACTCGCTGGCTTCTCGAACAGTACGAGTTCCCCCACGCTACGCTCCACAACGCCGACATCCGCGCTGGCGGACTCGCCGAAAAATTTGATGTCATCCTTTTCGCCAGCCAGTCGAAAAGCTCCATCCTGAATGGCTCGCGCGGCGAATGGGTCCGCCCAGAATATCGAGGCGGATTGGGCGAAGAAGGCAGCCGCGCCATCGAAGACTTCGTTCGCTCTGGCGGCACCCTAGTCACGCTCGACGATGCTGCCGACTTCGCCATTGACACGCTTGGCCTCCCGGTCCGCAATGCCCTCCGCGGCGTCTCCCGCGACAAATTCTTCTGCCCTGGCGCCATCCTCGAAATCTTCGTGGACAACCACACCCCGCTCGGCTACGGCATGCTGCCGAAGGCCTCGGGCTACTTCCTCAATAGCCCCGCCTTCGAGCTGACCGCGCCCTTCACGACCACTGCTGCGCGCGCCATCGCCCGCTATCCCGCTACGAATCCGCTCCAATCCGGCTGGATCGGCGGCCCCGAACATCTTTACGACCGCGTCGCCGTCGCCGACGTTACCCTCGGCAAAGGCCGAGTCGTCCTCATTGGTTTCCGCGCTCAGTTCCGCGCCCAGTCTCACGCGACCTTCAAATTCCTGTTCAACGCTCTCCACCTCTCAGCCGCCGAGAAACGCTAACGCCGCGCATCAAGGCGATTTGCTGCCACCATCAGGCCATCCGATCAGGATGGCTGAAGAATCTCAGCTTCAGTTGCCACTTCCTCGCTTTCAATTCGGAGGCTTTCTTTTCGTCGCAATCGGGCCGACTTTCTTACAGGTGATACTCTCAGTGATCTCAGCGAACGCCGTGCTCTCTGTGCTAATGTCGCTCCTCTGAGGCTATACCGATGCTTCATCAAAAGGCTTTTGCCTTCATCCTCCTCTCGCTTCAACTCGTGCTTTCCGCCTGCGACGACAAACGCCCCGCAGGGCAGGGAAGTAACCGCTCGCTCACCGTTCGCGGGCTCCTCACCCGCTCTGCTGGCATTGGCGGGGAGACGACTGGTTGGGTTGTTGTCTTGGATCAGCCTGTCGAAGTGGAGGGTCAGAAGTTCAATCTGCTTGAAGTCGAGTTTGATTGTGCCCGCTGGCCAATGCAGGAAGAATTACACGTCGAAGCCACCGGTCACATTGCCTTCCGCGCTGGTGTCGAGCGCGGCCGCTATCCCATCCTGCGCGTCGATAGATTCACGATTCTCCCGAAGGCTCCCTAGCACCTTCTCCGAATCGACAATCGGTTAAATCCTTGGGCCGACCAATTCAATTTGTCGCACGGGCTCAAATCAGGGTGCGCTTCTCCATCGCTTAACTTGTAGTGAACTACACCGCACAATATAATCTCTCTCCCTCGACTGCTCTTGGGCATTACTTCTTGGGGGGTGCTCGAGTGCCGCACGACAAAGCTATTCACCGGATGAATCCTCAATCCGCAATGATCAATTTGCTCCTCACCTGTGCCCGTCTACCCTCTGGCGCCTCCATTTCTACCCGCATACAGTCACTCGCTCGCCAGATCACGGACTGGCCTTCTCTCTACTCTCTCGCTCTTTCTCACGGCGTTCTGCCCCTTTGCTATGACCGCCTGAATTGCTTTTGCCCAGACGTAGTCCCACCCGAAATCCATGCCCAGATGCGAAACACGGTTGAGCAAAACTCAGCTCGGCACAGGTGCTTTCTCAATGAACTTCTCCGCCTCTTAGATCTATTTTCAGCGCGCTCGCTCCCGGTCCTGGCCTTCGGAGGGCCCGTACTCGCTGAAACTTCTTATCCTTCTTCCAATCTCCGCTATGCCAGCCATCTGCAATTGCTGATTCCTGCGACCGATTTGCCCCTGGTCGAGGAGCCTTTGCTAGCCGAGGGTTACCGCCGCATTCAATACGCGCCCACTGAGCAGCAGGAGCATTTTTTCGGGCCACCTGCGGAACTCGAGTTCGTCCGCCCAGGTGATATGACGGGAATTGTCTTGCGCGTCGGTCTAGTGCCGCGTCATTTCCCGGTACGCCTCGACACGCGCGATGTGATGAACCGCTTCGAAACACTCTCCCTTCGTGCCCGCAACTTCAAAACCCTCTCACCGGAGAACTTTCTTCTCATCCACTGCCTCGACGGCACAAAACTCGGGTGGAACCATCTTGGTTTGGCCACCGACATAGCCGCGTTTCTCCACTCTCATCCGCAACTGGATTGGGCCCTCCTACTCGACCGCGCTTGCACCGCGGGAGCACTCCGTACGCTTCTTCTCGGCCTCCACCTAGCCAAAGACTGGCTCGCCGCTCCTCTCCCGCCCTCGGTGCAAAACTCGATTGCTGCCGATCCCGCTGTGGCCAGCATCGCCTCAACACTGCGCGAGCGCCTTTTCGAGGAGCACGGAGAAGCCTCGAATCCACTTCAGAGCTTCTGGCTCCACTGCCACGTTCAATCCAGTCTTGACCGCTGCCTGCGCTACGCCGCTCGTGCCTTGTTTACGCCTTCTTCCGGCGACTGGCGCCATTTGCAACTACCCCGCTCCCTGTTCCCGCTCTATTATTTGGTCCGCCCCATTCGCCTGGCCGTTCAACTCAGCCGGCGCGCGTTTCGCCGCCAGCCGCCAACTCTCGCTCCTTATGTACCATCTCCCGCGGAGGTCACGATTAGAATGCTTGGTCTCGCTGAGGTCGGCTCGGATGACGTGGTGTACGACATCGGGTGCGGCGACGGGCGCTTGGTCATCGAAGCTGCCCGCCATTTTGGCGCCCGCGGAATCGGAGTGGACCTCGACCCTCGCCTCATCAAACAAGCTCGTGCCAACGCTCGCCGCGCCGGCGTCGAAAGCCGAGTCACCCTGCTGGAACAGGACGCCGAAAGCCTGGACTTCTCTCCCGCCACAGTTGTAATGCTCTACCTGCTTCCCGCCGCAAATCTCCGCCTCCGCAGCCGTTTCCAGGCCCAGCTTCGGCCCGGCGCACGCATCGTTTCTCACCGTTTCGACATGGGCGACTGGATGCCCGACCGCACCGAAGTCATCACCCTGCCCAACGGCGCTTCACACACGCTTTATCTCTGGCGCATCCGAGATTGCCGTGTACGGGCTGCCGCCGCATCCGGCCAATTCAACCCTCGGTGATTAGGAGAAAGAAGCAGTTTCGCAGCGCAAGTTCACCCCATTTCACTCGGTCTTACCCGGCCAAATTCATCGGCAACTTTGACTTGATACAGAAACCTCGAGTGTCCACTAGGCTTCCAAGATTTGGGCGTTCGACGGCGGGCCCATCTTGCGCTGGTTCAAGACGTAGAGGGTAAGTTCCACGCGGCTGGAAATTCCCAGCTTGTTGAAAATTCGGAAGAGATAATTGCGAACGGTATGATCGCTCAAGTGAAGGTTTTCGGCGATCTCTCGGTTGGTAAGACCGTCGGCCACGAGCCACACAATCGACTCCTCCCGCCGCGAAAGCAATAGCGCCCCTTTCGCATTGATCACACGCGGCGGTACGGCTTCGATCAAAGCGTCCTGCAAATAATGCAGCTCCTCGCTGTTCGCCCAGATCTGGCCTGCATAAACCGCACCGATGCATCGGCACAACGCCGAAAAAGGACCGTCCCGCCGGAACAGTCCCCGCGCACCGAACCGGAAGGCATCGATCACCAGCTCGCGTGCCGGCGTATCCACAAGCATGATGACCGGAGTATTCGGATTCATAACCCGCATCCCCCTCAGGACGGAGAAACCGGCCATGGGTCCGTCGGAAAGATTCGTGCTGATTACGGCAACGTCGGGCGGGTGCTCTCTCAATTTCTCGAGTAACTCTGTCGAGGGACCAGCATAAGCTACGACCTCAAAACGACTACGCTTCCGGCGCAAAGCTTCTTCCATGAGCTGACAGTTGACTCGTGTGGCTTCAGCGAGAAAGACACGGATGCACTGATGGTCCGGGTCGCTCTGCCCCATTTTGCATACCCCCACTGGTGCAGTGTCGTCAAAACAAGATTTATACTCTGTATAATTAGTGTGTCAATACCCACTTGTTGTATTTTACAGGTGTATATCCTTGATCTTTCCGCTGGGCGGTCAAGATATACCACCAACTCCCTCAGCGGCACCCTTCTCACTGGCTTCTTGGCGCTTTCGAGCCCTTCCAATTGCGCCCTAACCGATTTGCTTATTATCCCTTACGTGGGCCCCACGGTTCTGTTCCAAATCCGAACTCGTTCTCCTCCCTCGACCAAGCAGGCCTGCTTGGCCTTGGGAGCAAAGTACCTTGCCCGATCCTTCCCTCGCCCCTTTTCTACCTAGACTTTTATTCATTGATCTGTCCTGGCATGCGGCTTGCAGAGTAGTTACATTCCTCATCTTGCTGATTCGCAATACGCCGAATAGGCTCCCTCCCGCGTCTAGGGGTCCCCTCTTAATTCATTGGGTTATTTCCATGCGCAGTGGTGAAAAAAAGTCACACTTGCAGGCGGATGTCGGAGCCGTTGCAGACAAGCGCCGGCGTCTGGCCCGTTATTCATTGCAATTGCCCGTGGTCTTCTCCTGGAGGAATCGCGACGGCCTTCTCCGTCAGGGACACGGTCATACTCGCGACCTCAGTTCGTGGAACGAGTTCATCGTTTCGATTTCCCCTCCTGAAAAAGACGCGCTTGTCCACCTGGAGATCTTCCTACCGCGCGTCACAGCAGCTGTTCGGGAGCTTCGGATCATTGTCGAAGGAACTGTCGCGCGTGTCGAGAACGTGGTGCACGATCCCGCAGATCGCGGCTTCGCCGTAGTGAACTTCAAAAGCGTCTTGTCGGATAGACCCGTCCCAATCTCACTCAAACTGGGCTGGGCGCCTGACTTAGTTTCCTCCGCGGAGGCACCATGATTTCTGTGCGTGAACGCCCGTCTGTTTTTATCCTCTTCTTGCTTCTGACGGCCGCCCCGTCCCCTGCCCAGCAGCGAGACGCGGCCTCGCCGACACCCTCTTCCACGTCTCGCGAGGACTCTGTTGACCCCGACCGCCCTTCTCTTCAGCGCCGCGAATGGCGCTATCGCTTACGTCCCAGTGACGTCTTAGCAGTCCACTTCTCTGTCACCGAAGTATTCAACCAGCTGGTTGCCGTGCAACCGGACGGCTTTGTGACCCTCCGCGCCGTCGGCGATCTTCACGTGGAGGGGCAAACCCTCCCTGATGTAACCGAGAGCATTCGCGCCGCTTACTCCACCATCGTGAGTCCCCAGCTCATTGCCGTCGAGCTGAAGGAATTTGAGAGGCCCTACTACATTGTCAGCGGCGAAGTCGGCCTTCCCGGAAAATTCGAATTGCGCGGCGATACGACCGCCGCTGAAGCCATTGGTATCGCGGGCGGCTTTCGCGAGACCGCCAAGCACTCCCAGGTCCTACTCTTTCGCCGTGTGTCCAACGACTGGATGGAGGCAAGAACTCTGGATCTGAAAAGAATGCTTCGAGCCGGCAATCTGTCTGAGGACCTGCATCTTCGCGCCGGCGACATGATTTTCGTTCCCAAGAACGTATATTCAAAAATCTTGCCTTTCGTTCCCAGGCCGAGCATGGGCGTCGCACTTTCGCCCATCCGATAGTCTTTGGCCAGGAGGCGGCTTTGTCCCAGCATCCGCCAGCTCGCCAGACCGCACCCGTGCCGCTCTCCCCGCGGCTGCGCGAAGCTATATCCCCCATCTTTCGTCAGCGCCGCGCTGCCAGCATTGCCTTTTTAACTTTGTTTCTCATCTCGGTGCTGGCCATCGTCCTTCGACCCAAAGTCTATGAAGCCCAGATGAAGTTTTTGGTTAACCGCGAACGTGCTGACCCTGTTCTTACTCCGGCAGCGGATTCGACCGCCCCGCGCAGCACTGAGGTAAGCGACACCGAGATGAACTCCGAGGTTGAGTTGTTGCGCAGCCGCGACCTACTCGAGCGCGTCGTTCTTGCATCCAATCTGCATTTGCCATTCCGCCAGGCCGCTTGGTTCGATGATCTCCCCGGCTTTCGTCCCGAGGACGCTCTGGGCGGATCTGCGCCTCAGCCCGACCTCGCCACCGCAATCAAAGAACTCGATCGGAAACTCAGCGTTCAGCGCATTAAGATGACCAACCTTTTCAAGGTCACCTACCGTTCGCGCGACCCTCGCCTGGCAGCTGCGGTTCTTACCAAAATGGCTAACCTCTATCTCGAAAAGCATCTCGCGGTGCATCGTCCTGCGGGCGCTTTTTCTTTTTTTCAGCAGCAGACCCAGCGCATTCGCGAGGAGCTCGAGAGCGCGCAGTCCAGTCTGACGGACTTCACCCGCCATGTCGGCGTGGTTTCTGCCCGCCAGGAGAAGGAATTCGCTCTCACCCGGCGCGGCGAATTCGACGCACAGCTTCAGAACGAGCAGGCGTCAATCGCGCAGGCTCGGCAACGCCTGGTTTCCATTGAAGCTCAGCTCGCCTCTGTCCCCCCTCGCATGACGACTGCCGTGCGCGTCTCCAACTCCTCCGCCCACTTAGATGCCCTGAAAACTACTCTCGTCGGTCTCGAGCTCAAGCACACCGAGCTCCTTGGAAAGTTCGATTCTTCCTATCACACCGTTCAAGAGGTTGCCCGGCAGATTGCGCAGACCCGCGCCGCTATCAAGGAGGTAGAGCACCTCCCCGACCGCGAAGAAACTTCCGACCGCAACCCCACCCATGAATGGTTGGAATCGGAGCTAGCCAGAACACGTGCCGAACTCTCCTCCTTGCAAGCGCGTGCCGCGGCTCTCGCCGACAGTGTCCGCACATATTCCGCGCGGGCCCGCCTTCTGGAGGAGCAAGAGGCAAAGCAGGAGCAGCTCGCACGCCGGCTCAAGGCGGCAGAGGAACACCTTCTGCTCTACAGCCGAAAACAAGAAGAGGCTCGCATCTCCGATGCGCTGGACCGCGAGCGCATCCTCAATGTCGCCATTTCCGAGGCCCCTGCTGTGCCCATGATTCCAGCCGGACCGGCTTGGTATCTGCTTCTTATTTTCGCTTTCCTGACATCTGTCGTACTTGCGGTTGTCGCGGCCATAGTCGTGGATCGCATAGGTCCCACGCTGCACTCCCCAAACCAGGTTTTGGCGTCGCTTGAAGTGCCCGTTCTTGCCGTCATTCCAAAAGGGGCAATGTGACACGATGTTTCTGAACTTCTACCATCTCCGCGCTCAACCCTTCCAGTGCAGTCCCGACCCACATTTCCTTTATTTGGGTCCTTCCCATGCCGAGGCGCTCGCTTCCCTCTATTGTGGAATCGAGGCCAATTGTGCCCTTCTCGCACTCATCGCTTCTCCGGGCCTTGGAAAGACCACGCTTCTCAACCGGCTGCTGAAACATTACAGCGATTCCGCCCGCACGATTTTTCTCTTCAACATGCCGCACGATTCCTGGTCGTTCCTGCGTCACCTTTTGCTTGAGCTCGGCATTGATTTCCCGGCCGATGATTTCGCCATGGCGCGCGAAAAACTCAAGTCCACACTCTTGGCAGAGCTCGCTTCAGGCCGCCGTATCCTTCTCGTGATCGACGAGGCCCACAACCTCAACGAATCCGTTCTTGAGTCCATCCGACTTCTTTCCAACTTCGAAACGCACCACTCCAATCATCTCCAGATTATTCTTGCGGGCCATGCCCAGCTTGCCGAAACTCTGGCCCAACCTGCCCTCTCCCACCTTCGCCAGCGCATTTCCATCATCGCTCGCCTTCGACCTTTTACTGCCGAGGAAGCGGCCTGCTACATCGAGCACCGGCTTGCCCTCGCAGGTTACACGGGCCGCCCTCTCTTTTCTCCCGGAGCCGTTGATCTTCTCTTTCGGCACAGCCAGGGTGTTCCCCTTCTGATCAACAATCTCTGTTTCAGCGCACTCCTCCTTGGATGTGCCCTGCAACGCCGCACGATTGACGAGCAACTCCTTAGCGAGGTCCTCTCCGACCATCAACTGGACTCTCTGCTCGAGTCACCCGCTTCCGCGAGTGCTTCCTTGCCGCGCGCCATAGATTCCTCGAGCAAGTCGTTTCTTTCGAAGAAGCTCCGCGTCGTTGTCCGGCGGAATCTCTTTCGACGCGCTGTGGCCTGCATTACTCTTCTCCTTGTCGTTCTCGTGACTTCGCTGCTCTGGGCCATGACGGGCCGCTCTCTTGCCTCTGGCCGCGATCACTCGGGCCCGAACCCTCAAGACCTTGCTCCTGACGCCGTCCCGGTGGCCGTTTCGCTCCCTGTAGCGAGGGCCGTCCCATGAGTCGCAACTCCCAATTGCTTCGCCTACTTCAAGACACACAAGTTCTCACACCTCCTCGCCCTGTCCTGGTCGCCGATCCGATGATGCACCCCCCAGCGGGGGATGGGGCCGGGCGAGGCGCTTTTCGTGCTCTCGCGCAGCGCCTTTTCCTCGCGCTAGGAACGGATGCCGCTTTGCGCAGTGTGCTTTTCTGTTCCATCGAACGCAGGAATCGCCTTGCAATCATCTCTGCCCGAGTTGCTCAAGCCCTTGCAACGATTGCGAACCTTTCGCTTTGTCTCTTAGATGCCAACCTTCGCTCGCCAACTCTGCACGAAGTTCTCGCTCGCCCCAACCGCCAAGGGCTTTCTGACTTCCTGCGACAGCCCTCTGATCTGCGCGGGCTGATTCAACACCTCGACCCAACGAACCTTTGGTTTCTTCCCGCGGGGCCTCCCGCAGCAAATGTGGACTCGCTGATTTTCTCCGACCGAATGCGCATCTGCCTGGCCGACCTGCGTTCCCAATTTGACTGCGTTCTGATTCAGGCTCCACCGATCGATTCCGACGAAGAAGCAGTATGGATGGGCCGGCTCACGGATGGTGTCATCCTCGTCCTCGAAGCCGGCGTCAGCCGTCGCGATGATGCCGAACGCGCAAAGCAGAGTTTCGATGCGGCAGGCGTCAAGGTACTCGGCGCGGTGCTGAACAGTCACCAGTCCCCGATCCCGGAGGTTCTGGAACGGTTGTTTTAGGTTGATTGGGGCCTGCTGACTGTCAACTAGGTTTTCCCCGCAAGGGGAAATGAAATCTCTGGGACTAAGAGGGCGGAGCTATGTCCGCGTTTTACCCATCGGGGCATATTGCAACCAAACCCATGCCAGTCGCAGAGGTTTCGCACGACCAGCACTGGTACGCCCTGCAAACTCGCCCGCGCCATGAAAAGAAGGTCGCCCTCATCCTCCGAGCCCGCCAGGTCGAGACGTTTCTTCCCTTGCTCCCTTGCCGCCATCAGTGGAGTGACCGCCAGAAGCGCGTTGACTTACCTCTCTTCGCCGGTTACGCCTTTGTCCGCATATCTCCCCTCAGCTTCGACCGCCTGCGAGTCTTGCAAACGCCCGGAGTCCTCTTCCTCGTCGGGGCGGGCAGCCCTTGCCCATCCCCGAGAAGCAGATTGAAGATATCCGGCTGGCTCTTTGCCACAAGGTGCCTTGCTGGCCCCATCCCTTCTTGCCCTTTGGACGGCGGGTGCGCATTCGCGGTGGGTGCTTGGACGGCATGGAAGGAATCCTGCTGGCAACGAACTCCAATCGCAGCCTTTTGATTTCCATTGAGTCTATCTCTCAATCTCTCAAAATCAGCATTGAAGGTTACAACGTGGAATCTCTCTGATTTCACCCCGAGATTCTTCTCCTAGCGGCTCTTGTTTCCAAACTCGATCGCACCCCGCTGAACCTTGGGTACCTTACTCAGCCATCGTATCCTCTGGCGCAGGTTTGCACCGCCCGCGCTTTCCCTTCGCATTCTCTCGCAAGCAGCCTTGCATCTTCGCCGGCGGCTGACCCGCTGCCTGGTTCTCATTGCCGAAACTCTCCTCGCCGTCCTCTCCTTTCTGCTGGCTGCTCTCCTTTTCGCCGAACACTTTGGCCTCTCTTGGGTTCACGCAACGCTTCTGGCCTCCCTGCCCCTGTTGATCCTCGTGCGCCTGGCCAGTTTTCTTTTTTGCGGTTTGTGGAAGCGATCCATTCGCGCTGCCGGCATCCCCGACCTCATCTGCATCGTAAAGACGGTTCTCCTGGGGAGTTTGGGATTCTCTATCCTCGCTCCGATCGACTTCTTGGACTTTCCTTTCCCGAAAGCGCTGGTTTTTATCGACGGCGTCCTTCTTCTTAGTCTTCTTGGAGTGTTGCACTTTGGGTTCCGTGTTTACAACGCGCATTTGGCAGCCTGCCGCACGAGTGGCCGTCGCTTCCTCATCGTCGGCGCTGGCGACGCCGCGAGCAGCGTCGTTCGTGAATTGGCCACGGACCGCGACTCACCGGGCCGCCCCGTGGCCGTTGTGGACGATGACCCGAACAAGCTCGGCAGCACGTTGGGTGGCGTCTCCGTTCTCGGCACTATCGACGACCTGCCTCGCCTCGTTCTCGAGTTCCACGCCGACGAGGTCATCCTCTGCATCCCAAGTGCGACTCGCTCCCAGATGCGGCGCATCTTGGCGTCCTCTCGCGAAGCCGGTGTTCCGGTGCGAACCCTGCCCACTTTGGCAGAGCTCGTCAATGCCTCCGCATCGCGTCGCCACCTCCGGGAAGTTCGCATCGAAGACCTTCTCCAGCGTGATGAAATTCATTCCGATCCGGGTTTAATTCGCAGCGTCGTGGGCGGGCGCACCATCTTGGTCACAGGGGCCGGCGGATCCATTGGTTCTGAGCTCTGCCGTCAGATTGCCGCGGCAGGTGTCGGGAAACTCCTGTTGGTTGAGAAGTCCGAGAACAGCCTCTTCTACATCCACCTCGAGCTTCGCGAAGCTTTCCCTGACGTCCCCGTCGAGCCGCTGCTCCTCGATGTGGTTCACCGCGACGCAGTCTTGGACCTCTTCTTGCAGGCTCGTCCAGACGTTGTTTTTCACGCCGCGGCCCACAAGCACGTGCACCTGATGGAACTCTATCCGCACGAGGCCATCTGCAATAACGTGCTTGGCACCCGCAACGTCGCCCTCGCCGCCCACCAGTTTCGCGCCTCGCAGTTCATCAACATCTCCACGGACAAGGCGGTCAATCCCTGCAGCTTCATGGGTCTGTCCAAAAAGATAACCGAACTTTGTATCCAGCAGCTCGCGCGCACCAGCACAACCCGCTTCATGAACGTCCGTTTCGGTAATGTTGCCGGAAGTACTGGCAGCGTGCTTCGGTTGTTCTGTGACCAGATACAACGCGGCGGACCCATTGTCGTCACTGACCCGCGTGCTACCCGCTTCTTCATGACCCTCTCGGAGGCCGTCTGCCTCATTCTCCATGCCGCTGCCCAGGGCTTTGGGGGCGAAACGTTTGTCTTCGACATGGGCGAGCCTCTCAACATCTTTCAGCTTGCCTGTACCCTCAGCCTCTTTGCCGGTCTGGCTCCCGGAAAGGATGTCCCGATCCAATTTGTCGGTCTCCGTGCTGGCGAAAAACTGGCGGAAGAGCTTTGGGAAACGTGGGAAATGCCCCGCGCCACCACCCATCCTCGGATCCGAGTGATATCCTCTTTCGACCCACTGTCCAACCGCATCCTGGACTACATCGCGGAACTTGAACACCTGTTGGCCGTGAAAGATCACGGGCGGCTTCTCGCTTCCCTCCGCCGACTCTTCCCCGCCTTCAAGTCCCGCTTGCCCGCGGTCAAATCCCCGCCGCAGGAAGAATTGCAAGTCCATCTCTCTGCGGCGCGAGGAGCCCACCCGTGAATATCCCCCTTTCCCGCCCGGACATCTCCGACCTCGAAATCGAGTACGTGTGCCGCACTCTGCGCTCAGGCCAGTTGAGCCTAGGTCCCTGTGTTCCTGAGTTCGAGGAAAAGTTTGCCGCGTTTCTCGGGGTGCGCCACGCTGTCGCCGTCAGCAGTGGTACCTCCGCATTGCACCTTGCCATTTGTGCCCTGGGAATCGGGCCCGGTGATGAAATCCTGACGACCTCGTTCAGTTTTGTGGCCTCGGCCAATTGCGCCCTTTTCGAAGGTGCCCTGCCGATTTTTCTCGATATTGACCCGGTGACCTTGAATCTTGATCCCCGGCAGGTACGGCTCTTCCTCCGACGCATCTGCTTTTTCGATAGCAGCACCGAAGTCGTCACGGATCTTCAAACGGGACGTCGCGTCCGCGCAATACTTCCCGTTCACGTCTTTGGGCTTCCCTGCGATATGGACTCCCTTCTCGATCTTGCTGACGAATTCCGACTCCACGTCATTGAGGACGCCTGCGAGGCGCTCGGGGCGGCCTGTCATGGCCGAAGCGTGGGCACCTTTGGCGACTTGGGCCTCTTTGCCTTCTACGGCAACAAGCAGATGACCACGGGCGAAGGCGGCATGATCGTCACCAACAACGCCGAGCTGGCCGCCCTTTGCCGCAGCCTTCGCAATCAGGGCCGCGTCCCAGAAGCCGACTGGCTGTGTCACGTACGCCTCGGCTACAACTATCGCCTGAGCGACATTCACGCCGCCCTCGGACTCGCCCAGCTTGAGCGCATTCACTACTTGCTCGATCATCGCGCCGGCGTTGCCCGCCAGTACCAGAGTCGGCTTGCAGATCATCCCTTACTCAAGCTTCCCGTCGATCCCGTTGACCCTGCACGAAGCTGGTTTGTCTTTCCCCTTCAACTCCGGGCCACTCCAGGTCTTTCCAATCCTCAGTTTCGCGACTTTGTGTTGGCGGAGCTTCGCAAGCGCGGGATTGCCTGCCAGTCTTATTTCCCGGCCATTCATCGTCAGCCCTATTTCCAGAACGGCCTTTTCGGCTCGCAGCGGGCACTTCCGTGCACCGAGGAAGCATCCGACTCCTGTTTTGTCTTGCCTTTTTTTCCTGGCATGGCTCCCGAGGAAGTCCGCTTCGTCTGTGACGCCCTGCTCGAAATCCTAAATCGCAAAGCCTCGCACACGTCGCCTTCCGGCATCGCCGCCGGCACCTTCAAATGAACACCAAACTCCAAGCCACCTCCGTCTCCCCTCCCGGCCTGCCATCCAACACCTCCACCCTCCTGCACCTCTTCGGCCGAATAACGTTTTGGATTTGGGTGGACCGCTGCCTGCTCTCCGTGGGTACCCTCGTCGCTGGTCTGCTTCTCATTCGCTATCTCGCTCCGGTGGACTTCGGCCTCTACTCCATGGCACTTTCTGCGGGCGCTCTGGCTGCGGTGGGGTTAGACCTCGGGTATTCGCGCTACGCCGCTCGTGCCGTTGCCGCCTGCCCCGCGGAAGGACGATCCATCCTGACCGCAAGCTTGTTCCTGAGTGCCGCATTTGGGCTCGCCGAGTTGGTAGCCCTTCTGGCTGCCTTCCAACTTAGAGAGATGTATCTCGCTGCCATACTTGCCGGCCTGCTGCTGGGAAATTTCGCGCGCCTTCACGATTTGACTGCGGCTTTCCTGCGCGCCGAGCTTCGCCCGCGCGCCATGGTCTGGGCTTCGACCATGAGTCGCCTGAGTCACATTGCGGTGATCTTCTTGGTCATCGGGTTACGAGGCTCCGTCCTCGATCTCTTGCTTGGCTATGCTCTCGTGGCTGTACCCGGACTGGCTTTGCGTCTCAGTCAACTGTGGCATCATCGCCCCGCCCTTCGCGGGCTGAGCTGGAAGGCATTACGCAGCCTAACCCTTCGCACCTGGCCCTTCTTCTCCTTCTCGCTCACGGAACTCGGTTTCAGCCAGGTCTTTCTTCTTTCCTTCAGTCTGGTTGCTTCGCGGCACGAAGTTGGTTTGCTTGCGGCCAGTCTTGCGATTGTTAGCCTGCTTCACCAGTGGGCCAGTGCCACGGCCGACGCCGTTCTGCCCTTGATGACTCGTCTCTACGAAGGCGGGCGCATCTCTGAAGTTCTTGATCTTCGTGGCCGCATTCTCGAAGGACTGCTTGTCTTTTCCATGCCTGCAGTCGTAATGCTGTTTGTCTTCGCCCCTCAGGTTTGCGCACTTTTAGGCGAAAGGTATGCTGCCTGCGCGCCCATCCTCCGGTTGCTCGTCCTTCGCGCTCCGCTCTGGATCCTTGAGGGATTTCTTGGCGCGGGTTTTCTGAACGCCACAAATCGCGTCGCGGAACGTCGCAACGCCTTTGCTCTGGCGCTCCTTGTTCTTGTGATTTTTACGCTTGTCCTCGGGCGCTCCTGGGGGGAGCAGGGGGCCGCCCTCGCTTTCTGGCTGGCTACGCTTTGCATCCTTCATTCCTACGCCCGCCTCTGCTCCTCGATGGGCGACCGGCTGAATCTTCTCTCGATGTTTGCTGCCACGGTTCCAGCCGCACTAATCATGGCTGCTGTCTGCTTCGTTCTCAGCGACGCGATCCACTGGGCCCTGACGCTGCCCCCCGCGATCCTTGCCTACTTCACGATACTCCTTATCACTGCTCGCACTCGGTTGCTGAGCGTCGGCCGCACTCTGCGGCAATGTCTGGTCGGGTAGGAATCAACGCAATGGGCTCATTCCAACTCGCTCGTCATTTTAGGCTCGCACAAGCGATTCCTTTTCGCCCGCCAAAGATTGCCTGGATCGGATTGGCTGCGGCCGGCGTGGCTGTTTTTCTCTTCTGGGTCGGTGTCCTTCCCGAAGACCGGCTTCCGCTTCTCTCACTTTGCATCTTGGCGGGGCTATTCCTTCTTCGCTATCCCGAAATTGCGCTGGTTCTGCTGATTAAAATCGGCAAGTACAAAGGCGACGATCGCATCGAATCCAGTCTCCCATTCGATCCCACCTTGGCCATTTGGGCTTTGCTGGCTGTTGCGATCCTGCTTCGGCTGGTTCGCCGCGAGCAGTTTCCTCAATTTCCCCGGGTCTACCTTCTTTGGCTTCCTTTTACGATCATCATGCTCTGGAGCCTCTCCTATACCCCCGACTGGGAGTGGGGCCTCGAAAAGGCCGGCCGTTTCATTCTTCTTTGTGGCATGGCGATTGTGGGACCTATCTACATCCTGGACCGCCCCGAAAAACTCACCCGATTCTTCCTTGTCTTTGTTGCCAGTGGACTGCTGATGAGTCTCAACGCGCTTACCGAACTCGGTTCCGATCGCCTCGTTGCGCCCAGCGGGCTCAACACGCAGCTCGGCGCCGAAGCCGCGGAAGCCATTCTCGTCTTTGTCTTCTTCATTCTCCCCGGACTTTCCTTTACTCGGCGTCTTCTCTGCTATCCCCTGATCCTTTTCCTGCTCGTAACTCTCGTCGGTGCCGGTGCTCGCGGAAGCACACTTTCTCTGGCGCTCTGTCTCCCTCTCGTGCTGCTGTTTCACTCGAACCTGCGACCTGATTTCCTCATCCTGGTCGCCGTGGCCGTTCCCCTTCTCGCGATTGCGCCCATTCCGGAAGCCGCCATTACTTACTTGGCGTCTCTTCTCGAACCCGACCCCCAGGTCGTTCTCGGCTTTCGTTACGACCTCTTGTCTCTCGGCTGGAGGCTCTTCGCCGAGCACCCCATCTTGGGTGTGGGGATCGGCGGCTATCCCGCGCGCTCGCCGAATGCCGCCCTCTTCAACTACCCCCATAACATCGTTCTGGAAGTTGGCGCAGAAATGGGGGTTGCGGCCTCCCTGCTGGTTGTCGTTTTGGTGTTTGCATCCTTTCAGGAAAGCCTGCGACAGATTCTCGACCGGATGTTTCCGTGGCACAGGATGGCCTGCACCGCCTTCGTTTTGTTGTGCACGGGCCTGGTGATGATGCTGAATTCCGGCGACATTACCAGCCACAGAAACATGTGGCTCTACATGGCGCTTCCTTTCGCCTTGCGCAATTTGGCTCTTCGCGAGAAATCCCCGGCTGGCAGAAGCGTGCCTCCCATTACGCCTCCATTTGTCCCTTTTGCAGAGAAGGGGACTACCGCAAGCAGTGGATGAGACAGATGATCGCGTCTTCACCGGCTGAATCTCCCTTAGTTTCTACGGAGCTCGCAGTTCACGCCTCCTCCCTGGGTGAGCGATCGTCTTCATTTCGGAGGCGCCTTACGGGCGTCGCCATCTGCCATGTTTCGTCTGTTCAACGCTCCATGGATCCCCGGGCTTTCTTCCGAGAATGTGTTCCCCTTTCCGCAGCCGGCTTGCACATGTCCTTGTTAGCCCCGCATGGAATCAACGGGCTTCGCCACCGCGTCTCGCTCTCCGCACTCCCGGCGCGTAAGAATCGCTTCCTCCGAATGCTCTTCACCCCGGTTCTGCTGCCGGTTCTCCTTCGCCAACAAGCTTCTCTCTATCATCTCCACGATCCCGAGCTTCTTCCTCTGGCCCTTCTGTTGAAGTATCTCTTCGGCCGCAAAGTCGTTTACGACTCACGTGAAGATTTCCCTGCGATGATGGCCAATAAACGCTACCTGCCCGTCCGGCTACGTCCTTTGTTTGCTCGCGCCGTTTCTCTGATCGAGTGGCTTTCTGCCCATCTCCTCGACGGCATTCTCACCGCCGACACCTCCACGCTTCGCCGCTTTGCCCGTGCTGGCCACAGCCGCAAAATGGTCTTTTTTAATTTTCCGAATCTTGATGTTTTCCCTGACCCACGGCCCACTCCCAAACCGTACGACCTTGTCTATCGCGGCGGGATCTCCGAGCGGGCTGGTTCCTATCTTCTACTGGACGCCTTGTGCCTGCTTCGTGACCACGGCCGCCCCATAAAAGCTCTATTGCTTGGCTATTTCGATGATCCACGGACCGAGCTCGAATTTCGGTCCCAAGTCTCTTCTCGCCATCTGATCGACAGCATCGACCTGCGCAGCCGCATGGACCACAGCCGAATGGCCGCAACTCTTGCTCAGGCTCGTGTTGGTGTGTGCCCGCTTCAACCGGTCCCCAAGTTCATGAGCAACCTTCCGGTCAAGGTCTTTGAATACTGGGCCTGTGGACTCCCAGTAGTTGCCAGCGAATTGCCGCCGATTCGGCCTTTCTTTCGCCACGGAGAGTATGGCCTCCTCTTCAAACCAGGTGATTCCGCCTCCTTAGCCGCGTCCGCCGAATGGCTTCTCGACCATCCCTCTGAAGCGCGCCGGATGGGCGCCGCTGGACGCGCCGCCGTCGTTCAGCGCTTCAACAACCGATACGAAGTTCGCAAGCTCCTCGACTTCTACGCCCATATCTTGCAATGAAGCGATGATTGAGCGTTTCATTCGCGCGCACACAGCCCGTTTGCAAGGCCTGTACGACCGCTTGCCCCGCCCGGTGCAAACCCTTGCAACATCGGCCCGTGGTCTCTCACTCACACGCATTCGCTATGCGCCGGAAATGTACGAACTGTTGGACGAGCTGATCGCCCACGATTCCTGGACGGCAGGCCACGTGGCCCAATACCAGGCTGACGCCTTGCGTCGCATCGTTGCTCACGCTCGCAGCACGGTTCCCTTCTACGCCGCTTATCCCATCCTCAACGGCCGGCCCGCTGACGAGTTGCAAAATCTTCCTGTCATTACACGCGAAATGGTCCGGAGTTCACCGGAAAACTTTGTTTCGCACCGTGTTCCCGTCGCCAACCGCATTCGCGTCACCACGACCGGCACGACCGGCGCTGGTCTCAAGGTCTGGTACAGCCCACAGGTCGCCCGTCAAACGTGGGCCTTTCGGATGCGTCAATGGTTCTGGGCGGGCGTCGAACCGCGCTCCCCTCGCCTCACGTTGTTTGGCAGTCGCATCGTTCCTCCCAGCCGGACAAGGCCGCCTTTCTGGATTACTAATCTTTCGGAACGCCAGCTTCTCGCCAGCATCTACCATCTCTCGGACCGCTCAGCCCCCGACTATCTCCATTTTCTCCGACTCCATCGAGGCTGGGTTCTCGAAGGCTTTCCTTCTGTCTTGGGCATCCTGGCTGATTTTATTCTTCGCACCGGCGACGCCGTTCCCATGCGAGTCGTTTTCACCGACGGCGAACCTCTCTACCCCTTCCTTCGTGACAAAATCGAACGGGCCTTTGCCACTCGGGTTTGGGATAGCTACGGGTTGACGGAGTACTGCGGCCTCATCCAGCAGTGTGAAAAAGGCCGGATGCATCTCATCCCTGAATATGGCTTCTTGGAGATTCTCGATGCTGAAGACCGCCCGGTCTCGCCCGGCCAAGAAGGATATTTCGTCTGGACTAGCCTCATCAACGACACAATGCCGCTCATCCGCTATCGTGTTGGCGACCGCGGGTGTTGGCTAGCTCACCCCAACTGCGCGTGTGGTCGCAGCTTTCCACTCGTCGTTCCAACCATCACGCGTGACAGCGATTTGCTCCACTGCCCCGATGGTCGCATCTTCTCTCCCCGAGCCTTGAACCAGCTCCTCAAAGACTCCTTTGCCTTTCGCTTTTGCCAATTTCTTAAAGAATCGCCAGACTCCGTTGAAATTCGTGCTGTCGCATCGGACGCTTCCGCCGCGGGTGAGCTTGCCGTTGTCCGGCACCGCCTCCAGCAGCTCCTGGGCAACGGCGTAATTGTAAAGGCTCGGCTTGTTTCCGAACCCATCGTGCGAGCTGGGGGTAAAATTCCGCTCATTCTTCAACAGGCAAATGGTTGAGGCTCGAGCATCTCGTCCTTTGCTCCTCCGAATCCTTTGGCTCCCGTGAATTCATTGCCCCTTCTCGGCGGTAGCTTCCCAGCCCCAGCTGCCCTCGATGGCCTCATCCTGCAGCCCGAGGACTGCCTCTGGCCCGGCCTCACTCTACCGATCTTGTCGAATGGAGAATTCGCCGCGCTGCGTGCCGCTCTTGGACAGCGAGTTCATTTTCACGATGGTGTTTGGTGGGAACAGTTTCGACCTCTCTTCTGTTTGCCCTGTTCCCCCCTGGCCATGATTCCCACAAATCGGGAGCGCCCGGCCCCGCATCATTCGTGCCTGGGCTTCACGCACCTCGTGCCTCCCGGCTATCCATCCAATGGGTCACGTCAAATGATTGTGGCCCAGAATATTCCTCGCTATTCCATCGCTACCCTCTCCCGCAAACGGCGCACGATCGTGCGCCGGGCTCTTTCGAATCTGCAGGTGCGTCCCATTAAGCGACTCGACGACTTGCTCACGGATGGTTACAACGTCTACGTCAGTTGGCATCGGCGCAATGGCTGGGGGCGATATCGTGCTTCCAGAGCAAAGTACGCGGCGTGGATTTCCCGCGCCTACAGCCAGCCTAAGCGCCTTGCCCTGGGCGCCTTTCATCGCAATGGCCTGGTGGCTTTCTGCCTGATGCAGGCTGTTGGTTCCGTTGCCGACCCCACATTCATCGCCAGTCACACTCTGGCCCTGCCTCTCTTCCCCAACGACGCCCTTTTCCATGCCATCCTGACAATTGCCCGCCAGAGTCCTGGCATTGAGTCCGCTGACTTTGGCCCAGTCTCAGCTAAACCGACGCTCAACGATTTCAAACTTCACTACGCCTCCCTGAAAACCTTTCCTTCTTATACTTGGATCAATCCCCTGGTTCGGCCTTTCATTGCTCGCTGGATTCAGCGTCGCTATCCCTGGCTTCACCCTTCCGGGCCGCGCAAGTCCGCGTCTTCGAAAACGGCTCCTTCGTGGCCATCCTCATGACCGGCTCGAACGGCAGGAAACGCCTCATTGTAAATGCCGACGACTTCGGCTGGACGCGCGGCATCTCCGATGGCATTCTCCTCGCCCATCGCGACGGCGTCGTTACCAGCACCTCACTCATGGTGAACCAGCCGGCCAGCGACTATGCCTTGGTGTGCGCGAGCCAGCACCCGCGGCTCTCGGTGGGCATACACCTGAATCTCTCCGACGGCGCCCCCGTGCTGCAGCCCGGTAAGGTTCCCAGCCTCGTGAACGGCAATGGACGTTTTCATCCTTTTGCGCAGCTTCATCGCCGTCTTCTCCGTTGGCAGGTTTCTCCCTCCGAAATGGAATCCGAATTCCGCGCCCAGATACAGTGGATGAAGAAGCGCGGATTCGCACCCGTCCACGCCGATTCCCATCACCATGTGCACATTTACCCGGCAGCCGTCTTCGCCTTTCGTCGCGCATTGTCGCGCGAGGGTATTCGCCGGGCTCGCGGGTACCGACTGCGCCATTGGCTCAAAGAAGGTGTCTCCGGACTGCCGTACTCCGGACCTGCGCCTCGACGGTGGCTGATGTGGGCTTACGCGGAGCTGCTTCAAGCCATTGCCTTTCGACACATCCTCTCCGCAAACAGCAGCCTGGTCATTCAACCAGCGTTTCGCCAGCAACTCAATCTCCTCGGACACGCTTGGCGCGACGCGTTTGGCAAACTGGCTCCGGGCACCTACGACCTGGGCTGCCATCCAGGGATTTCCGAGCCCGGCTTCTCGGAGACGGATCCCCTCCGTGACCTTCGTGAGAGCGAGCTGGAAGCCCTCACGAATCGAAAACTGCGTCACCATCTCAACCGCAACGGAATCGAGCTAATTACCTATGCCGACCTTTAGACGTCTCCTTTCATCAATCTCCATCACTCTGAATCTACACTTGCGTTTGGCTTGTAAATGTTGATCAGTGCGGCTCAATACATCTTCTGGATTTGCCTGGCGCTCATCGTTTATGTCTATGCAGGCTATCCACTTCTACTCGCCTTGGGCCTTTTCGGAGGCCGGAAGCCGGTTCGTCGTTCGCCCCACTTTCCCAAACTGAGTGTCTTGATTCCTGCTTTCAACGAGGAGAAAGTCATCGCCTCAAAACTCAAAAACGTTCTTGCTTCCGACTACCCATCTCAACTTTTGGAGATCCTCGTCGGCGACGATGCCTCTTCGGACCGCACCTCCGCGATCGTTCGGGCTTGTACAGCAGAAAATGTCCGGCTCATCTCTTCTCCGCATCGTCTAGGGAAGAGCTCCATGCAGAACAAGCTCGTCTCACGCGCCTCGGGCTCCCTTCTCGTCTTTACCGACGCCGACTGCTTCTTCCCGCCGGCGGCTCTTCGACTTCTTGTGGAAAATTTCGCCGACCCCACGGTCGGCCTGGTCACCAACTGCCCCAGCTTTTCCAATCCGGGTGAAAACTGCGTTATCCAGGCCGAAGGTTTTTACTGGCGTTATGAGCACTGGCTGCGCCGACAGGAAAGCGACCGCGACCTTCTTGCGGTGGCCAGTGGCTCATTGTTCGCCATGCGCCGCGAACTCTGGATTCCACTCGACCCGCACAGCGGCGACGATTTTGTCCTTCCCCTCCGAGTGTCTCTACGTGGCTACCGCAATGTTCTGGAACCGCGCATCTCCGCAGTCACGGAACTTACAGAGAAGCGACCGTCCTCCATGCTGCGCATGAAAATGCGTATCATCAGCAAAGACCTTCGCGGCCTGCTCAACCATCTCTCCGTCCTCAATCCCTCTCGCACCGGTTTCCTTGCCTTGGCCCTCCTCTCCCATAAGCTTCTCCGCTGGCTGGTGCCCTACTTCTTGCTCGCACTTCTGATGAGCAACATCCTGCTGCTCCACCATTCGCCCTATGCCCTCGGCTTCTTTCTCCAAGCACTTTTTTACACCCTGGCGGTAGTCGGCTTTCTCGGTCGTGGCCGGCATTTCAGGTTTCCTTTTTCTGTGGCGTTTTCGTTTTGCTTGGTCAATGGCGCAGCGCTTCTGGGCACGCTGCACTGCACGTGTGGACGCACTGCCGGAACTTGGCGCACCGTACGATAAGTCGCAGAGGGAAGGGAAGCGAATCTTGGGGGAATCTGACTCGATAAAGGTGTTTTGGTTCCCTGCGAGCGTGGGTTTCTTCGCCTGTGCCGCGACTCTGCCTTTCGTCCTCCTGGTGGCACGCCGCTGGCAACTCATCCGGGCGGCTGGTTCGCTCGACATTCACTCCCGGCCTGTTCCCAGGCTGGGTGGCGTTGGCATCCTTGCGGGTTTGCTTGCCGTATTTGTCTCTCATCCATCATTTCAATTCGAGGCACATCTGGCCCTGCTTGGCGCCACTCTCACCATCTGGCTCACCGGCCTGACCGATGATCTCTGGCGCCTTCATCCCGGCCTGCGCCTAATCCTTCAGACCGCTTCCTCCGCCACTCTTTGGTTTGCCGGCTGGCAACTCCCCGTCCCCGGTCCTTTCTTTCTCAACCTGTTTTTCACTGCGCTCTTCATCGTTCTGCTCATCAATGCCTTCAACATGCTTGATGGCTCCGATGGCCTCGCCGCTGGCGTCTCTACCATCATCGCTCTCGGCTTCCTCGTCTGGTTCGCAGCTACCTCAAACTCCTTTGGCGCTGCAATCGCTGCTTCGCTCTTCGGAAGCTGTCTTGGCTTTCTTCTCTTCAACTTTCCTCCAGCAAGAATCTTCATGGGCGATTCTGGCAGTTACACCCTCGGTTTTGTCTTTGCGCTTCTGAGTCTGGAGTTTCTCCGTCTACAGCCCGGACTCGGCTTTCATTGGTTTCTGCCCTTTCTATTCTCAGCTTTTCCTGTTCTTGATCTGCTGTATGCCGTCTTTCGGCGCCTCCTGGCTCGCACTTCCCCCCTGGAGGGCGACCGCGGGCACTTCTATGACCTGCTCTTGCAGCGTGGCTGGTCACCGCGCCGAGTTTTCTTTGTATCATCATTGGGGACTGCGATCCTGGTTTCGCTGGGATGGCTGCTGGGTCGGTGGGAAGCCGCAACATTAATGTCCCAGCTTGGTTTCAAGGGGTGATCACGGTGAAGTAGAACTGCATGTCATACACAGGATTGCCCTGAAAATCCAACCAAGTCGCTCCATCCGTGCTGTATTGAAATCGTCCATCTCTGAAGTTGCCCGGCACCGTGAAGCCGTAGTTGCTTCCTTCCTGCAGAGGATATATCTCGTACGTACCCTCCGCCGTCGCTTTCAGGACCAGCCGGTAAGTTAGTCCCTTCTCCAGCCTGTGACGCGCGGAGAACTCGTACGTCACCCACGTATGGTTCATTGATATGACTGCCGCCGGAACGGCTCCCTCTTCGATGGCCGACCCATCATCCCGCTCGAGTCGCACGGTCAGCGGTCCGGCTGTTCCCGCTCGTCGCGATCGAATCGTCACCCGCGACACCATGCGGTCCCTGCCCGTCACTTTGAAGATTTCCCGGACCTGATTGCTCCCCGAGATGGGAAGCGTTCCGCTCTTCTTGACATCAATGTATCCCTGGCCCTGACTTGCGCCGTTTGAATAGGTCAGTGAAAAGATGGGGGTCGCTCCGTCGCAGACGCAACTCCATCCACTTCCGGCCTGCGCAACCCGGTTCACTGCCAAGTCCTCGTTCGAGACGCCAGGCTGCATCGGGTTTCCTCCGTCGTTGTCCAGTGTATTAACGGAAACATAGTTCGCCACCGGATCAGCGTCTGTATTCAGAAACACGAGGTGGTACAGCGCCCCTGCCTGCAGAGTAGGTTTACCTTCAAGCATCACAACTTGGTTCCAGCCGCCTGCGCTGGGATTGGCAAGCAGCCCCGAGGCGAGCACCGTATTTGATGGCATGTGTTCGGCGGAGCCATCATCGCTGCGCAGCTCCATACGCAGGCTCCCTCCTGTTCCGGCGGAGTATCCTGCACCGGTCTTGACATAGAATCTCACGCTGTGTGGAGCGGCGCTTGCCGCTGCCCGGAAGCGGTACGCAAGTTGTTTCCCCGCCACCTTTCCCACTTCGAAATTCCGCAGCGAATTTGCTCCCCAAGCCGCGCCATAGACTCCTCTTGAATCCACAGCTTGTTTGGCATTCTGCAAGTTCGCAGCTTGCGCCTCGTCCGTCTCCTGCTCTCCGGCGATGGAGCATCCTAGCAGCGGCAGGACGGCAAACATCAGCACCATGAAAAACCACCTCCAGATGAATTCGGATCGCGTCGTAATGCCCCCTTCTGACGGCGCCTGTGTCACCGGAAGGGGCTGGATGGAAAGGAGGAGGGCACCGGGGCCGTTGTGTCCGGCGCTCCATCCATTCAGTGTATGGTAGCGTACGCTACCCCATGTGTTTGCTCACAGCCAACGTCCTTTCATCGATTGGCGGACTTGTGGTTACTCCTGCCCGCTTGCGATTCAGTTTACGTTCAGTGGCGAACCTACTGCCCAGTTTCTGTGGCTGGAGTCCCACCCTGCTTCACTTGTATACTCTCTCCCGGGCTGGAGTGGCGGAACTGGCAGACGCGCGAGACTCAAAATCTCGTGG